>Ga0335074_10001277_pt1 | contig 34332 bp, 26 predicted proteins | sample Lox_Sample_23_FD_206715 | JGI IMG/M metagenome (GOLD analysis project Ga0335074, IMG submission 206715) | Soil microbial communities from Loxahatchee National Wildlife Refuge, Florida, United States - Lox_Sample_2.3 | ecosystem: Environmental > Terrestrial > Soil > Wetlands | place: USA... | reverse complement strand
GGCACACTCATGATGCAGACCGTTCGCGAGCGCACCCACGAGCTCGCGGTGCTCAAGACCGTCGGCTTCGCCGACCGACGCGTCATGGGCCTCATTCTGGCCGAGGCGCTCGTCTCGTGCGTGCTGGGTGCAGCCATCGGACTCGCGATTGCTGCGCTGCTGCTGCCGCGCGCCCGGCAGCTCATCGGCCTGGGATACCTGCCAGGCGTCGTCGCTGCGGCAGGCTTCGCGTTTGCCATCGTGCTCGCGCTCGTGAGCGGGGCGGTTCCCGCTTGGCGCGGCGCGAGGCTGCAGGTCGCGGAGGCGCTGTCCAGGCGCTGAGGCGTGCCACGATGCGAACTTTGAGGCAAACGGCCGCGCTCACCACCTTTGGGCTGCGCAGCATTCCCGCGCGGCTCGGTGCCTCGCTCGTCACCGTCATCGGCATCATGACGGTCGTCGCCGTGTTGCTGTCACTGCTGTCGATGGGCGAGGGGGCCCAGGTCTGGGAGACCGGCCAGACGCGGCCGGATCGGGCGGTGGTGCTGAGTCATGGCGCGCTCAGTGCTTTCGCGAGCCGGCTCACGCGCGGTCAGATCGCGATCCTGGCGCATGAGCCGGGCGTCAAGAAGGCGGCGAACGGTAGCCCGCTCGTGACGACGGGTTGGATGGTCGGGGTCGATGTCGTCACGAAGGCGAACGAGCGCGGGACCCTCTATCTGGTCGGCCAGACCAATCACCATGTCTACCCGGAGATTCATGTTCTCGCCGGCCACTGGCCCAGGCCGGGGCTGCACGAGCTCGCGGTGAGCAAGGTCGCGCAAAGGCTCGATCAGGGAGTCGAGATCGGCGATCACGTTTCCATTCGCGGCTCGGACTGGACCATCGTGGGGGTGTTCGAAGATGCCAAGGGGGTCTTCGAGCAGGTCTTGTTCGGCGATGGCGACACCGTGCTCTCGGCGTTCGGCCAAGACGCCTACCAGCAGATGACGGTGATGCTCGACTCGCCGGCGGCGTTCACGCGATTCAAGCAGGCGGTGCTCGCCGATCCCTCGCTCAAGGCGGATGTGTACACGGAGGCCGCCAATCGCGAGACCACGTTCAGGGGACTGCGGGGCTTGCTCGACTTCGTGAGCTACTTCATCGGCACGCTGATGGCGATGGGTGCGGTCTGTGCGGCGCTCTCGAGCCTGTATGCCTCGGTCGATGCGCGCGGGCGCGAGATTGCCACGCTGCGCGCACTTGGGTTCGGCGCCGCTCCGGTGCTCCTCTCGGTTCTCATCGAGGGCATGCTGCTTGCGCTCGGGGCGGCGATCCTCGGGGCGCTCATCGCCTGGCTCCTCTTCAGCGGCAGGGTCATCAATGCCGAAGGACTGACGTTCCCCCTGGTCGTGAGTGCGCACCTGGTGCTGATCAGCATCCTCTGGGCACTTGCGATCGGACTCATCGGCGGTTTGCTGCCCGCGCTCCGCGCGGCGCGCCTGCCGGTCGCCTTCGCGATGCGCGACACGTAGTGCGCCATCATCGCATCCGATCAGTGGGCGATGTCGTGCACCATCTCGAGCGCGATCTCACTGCGCTGGAGCTTGGATTTCTGTTCGCTCGCATACCAGGCTTTCAGGAAGGCCCGATCCCAATCGGTCATGCCGGCCGCCGCGGATTGGGGTGTCCTGTCGAACAGCGTGAGAATGGTCGGGGCATCACCCAGGTGGGCGCTCGGACTGACCTCCGCGAGACCCACCATGGCGGCGTAGTCGGCGAGCTGGCCGAGCGACACGCCTTGCAGCTCCGTAAGGTCGACGACCACAAAGACGCGATAGATCGTCCACACGGTGTTGAGCGTGAGATGGCTCGCCTGCGCCCAGATGTTGCTTCCTCCGGAGGAGGAGACACCGGGGAGCGGCTCGGGATTGGGCACGGCAATCGGAATACCGCCGGGACCCGGCACCAGGGCCTCCCGGTCGTCCAGCTGCGGGAGCGAAATGGTCAGCAACGGCAGGCCCTCGGGCGTTTTCTCGAGATGGTGATACCAGACCCTGACGGCCCGGGGCGTCTCGATGAAATGATCGATCACGCTTGGCGTCGCCGCGCCGAAGGTGAACACGGGGTTGCGCTTGTCCATGGCCCGAAGAAGCGCCTGCGGCTCGCGGTTCACCAGGATGAAGAGATTGGCGCGGCAGTGCTCCCCGGCGAGCGGCACATCGGCCGCGCGCGCGATCTCCGAGACACGCCCCAGAATGAAATCGCCCTCGCGCTGGGAAAGGCCCGACACGAGCGGACAGACGGACTCTTGCCACCGAGCCATGCCGAGCGCGGGATCGTTCGGATTGAAGGCCGTGATCTGCTTGACGAACGCCGAGATCTTCGGAGCGAGCTCAGCGGTTCCCTTGATGATCACCTCGGGCTGCCGCCCGACCGTGGGCGCCGGCGCGCTGGAGGACGATGCGCTCGAGGACGATGCTGGGGCGGCAGGTGCGGGAGGCTGCTCGGGGGTGGCCCACCCCTCGGCATTCGCAAGCGTCGTCAGAGTGGCGGCAACGACGAGGATACGGAGCTTCATGTGACACCCATGCGGCTGGTGACACTGGCGAGCCGGGCAACGATGACACAAGCACCCGATGGACTCAACGGGCCGCAGCCACCGCCAGGGCGCGAGCGTGCTGCCGACGAGGGGATGCAGTAAATTTGCCTCGTTCGGATGGCAAGAGGGGGTAGATCGCACATGTTGCAGCACCGGGGTCGGCTCTCCATCGCGCTCGCGACGCTCGTGACGGTCGAGGCGCTCGCCGCTTGCGGCCAGGTCGGCGCCGCCGAGCCGCCTCCCACGCCGTCGGCGGACTGGCCCGCGTACAACCGCACGCTCGCGGGCGATCGGTACTCCCCGCTCGCGGAGATCACCACGGCGAATGTCGGGCAGCTCGCGTTGCGCTGCGCGTACACGCTTCCGGAGGTGGTGTCTTTCCAGACCGGGCCGCTGGTCGTCGACGGGACGATGTACTTCACGACCTTCGAGGGGTCGTACGCGATCGATGCATCCACCTGCACGGAGAAGTGGAGCCGCCACCAGAGGAGTGCCGGCCCGCCCGGCCTTGCCGTCAATCGCGGTTTCGCCTATCTCGACGGACGGCTCTACCGGGGCACGGCCGATGCGCACGTGATCGCACTCGATGCGGCAAACGGTGAGGTGCTCTGGGACCGCGCGCTCGAGGTGCAGGGGCCGGGCATCTCCACGCCGATGGCGCCGATTGCGGCGAACGGCCGGGTCTACGTGGGCAACGCCGGCGGAGATACCGTCGGCGTGACCGGGCACGTCTACGCGCTCGATGCCCGTGACGGGCACCTCCTGTGGCGCTTCGATGTGGTGCCGGCGCACGGGTACGCGCGCCGCACGTGGACCAACGCGCGCCTGCCGATCTCGGGCGGTGCGTTCTGGACCTCCTTCACCCTCGATGAGGCGCAGGGCATCCTCTACGTTCCGGCCGGAAATCCGGCGCCCGACTTCGACACGCTCGATCGCACCGGCGCGGATCTCTATGCGGACTCGGTGATCGCAATCGATGCGGCGAGCGGACGGCTGCTCGCCTACCACCAACTCGTCAAGCGTGACAGCCACGACTGGGATGTCGATAGCGCACCGACGCTTGCGACGACCCGCAGCGGCCGCAAGATCATCGCCTCGGCGAACAAGGACGGTCTGCTGTCGATCCTCGACCGCTCGAGGATCAGCCGCTCCGCGGTGGCATCGGATGAGCGGGCGCCGATCATTCCGCTCCTCTCGCAGACCCCGACGACCACCCGCGAGAACGCCGACGCGCCGCTTTCGCGCGAGCACGCGGTGCATTTCTGTCCCGGCATGGGCGGGGGCGTCGAGTGGAATGGCGCTGCCTACAGTCCGCGGACCGACTCGCTCTTCACCGGCGCGGTCGATCTGTGTGCGAAGGTGCAGATCGTGCGCGAGCTCAAGGTGCCGTCCGCGGGCCAGGTCTGGTTCGGCAGCACCGGCTCCATGGCGGAGATGATCGATCCGTCCGACCGGGCGCGCGGCTGGCTCACGGCCTTCGATGCGGAGAACGGCCACGTGCGCTGGAAGTTCAAGGCGCCTCACCCGATGGTCGCGGGCGTGACGCCGACGGGCGGAGATCTCGTCTTCGGCGCCGATCTCGGCGGGGACATCTTCGCGCTCGACCAGCGCAACGGTCTCGTCCTATGGCAGACGAGCACCGGGCAGTCGATCGGCGGGGGGCTCGTGGTCTATCGTGCCGGCGGCCACGAGCTGCTCGGTGTCGCGACGGGAATGAAGTCGTTCGCCTGGCCCGGCTCGGCCGACAAGAGCCGCATCCTCATCTACGGGCTGCGCTGAGCGCGGCGCGGGTACGGCGGTGCGCTCAATCCCGCGTGAATGCCCTTCGCGGCGTGTCGGACGAGCCCGCCGTCACCGCGTCGAAGAAGTTCGGGCCAACGGGCTTGTGCGCGAGAATCTCCTCGCGCGTCAGCCCCTGGATCTCGTGCGGGAAGACGAGCCAGTGATCCGTCTCGTGCACGTAGTAGTCGGGGATCAGCGCACTGCGCCGGCGCTTGGGCTTGTAGTAGACGGTCGCGATGCGAATCTTCTCGGGGAGGTTGCGCCGGCAGCGCCGGCGGAGCTCCTCGATCACCGCCTCGAGGCTGCGCCCGGAGTCGAAAACATCATCGACGATCAGCAGCTCATCCTCTGCCTCGAGACGCGACACCAGATAATCGGTGGCATGCACTCTCACGGTCTTGTGCTCGACATCGATGCCCGCGTACGAGGAGGTGCGGATCGCGATGTGATCGGTGTGGATCGCGTAGTACTCGAGAACCTCCTGCACGGTGATGCCGATCGGGGCGCCGCCCCGCCACATGCCGACCAGGAACGTCGGACGCATGCCGCTCACCAGGACCCGCCGCGCGAGCTCCATGGAATCGCGCAGCAGCGCATCGGCTGAGATGAACAGCTTCTCCACCGTGCGTATCCTGTCACACTCTAGTCACAGGCGGAGCCGCCGCGTGTGATCGGCGGTGGAGCCAGCCGATAAACTCTCTTGATAGTCAAGGAGTTGCGGTTTCGCAGGTGAAAACACCGCTATCGTAGGCGTCAATACATCATATTGGCCCAGTCACATCGAGTCGCGGCACAATAGAAGGTTGAGGATAGGATGGGGGAAGAGGGAATGCGCAAGAGCGGAACATCGTTCGGATACGCGCTGCGGCGGGTCGGCGCGTGCGTGCCCTTGGCGTGGCTCGCCCTCTCGGCAGGCGTCGCCCATGGCGAGGCCGCGGGGAGCGCCGATGCCACGAAGCCCTTCAGCGACATGATCCATGGCATTTGCGACAAGTGCCATAACACCACGGACTGGGCCGGGGGCTTCGCGTTCGACACCTTGGATCTGAGCCACCCCGGGCAGGATCCGGAGATCTGGGAAAAAGCCGTCACCAAGCTCACCGGCCGGCTGATGCCCCCCGCTGGGCAGAAGCAGCCGAGCCAGGCCGTCATCGACAGCTTCCTCGACTATCTCGAAACCCACCTCGACGCCTCCGCGAAGGACCGCGGCGTCGGCCATGTACCGCTCGAGCGTCTCAGCCGCGACGAATTCGCGGCCTCCGTGAAGGGGCTTCTCGGAGTCGATGTCGATCCCAAACAGGTTCTGCCGACCGAGATCGAGGTCGACGGCTTCAGCAACATCGCCCGTGCGCTCACCGTCTCACCGACCTTCATGCAGCAATACCTGATCGCGGCGCGCCACATCGCCCAGACCGCCGTCGGGGAGCCGGTGCCGAAAATGGAGACCTTCTTTTCCGGGGGCGGGGGTGGCGGCGGCGGGCAAGCCGGGCTCGGTGACCCGAACCAGTACACCCATAAGGACGGCTACCCCCTCGGCACCCGCGGAGGGGTGACCCTGACACACGTCTTCCCGGCCGATGGATTGTATCGCCTGAGCTTCCATGACGGGGACAGCCTCGATGCCGGCCTGTACCCACGCGGCATGGAGACCCGGGCGACGATGGTCATCCTGATCGACGACAAGGAAGTGGCCCGCCGGGAGATCGGCGGATCGGCCGACCTCGCCCTGGCCGACCGCGACGGCCCCACCGGCCGCGCCGCCATCACCGCCGAGGTGTCCAACATACCCATCCAGATCACGGCCGGCGCCCACCGGATGACGGTCACCTTCATCCAGCGCTCCTGGGCGGAGAGCAACGATCCGACGGGCGCCGGCAGGACCTTCGGCATCGGCATGCCGATCATCCGCGACGGCGTCGAGATCAAGGGACCCTACTCACCCGAGGGCCTTTCCTTGAGCGCGAGCCGCGCCAAGATCTTCATCTGCGAGCCCAAGGACGCGGCCGAGGAGCGGCCTTGCGCCGAGCGCATCGCGCGGCATCTGGCGACCGAGGCGTTCCGCCGTTCCGTGACCCAAGCCGATGTGAAGTGGCTGATGAAGTTCTACGACGCCGGTCGAGCGCTGCCGGGCGGCTTCAACGCCGGGGTGACCGAGCTCATCACGGCGATCCTCGCGAGCCCGGATTTCATGTATCGCGCGCTCTCGTCCCCCACCGTTCCGGGGCAGTCACTCGCGCTCAACGATCTGCAGCTCGCCTCGCGTTTGTCGTTCTTCCTCTGGAATCAGGGACCCGATCAGCAGCTGCTCACGCTCGCCGAGCAGAAGCAGCTCGGCGACCCGAAGGTGTTGGATGCCCAGGTCGCGCGCATGCTGAAGGACCCGCGTGCCCAGTCGCTCATCACGGACTTCGCGTTCTCGTGGCTGAACTTCGGCACCCTCGATCAGGTCGAGCCGCTCGATAAGGCATACAACACCGCGATGACGGAGAACTTCGGGACGGAAGCGCGCCTGTTTCTCTCGAGCGTGCTGCTCCAGAAGCGCAGCGTGAACGACCTGATCACGGCGGACTGGACGTTCGTCAACGACTCGCTCGCGCGACAGTACGGCATCCCCGGCGTCCTCGGGCCGCAGTTCCGGCGAGTGACGCTGCAGAATCAGAATCGCTGGGGACTGCTCGGCAAGGGCGCATTCGAGCTCAGAACCTCGTATGCCGACCGCACATCGCCCGTGCTGCGCGGTGAATACATACTCGACCGGCTGATGGGCACGCCGCCGCACCCGCCGCCGCCGGGCGTCAAGATGGATCTGTCCTTCCACGAGGGCCAGCCGCCGACCACGGTGCGCGAGCGGCTCGAGGCCCATCGCAGAAACCCCACGTGCAACGCCTGCCATGGGCTGATCGATCCGTTGGGCCTCGTCCTCGAGAATTTCGATGTGACCGGGCGCTGGCGCACGGTCGATCCCGAAACGAAGGTGCCGATCGATCCGCTGACGCAGCTCGCGAGCGGAATCGTGCTGAACACGCCGTCGGACCTGCGGCGCTATCTGACGCGGCAGCCGGACCGCTTCCCGACGGTCGTGACCAAGCGCCTGATGATGTACGCGCTCAATCGCGAGCTCGAGTACTACGACATGCCCGTGGTGCGGCAGATCGTGCGCGACGCCGCGGCGAGCAACTACACGTTTGCGGCGCTCATCACCGGTGTGGTCAACAGCGATGAATTCCGACGCCAAGGCGCTGACGCTCAGCCGAGCAAGCGACCCGAAGCGCACCCCCTCAAGACGGCCTCGCTAGATGTCAGGGCCAAGGGCCCGACGCAGCAGCGACAGGAGTAATCGGCCATGGCGACGTTCCTGACGAAGAAGCATCTGTCTCGGCGCACCTTCCTGCGCGGCGGCGGCGTGGCGCTCGGGCTGCCGTTCCTCGACGCCATGGTTCCGGCCGCCACGGCGCTCGCCAAGACCGAGGCGGCACCGAAGGCGCGTGCGGGCTTCTTTTATATCCCGCACGGGGCGATCATGAACAACACGCCCTTCGGTAAGGACGTCGATTTCTGGAGCTCGACCGGCAAGGGCGCGGACTTCAAGCTCGGCAAGACCCTGGCGTCGCTCGAGCCGTACAAGAAGTACGTGACGACCTTCGACAATCTCGAGAACCTCGCGGCGCTCGGTTCCGTGCACACGTACAATCCGGCGACCTGGCTGTCTTGCGTGCATCCGGACACGCAGGCGAAGGGCGCGAGCATGTCGATCACGCTCGATCAGATCGTCGCGCAGCGCATCGGGCAGAAGACCGCGCTGCCTTCGCTCGAGGTTTGCTCGGAAACCACCATTCAGGTGGCCGCCTGCGGTGGGGCGGGTTGCTACTACGCCTCGACCACCTCCTACTCCGGCCCGCATGCACCGCTGCCGATGGAGTACAACCCGCGCAAGGTCTACGTCGAGCTCCTCGGCGAGGGCGACACGGCGGCGGAACGCGCAGCGCTGTTGGGCGAGAACATGAGCCTCCTCGACATGGTCACCGACCGCGCGAAGGCGCTCGACAAGACGCTCGGCCCGGGCGACCGGGCGAGGATGTCGGACTATCTCGACACCGTTCGCGAGCTCGAGCGGCGGGTGACCCTGGCGGAGACGAGAACACTGACGGGTATCGAGGTCCCGAACGCGCCGCTGGGTGAGCTCGAGAATTTCGACAAGCAGGTCCGGCTCATGTTCGACCTGATTACGCTCGCCTATCAGGCCGATCTCACGCGCGTCGTCTCGTACGTGATGGTCTCCGAAGGCACCAACCGCACCTATAATTTCGTCGGCGTACCGGATGCCTTTCACCCGGTGAGCCACCACTCGAACGACCCCGCGCGCATTCGCAAGCTCCAGGTGATCGAGCGCTATCACATGGAGCGCTTCGCGGACTTCGTGAAGAAGCTGGCCGATACGAAGGAGGGCGACGGCAGCATCCTCGATCACTCGCTGTTCCTCTACGGCTCGAACATGAGCAACAGCAACCAGCACGACAACTACCCGTTGCCGGAGATCCTCGTCGGGGGCGCAAACGGTGCGCACGTCGGGGGCAAGAACGTGGCGCTGCCCCCGCACACACCGCTTGCGAATCTGCACCTGACCATCCTCGAGAAGTTCGGGATCGAGCAGAAGAGTTTTGGCAGCGGCAACGCCGCAAGCACCGGCATCATCACCGAGGTGTGAGCTTTTGGCGCGCCACACCGCTGCCGGGTGCGCTTTCCGATGAGGGAACATGACCACTACTGACCGCAGAAGCTTCCTGCAGGCCTCCTTGAGCGGGATCGCGGGGCTCGCATCCGTGCCGATGCTCGCCGGCCTCGAGGGTTGCCAGCAAGTTCCTGCCCGGCAGCCGCCGACCGCGCGGACGGCCGCGCTACCGCGCGAGAAGCTGACCGAGCGGATCAGCGTGATCGACGGCGCGCCGGGAAATGTGGTCGCGCTATCCTCCGGCGACGGCGTCGTGCTCGTCGATAGCGGCTCCTCGGCGCTCGCCCAGGCCGTGCAGGCAAGCTTAGCGGGCGCCCGGGTGAGCACGCTCATCGACACGCATTACCACGCCGAGCAGACCGGCGGGAATGCGCTGTTCGGCGCGGCCGGCGCATCCATCCACGCCCATGAGATCACCCGCGAGTGGCTCGCGACGGACTATTACGTGCCGGCCGACAACCGGTGGGTCAAGGCGCTCCCGAAAGTGGCCCAACCCACGGTCACGTTTCGTGAAAAGAGCGAGCTGAAGGCGGGCGCGGAGCGCATCGAGTGCGGCTACCTGCTCGAGGCGCACACGCGCGGGGACATCTATGTGTTCTTCCGCGACTCCAATGTCCTCGCCGTCGGCTGTGTCGCCTCGCCCCTGCGCGATCCGGCGCTCGACTGGTACGCGGGCGGGTGGATCGGCGGCCGGGCCGATGCGATGGATGACCTGGTCAAGCTCGCCAATGACGGGACGAGGATCGTGCCGGCGTACGGGCCGGTGATGACGCGCGCCCAGCTCGCGGCCGAGCGCGACATGATGCGTTACTTGTACACCCGGACGACGGAGCTCACCGATCACGGACGTAGCGCGCGGGACATGCTCGATGAAGGTGTCATGAACGAGGTGAGCCAGAAGTTCAACCGCAAGTTCCAGGACCCGTACCGGTTTCTCTACGACGTGAACAAGGGTCTCTGGGCCCACTACACGAATTTCGGAGGCAACATTGTTTAAGTCCGCCCTCCGTGCCGGCGGCTTGGCCGCGGCATTCGGTTTGTTGTCGCTCGGGGCGGCGGCGTTCTCGCACGCCGACTCCGGGCCCCAGACGCTCGTCGACCTGATCCGCTCCGGTCAGCGCGAAGCCGTGCTTGCCGCGATCACCTCACCCGCGGTCGATGTCAATGTGCCGGCTCCCGACGGATCCACGCCGTTGATGTGGGCGACCTACAACGTCGACCACGAGCTGGTGCGCGCGCTTTTGAAAGACGGCGCCAAGGTCAATCTCACCAACCACTACGGTGACTCCGCGCTCGCCGAGGCGGTCAAGCTCGGTGATATCGAGCTCACCCGCATGCTGCTCGCGGCGGGCGCGAATCCCGACTCGCCCAATCAGGACGGCGAGACGGCGCTCATGCTGGCCTCGAGCATCGGCTCGCTACCCATCGCGGAGATGCTGATCGGGCGCGGCGCCACCGTGAATGCCGTGGAAAACTACCGCGGCCAGACCGCGCTCATGTGGGCGGCGGCGGAGAATCATCCGGACGTGGTCGATCTGCTGCTCAAGCACCACGCGGACGTGAACGTGCGCGCGAAGTACGACGACTGGCCGCGCGAGATGACCTCCGAGCCGCGCGCCCAGTTCCGCCAGACCGGCGGGCTCACCGCGCTGCTCTACGCCACCCGCTCCGGGTGCTACCGGTGCGCGGTCGCGATCGTCAACGCCGGTGCCGACGTGAATCAGCCCAATCCCGACGGCATCACGCCGCTCATCAATGCGATCGACAACCGCGCCTACGACATCGCGATGTTCCTGCTCGACAAGGGCGCGAACCCTTCGGCCTGGGACATGAGTGGCCGCACGCCGCTCTATGTCGCGGTCGATATGCACTCCTACATCGAGAGGAGCGGCTTCGGCAACGGCAACTTCGCCGGTTTCGGGGATCCGCTCGCGCACCGTCTGCCGAACAAGGCCACGGCGATGGATCTCGTCAACCGCCTGCTCGGCATGGGCGTCGACCCCAATCATGAGCTGACGCGCATGCGGCCCAATGGCAACGGCCGCGGGCGGTTCGCCGACTACATGATGCGCGGCGGCACCACGCCGCTCATGATCGCGACACTGAGCTATGACGATGAGGCGATCCGCGTGCTGCTCGCGCATGGCGCGCAAGTAGACGTTCCAAACGTGTTCCAGATCACCCCGCTCATGGCCGCTGCAGGCATGAGCGGGTCGAGCCGCGGTGGCGTGGGCAGCGCCATCGGGGGCGGTGGCGGTGCCCGCAAGCCCGAGGACGCCCAGGCGCGCGTGATCGAGACCGTCGACCTGCTGCTCAACGCCGGGGCGAACATCAACGCCCGCGTCGTCGACAGCCACACGCACACGGCCAAACTGGTCGCCTATGTCCAGGGGCGTGATCACGAGGGCCAGACCGCGCTCTTCGCCGCCGCCGAGGAGGGATGGGATCGGGTCGTCAAGCATCTGCTCGCCCGCGGCGCGGACCCGGCCGTGCGCGACGACGACGGCAAGCTCGCCCTCGATTACGCCCGCCACCCCCCTCGGGTGTTTCGCGGCCCCCTCGCACCGGAACGTAGCAAAGCGGAGGCAGCGAGTCGCGCCGCGACCGTGGCGCTGCTCGCCGCGCGGCTGCCAAAGTCCACGGTCGGCGCAGAGACCGCGGCGGCCGAGTAAGCGCTCCGCCGTTGGTGCAATCGGCGGCCTCGGCGTACTCGAGCGCGTGTCGGCGCGATGCTCTTGTGGCTCGAAGTATTCGATGAGGTCGCACACATATTCGTGTACCCTGTGGGCGGGTTCACAGGTTTCCGCCACACATTCCCGCACACATGACACTGCCGGCCGCACATCAACTCATCCAGACGCCGGCCGAGCGCTTTGCGCACGAAGAACAAGAGCGCGTGGAGAAGAAGCGCCGCGAGCTGGCGGAGCAGCGCTCGGATGCGAATACGCCCGATATTCGCATTCGCGCCTGGGAGCGGTTTCATGGGCTGCGCCTGCCCACCGATCCCGCGCATCCCATCCTCGATGTGATTGCGGTCAGCACGCGACTGACGCTGGCGCAGGTGCGGCAAGAGCAGGAAGCGCGGGCGGCGCGAGCGGTCGTCAAACATCAGGACTGAGAAGCCACTTCCAGACTTGACCGCGAGCGGCCTGTTACACTCATTTGGCGAGCTCACAACACACACGGAACTGCGTGGAGCGCGCCCCGGGGGGTTCTTGACGGCATCGATCGTTCGGATCAGAGCGCAAAAGCGGGATATCATCCAGCAGTACGCAAACTCCAATGACCTCAGGGCATTTACGCAGATCCTGACGACCTTCGGGCCGTTGGGACTGCTGTGGTGGGTGGCGGCACTGAGCGGCGGAGTTTCGGTCTGGCTGACGCTCACGATCATCGTACTGATCAGCCTGCTGACGCTCCGTGTCTTTGCGCTCATGCACGAATGCGGCCACGGCACTCTGTTCCGCACGCAGCGACTGAACCGTGCCTTCGGTTTCCTGCTGGGGGTCGCGGCGGGCATGCCGCAGTACGTGTGGTCGCAGCATCACAGCTTTCACCACGCACACAACGGCAACTGGGAAAAGTACCGCGGCCCGTACACGACGCTTTCGGTCGACGAGTATGCGGCGCTCACGGCTCGGCGGCAGACCCTGTATCGATGGAAATGCAGCATCGCATGTGCGCCGATCGCCGGGTTCATCTACCTCATTTTCAATCCGCGTTTCACGTGGCTGAAAGGCAACATCGCGCTGGCGGGGCATCTCGTTCACGAGAAGCTCGTAAAACCGACCGAGTCGCTGCGGACGCACGCTGCGAGCTTCCGGTCGCGCTACTGGAAATCAGCCAAAGAATACCGGCATATGTGGTGGAACAACGCCGTTCTGCTCGGCGCGTGCGCACTCATGTGCTACGCGCTCGGACCCTCCCGGTTCTTCGCGATCTACGTGCTGAGTCTCTCGCTCGCCGGTGGTGCCGGCATCCTGTTGTTCACCGTGCAGCACAATTTCAGGCACTCGTACGCGAGCGACGAGGAGCACTGGGACCACGATGCTGGGGCGATCGAGGGTACGAGCTTCCTGATCTTGCCGGCGTGGCTCAATTGGATCACCGCGAACATCGGCTATCATCACGTCCACCATCTGTCCGCCCGAATTCCGAACTATCGCCTCGTGAGCTGTCACAACGAATACCAGCATCTGTTCTCGGACGTCGCGCGGCTGAGACTCGCGCAAGTCCCGGGGGCGCTCCAATACATTCTGTGGGACGTGCGGGCGCGCCGCCTGATCTCCGTCGCGGAGTATCGGCACAGCAGCGTCGCTTAAGCGCGCTTGATCCCGGCCGGAATTACGCCGAGCGCAGCCGCCGCGCTGCCCGGGCGGTTGGCGCGATGACCCGCATGCGTAGTCTATAATGACGGCGCGGAGAGCCAATTGACGACGATCGCGTGCGGGGGACTGTCCATTGGACTCGTGGGCTTGGATCATCGGTGGGGCGATTCTGCTCGGCGCCGAGCTGGCATTCATCGACGCGCAGTTCTATCTGGTCTTCGTCGGGTCTGCCGCGATTCTTGTCGGGCTGCTCGTCGCGTCCGTCGCGATCGCGCCGTGGGCGCAGTGGGCGCTGTTTGCGGTGCTCGCGATCGCCTCCATGGTGCTCTTCCGGGACCGCATCTATCGCAGGTTGCGCGGCCGCCTGCCCGAGGTTCACGCGGGGCCGGGCGGCGGTGTATTGACGCTGCCCGTTGCGCTCGCGTGCGGGGAGAGCTGTCAGACCGAGCACGCCGGTAGCTTCTGGACGGTCCGCAACGACAGCGAGGTGCCGCTTCCGGCCGGTGCCCGCGTGCGCATCGTGCGCGTCCAAGGTCTCACGCTTGGGGTACACCCCGCCGGTTAGCCGCTCGGAGGACTCCCCATGCTCGCGTCCTACGTTTTTATTGCCATCGCCATCGTCGTCGTCATCGTGGTCGCACGCACCGCCACGGTCGTGCCGCAGCAGAGCGCTTACGTGATCGAGAATCTCGGCAAGTACAGCCGCACGCTGCACGCCGGCTTTCACATTCTGGTGCCGTTCGTCGAGCGCGTCGCCTACAAGCACAGTCTGAAAGAGCAAGCCCTCGATGTGGCCGAGCAGGTGTGCATCACGCGCGACAACGTTCAGGTCGGTGTCGATGCGGTCCTGTACATGCAGGTGCTCGATCCGCATCTCGCCTCCTATGGCATCACGAATTACGGCTTTGCGATCGCCCAGCTCGCCCAGACGACGCTGCGCAGCGAGATCGGGAAGATCGAGCTCGACCGAACGTTCGAGGCGCGCGGCATCATCAACGCGAATGTGGTCGCCGAGCTCGACAAGGCCTCGGGCGCCTGGGGTGTCAAGGTGATGCGCTACGAGATCAAGAACATCACGCCGCCGAAGGACGTTCTATCGGCCATGGAGAAGCAGATGCGGGCCGAGCGCGAGAAACGCGCCGTGGTGCTCGCATCCGAGGGCGAGCGCGACGCCAAGATCAACCAGGCGGAGGGGGACAAGCAGCGGGTGATCAAGGCCTCCGAAGCCAACCGCCAGCAACAGGTCAACGAGGCCGAGGGTCAATCCGCGGCGATTCTCGCGGTCGCCACCGCCACCGCCGAGGGCTTGCGCCGGGTCGGCGCGGCATTGAGCGAGCGCGGCGGGATCGAGGCGATGCAGCTGCGCATCGGCGAGGAGTACGTGCGCCAGTTCGGCAAGCTCGCGAAGGAGACGACGACACTCGTGGTGCCGGGGGACCTGAGTGATCTCGCCTCCGTCGTCACGATGGCGACGAGCATCATCCGCCGGGTGCCACCGGCGCAGCCGTAGCGCCGGGGGACCCGGCTCGATAGGTCGTGGTGAAGGGACATAACGGCGGCGTTGCTCGATCTTTATGTGATGCAGTTGCGCTCACCTTGGGGCAACTACCGATGCGTGCACCTTTCCCGGTGACCGATAGTGACTCCAGAGCGTTACGGATGAGGAGCATCCCAATGGAACACGATGACCTGCCGCTTCAGATCGGGGAACGGGTGAGATACGACAACCACGGTTCCGGCGTCGGAGCCAGCGGTGTCGTCGTAGAGCGTCTGAGTGCCGACCACATACGCGTATTCTGGAACGACCTGTCGGTGACCGCGACCCACCACTGCTATAGCCTCAAGAGAGAGACCGACCCCCGCACGCGCTCCCATCCCGTGCTGTCGCGCCCGCCGTCGAAGTGAATGCGCGGGCGGGCAGGTCGGTCGCCCCGGCGCAAGCTAGGCTACACCGAGGCTAGACCCCGCCCACGCGCTCCAGCTCGACCCGGATCGCCTCGCCAGTCGGCGCTTCGATCCGACCGTCCTCGAGGGTGTTCGCCTGCGGCTTTACGCCGTTGAAATCGAGCGGCACACCAAGCTCCTTGGGATAGTGCGCACTGCAGCCCTCGGGACTCAGCTGCAGCCGCTGCTCGTCGGCCGAATAGGTGCTGCCACGCGGGTGGAGCTGGCACTCGCCATCGCCCGATGCCGCCTCGTACTGCAACGTGCCCTCGATGCCACCGTCGTCGTGCACGCGACGGATGCTCAGGTTGAGGACGCGCAGCAGCGGCTTGCCCGAGGCGTCGACGTATTCGCCGCGCCAAGTGCCCGACAGATCCGACCGGGCGGGCGCAGTTGTCGTGGCAACCGACGTGGCCATCGATGCGCCGCTGGCCCCAGGGGAGGTGTCCCGCAGCCTCACATGGCGCCGCTCCGCGTGGCGCAGCAGCGTACCGAGCAGGAGCGTCACGACGAGCACGGCCACGATCACCGGGCGATCCCGCAGGAGTTGCGTGACCCCCGATCGCGAGACCGTGGCGGCGGATGAGGGTGCGCAGGCGCGCGGCTCGGAGGCTCGCAGCAGCGTCTGAGCGGAGTAGTCGAACGCCATCAAGTCGTGGGGGTCGCGGTGCGTCGGCGGCGCGTACTCGAACACCGTCGTGCGGCTGGGCTCGCGAGCGGTGACCGAGTCGCCCGTCATCGGGGGCGAGTACTCGAGCGCGACGGTCTCGCTCGGAGGCGTCTGCGCTATCGCCACCGTGCCGGTCGGGCCCACGCGCGCGATCGCGACCGTGGCGATCGGCTCCACGCGCGCTGTTGCCGCGGTGGGTGCGCCTACATCCGGCAGCGCCAGCATGAATTCATCCGCGCTCTGGAAGCGCGCATCCGGTTCCTTGGCGAGCGCGCGCATCACGGCGTCCACGATCGGCTGCGGAATATTTCGACAGTGGACCGTCGGAGGCTCCGGCAGATCGTTCACATGGGCGTTCAGGACCAGATACTCGGCCTTGCCGCCGGGATTGAACGGCCGCCGCCCGCTCAGGAGCTCGTAGAGCGTGATGCCGAGCGCGTACACATCGGTGCGACAATCGACACTTCGACCGAGAATCTGCTCGGGCGCCATGTAGAGCGGACTGCCGATGCTGGTGCTCGCCTTGGTGGCGCCCAGCGTGCCCTGCCGCCTGGCAATGCCGAAATCCATCACCTTGACGATGTCGTCCTTGGTGATCATCAGGTTGCTCGGCTTGAGATCGCGATGGATGATCCCGGCACGATGCGCCGCGGCGACCCCGCGTAACGCCTGCTTGAAGATCGGGATACTCTCGTGCGCCGGGATCGCCCCGCGCCGCCGGATCAACTGCTCCAGACTCTCGCCGTCGATGAACTCCATCACCGCGACGGGTGCGCCGTCGTGGATGAAGTAGTCGAAGAGCAGCGCGACGTTCGGGTGATTGAGCGCGCCTTGCAGGCGCGCCTCCTGACGGAAGCGCTCGACGAAGTCAGGGTCGCCGCGCGCCTCGGCGCTCATCACCTTCATCGCGACCGGCCGCTCGAGATTCACGTCGAGCGCCTTGTAGACGACGCCCATCGCGCCGCGGCCGATGAGTTCCAAGACGCGATAGTGGTCTATGAGTTCGCCGATCATGATCGATGCCGAGGGCTGCCCACTCTGCGGCAGCAAGCGCGCTCACTGCGCCTGTCGGATGGCGTCCAGCGCCCCCGGATCCGGAGCCGCGCGGCCGTCGGCAATCAACGTCGGGTGCGCCCCGGGGCCGCTCGGCGGTCCATTTGGCCCCATGCTCTTGGAGGCCGCCTGCATCGCCTCCATGACCCGAGCCTCCTGCTCGTTCTCCATGGCGTTGAGGTCGTTGAGACCAATACGTGTTTGCAACCCTTCGGGGCAGTCGGAGGGTCCGCTCAGCTCGACGACCACCGGGATCATCCAGTCGTCATCGCTCATTCCACCGGTACGCTTGATGTAATCGTTGGCGCGCAGCGAGCAATAGCGGTTGGCGGTTCCCGTCGGGACGTCGAGCGGCTCTACCACCTGAAAGAACACATGATTGGGCCTCAGCGCCGGCGGAGTGCTCGGAGTCTTCAGAACCGCAGGCGTCGCTTGAGCGGCTTGTTGCTCCCGCAGCTGAACTTTGATCTGCGCGTTGAGCTGCGCCTTGACTTGCGGCGTGACGGCCGGTGGCAGGGCGACCGGCGCGGACCGCGTATCGCTCGATTGTGGCGCTGGCGGAGCATCGCCCGGTTGTGGCGCTGGCGGAGCATCGCCCGGTTGCGGAGCGGGTGCCGGGCCGCTCGGCCGCGCAGCGGGCGCCGCGACGCTCGAATCCGCAGCGCGCACCGCGGGAGCCCCCGGTGGCGAGGCCTCCTCTGGCGGCGCGGTGGTCCGTGCCTGAGCGGCGGTTTGCGCCTGATAGGCCGCCTGCATGCTCTGCGCAATGATGTAGTCGGTCATCCACAGATCCGGGCTCGTGTACACCGGGTACGGCGTGAACAGGAAGCCGTACGTGGGATACCACGGCTGCACCCGCCAACCCCACGTATAGGTGACCGGGCGCGGCCATGCGGCGAGCGCCCACGCGTAGTAGGGCGCGGGGTATCGCACCGCGGGCACGAACGTCTCGTACGCGAACGCTCTGCCGAATCGGTACCAAACATGGCGCTGGTAGACGTGCGTATACAGGATCCGGCCGCCGCCGACGAAGGTGCGGCTCACGAGACCCGGCCGAATGGTGTGCTCGACCGTGCCGCTGAGGGAGTTGCCATAACGAACGACGCGGACCGGGCCGCGGGAGACCTCACGCACGCGCCCACCAACGGCGAGATGGGTGTTGCGCAGGAGGCTCCCGTCCGCCAGGCGCCGCTCCCTGCTGCCGCGACCCACCACATTTTGCTGATAGTTTGCGAACGCGCGCTCGCGTGCATAGGACGCGTCCCGGCGCGCAGCGCCACGAACGCGCTCCGCGCGCGCCGGATAGATACGGCGGCTCGGTCGCGCCTCGGGCGCCCGCCGCTCCCCCTCGGAGGGTCGGTGCGCATGCCACTCCCGCGAGCCTTCGCCCTGCGCATCGACCGAGGCGATGCCGGCAAGAAGGCCGGCGAGGGCGATCAAAGCGAGCGTCGCACCAGCCCTACGATCCACTCTCCACATATTGTCACTCCAGATGCCGCGAGCCAGGTGGAGCCGCGCCGGGAGAAGGTACGGAACAACTGTAGCGCGCGTCGTACGCCGCGGCACGAACTGCGTCGCGGAAACTGGCGGAGGCGGAGCTTTGAGAACCGCAGCACATTCCCCGCCGGATCGACGACGCCGCCGACGATCGTGCGCCATGGGGAGTCGATCCCTGGACAAGCGGCGGACAGCCCAGTCGCTTCCCTCTTGCGTCGAGCCCGAGATCAATCGATAAGGAGCCCGCTGCTCGCCTACAGGCCCTCGTCCGGTGCGTTCATCTCGGGACCCGCAGCGGAAATGCGCGGTCACTCGGCTAACCGCGCAGCGAGATATCATGTCGGCAAGAGGGGAAAGCAATGCCACATCGTTGTTGGTTCGCTCTAGCCGCCGCATTCCTGCTGGTCGCCTCGGCGTCGGCCGCGCCGGTCGTCGGCAGCGGCGTCGCTCCGCCGTGCGACCGGGCCTGCATGGTAGACCTCGTCGATCGCTATCTTGCCGCACTCGTTCGCCACAGTCCGGCGGGATTGCCGTTGAACCGCGACGTCAAGTTCACAGAAAACACGGCACGACTCACGGTCGGCTCCGAAGGACTGTGGGTGGGCGCGTCTGAGCTGCCGACCGGCTTTCGTATCTATGCCATCGACGTCGATGCGGGCGAAGCCGGCTTCTACGGCGTGATGAAGGAGCGCGGCCGGCCACTCATCATTGCCCTCCGGTTGAAGGTGGTTAACGGCCAGATCACTGAGATCGAGCACGTGCTGGCGCGCGGCCTTCGCGCACGGGCCGTGAACAATCTGGCAGTCCCTCGCCCCGAGTTCATCACGGTGGTGCCTCCTGCCAACCGCGTGCCGCGCCAGCAGATGGTCAACATCGCCGACAGCTATTTCGAGGCGATTGAGCATGCGAACGGCAAGCTCGCGCCGTTCGCCGACGATTGTGTGCGTCGGGAGAACGGCATGCAGACCACGCACAATGCGAAGCCGGTGCCGTGGCCCGTTCCGCTCGGCTCCAAGCAGGCCGACCAAGCGATGGCCTACATTGGCACGCTCAGCTGCAGCGATCAGCTCGACACACACGTGATGGACTTCATCACCAGGCTTTGGCCGCGCCGCCACGAGATCGTCGATCAGGAGCTCGGCCTGGTCTTCTCGTTCCCGATGTTCCAGCACCGCGGAGGGTCGGGCACGATCAAGATAGACCACGTGCCAGGCGTCGACAGCCTGCCGCTGGGGGGATCCTCGTCCAACATGCAGGCCGGAGAAATCTTCAAGATCGATCACGGCCGCATCGTTGCGATCGAGGCAATGGGGGTCTTCCTGCCGTACGGAACGAAGAGCGGATGGGGCGAATAGCCGCTCAAGGCGCCGAAGTACGGGCCGGTCGACACGACGAGCTGCGCCTCCTCTACCCGAAGGGTAGAAGCGGCATAGCTATTCGATTTCATCCATGAGAAGCACCGAGATGAGTCTCTGCCCGGGTCAGCGGTGCGCCGTTATGAGCGGCACCAGCACGAAGCTGCAGTCTCCGATCCAATGCGCCAGCATGTTGCCCCAGATATTGCGCCGCCAGATATAAAGAACCGTCAGCAGCGCGCCGCCATAGGCGGCCACGATCAGTTGTGGGGCGCCCCAGGATGAGAGATGAACGCACGTGAATGCCGCCAAGCTGACCAGTCCCGCCAACCAGGCGCTGCCACTCCATTCTTTGAGCCGTTCGATCGAATAGCCACGGAACAGCACTTCTTCGAACACCGCCGCGCGCGTGACGAGCGCGATCCGATAGGCGGCCGGCGCGTCGATGATCGCGCGATACGTGGCGAGGTCGATCTTGAGATGCAAGGCAGGAAAGACGATCCCATCGAGGATGCCCGCGCCCACGAGCAGGGCAATGCCGCAGATCAGCCCCCATCCGATATCCCATCCGCCTGGTGCGCGAAAACCGATGGAGCTGAGCGGGCGATGCTCGGCGGCGGTTACATAGATTAGAAGGATGAGCACCGCGACCCACCAGAGCACCTCTCCGCCCCAGCGATTCCCGGTAAGGATATGGGTTTCGCCCCAATGGCTGAGCGGTAAGAATGCAACGCCCAGCGCAAATACCAGACCGATGAACGTCAGAGTCCGGGTCTGCCCGCCCCTTCTGGCCATGATTGCCCTCGCGGTGAATGCGGCGACAGTATCGCAAAACCAAGCAGGAGGGACATCCCGCTTGTGTTGCGCCCGGTCGAATGCCGTTGGCGTAAGGTGTCCTTGCGCACATTCAGCCCGCCGCGGTTCGCCGCTCGACCAACTCGGGCTCGCTATGGGCCGTGAAGTAATTTGGTGACCGCGTCGCTCTCGGTCGCGGCGAGCGCACGTGGCACGACATTGCCTCGTACGAATTCGATCGACCAACGGGATCCGGAATCATCGACGACCGCTTCAACCCCGACGCAATGGGCAAGGCGCGAACATCCCTGTCCGAGCCATGTAGACCGCATACTGCTCCGGGAACAGCTGCAACATGACGGTTTCCTCGCGTCGAGCGCTGTAGATGAAGTACGGCCCGGCCAAGGCCAGCAGCAGCGCCCAGAAAACGTGTACGCCAATCGCGGAACCGAGCATCGCCAGAATCAGGCCCGCGTAGATCGGGTGACGAATGAGTGCGTAGGGCCCGTTCGTGACCAGGGCGGACTGCTCCTTGCGAGACATGGGCAGGCCCCAATTGCGCCCCAGGTGTCGCCGCGCGCTGATCGCCAAGCCGAAACCCAACAGACAGAGCGCGACGCCGGTCCAGCCGAGGACACGCGAGTGGCTGACAGAACGCTGGGTCTCCGCGATGAACTGTCGAAGCGATCGGGACTGCAGCAGCGCCACGATCAGTAAGATCACGACCAGACGGAGGCCGATTTCCCAGCGCAAGCGACGCTTGCTGGGGCCAACGCTGGGCTTCGCATTCGCACCGGCGACTGCCCAGTAGGCAACAAACAGCAACCACAACCCTGCGATCATCCAACGGTGTAGGCTCACGCTGGTTTCCCCATATTGTCGCCGGGTGACACAAGTCTAGGTGCAGTCTAGGTGGTCTATAGCGACCTTCTGCACACGTCGCGAGCACCGCTTGGCGCGAGGACTCGCACCGCGGCGCGCAAACGCTCCCAGAACCTTAGTGCCACGGGTTTGCAGTTTCCGTCCGAGCGAGCACAGGGCTCGAACAACTCGAAGCCGAGGGGCCGGAGAAACGAGTACCATTTGCGTGTCGGAAGCCACGAGAGCGGCCCTGACCGCCGGGGATGCGACATGAACGTTATCCTTTGCATTTTTCTGATCGCCGCCATCGTCTTCCTGTTCTTCACCTTGTGCGCGTTCGCGCTTCAAGCGCAAAGAGCGGCGCTTCCAACGTACGAAGTACCTCCAACGGCATATTCATACCAGATTGACCGCCAAACTGACGACCTCGAGCGGTGCGTCGTGAAATACGCTCCGGCTAGCGGCAATCCACACCAGCACATTTGGGTAATCAACGTGACCAATGGTCGGGCGGCGTTCTGCGCCGACGAGAACCGGCCACGAGGCGACAGCCGCGGGCCCTCACGATCGAGCGTTGCGTGAACTGCGACGGCGATGTTCAGATCAATCGAATTCGGCGACCATCGCCTTTTGGCCGTTCAGATCCGAACGCAGTCCTCGAAGAACATCCACTGCAATTGCCTGCGCACGGGCGAGGCGATCCGGCGCGAAACGTTCCTCGACCGCGGCCCGGTTGGGAATATCCGGGTCCACTAGGACCATTCCGACGACGCTCTGCCGGTGCAGGTCGGTGAACCGCAGCGCCTCAAACCCACCGAGCGAGTGCCCAACCATCACATAGGGGCCGTCAAGTAAGGCGCCAACTGCGGTTCGATCGTAGGGGCCGAAATAGCGCGACCGGCGGCCGTCGCCATGAATCCGGCCGCAAGGACCACGACAACCCGCTGAATATTGCTCACCGGACGGCTCCGCACGGCGTCCGCGCCCTGAGATTGGCCGCCGGTTACCAGAGATTCACATCCAAAGGACGAATTATAAGGAAATCAAGAGCGTGGAGGCGATCCCGGCTCCCTTCCTCTTCGCCCTCGGCTTCGTGTCTCTGTGGGCACGCAGCGCTGGGCGCGGCATGGCCATCCTTCAGGGGATGCATCAGGACATGGTCAAGCAGATCATCGACCAGGTGACCTCCGGTAGGTGAATCCCTCGGGGTGATGCGCCATGCCGGGTGGATAAATCCCGCGTCTTTGGGAGTTGCTACGTGAAAATGGCGCTTCTCGCCCTCGCGGTACTCATGGGTGCAGGCCTCTGCCGTGCGCAATCCGAGCCCGGGCCGCTCCTCCTTCAGCAGCCGACGATGAATCGTACGCACATCGTCTTTGTTTACGCGGGGGGGCTTTGGACCGTCAGCCGCAACGGCGGCGCCGCGCGCCGTCTCACGGCCGACGGCGGTATCCAGTCGGCCCCGCATTTCTCGCCGGACGGGAGGTTGATCGCCTTCACCGCAAGATACGGTGAAAACCCGGACGTGTATGTCGTCTCCGCCGACGGCGGAGTACCGCGCCGCCTGACGTACCACCCCGGGTACGACCAGGCGCTCGGGTGGACTCCAGACGGGACTCGCGTCCTCTTCGCATCGAATCGGAGCGCTTTCGCAAACTACGTCATGAACCTCTACACGGTCTCTGTGCAGGGCGGCCTGCCGCAGATGCTGCCGTTTCCCTACGCCTTCGAAGGCGCGTACTCCCCGGAGGAAACCGAGATCGCGTATTGCCCATCGCCGCCTCCGGATCCCACCTGGTCGCATTACCGCGGTGGCGAGGAACCTAAGATCTGGCTCGCCAAGCTCGCGGACTCGAGTTATGAGGAGATACCGCGGGGGGACTGGAACGACATGGACCCCATGTGGCTCGGCGGAAAGCTCTACTTCCTCTCCGACGAGAACGGACCCTTCACCCTTTTCGAGTACGATCCGGCAACGAGAAAAGCCCGGCAAGTACTGCCGAACGAGGGTCTACCGATCAAGGAAGCCTCGGCGGGGCCGGATGCGATCGTCTATTCCCAATTGGGGTCGATTCACATCTTTGATCCCGCAAGTGGCCGACAGCATTCCGTAAGGATCAGCGTGGCCGGAGATTTCCCGCAGCTGCTGCCGCACGTCGAGAGCGTTCAGAATCATATTGGCAACGCGAACATCTCGCCGACGGGTGCGCGAGTGGCCTTCGAGGCACATGGCGAGGTCCTGACTATGTCGGCCGAGCATGGCGACATCCGCAACATCACGAACTCGCCGGGTGTCGCCGACCGGGATCCGGCATGGTCACCGGACGGCAAGTCGATCGCCTACTTCTCGGACGAATCGGGCGAGTACGCGCTCCACATCCGCGATCACAGTGGCCTCGGGCCGGTACGCAAGCTCGCGCTCGGATCGCCGCCCTCCTATTTCTACGACCCACAATGGTCACCTGACAACAAGAAGATCGCCTACACCGACCAGCGGCTGAACCTCTGGTACATCGATGTTGCGAAGGGCGGTCCCGTCCGGATCGACGCGGACGAATACGACACGCCGGACCGCGCGCTTTCACCCTCCTGGTCACCCGACAGCGAGTGGATCGCTTACACGAAGCTGCTCCGCAATCACATGCGCGCGGTATTCGTGTACTCGCTCGCGATGCGCAAGAGCACCGAGATCACCGACGGCCTGAGCGATGCCCGCACGGCCGTCTGGGACAAGAACGGGAAGTGGCTTTACTTCACGGCGAGCACGGACGCCGGTCCGACGACGGGCTGGATCGATATGTCGTCCTACCCCTTCACGGTAACCCGGAACGTGTACCTCGTCGTGCTCTCGAAGGAGGACCCCTCGCCGCTTGCACCGCAAAGCGGTGTGCAGGGCAACGGCGAGGCTTCCTCGCCCGCAGCTGTCCTCTCCGCAGTGAAGGCGCCAGCGTCTGCGCGCGCCCCAAAGGTCAGGATCGACTTAGCGAACATTGACCGACGAACTCTCGCACTGCCGGTTCCGGCGGCGGACTATTTTGGGATCCAAACCGGCAAGACGGGTGAGCTCTTCATGGTAGCCGTGGAGAACGAGAAGCATTTCATACCTCCGCCGCTCGCGGTGACGAAGTTCGACCTAAGGACCCGCAAGACAACCCCCCTCATCTCCGGGGTGATTGCGTTCCGTGTCTCGTTCGACGGCGAACAGGCGCTCTACCGCTCGCCATTTGACCAGTGGGGCATCGGCTCAACGGCCGGTCCGATGAAGCCGACGGATGGACTCCTCAAGCTTGGCGGCATGAAGGTGTACGTCGATCCCCGAGCCGAGTGGAAGCAGATGTATCACGAGGTCTGGCGCATCGAGCGAGATTTGTTCTACTCCAGGACCTTGAATGGACTCGACCTCGCGAAAACGGAAGCCGAATACGCGAAGTACCTGCCGGGCCTCGCGACCCGTGAGGACGAGAACTATCTCTTCAACCAGATGCTGAGCAACTTCAACGCCAGCCACATTACCGTGCGCGGCGGCGAGGGGCTCGCCATGCCGCGCGTTGCTGTCGGGCTCCTCGGCGCAGACTATCGAATCGAGAACGGCCGCTATCGGATTGTGCGTGTTCTCAAGGGCGAGAGCTGGAATCCGGCCCTCCGCGCGCCACTCACGCAACCCGGCAGCAACGTCGTCGCAGGCGACTATCTCCTTGCCGTCGACGGCCTTGATCTACGCGCGAGCGATAACGTCTACAGCTATTTCCTCGACAAGGCGGACAAGCAGGTCGTTCTTCGCGTGGGACCGAACCCGGACGGCCGCGGGGCGCGCCACGTGACGGTGACGACGGTTCCTACCGAGTTCCCGCTGCGCAGCCACGATTGGATCGTGCACAACGGGCAGGTGGTCGATAGGCTGAGTGGCGGCAAGCTCGCCTATGTCTATCTGCCGGACACGCGCGGCGCAGGCTACGACAGCTTCAACCGCGATTACATGGCGCAGGTAGACAAGCAGGGCGTCCTCATTGATGAGCGGTTCAACGCGGGCGGCCAGATGGCGAATTACATGATCGACGTCATGCAGCGCAAGCTCACGAACTATTGGCACACCCAGGACGGCGCCGTTTTCACGACACCGACCGATGCGATCTTCGGCCCGAAGGTGATGCTCATCAATCAGTTCGTCGGCTCAGGCGGAGACTGGCTCGCCTGGGCTTTCACGTCGGTCGGCCTTGGATCAACCATCGGTGAGAGGACGTGGGGCGGCCTCATGGGGGTCTACGGTACTCTCCAGCTCATCGACGGCGGATCCGTCACGGCACCGCGCGCCGCATTCTTCACTCCGAAGGGCACCTGGGATGTCGAGAATCACGGCGTCTCCCCCGATGTACCGATCGAGCTCGATCCCAAGGCGTGGCGCGAAGGCCACGACGTGCAGCTCGAGAAGGCAGTCGCAGTCGCACTCGATGAGCTCGAGCGCCATCCGTTGCCGAGGCCGCAAATGCCGGCGCTCCCGGACTACTCTCGGTACGCGCATTAGCAACGCTTCGCAGTGGGTAAGCCGATGCGCGCCGCAAGTGTGACCGCGCCGGCCTGCTTCCGACTGAGCGCGCCTGGGTTTTCGAGCTCAACCTCTCGGTGTTTGCGTGGCCATGTTGGATTTGGAGGTGACAAGCTATTCATGTCACCTTTACGCCACCTCTGCAACGCGGTGGCGGGGTGCCTTGTCTCCTACTATGTCTCCTCGGGCGTCCGCACCTCTCGAATCCGTGTAGAGCAATTTGCCGCAATCGCAGACCTCCAGCGCGGCAGGATTTCTACGCCAAGCATGGACAGGACGTCGCCGCCCATTTCCTCGATTCTCTTTTCGCCGATATCGATTCGCTCACCGTGTACGCCGGAGTCCACGTCCAGGTCTGGGGCTTCTACCGCATGCTTGCGCAGCGTTTTCCGTACGCGATCTACTACAAGGTCGACGGTGACCTCTGCGTCGTCTGGCGCGTTCTGGACTGCCGGCGAGACCCGCGCAGGCTGCGCGAAGCTCTGGCGCGCCGCTGAGGGCCTCTAATGGCGATGGCACCCATCAATCGACTCTGCGTAGCTTTGTTGGCGTTCGTCGGCGCGACTGCAAGCACCCGAGGGCTCCGGGATTTTCGAGCGCGACCTCGCGGTGCTTGGCCCAGGTGAGAGCGGCGGACCGATGAGTGAACGTTCGGCTCTCTCGATGGAGGATGACCCCGCGGCGGCGGATGCGGACGATCGCCGTATAGCACGTTGTGCCGTTCGCTTGCCTGCGGGCTTTGATCGTTGCCATGATTCGCCTCGGGGAGACAAGCCGATCTTCCTGGAATGCCCACAAATACCGCAGAAACGCCTGACTCTGAAAAGCCTATGAAAATAGGCGTTTCAGACTATATTTCCCGTGAAAAGATCGATCGGCGGATCTCGGTCGCCCCCATGATGGACTGGACCGATCGGCACTGCCGATACTTTCTGCGCGGATTGTCTCCACGCGTTCTGCTGTACACCGAGATGATCACGTCGGCGGCGCTTGTCCGGGGCGATCGAGCGCGTTTGCTCGAGTTCGATCCGGAGGAGCACCCGCTCGCGCTGCAGCTGGGCGGCAGCGATCCCGAGGAGCTCGCGGCCGCGGCACGCGCCGGCGAGCAAGCCGGGTACGACGAGATCAATCTCAACTGCGGCTGCCCGAGCGACCGGGTCGCAAGCGGGGCGTTCGGCGCCTGTTTGATGCGCGAGCCGCGGCGGGTGGGGGAGTGCGTCGCGGCGCTGCGGGCGGCCGTACAACTCCCGGTGACCGTCAAGATGCGTATCGGGGTCGTCGAAGGCCGCGGCCCACAGAGCGTGGCGGCGGCCGCGCGCTTCGACGATAGCGATCGGGCGGCGTTGTTCGGATTCGTCGGTGCGGTTCGCGATGCCGGCTGTCATGCGGCGATTGTCCATGCGCGCAAGGCGGTCCTCGGTGGACTCTCGCCCAAGGACAATCGCGAGGTGCCGCCGCTGCGCTACGACGTGGTGCGCGACGTCAAGCGCGAATTCAGGGGTCTCCCCGTGATCCTGAACGGCGGGCTGCGCGAGGCGCCCGCGGTTCTCGATGCCCTGCGATCGTGCGACGGAGTCATGCTCGGGCGAGAGGCGTACCACCGGCCCTACTTGCTCGCCGAGCTGCATGCGGCGGTCTATCCGGATGTTCCGCTGCCCGAGCTGTCCCGTCCTGCGCTCCTTGCCCGCATGGCGCGCTACGCGGAGCGACGCCTCGCCCGCGGCGAGCGGCTCTCGACCATTACCCGGCACATGCTCGGCTTGTGCACCGGTCAGCCCGGAGCGCGCGAGTATCGCCGCCTGCTGAGCGAAGGTGCCCGCGTGCCGGGCGCCGACGCCGCGCTCCTGCATCGGGCCGCAGCGCTGCTGGCGCCGAGCGCTGAGTAGCGGCGAGCCGGCTCGCAACAATCGCCTGACGCGTGACGCATCCCCGCGACACCCGCACGGAAACCTGCATGCGATACCTCTGCTCATGCGGGTAGCGGGTCGGGGACAGTCGCGTATAATCCTGTGACATTTGCTGCGGCCCCGCGCACCGCGCGTCGCCGGTCTTCTGCATGGGAAAAGATATCGAGCTCGCTATTTTGTTTGCTGATGTGGTCGGCTCAACTCGACTCTACGAGCTGATGGGCGACCTCAAGGCGCGCGATATGGTCGCGATCTGCATCGACGCGATGCGGAGCGCGACCGAGCAGCACCAGGGAACGGTGATCAAGACGATGGGCGATGAGGTCATGTCGAGCTTCCCGACCGCCGATCAGGCGCTCAACGCCGCATCCCAGATGCAGCATCACATTTCGCGCCACTCGCAGCTGAAGGTCGAAGGACAACCGGTCGCCATCCGGATCGGCTGTCACTTCGGACCGGTCGTCCTCGAGAACCGCGACGTGTTCGGCTCGACGGTCCACACCGCCAACCGAATGACGAGCCAGGCGAAAGCGGGCCAAATCATGACGACGGCGGCGATGGTGGAGCGGCTCTCGCCGCAGTGGCGCCCGGCCATCCGGCAAGTCGACATCGCCACGTTGAAGGGGCAGGGGAGCGAGATGGTCCTCTACGAGGTGCTTTGGCAGACCGAAGATGTCACGAGCATGGTGCCCGCCATTGCGCTCGCCGCGAAGGCGGGTCCCGCCGTGCGGCTGCGGCTACGCTTCGAGGATCGCGATATCGTGCTCGACGAGCAGCACCCGAGCATCGCGATCGGCCGCGCGGAGGACAACGACGTGGTCGTGAAGGGGAACCTCATCTCGCGATTGCACGCGCGGATCGAGATCAATCGCCACAAGTTCGTCCTGATCGACCAGAGCACGAACGGCACGTTCGTGCAGACCGAAGATGGAGACGAGGCGTTCGTCCGCCGGGATAGCCTGCAGATCAAGGGCAAGGGGCTGATCGGGCTCGGCAAGCTGCCGGAGCAGGATTCGCCCCAGACCATCCGCTTCGTCTGCGAAGAAGGCTGAGGCGCGAAGCGGCGTGGTGCCGCGCCGCTTACGCGCGCAATCGCGCCTCGGTCTTGTCGAGCTCGCGCAGCAGGGCATCGGGGAGCCTCCTGCCGTACTGAGCGAGGTACTCGCGGATCTCGGTGACCTCGGTCTGCCAGAGCGCCGTGTCGACGGATGTCAGCTCCCGAAGCGCATCCGCGCTCACATCGAGCCCGTGAGTGTTGAGGTCCGACGGGCGCGGGAGCCAGCCGATGGGCGAGTCCACCGCGCCGCCCGTCCCCGCCGAACGCTCGAGCATCCAGGCGAGCACGCGCAGGTTGTCGCCGAAGCCCGGCCACAGGAAGCGGCCCTGCGTGTCGCGCCGGAACCAATTGACATGAAAGATGCGGGGCGGACGCTTGAGCTTCGCGCCCACGGTGAGCCAGTGCTGCCAGTAATCCGCGAAGTTGTAGCCACAGAAAGGCTGCATGGCCATGGGATCACGCCGGGTCATGCCGACCTTGCCGGCCGCCGCCGCGGTCGTTTCCGAGGCGACCGAGGCGCCGACCAGTACGCCATGGGTCCAATCACGCGCCTCGTACACGAGCGGGGCGACTTCCCGCCGGCGGCCGCCGAAGATGAGCGCGGAGATGGGGACGCCGGCCGGGTCCTCGGCGTGCGGGGAGTAGCCGGGGTTGCGCTTGGCGGAGACCGTGAAGCGCGAGTTCGGATGTGCCGCCGGTCCGCGAGCGGCATCGTAGGGGCGCCCCTGCCAGTCGATCACGGGTGTGCCGGTCTTGAGCCCCTCCCACCAGGGCTGGTTGTCGGCCGTCAGCGCGACGTTCGTGAAGAGGGTGTCGCGCCGGATCATCTCGAATGCGTTCCGGTTGGTCTCGCGGTTCGTTCCCGGCACCACGCCGAAATATCCGGCTTCCGGATTGATGGCCCATAGCCGTCCATCGGAGGCGGGGTGCAGCCATGCGATGTCGTCACCGACCGTGAAGACCTTCCAACCCGGCATCGACTCGGGGGGAATGAGCATCGCGAGATTGGTTTTCCCGCACGCGGAGGGGAATGCCGCCGCAACGTAGTGCGTCTCGCCGCGCGGGCTTTGCAGTCCGACGATGAGCATGTGCTCGGCGAGCCAGCCCTCGCTGCGCGCCTGCCAGCTCGCGATCCGCAGCGCGTGGCACTTCTTGCCAAGCAGCGCATTGCCGCCGTACCCCGAGCCGAAGCTCTCGATCGAGAGCTCCTCCGGGAAATGCATGATGAAACGCCGCTCGGGGTCGAGCTCGCCGATCGAATGGAGTCCTTTGACGAACCGTTCCGTGCGTGCGATGCGCTCGAGCGCCGAGCGGCCCACGCGCGTCATGATGCCCATGCTCAGCGCGACATAGGCGCTGTCGGTCAGCTCGACACCGCACCGCGAGTACGGAGAATCGAGTGGACCCATGCAATACGGCACGACGTACAGTGTCCGTCCGCGCATGCAATCCTTGAACAGGGCGCTCATCTTGGCGTGCGCCTCGTCGGGCGCCATCCAGTGGTTGTTCGGACCGGCATCGTCCTGCGAGCGCGTGCACACGTACGTGAGGTGCTCGACGCGCGCGACATCGCTCGGATGCGAGCGCGCGAGGTGGCAGCCCGGGAACAAGTGCGGGTGGAGCACCGTGAGCTCACCGCTGCGCACGAGGTCGGCCGTGATCTCGCGAGTCTCGGCGGCCGAGCCCTCGCACCAGTAGACCTCCGACGGCTGCGTCAGTCGGCGCACCGACTCCACCCACTCGGACACCGCGCGGCTCAGTTGTGGAAGGGCTGTGAATTCATGCGGGGCAGTGGCCATGCGCTCGTCCTGTAGTTCCGGCGGGCAGAATTACGATTGGGGTCGCTTATGATTCGCGGCCGTTGCGCGCCGCCGTGGTGCGCGCGTGCCTGCGCGGAGCCTCGAGCGTGAACCGGGACGGCCGCGCTTCGCGCGACCCTGATCGAGGTCGTGGCGGGCGGACTGGGCGACCTTCGCGAGCTCGCGACTCGTCGCGAGGACGATCTCCCAGGCGCTCCCGAGCTCCCGAGCGATGCGCTTCCGGGAGGCGGGCAGAGTCGCGCGCTGGGCGTCGTACAGGGCGCTCAAGCTTCCGGCCTCGGCCGTGATGCGCAAGCGCTCGGCGCCGTCGGTCAGCGCGGCTCGCGCGCCCGTCAACCCCTGACGCAGGAGCTGATCGAGGCACTGATACGAGAGCTCCGTCGCCCGCAGCCCGGCCTCGGCGAGCGCCGAGAGACGAGGTCCTTCGACCTCGAGCCGCGCTGCCGCCAGCTCGGCCCCCTCGCGCGCGAGGCGCAGCGCGCGATCGGCGTAACCTTGAGCCCGCTGCTGCAAGAGGCGCGCGGCATTGAGTGCGATCTGTCCGGAAAGGTTCATGATGCGTCGAACCGGTTATATTCTGGTGCAGTGCACCATGACTCGCTGCAACCGGGATGGCGAATAATGCGACTTTTCCGCCGCGATTGCAGCAAAATGCCGCGCCGACGACCGCAGCTCGAGACACACCGATCCAGGATCGGTGTGGTTGTATTGCCCTCTTTAGCGCAAGCGGTGCAGCTGCTCCCGAGGGCTGTTCCGCACACGATATCCGATGCTTTCCCTGGGTGACATATTCGGGACGAATGGGGCTCTACGGCGCGCCCTGCCCGATTTCGCCCCGCGCAGGCAGCAGCTGCGCATGGCCGAATCGGTCGCTCGGGCACTCGAGGCCCGCACGCCCCTCGTGGTCGAGGCGGGAACCGGGACGGGCAAAACCTTCGCATACCTGGTGCCGGCGCTGCTGAGCGGGGCTCGAGTCCTCATCTCGACGGGCACACGGACCTTGCAGGATCAGCTCTATGCGAAGGACCTGCCGCTCCTGGCGGTCGCTCTGGGGCGTCCGGCCGGCGTCGCCCTGCTCAAGGGACGCGCGAACTATCTCTGCCGGCACCGCTTGGAGCACGCAGGCGCGCAGCTCGCGCTGGGGGGGGCGACCACACGGGATCCGTGGCTCGCGCGCATCGAGCGGTGGGCACGCATCACGCGACGCGGCGATCTCGCCGAAGTGCCCGGTCTCTCGGATTCGCACCCCCTGTGGCTCGAGGTGACCTCCACGCGGGATAACTGTCTCGGCCCACGCTGCGAGGAGTTTGCGCGCTGCCATGTCGCGGCCGCGCGCCGGCACGCGCAGGAGGCCGACATCGTCATCGTCAATCACCACCTGCTGCTCGCGGACCTCGCACTGAAAGAGGACGGGTTCGGCGATCTTCTCGGCGCGGCCGATGCGATCATCCTCGATGAGGCACACCAGCTTCCGGACCTCGCGACCCTGCTCTTCGGGGCGAACGTGGGGAGTCGCCGCATCGAGCATCTGCTCGAGGCCGTCAAACAAGAGGTCATCGGCACGCGGGGTCGGGGCGCGGCGCGCGATTCCCGCGGGGCGACCGATGCATCGGTGCAGTCCGCCGTCGCTGCGGCGGCGCAGGCCTTGGACGACCTCGTCGCGGCACTGCCGAAGGGCGCCGGTCGTACCGCCTGGGAGGAATGCTCGATGAGTCTCGAGCCGCACACCGCCGAGCTCGCCGGTGCATTGAGAGTGCTCGGCGAGCGGCTCGAGGCGTCCGAAGTCGACGCCATCGCGACGCAGCTCGCCGGTCGCGCCGGGGAGCTCGCCGCACAGATCGAGCGCATCGCCGCCGTCGCCGAGCTCGAGGGCCTGCGCAGCGTCGAGGTGACGCCGCGGGGGTTTGCCCTTCATCTGCTGCCATTCGATATTGCCGAGCGATTCCAGGGGCTGGTCGAGGCGCGCCCCTGCGCATGGATCTTCACGTCCGCCACGCTCTCGGTGGGCGATGACTTCAAGCATTTCACGGCACGGCTCGGGCTCGCGGCCGCGGAGACGGTGAAGATCGAGAGCCCCTTCGACTACGCGCGGCAGAGCCTGCTCTATCTGCCGCGAGGGCTGCCCGAGCCGGCAGACCCGGCTTACATCGATCTGATGCTGCGGGCGTCGCTGCCGCTCATCGAGGCGGCGCGCGGCGGGGCTTTCGTGCTCTTCACCAGTCACCGCGCCCTGGGGCGAGCCGCGGTTGTCCTGCGGGAGCTGTGGAGCTCGGATCCGCCGTACCGGCTCTATGTCCAGGGCGAGGCGCCGCGGGAACGTTTGCTCGAGGATTTTCGCGCGGATGGCGACGGTGTCCTCTTGGGAACCACGAGCTTCTGGGAGGGCGTCGATGTGAAGGGCCCGGCGCTGCGCCTCGTCATCATCGAGAAGCTCCCGTTCGCCTCCCCCGATGAGCCGATCGTCAAGGCGCGCATCGACCACATCGAGTCCGCGGGTGGCAACGCGTTTCGGGACTTTCAACTTCCCGAGGCGGCGCTGGCGCTGAAACAGGGCGTCGGGCGGCTCATCCGCAGCGAGAGCGACCATGGGGCCGTCGTCATCTGCGATCGTCGCATCGTCGATCGCTCCTACGGTCGCGTACTGCTCGCGGCGCTTCCGCCGATGCGGCGCACGCGAGAGGAGCCGGAGGCGCTTGCTTTCCTGCGCAGTCATGCCCCGCCGCCCGCGCGCTCGCGCGGCGAGGCGCAGCCCGATCAGGCATGAGGATTCTCGCCCTGGACACGGCGACCGAAGCATGCTCGGCGGCGGTGCTCACCCCGGAGCGGATCGTGAGCCGATATCTCGAGACGGACCGCGGGCATGCCGAGCGCATCCTCGAGATGGTCGATGCCGTGCTCGCCGAGGCCGGCGTCGGGCTCTGCGATGTGGACGCCGTGGCGTTTGGTCGGGGGCCCGGCGCCTTCACGGGCTGTCGCCTCGCCGCGAGCGTCGCGCAAGGACTCGCCTTCGGCGCCGGGCGCCGCGTCGTGCCGGTCTCGGATCTGCGCGCCCTGGCCCAGCGCGCACTCGATCAGGCGCAGGACGCCCGCAGCGTTCTCGTGTGCACCGACGCCCGCATGCACGAGGTGTACTGGGCGTGCTTCCGGCGGGACGCGCAGGGCTGCGCCGAGCCCTGCCAAGACGAGCGGGTGGCCGCTCCGCAAGCCGTCGTGCTCGACCGAGACACGGTGACCCCCATCCATGGGGTCGGACGAGGCTTTCGCGCCTACCCGGCGCTTGCCGAGCGGCTCGGCGGGCAGCTCGCGGCCATTCATGAGGACTGGCTGCCGCGGGCCGAGGAGATCGCCCGCTTGGGTCGGGTCGAGGCGGCTGCCGGGCGTACGCTGGCCGCCGAAGAGGCGCGCCCGACCTACCTGCGAAACGATGTCAC
>Ga0335074_10001276_pt1 | contig 34351 bp, 15 predicted proteins | sample Lox_Sample_23_FD_206715 | JGI IMG/M metagenome (GOLD analysis project Ga0335074, IMG submission 206715) | Soil microbial communities from Loxahatchee National Wildlife Refuge, Florida, United States - Lox_Sample_2.3 | ecosystem: Environmental > Terrestrial > Soil > Wetlands | place: USA... | reverse complement strand
TAGCCGTGTAACGACCCGATCACCCTCACCCTCGGTGCTTCGCACATCGACCTCTCCCGCGCTGCGCGAAAAGCGCAGCGCGGGAGAGGTTGGCTATTTGGGGAGCGTATCCACCGTGATCGCGCTGCCGGTCAGTGTCGCGCCGCGTTGCCGGGCCGCGTCCACTGCCTGCTGCAACTCACCGAGATATGTCGCCGCCTGTTCCACATTGCTCGGCCGTGGCCGATCGAACAGCGGCTGTGACGACGCAATGGCGATGATCATGTCGGTGCCATAGGGCGGGCCCACCTCCCACGCCGGATGCCCCGGACGCGGATCGCCGAGATCAACCGCCTCGCCCGGCTGGAATACGCGCGGTGGATCCGCGACCATCTTCTGCGACGGATCGGCAAGCTGCGGGTAGAGATGCAGCAGCGTGCCGTCGTGCCCGACATAGTCCACCACCAACCGGCCACGGAAATCGGGCATCACCAGACGCGGCAGGATGCGCTCGCCATCACGCAGCCGGGTCTGTCCGTTGGCCAATCCCAATGCGAGATGTGTCGCCGGCGCGCCAAAGGTCGCGTCGATCGGCCCCACGGCGCTCAGCGCCGGGCAGAACGTCGGGTCAACTGTACTCACCCGCCAATTCACCGCCCCTGGAACCGTGATGCCGCTCAGCGCCTGGCGGAAGGCATCGGCTTCAGAGCGTCCGGCCAGCCCGGTCAGCGTGACGTCACCGTTCGGGCGCATGGACCCGTCGATCAGCGCGCAGGGCTGCCGCGTCGTCAGGTCGGCGATCTGCTGACGGATGGTATCCAGGCCCGCCGACGCCAGTTGCAGCGGCTGCGGTGGCCGAGTCGGGGCCAGAGCCGCGGCATTCGGTTGCCCTGCGGGTGGCTGCGCCGAGGCCTGTGCTGTGGCATTCGGCTGCCCTGCTGGCGGCGGCGCCGGGGCCTGCGCCGTGGCATTCGGTTGCCCCGCGGGCTGCGGCGCCGGCGCCGCGGCATTGGGCTGGCCTGTGGCCGGCGGCGTTGCCGCCGGAGGCTGGGCGGGCGCGCCGGTGCCAGGAGCCGGCGTTGATGGGGTGTTGGCGGCAACTTGCGGTGTGCCCGGCGCAGTGTTCTGCGCGGTTGGCGTCGCCGGGGCAGGAACCGGTGCCGTCCCGCGCAGCAGGAAGAACCACGCCCCGCCTCCCGCCAGCAAGACGAGCACCACCACGGCCGCAGCGATCATCGGTACGGGCGACCGTTTGGCCGGTGCCTCCGCCGGGACGCGCGCCGGTGCCGGCGCTGGGGCCGTAGCCATCGCCGGGGCCGAGGCGGCACCGGCAGGAGCCGCGGGGTGCTGGGAGGCGCGGCGTGGGCTGGGGGCGACCATGGTCGCCTCCGCATCCGCCGCATCGGCGCCAGCCAGCCCCGGCAGGGCCTTGCCCGAAGCCGCTGCCTGCAACGCCGCCAAAAACTCTGCCGCCGACTGGAACCGGTCCTCCGGCCGCTTGGCCATCGCCTTGCGCACCACGCCGTCGAACGCCGGCGAGCAAGTCACCGAGATCTGCGACGGCAGCGGGGGATCGGTGTTCAGCGCCTTGTGCATGATCGCCGACATGCCGCCTTCGAACGGCCGTTCGCCGGTCAGCAACTGGTACAGCAGCACACCGGACGAATAGAGGTCCGTCCGCGCGTCCACCACCTGCCCCATGAATTGCTCGGGCGACATATAGGCCGGGGTGCCCAGCACTGTGCCGGCCTGGGTCATCGACGAGCTTTCGATCCGGGCAATGCCGAAATCGGCGATCTTGGCCTGGCCCTCGCTGGTCAGCATGATGTTGGCGGGCTTGATGTCGCGGTGCACGACGCCGCGCGCGTGGCTGAACTGCAGCCCGGTCAGCAGATCGGTCATGATCCGCATGGCGTCGTTCAGCGCGAAGCGCTCCTGCTTGTCGAGCAAGGACTTCACGGCAGGGCCGTCCACGTATTCCATGACGATATAGGCGATGCCGGCAGTCTCGCCGTAATCGAACACGCCGACGATGTTGGGATGGGTGAGCCGCCCGGCGGCCTGCGCCTCACGGCGGAAGCGAGCCAGCGCTTCCTCGGTCTCCGGATCGTCGTTGTCTTCCGGAATGCGCACCGTCTTGATCGCGACGCGCCGGGCAATGATCGGGTCCCAGCCCTCGTACACGGTGCCCATGGCACCTTTGCCGAGCGTGCGCTTGATCTCGTACTTGCCGAGTGTCTCGACCGTCTCCGCCATGCCCCGCCCGTCTCAGATCACACGAGGTGGCAGCAACGCCCCCTCCCCCCGTCCCTCTACCGCAAGGCAGCAAGAGCGACTTGTGAGCGGGATCATAGCCCGGCGACGCGGGTCTTTGAAACAGCCTGTGCGTTCAGCACGCGCTCGCCGCCCTCGCCGATCACCGCGAACGGCGCCCAGAAGAACGGATGGGCGATTTCCGGCGGCAATCCCTTGCCCGCGTCGGCCAACATCGCGAGCTGGGCGTTGCGCAAGGCGCCGGCGACACCCAGGGCCGGATTCTCCTTCATCCGCCGGAGCGTGTCGGCCACCAGGAATGCCGCCACCTGGTCGTTGACGGACCAGTGCGTCACCAGCAGGGCGCGGGCGCCGGCGTAGAAGAAGGCACGCGCCAGGCCCGACAGGCTTTCGCCCGCCGTCGTGCCGCCGGGTCCGCCGGAGTTGCAGGCGGACAGGATCACCAGATCCGCGTCCAGGTTCAACCCGACCACTTGCGATGCGGTCAGCAGCGCTCCGGCGGCATTCGTGGCACCCGCCGGGTCCGACGTGACGATGGCCGGCTGGCTTTGGCAGCGCAGGTCGGTGGGCAGCAGCGCGTGCGTGGCGAAATGCAGGATGCGGAAATTCTTCAATGGCGTCTTCAGCACCGCGTCGGCGGTGAAGGCAGGGCCCACCAATTCATCCGACGGGCTGGCATCCAGCAGGCCGCGCGCCGCGCTTAGCTCTTTCGTCGCATAGGGCAGCAGGGGCAGGCCCGACAGCAACTGCGCGCTGTCGGCGCAGCTCGCGCCGGGGAAGCTGGCCTGCGCCTGGGCCAGCGTCACCGGCCTGAAATCACCGAAGCCGAACCAGGGTTGCGTCGCGCGCGAGCCGCCGGCGATCTTGCGCAGGCTGACGAAATTGCTCGGGGCAGGCACATGGGCGATGGTGAACTGGCGCACCAGCCAGGGCGCCGCGGCCAGTTGGTCCGGCTGCGCCGGGCCGGTAAGCAGCACTTCGAAGGGCAGCGACAGCAGCGGCCCGCTGGGCGCCACGACCAGCGAGCGCGTTCCATCGAGCTGCTTCGCCACCCCGCCCAGCGTCAGCCGGTACAGGCGCTGGGCATCGGCAATGTCGAATTGCGGCAGACCGGCTGTGGTCTCCTCGATACCGGCGCGGACCCGCTTCACCAGCGCGGCCATTTCCGGCAGCCCGGCCCCCACCTTTGACACCGAGATGGTCTTGTTGCGCAGCAGGAAGACCCAGCCGTCCTGGTTGGCCATCGTGATCGCGGCGAATGCCTCACCGGGATGCAGTGCGGCGAAAACGTCCTGCGCCGTCACCACCTGCTGCACAAGCTGGCCATAGTTGGGAGACGCCGCCTGAAGCGCCGAATCGGCATCCCGCAACTGTGCCTGCGTCTGCTGGATGTCTTTGTCCAGCGCCGCCGCGCGCGCGACGATCTCCGGATTGTTGGGCACACCCTGGCGCTGCGCCTGATTCAGGTCGTCACGCTGGCTGTACAACGTGTCCAGTTTGCCCTTCAGATCGCGCTGCTTGCGGATCGCCTCGCCCACTTTCGGGTCGCGCGTATTCTCCGCCAGCGTCGCCGCGGCCTGCGCTATTTGCTCACTGGTGATGCTGCCCTGGGAAAGCTGCGCGGCGGTGAACATCTCCGCCAGCAGCGCCTGGGCGCGATCCTTCTGCGCCTCCGCCGCCTGGGCATAAACATCCAGGCACGGGGCCATCAGGTCCGGCGTCGTGCCCGACTTCAACGCCGCCAGTGCCGTGACGGCCTCGTGGCACACCGGCAGCGCGTCGGCGACGTGGCCATTGCTCTGCAATTCGCGTGCGCGGACCAGGTAGGTTTCGGCCAGCGGCTTCGATCCCGGCAAAGCGCGGTCGAATGCCGCCGTCGATTGCGCCAGCTCTTGCAGCGCCTGGGATGACTGCCCCTGAGCCGCGGAGGTGAGCGCATCGGTACGGTACAGCCGCGCATCCAGGAGCGGCCGCGCCAGACCATTGCCCTGAGCCAGGTCGTCGGCTTGCGTGATCAGTTCATCCGCTTCCTTCGGCTTGCCAACCACACGCAGCAGCACGGCGCGGTTGCGGCGCACTTCAATCAGCCCAAGCAGCGCGGATTGCGCCCGCGGATCCGTGAACAAACTCTGGTCCGGGGTGAGCGAGCCGGACAGCTGTGCGCGGTTGAAGACAAAAGCATTCGCGAAGGCCGGCCGCGGCCTGGCGTTCAGCGCGCTCGCCGGCACGTTCGCCGCATAGAGCGCATCGGCCTCGCTCAGCAGCTTCGCGGCGTCGTCCAGCTTGCCCTGGTTCATCGCGTCCAGGCCGCGATAGTGGTACAGGCGGGCGATCGCGGTCGGGTTGGCCGATTTCGGTGCCAACTGCGCAGCCTGCGCGAACAATGCTTCGGCTTCGGCAAAGCGGCCTTCGTTGGAAAGCTGCAGTGCCAGCGACATGATCGTGGTCGCCGTCTCGGGATTGTCCTTGCCCAGCAGCTTCTGCTGCAGCGCCAGAGCAGCGCGGAACGCGGACTCCGCCGCGCCGGTGTTGTCCGCCAGGTTGGCGCGGGTGCCCGCCACCATCAGCTCCTCGAACTGGCCGACATCGCCGGAACTGAAGGCCTGGGCTGCCAAGCGCTGCGCCAGCAACGCATCCGCCGCCGAACTTACCGGCGCCGCATCCGGCCGCATGACGCCGGCCAGCACGCCGATCGAACGCTCCATCACGCGCGCGGCTGGCAGCACGCCATCGGCATACCAGATCTTGCCGCCGACATCGGCCACCATCGCGACATGCGGCCAGCCGCCGACCACCTGCGTGCATTGCAGCAGCTCGGCGGCGCTGCCGTTCAGGATCGTGGTTGCCGTCGGCGGATTGCAGCGGAAGCGCGTGTCGATCGCGTCCCGCCACGGACTCGCCGTGGCGATCTGCTGCAGTTGTGCCGTGCCTTGGGCGGTGCCTGCCCGCACGCGCGCGCTGGGTTCCTGCCACGTGCCGCAATACACGTCCGCGGCGCCTTGCTCCGGCGAGGTCTGCGTGCAGTCTTCGCCAACCGCATTCTTGCCGATGGATACCTGCGAGGCCGGTTTCGCCACCGTCGGCAGGGCATGGGCGTAGTCGCTCGCAGGCGGCACTGCGCACCCGGCCAGCATCAGCATCAGGGGCAGCAGCAAGGCATAGGATGCGCGCATGGTTGGTGATCCAGGCCGGAGAAGGACGAAGCGGAGTACAGGACGGGACATCGTGCGGGCCCTCAGCCCCCTGAGGGTGGGCTCTGGTCGCAGGCCCCTTGGGTATTGGGCGTGGCGCAGGGCAGCAGTTCATAGCGCTCGTCCGACACCACCGGCAGCACCAGGTCCTCCTGGTTCCCCGAATTGGCGGGCGTGCCGACGACGATGTCGCTGACCGGATTGGCCGTCGGCAGTGCCAGGGTGGTGAGGATCGCGCAGTTCACCGAATGGATCGGACAGCCGTCGATGCGGAAATTGGCGTTGGGCAGCGGCTGGATGAAGGCGGCACCTGCTGCGGCATTGCCGGTGGTGCCGCCGACGGTGCTGTTGACGAACGACGCGGCGCCCGGTGGCTGCGTGTAGAGGAAATCGAGCCGCTGGACGTTGAACGTGCCGTTGCTCTGGCCGGCGCCGACATCGAAGATCGCCCATGTCGTCGGCGCCTGCAGACCGTCGGTGAAGTGCAGCGTGCTGGCTGGATTGTCCGGGGGAAGCTCGATCAGCAGCACGCTCTCCGCGGTGCCGTTGAAGTTCGCGACGGTGAACACGTTGCTGGTCTGGATGACACTGCTGGCTTTGAGCCACGCGCCTTGCGTAACACCCATGTAGGGTGCGGTCCCGATGAAGGGCAGCGCATTCGTGCCGAGGGACGTGATCGGCGCCGGCGTGCCATTGGGAACGCCGCCGGTGACGAAGCCGCCGGTGCCGAGGAAGATCGTGCCCGGTGTGGTGATCTGGAGCGTGGCTGCGGTGATGATATTGTTGATCGTCACCGAGCCGGTGTTTTTGAGAGCGAAGCTGCTACCCGCGCCGGTGACCGAGACGGCCCCGGCGATTGTCACGTTTGCAGCGTCGTTGAGGGTGAAGCTGCCACCGGCGCCATTGACCGTGACCGGCCCGGCGATGGCCAGGCTGATGCCGTCATTCAGCGCAAACATGCCGCCGTTCGCCGTGAAACTGCCGAGCGCGGTGACCTGATTGCCCGTGCCAAGCAAATTCACTGTACCCGCCGCGCTCCCGGTCAGCAGGTCGGCGATCAGGATGCCGTCCTGGGTGACGTTGCCGCCGGAATTCAGCACCACACCGGTATCGTCCTTCACCAGACCGTCCAGCGAAATGCCGCCGGACGCATTGGTGATGACCTCGGTTCCGGCCACCATGCTGGCGCTCTGACCGGACTGCACGATGGGGCCGTTCAGTGCCGTTAGGGACAGAATGCCGCCTGCGGACATCGCACCGCTGTTCAACAGAGTGCCGGTAGAGGCGGTCAAAGACGCGTTGCCGGCCTGGGCGATGATCGATCCGGTGTTGCTGTTGGAGATACCCGCACTGCCCGTCAGCGTCGTGTTGGCGCTCGCCAGGATCATGCCATTGTTCGACAGCAGGCCGCCCGATGCGGTGATCGACGCATTGCCATTCTGCGCGATGATCGAACCGGTGTTGGTGACCGCAGTCCCGGCCGTCAGAGTAGCACTGGTCGCCGCCTGGATCGCCGCGTGGTTGGTCAGCGCGCCGAGCGTCGCCACGGCGATCGAGCCGACCGTCGCCGTCACGGGGCCGGTCGCAGTAAGGCTCGCGCCATCCTGCAAGGTCACGCTGGTCGCGCTGAAGTTGGCGATGTTGGCGATCTGGTTGCTGGCGGCACTGGCGCCGGTCAGCGCCGCCGCTCCTGTGGCGCTGCCGCTGAGCGTTCCCGCAATCAGCGTGCCGGTTTCGGTGATGGCGCCGGCCGTTGCCGTCAGGCTGGTGGCGCCGGAGCCACCGTCGGTGACATAGCCGCCGATGGTGACGCTACTGCCGGTCAGATTGACAGCGGTTGCGCTGACGATGCTGCCGTTCACGCTCAGCGCAGCGGCATCGGTGATCGAGACGCCGGGCGCGCTGATCAGCGGACCGTTGACGGCCAATGCCTCACCGTCATTCATGGTGAACCCGCTTGCCGAGAAGCTGGCAAGCGTTGCCACCTGATTGGCAGACGCCGTCGCCCCGAGCAAGCTGACCACACTGGCGGCGCTGCCGGTCAGGACGGCAGAGATCAGGCTGCCGTTCTGGAAGATGGCGCCGCCGGAATTCAGTGTCGTGCTGCCGGCGGTGTTCACGACGCCACCCAACGTCATGCCGGCGCTGGACTGCAAGGTCGTGTTCGCACCGGCATGGATCAGGCCGCTGCTCGACAAGGTGCCGTTGTTGGCGGCCAGCAGCGCGTTGCCATTGGTCGCGATCACCGAGCCGGTGTTGGTGATCGCGGTTCCTGCCGTCAACGTCGCGTTGGTGCTGGCCTGAACCAGACCGCCGTTCGTCGTGGCGCCGGCGTTGGCGGTCAGCAGTGCGTTGCCGCCGTTCGCCAGGACCGAGCCGGTGTTGGTGATACCGGTTCCCGCCGTCAACGTCGCGTTCGTGTTGGCCTGAACCAGACCGCCGTTCGTCATGGCGCCGCTGTTGGCGGTCAGCAGCGCGTTGCCGCCGTTCGCCAGGACCGAGCCGGTGTTGGTCAGGCTGGTCGCCGCGGTCAACGTCGTGTTGGCGGTGGCCTGTATCAGGTCGCCATTGGTCAGGGCGCCGCCGCTCGCGGCCAGCAGCGCGTTCCCGCCGTTCGCCAGGATCGAGCCGGTGTTGGTCAGGCTCGTGGCGGTCAACGTCGTGCTTGCGCTGGCCTGGATCAGGCTGGCGTTGGTCAGCGTGCCGTTGCTCGCCGTCAGCAGCACGTTCCCGCCGTTGGCGTAAACCGACCCGTCGTTGGTGAGATTCTGGGTGGCCGATACCGTCGCAGCGGTTGCCGCCTGAATGGTCGAGTTGTTGGTGAGCGATCCAGTATCGGCGATCGTCACCGAACCAGACGTGGCGATGACCGGCGCAGCCACGGTCAGTCCCGTACCGTCGTTGAGGGTGAATGCGGATGCGCTGAAACTGTTGAGCGTGCCAATCATCGCATTGGCGAGGTCGGTCGTACCCGTGGAACTGCCGGTGAGCGTGCCGGCCATCAGCAGGCCAGTCTCGGTGATGGAACCGGGATTGGCGAACAGATCGACCGTACCGGTGGTTCCGGCCGTCACCGTGCCCGGCACGACGATGGTCGTCGCGGTCAGATTGATGACGTTGGCGCTGACCAGCGTGGTCACCGTCAACGTGCCGGCCACGTCGATGGACGCGGACGTGTTGCCGTTCACCACGCCGGCGGTCAGCGCTGTGCCGTCATTCAACACAAATCCGGTCGATCCGAAGCTGCCGATGTTGAGGATCTGGTTTGTGCCGGTGAAATCCGCCATCGCCGTCGCGGTGCCGGACAGCGTGCCGGCGATCAGCGTGCCGGCCTCGGTGATCGCGCCATTGGTGCCGGCGAGATCGATGGTGCCGCCGAGACCTGCATTGGCTTCACCGGGGATCGTGATGCTCCCCGCGGTCAGGCTGATCGTGGTGGCGCTGACGATGCCATTCACCGTCAGCGTGCCGGCATCGAGCACCGTCGCGAAGCTGCTGGCAGTGACAGTGTCGAGCGTCAGGTTCACGCCGTCGTTCAGTGCGAACCCGTTCGACACGAAGCTGACGACCGTCCCGATCTGGTTCGTGCCGGTCAGGGTCACAGCGCCGTTCGCGCTGCCGGACAGCGTCGCGGCAATCAGCCCGCCGGCTTCGCTGATGGAGCCGCCATTCGCGATCAGGTCTATTGCGCCGGCCGGCGTGGCGTTGACCGTGCCTTTGATCAGCATGTTCGTGGCTGTCAGATCGATGGCGCTGGCGCTGACCAGCGCACCGATCGTCAGGCTTCCGGTCACATCGACGGACGCGAGCGTTCCGCCGATCACGGTGCCGATGTTCAGTGCGGTGGTGCCGTCGTTCAGCACAAAGCCGTTGGCGCCGAAGCTGCCGACGCTGGCGATGGTATTGTTGCCGGAGAAGCTGGCCGACGCCGTCGCGGTGCCGTTCAGCGTGCCCACGATCATCGTGCCGTTTTCCAGGATCGATCCGCTGGTGGCTACCAGGTCGGTGGTGCCGCTGCCGCCGTCGCTGACATAGCCGGTGATGCCGATGGCGCTACCGGTCAGGCTGATCAGGTTGGTGCTGATGACGCTGCCGGTAATGCCCAGCGACTGCGACGAATCGATCGCAACGCTGCTGCCGCCGCTGACAGTCCCGGCCACCGTCAGCGCCGTGTCACTGTTCAGGACGAAGCTGTCTGGCGCCCCTACGTTGAAGTTGCCCAGCGTGCCGACCTGGTTGGCGAACGTCGTGCTGTTGACGAAGCCAGCAAGATTCGCGCCCGCCGCGGCACTGCCGGTCAGCGTGCCGGCGATCAGCGTGCCGGTATCGGAAATCGAGCCGGTGGTGGCGATCAGGCTGACCGGGCCGGTGGTTCCGGCGTTGACCAGTCCGGGAATCCGGATGCTGGTGGCTGTCAGATCGATGGTGGTCGCGGCGACGATCGTGTTGACCGTCAGTGTGCCGGCGGCATCGATCGACGCGGAGGTTCCGCCGGTCACGCTGCCGATGGTCAGCGCCGTGCCATCGTTCAGCACAAACCCGTTGGCGTTGAAGCTGCCGACATTTAGGATCGTATTGGTGCCGGTCAGCGTCGCCGCGCCGTTGGCGCTGCCGTACAGCGTGCCGGCGGCCAGCATGCCCGGCTCGCTGATCGTGCCGGTGCTGGCCGTGAGGTCGACCGTGCCGCCGGTGGTCGCGTTCACCTCGCCGGGGATGGTGATGTTGGTCGCCGACAGATCAATGGTGGTCGCGCTGACCAGCGTGCCAACTGTCAGCGCCCCCGCCACGGTGATCGCGGCGAGCGTGCCGCCGGACACCGTGCCAATGCCGAGCGTGGCCGCGCCGTCGTTGAGCACGAAACCGTTCGCACCGAAGCTGCCGACGTTCAGGATGGTGTTGCTGCCGGTGAACGACGCCCCGGCCGTGGCCGTGCCGTACAGGGTGCCGGCGATCAGCGTGCCGGTGGTCAGTGAGCCCGTCTCAGTGATGCCGCCGGCATTGGCGGCCAGATTGACGGTGCCGGTGGTGCCTGCGGTCACTTCGCCCGGAATGCCGATGCTGGTGCCGGCAAGATCGACGACCGCCGCGCTGACAAGGTTATTGACCGTCAGGCTGCCGGTGGCGGCGATCGACACCAGCGTGCCGCCGGTCACGCTGCCGATGCTCAACGCGGTGCTGTCGTTCAGCACGAAGCCGTTGGCGGTGAAGCTGCCGACGGCGAGAATCGTGGTGCTGCCGAGGAACGATGCCGCGGCCTGCGCGCTGCCGTTCAGCGTGTTGGCGATGAGCGTGCCAACGTCGTAGATCGTGCCGCCGCTCGAGAGCAGATCGATGGTGCCGGAAGCGGCGCTGACATAGCCGGTGCTGTTGATGGCGATGGTACTGCCGGATAGGTCGATGGCGTTGGCAAGCAGGCTGCCGGTGACGGTCAGGCCCTGCGTATCGATGATGGTGCCGCCGGTGCCGGCGTTCACGGGTCCCGCGATGGTCAGCGCCGTAGCGTCGTTGAGGATGAGGCTGGCGGCAGCAAAACTGCCGAGCGTGCCGATCGTGTTGGTATTGGCAAGCGTGACCGCGCTGCCCGCGTTGCCGGTCAGCGTGCCGACGGAGATGGCGTTGGCGCCGGTCTCGGTGATGGCGCCGGTGGTGTCCAGCCGCAACGTGGCCGCGACGGCGCCCAGGTTCAGCAGCCCGTCCACGGAAATGGCCCCGGCGGTGATCGTCGTGCCGCCGCCATCAAGCACGTCGCTGTAGCTGCCGATCTGCAATGTGCCGCCGCCGGTGTTGATGTCGGCAAGCAGGCTGCCGGAGATCAGCATGGTGCCGGCGCTGCTGAGGCTTCCGGCCAGGCTGACGGTCGTTCCGCTGTCGAACGGCGACAGCGCCACCGTGCCGCCGATCGCGCCGATGGTTCCGGCGCCTGACGCGACCAGGTTGTCGGCAACCAGATAGATGAACGGCGCGCTGCCATTGGTGGCGGTCAATGTGCCGCCGCTGGCCAGCGTGATGGTGCCGCCGTTCCCGGTGTCCTTGAGGAAGATGTCCCTGGCGCTGACCGCGCCGGCGACTGAGAGCGGCACGCTGTCCACCAGTTGCAGGTCGCCACCGGAAACGGCCATCGCGCCGAGCGTGCCGATCTGGTTGGCGCTGCCGATGAAGGACGCCGATCCTGCTATGCCGCCACTGCTGGTCAGCAGGCCGGCGAGCAATTCGCCGCTCGTGGCCTGGGTTATGTTCGACCCGGCGCCCGTCGTGGTGAGATCGATCGTGCCGCTCGCGCCCGCCGAAACCAGGCCGGCAAGCGTGAGGGGCCCGGTGTCCACCACTAACAGAGTGCCGCTCGCGCCCAGATTGCTGATGGTGCCTATCTGGTTGCCAGTGCCCTGGAAGATTGCGTTGCCCGTAACGCCGCTGCTGCTCGTCAGCACGCCGGCAATCAGTGTACTGCTCACGTCCTGGGTTATGTTCGACCCGGCATTGGCGGTGCCGAGGTCGATCGTCCCGGTGGTGCCAGCGCTGACGATCCCGCCCAGGGTCAGCGACTGCTGGTTGAGGATCGCCAGCGTTCCGCTGGCGGTCACGCCGCTGATCGTGCCGATTTCGTTGAAGCCTGAGGCAAGCAACAGCGAACCGGCAATACCGCCGCTGCTGGTCAGCGTGCCGGTGGTGACGCCTGCGCCGGCCACCGCGGAGACGCCGCCCGCCAGATCGGTGAGGTCGAACGTGCCGGTTGTGCCGGTGCTGACAGTGCCCGCGATCGCCAATGACTCGTGGTCCACCAGCCGGAACAATCCCGGCGCGCTGATGGCACCAAGCGTACCGATCAGGTTCGCGGTGCCGGCGAGCGTCAGGCCGCCGGCGATCGTGCCGATGCTGGTCAGTGTCGCGGCGCTGATCGTTGCCGTGCTTGCCTCGATCACCCCGCCATTGCCCGCGCCCAGCGCCAGCACGGTGCCGGCATTCACCAGCCCGGTGATGCCGATGCTGCCGGCGTCGAGCGAAATGTTGTCCGCGCCGACCGGGCCGGCGACGGCCAGGCTGCCGGTGCTTGCCAGGGTAAAATTGCCGCCCGTGACGGCGAACCCGTCCAGCGTGCCGATCGCATTCGCCGGGTTACCCAGAGTCACGCCGCCGCCGGTCACAGTTCCGGTCAGCGCCGCCACGCTCAGCGTACCGGCGCTTTCACTGACCGGGCCGTTGGAATCCAGTTCCAATGTGCCAACGCCGAGCGTCAGGCCTCCGGCGATATCGATGCTGCCCGCGGTGATCGAGATGCCGCCGTTGATCTGGTCGTGGTAGGCGCCGACGCGCAGCAGCGACGCGGAGATCAGCGTGCCGCCGAGCGCCAGCCCTGCGCCGCCAAGACTGAGCGTGCCGCCGGCGGTGACGGGGGCGAGTTCCACCACGCCGTTGCCCGCGGCAATGCTGGCACCGCTGGCGAAGGCGAACTGGTCGGACACCAGGCCGATGGTGCCGTTCGACGTGGCGATCACCGATCCGGTCGCGAGAAGGGACAGCTCTTGTGACGGCGCCTGCTTGATGAAGATGTTGCCGCCGGATTGCACCAGCCCGGCAATGGCCAAGGTCGGCGCGTTGTCGAGCAACTGGAAATTGCCGCCCGCCGTGAAGGCAGCAAGCGTGCCGATCGCATTGCCGGTGCCCAGCAGGGATACGCCGGCGCCCGCGGAACCGGTCAGCGCCGGGGTTGTCAGCGCGATCGTGCCGGCTTCGACGATCGAACCCGTGGTATCCAGTTCCAGCGCGATCGTGCCGGTATTCAGCGAACTGGCCAGCGTGATGCTGCCCGCCGTAACCGTGCCGGTAGCCTGTCCAACGCGCAGCAGATTGGTGCTGGTGATGTCGCCGAGCAGCGTGGTGTCGATGCCCAGCGTCCCGGCGCCGGAAGTGCCGCCCAATGCGACCGCTGTTCCGCGGGTGAAGGGCGCGATTTCCAGCGTGCCGGAGGTCCCGGCGCTGATGGTGCTGGTGCTGCTGCCCTCGGTGATGGCGTCGGCGATCAGCGAGATCGTCGGATTGGTGTCGCTGGTCGCGGTCAGGGTCGCGCCGGTGCCGGCTTCGCCGCCGCCGATCTGTAATGTTCCGCCGCCCGCCACGTCGAACAGCAGGTCGGTGCCGCTGTAGAGGCCGGTCAGCGTCGTCGACGGATCGACCATCAGCGTCACACCGCCGCCGGAAGCGACCAGGCCGGTGACAGTGGTCATCGCATTGGCTGAGCCGAGCAATGTTATGGCGCCGGCGTCGGCCGACGCGCCCAGGCTGCTGGCGTCGATCCTCGCTGAAGCGGCCTCGGCAATCGATGTGTTGGAACTGAGTGCGACGGTGCCGCCGTTCAGCAACGCCGTGCCGGTCAGGGCGATGGCGCCGGACGTGCTGGTGAGCCCGATCGTGCCGGTGTTCGCAACGACGATGCTGCCGTTGTTGATTCCAATGGCACCGGACGTGATCGTCGCGCCGGCCGCCGCCACCCCGCCCACTGAACCGGTCACCGCAAGGCTGCCGATATTGACCAGGGCGAACGTGCCGCCGGGGCCAACCGCGAAACTGCCCAGTGTGGCGATGGTGTTCGAGTTGCCGAAGGTCGCGCTGCCGCCGGCGCTGCCGGTCAGTGTGCTCGCGGTCAGCGCGCCGCCGGTGCCGTCGATCGCACCGGTGCTGTCGAGTTCCAGCGCGATATTGCTGCTGCCGAAGGCGCCGCCAACCACGATCGAGCCGGCCGTGGTGGTCAGCGTGCCGCCGCCCGGGCCGGTGATGGCACCGATACGCACCAGTGAGGCGGTGATGCCGCTCAGCGATGCAAAGGATCCCTCGGTTCCCAACGTGACCGTGGCGCGGGTGGTGTTCGGCGCAATCTCCACTGTGCCGCCGGTGGCGATGACGGTGCCGGTGTTGGCGAACGCGTCGGCCTGGAAACTGGCCAGCTTGCCACTGCCCGGCAACACGCTGCCGGTGGACGCGATGGTGATGCCGCCCGCGCTGCTGCTCTGCAGGTAGATGCTGCCGGTGGCGGCCAGCGTGTCGGCGACCGTCAGCGCGCTCTTGGTGGCAAGCAGGAAGTTGCCGCTCGCATTGAGGCTGCCAAGGTTCGAAACCGTGTTGCCGCTGCCAAGCAGGCTGACGGTGCCGATCCCGATACCCGCCACGGGTATGATGGTGCCGGCGAGGATGGTGCCGGTACCGGCTTCGAATATCCCGCCGGCTGCGCCCAGGGCCAGCGTGCCGCCGGCCGCGCCGATGGTCGGCGCGCTGCCGGTCATGGTGACGGTGCCGTAGGTGCCGATCGTCAGGTTCGGCGTAATGATGGCGCCGGAGATGTTGATCGTGCCGCCGATGTCGCTGAGGATGGCGGAATTGGTCGCGCTGACCGACCCGGTGACGTTGATGTTCGCACCGGAAACGTCGGCTGCGTAGAAGTCGCCGGCATTGACCGGACCGGCGATGGTGACGCCGCCCGTGGTCAGCACCTGGAACTCGTCGCCCGGTCCGACCGAGAAGCTGCCGATGGTGCTGATGGTGTTGCCGGTGGTGACACCGCCCGCCAGCAGAAGATTGCCGCCGATGCTGCCGGTCAGGGTGCCGACGCTGAGCGCGAACGTATCGGCCGAGCGTGCGACGTCACCGGTGGCATGCAGGTCCAGCGTGTCGGCAACGCCGCCCAGGTTCACGCTGGTGTCGAAGTTGATCGACCCGGCGGTGGTGGTCAGCGTGCCATTGAGCGTGACCGCGCCGAGGCGCAGCACCGAGGCGCTCATGTTCGCCAGTGACGTTAGCGGTATTTGCAGCGTGCCGGCCTGGGTACCGGCGAAATCGATGGCGCTGGCCGAGGTGGCCGGCGCGATCTCGATCGTACCCGACCGCGCCACGACCGAACCGGAGACCAGGATATTGTCGGTCTGCATGGTGACGGTCTTGCCGGTCGCGGCTTGCACCAGACCAAAAGTACCGACCGCGATGCCATCGCCGCCGGGGCCATCCAGCAGACTGATATTGCCGGTGCTGGAGATCAGCGAACCATCGATCCCGATCACGCTGTTGCCGACAGGCGCAGGCGGTGTGCCCGGGCCGGCGCCACCAGCGGCCAGGATGATGTCGTCGCGCGCAGCCGCGGTCGCGTTGCGATCGATCTGGATGAGCTTGCCGGCCTCCATTGTCAGGCTGCCGGCGGGAATGCTGAACGAGGACATCACCTCGATCGTCTGGGCGGCCTGCAACAGCACGTTGCCCGAGGCGTTGTCCAGGACGTTGACCGAAAGCTGATCGTTGGTGGTTTCGGAGCCGTTGGTCGTGATGGTGCCGCCGCCGCTGTTAAAATAGGTATCCTGGTCGGCGCTGCTGCCCGACACGATGTAGAGGTTGGTGGGATCGATCAACCAGGTGCCGGCCGAGCCCGCTTGTGCGGCAACGTCCACCGACCCGGTGGCCATGCCGAGGACGTCGCCCGACGTCTCGACGAATCCGCCATTGCCGCCCAGCGGCCCGCCGGTGGCGCTGATCGTGCCGTTGATCACCGTCGTGCCGGTGGACAGCACTGTCACGCGCCCGCCATTGCCTTTCTGCGTCGCGTTGGCGGCGATTTGCGCGCCCGATGCGATCGTGACGCCGGCCGACGTGTGCTTCGCGGTGACGCTCGGCCCGCCCACCGCGCGCTTCAGCGTGGTGCCGATCGCCACCACACCGCCGCCGGCCTGGCCGGACGCGCTGATCCGCGCCGTGGATGCGACGTTTACGTTACCGCTGGGATTCACCACGATGTTGCCGCCGACAGTGCCCGGCGCGGCGCCATTCGCCTGAAGCTGGCCCTCGATCGTGATGTTGCCGCCGACGCCTGCCAGGGTAATCTTGCCGACATGACTGCCGATGGTGTTGGCGCGGATTTTTCCGCCGGCATCCACCAGGGTCTGCACGATGCTGTCCGCCTCGCGCGCGGTGAGCTGCACCGTGCCGCCGTCGGCGATGATGACGCCGGTATTGGTGACCAGCGCGGTCGCGCCGTTCGGCAGGGTTTTCACCAGCCCGGTGACGTCGATCGACATCAGCCCGTCGCCGTACAGGTCCAGCGTGGTCTGCGTCCCGCTGGCCAGCACGACACGTCCTAGCCGCGCGACAATGACGCCATCGTTACGAACTTGAGGTGCGACGAGCGCCGCAAGCCCGGCTTGCCGGACCGTGATCTGGCCCTGGTTGATCACCGCGGCGTTCGGGTTCGCCGGCAGGTCGGTCACCAGCTTGCCGCCGTTCAGGAACGCCCGGGTCGCCGCATCGCTGCTGGACGCCGCCGACACCATCAGGCCCGCGGTATTGACCTGCGATCCCTTGTAAAAGATCACGCCGGACTGGTTCTCGATGATCACCTGCCCGTTGGCATTGAGCCTGCCGGCGATCTGCGAGGGATTGGGGGTGGTCACGCGGTTCAACGCCAGCGCGGCGGAATTCGGCTGGTTGAATTGTACCTGCGCCTGGCTGCCGATATTGAACGTCTGCCAGTTGATCGCGGCGCGCTGGCTGGCCTGGTTGATGGTGGTCGTGTTGCCACTGGTACTGATCGAGGCGCTGCCGCCGAACACCTTGCCACCGGTCGGCAGCGCATTCGGCGCCGGCTGCGCGAGCGCTGGCAAAGACACCACCACGGCAACGGTCGCACACAGGGCCGTGCTGACCAACAGCGCCGGGCGGGGTCGCCGCGTTACCCCCAGCAGCTTTACGCTTCCCCTACGCCGTGCCTTAGCCATACCCATTCCCCTGCTCCGGCTGCGCTCGCCGCGGCCGGTTCGTCGTCAGTTTCAGAAATGCGTCACCACGCGCCAGTACAGGCCGATGGCATTCAACGCCGATATGTTGGTACCCGAGCCGTTGGGATAGCGGTTCATGCGGTCCAGGGCTTCGAAATCCACTTCGAAGTACTGCGTCACCTGCATGCGCACGCCGCCGCCCGCGGATGCGACATGGGTGGCAAAGTCGCTCGGCTGGTTCTGCCAGACCTCGCCCCAGTCGTAGAACGCATAGAACTGCGTGGAGACATTGGCCGACAGGCCCCACATCGAGAGGTCGGTGCCGGTGTTGAACTGCAGCTCGGTCGTCCAGGCCAGGCCCTTGTCGCCGGGGATCTGCCCGGAATAATAGCCGCGGGTGTATTGCGAGCCGCCGAGATAGAATTGCTCCGCCGGCGGCAGGATGTCGCCGCTCCATTGTCCCGTGAGCAATTCCATCAATGCGACACTGCTGCCAGCCGTGGGCGTGAACAGTGTCTGTGTGCGGGTCGCGAGGAAGTTGATCTTGACGAAGTCACTCTGCTCGTTCTGGCGCGCAGCATCGGCGGCGGTACCGTTGGTTTCCGCGCCCAGCAGGCCCAAACCCTTTGATATGCGGAAGGTCAGCGAGTTCGTCGCCGGCCGATCGGTCCCCAGCCACAGGTCGGACAACGCGTAGTCTTCACCGAACCGCAGCACCCGCAGCGAATCGAAGCTGGTTTCGGTTAGCGTGGAGGGCGTGGAACCGGTACGGATGTCTGATTCCAGCGCATCCAGGTCAGCAAAGACGTTCAACGTCTGCTGGCGCGAGCGGATCACCGGGTAGCTCAGCACGCCGCCGAATACGTCCGTGAAGCCGTGGTAGTTTTCCGCTGCCAGACCGCTGTTGCCGCCACCCGATGGGATGGCGTTTCCCTCCCCCGCGTACAGCTTCAGCTTCAGGCCGGAGCTGCCGATGAAGAACTCCTCCGACAACTGGCCGAAGTTCTGGCTGTTCGGAAAAGTGTGATAGTACGTAAGCTCGGTCTTCTCGCCCAGGTTGGTGAAGCTGTTGAAGTCCACCACACCGAGGCCCTCGATCGGGCCGGTCTGATCAAACGCACGGTTATCGAAGGTGACCAGGCCGGAGACCGGCGTGCGCGTGACCTGCGCGATCAGGTTCATCGCGCCGGGCTGGTCGGTGGAAGGCTGCAGCACGGCGCGCAGCGTCACGCCCGGCACGTCCTGCGCGAGCAGCAGATAACGTTCCAACGTTGCAGAGTCGATCGGCGTCACCTCGGTGAGGCGGCGCAGGAAGCGCAGCACCTGCACGCCGGCCGGACCGATGTCGCCATCCAGCTTGACACTGGCGATATGGCCCTCGGTCACCACGAAGCGCAGCGCGCCCGCTGTGTCGAGATTGGCCGACACGGTGCTGAGCACGTAACCCGACGAACGGTAGTATTGCAGGATGTCCTGGCGCGCCGCGTCGATCTTGGTCAGCGGCACGGCCGGACCGGTCAGGCCGGTGGTGAAGCGGGTGATGGCCGAGAGCGGAAACGCGGTCACACCGTCCACCGAAACGCTGGCGACGTTGACCGTGCGATTAGGAACCTCGGCACCTGGCGGCGGCAGCGCCGGCAATGCGGTGCCTGGCGCGGTGGAGGGTGGCGTAGGCGGCAGCACACGAGGGATCGGCGAGCCCTGCGGCACCTGGCGCAGATTGGACGGCGCCTGCGCCTGCGCCAGCGCCGGTGCCGCAGCGAATACCCCAGCCAGCAGCAATGTTCCGGCCAAAACACCATTTGCCCGATGCCGTGTTGTGCATCGGGCAAACATCGACCTCCGGCCAGACGGCCGGCTACCCCCCCAAGGCTGCACCATCCCGCCCCTATCCCGTGCGACCCATAAGACCGCTGTTTGCAACAATCTTTCAGGTCATTGCACAAACGTCAATCGCAAAGTGTCTCCAGGCCCATTAAAATGCGACATAACCATGATAATACCGTTAATGATCCCATGACAATCTCTCAATGCGGAGATTGCTGAAACGAATTCGGGCGAAATTGACAAATCCGGAACGATTCCGGGGGTCGTGCGTTGACTCGCTGTGGCCGCAGCAGTCCTGATACCGCCCGATCGAAAAAGGAGGGCCGCATGCCTGAATGGGAAAAGCGCCGCGTCGGCAAAACCAACCTGTCGGTGACCTGCCTCGGGCTGGGCACTGCCACCATGGGCGGCAGCCGCATCCCGGTGACGCGGGAAGAAAGCGAGAAAATGGTGCGCGCGGCCTGGCAGGCGGGGGTACGTTATGTCGATACCGCACCGTTCTATGGCGTCGGCGCCGCCGAACACCGGGTCGGCGACGCGTTGCGCGACGAACCGCGCGATGCGTGGGTGTTGTCCACCAAAGTGGGGCGCCTGCTGCGTCCGCGCCGGTCGCCGGGCGGTGCGACCGATGGCCGGCTGGCGCCGCTGCCGTTCGAAGTGGTGTACGACTACAGCTATGACGGGATCATGCGGTCGGTGGAGGATTCCTACCAACGGCTGGGACTGGCGAAGATCGACATCCTGTACGTGCACGATATCGGCGTGTATCAGCACGGCGAGGCAGGGAACGCGCCGCATCTGCAAGCCCTGCGTGACAGCGGCTATCGTGCGCTGGCCAAATTGAAGGCCGATGGCACCGTCAGCGCCATTGGCATTGGTGTGAACGAGAAGGCCGTCCTGATCGAGGCACTGGGATTTGCGGACTGGGATGCGTTCTTGCTCGCCGGCCGCTACACGCTGCTGGAGCAGGCGCCGCTCGATGACCTGCTGCCGCTGTGCGTGGCACGCGGCACGTCGATCGTGGTGGGTGGGCCGCTGAATTCGGGCATCCTGGCGGGGCGCGATACCTGGAACTATGCCGCCGCGCCGGCCGAGATCGTGGCGCGGGTGAAGCGGATCGAGGCGGTGTGCGATGCGCACAAGGTACCGCTGGCGGCGGCGGCGTTGCAGTTCCCGCTCGCGCATCCGGCGGTCTGCGCAATCATCCCGGGACCGCGCAGCGCGGCGGAGTTCGAGGCGAATTTGCAGCTGCTGGCGATGAAGATTCCGGCGGCGCTGTGGGCGGATCTGCGGCAGGCGCAGTTGCTGCACCCGGACGCGCCTACCCCAGGTTAGGCTCGGCGGCGAAATAAAGCAGTCACTTGCGGGGTGCGCCGGCTCCCACGTGCATGGTGCGCGCAGGCGCACCTTGCACGTCCTTCCAGCGTACAGCACAGAAGGCCGTGGATGGCCGCGACAAGCGCGGCCATGACACAGAAAGACATGACACAGAAAGAAATGCACGCCTTGACCTCTCCCGCTGTGCGGGAGAGGTTTGCGGAGAAGAGGAGGAACCAATGCCGGAAGTCTATGTCCACGCCATCGAAGGGCGGTCAAAAGAGCAGAAGCGGGCGCTGATCAAGGACATCACCGACGCGGTGGTAAGGAATTTCGGCGTCACCGCCGACGCCGTGCTGGTCGAGATCATCGAAAGCTCGCGCGACAACAAGGCCAAAGGCGGCGTGTTGTTCAGCGAGCGCTGACCCCGCTCTCCTCACACGTGGCGCCATGATGGCCGATGCGGGTCGGCCAGTTCGATATCAACCGGCCCGATACCGAAGACCGCGACCACGACGGGTTCCTTGATCCCTGCCGGGACCCCATCGTAGTGGAATGTCCGTGCCGCACGCCTGACGAAACCGCCCGCCGGTACCGGCACGGCCATGTTGGGTGTGAAGTCGCTGCCGCTGTCCACCCACCACGTGCCGGAGATCACCACCTGGATGCGGTCCGTGCGGTAGCTGTGCGGGGCGCTGAACCAGCCGGGGTTCCATTTCATCATCACCAGGTATGGCCCCGGCTTGTTCAGGTCACCATACAGCCGCGCCATTTCGCCGCTGTGAGGCGGCAACCCGTTCCAGGCCTCGAATTTGATCTGGTCGCGCTGGATAACCAGCGTCTCCTTCGGGTCGATCGGCGATGCCTCCGCTGTCCCTGCCAGCAGCATTGGCAGCAACGAAGCCAGCAGCAAACCGCGGCGTTCCATAGAAGTCTCCCGTCTGTCCGGTGGCAATGCCCGCGGCGCGCATGCGGTGCCAGCACCGCGTGGCTCTGAAGCCGCGTTGCCATATTGAGAGCCGCCCTGCGCACTGAACCTGCCGTGTCCTGCATGCGCGAATGCGCGTAACGAATAACAGGCCGTTAGTGACTCGAAACACACACGCGTGGCCGCGCGCCTTTCATGGCGGCAGGTCCGAACACCCGGCCGACTCGAAAAGTGCCGCCATGCCGCAGGCGGAACCGAACATGCGCACGCTGCTATGAGCAACCCCCGGCACCAGAACCAGGTGCTGCGTTGTCATCCGGGGATGGCGCGCCTTCAGATACGCGAAGAACGCCTGCCCGCGTGCCAGCCGGTACGGCCCCTGCGCCTCGGCGCCGCAGGATTTGTCCAGCGCCGCATGGTTCGGATCAATGTCTGCCGTGCCCAGCAGATAGACCACGTCCCGCGCGGCGTACCGCTCCTCAAGGCCGGTCGCCGCGCCAACATAGGCCGGTGCGCCCGTTAGACCGAAACGCCAGCGATTGAACACGGGACACGACGCGGCATCCACGGGCTCTGGCCGATCGTCTGAGAAGTACAAATACGACGATGGGTTGGCGACCACGTAGCGCACGTGGATGCCGCGCGCGGCCAGGTGCGAATCATCATGCCCGACGACCGCGTAGCGCTGCACCATTTGCCCGCCAGCCGAGTGGCCTGCGACCACCACCTCCGTGAGGTCAGGCAGAATTGCCGGATCGGCGAGATGCCGCAAAATCGCGTCGAGCACGTCGTAAGACGATAGCGGAACGGGCCCCAGCGCCGGCTCCCCGGCGCTCCAGGCATCCACGCCCCAGCGCAGCGTCGCTGGTGGCAGTTGGAACGCGCGCATGTCGGTCGGAACGAGGAATTGCGCTACGATCAGCAGCGTCGCCCGGCCCTGTTCGCCCGCGGCATCCCGCGCCGCTACAACACCGTGCATCGTCACCGCGGCATTGCGATCGATGCCAGGCACCACAATCACCGCTCGCCGGATGCCCGGCAGCGCGTGCGACCAATCCGCCGAAAGGAACAGGGGTATTTCGCCGCTGCCGGCCGGCATCACGACCGTCATGCGATCCGGCGCGACCACCTTCACAGGGTTGTGCCAAAACGATTCCGCCGATGCCGCGCGCAACAGCAAGACCAGCACACACACAACCAGCAAGCACCGGCTGGCCAACGTGCGGCGCGGCAGCGTCACCACCACCACAAGCACACCACGCTCATGGGTGCGAGGCGTCTCATCCAGCAAGGCTCAGACCCACACCTGCCAGCGCGGACAGCACCACCACCACGATCGGCGACGCGCGCCACACCTGCAGCAATACGAAGCCCGTCGCGGCAATTGCAAAGTCGACGGGGGTATTCACCGCGCTTGTCCACACCGGGTTATACAAGGCGGCGCCGAGCAACCCGACGACCGCAGCATTGGTGCCCAGCATCGCCGCCTGCGCGTGCGGCCGCCGGCGCAGCGCATGCCAGAACGGCAGCGTGCCCATCAGCACGACGACCCCGGGCAGGAAGATCGCCACCACTGCGATTGCCGCGCCGGCGATGCCACCCGGCCCCGCTTGCGCCACCGCCCCCAAATAGGCGCTGAAGGTGAACAACGGCCCAGGCACGGCCTGCGCCGCACCGTAGCCGGCGAGGAATGCGTTGGCCGACACCCATCCCGGCGCCACCACGGCATCACGCAACAGCGGCAGCACGACATGGCCACCGCCGAACACCAGCGCGCCGGACCGATAGAATGCATCGAACAAGGCCACCGCGCCGATGTGGGTGGGCACAAACGCCAGTGCGAGCAACAGAAAGAACACACCAAGGCAGATCCCGGCGGTGATGTGCGAAATTGGAATGGTGACGCTGTCTGCCGCCGCCTCGGTTGCGCCCCGGCACAGTATCAGGCCGGCGATAGCGCCTAACACAATCGTGCCGACCTGGCTGAGCGAGCCGGACGACAGCAGCATGATCACCAGCGCAACAGTCGCGATGGAGGCGCGTTCGCGGTCGGGGCACAGGGAGCGTGCCATCCCCAACACCGCCTGCGCCACGATCGCCACGGCGACCAGCTTCAGACCATGCAGCAGGCCGGCACCCCAGGCGGTATCCTCGATGCTGCCGGCGCCGTAAGCGAACAACACCATCAGGATGGCGGAGGGCAGCGTGAACCCGATCCAGGCGGCCAGGCCGCCGAGGAAGCCGCCGCGCATCAGCCCGATGCCGAACCCCGTCTGGCTGGAGGCCGGCCCCGGCAGGAACTGCGCCAGCGCGACCAGGTCGGTGTAGGCCCGATCGCTCAGCCACTTGCGGCGATCCACGAACTCCGCGCGGAAATAGCCAAGATGCGCGATCGGCCCGCCAAAGCAGGAGCAACCCAGGCGCAGGAAAACCAGAAGAATCTCGAGGAAGTCGCCGGGCGGCGATGCCGCTGCGGCTGACTGAACGGGACTGCCGCTGGCTGAATTGATGCCGCTGACCACGTGCGTAGCGTCCGCTGACCTTTCACGGGAGAGTACCAGCGCCCGCGGACGTGAGACAACCAGCGCACGCCCGTGACGGGGGGGGGACGGCAAGGGTGGCCGCCGGCCGGGCGGATCGCGCGATGGGCGTTCCACCCCGCGATGCGTGCGCGCCCATTCCAATCACGCACGCCCCCACATCGCATCACCCGGAATGCGGATGTCCTCTGGCGGCAATCCTGCCTGCCACCGCCCGAACATCGCCTGATACGCCGTCTCAAGATTGCGGGTAAACCGTGTTGTATCAAATAACGGCGCTGCCATCCGGTTGTGCGCGAGCCGTTGCCGAACCGCCGCCACTGCATCAGCGTCGCGGGCCAAAGACACGGCTTTGGCCTCGTATTCCTCGGCCGTCGCCATGATCAGATCGGGCAGCCCCAGCGCATGCAGCAGGCTCGCGGCGACACGTCCGGCGAATGTCGCACCCGCGCGGGTGAGCACCGGAAGGCCGGCCCATAACGCGTCGCTGGCCGTGGTGTGAGCGTTGTAGGGCAGCGTATCGAGAAACAGATTCGCAAGCCGATGCCGTGCCAGATGCTCCGCCAGCGGCAGCCGTTGCGCAAACACCAGGCGCGCCGGGGTGACGCCGCATTGCGCGGCCGCGTGCGTCAAATTGGCCACCGCCATGTCGTTGTCATGCAACAGCCACAGCACACTGCCCTCGACTTGCCGCAGGATCCGCATCCAGCTCGCAAACACGTCAGGGGTGATCTTGTAGCTGTTGTTGAAGCAGCAGAACACGAAGCCCTCGGCCGGCAGTCCAACCTCTACGCGCGCCGGCGTATGCCCAGCGATGCGGCGCTGCCGATCGTTCGGCTGATACGTGTCCGGCAGCCACACGATTTTCTCGGCGTAGTGCGGACGATCCTGCTCCCGGATCAGCATCGGATCGGCGATGATGTAATCGATGAACCCGGCGCCCATCGTGCCGGGATAGCCGAGCCAGTTCACTTGGATCGGCGCCGCGCGGCAGGCGAAGATACCGGTGCGAAAGTCCTTGGTGAAACCCTTCAGATCGACGGCGATGTCGATCTCCAGGCTACGGGCCAGCTCGGCCACAGTCCGGTCCGACTGAAGCCGCACGTCGATGAACCGATCGGCGCTTGCTTCCAGCCGCTGCCGCATCTCATCGCTTGCATCGGGGCCGAAGGAAAAGGCGGTGATCTCGAATGCCCCGCGATCATGGCGTTCGAGCACTTCCGCCATCAAATAGGCGGTCGCATGATTATAGAAGTCGGCGGAAAAATAGCCGATCCGCAGCTTGCCGTTCGGAGATCGCGGCGAACGCCGTGGCATCGAAGGATTGCCGGGGTACTTGGCACGAACGAAAATCTCGGCTGCCTGGCGCTGCAATGCCGGCGAGCCGGTCAGTGCGGCAACCGCAAACGGCATTGCTGCACGATCGCCGCGCACGATGCTCGCGGCCAGCGCCATGGTGTCTCGCTGCACGCGACGCCAGTCGCACATCATCATTCTGCCATGCGCCACCATCCCTTGCAGGAAATCGAGCCCAGGGCGCAACGCCATCGCCTGCTCGTAGCTGGCTAACGCCTCTTCATACCGGCCCAGGTTCTGCAAGGTCGTGGCACGATCGCGATGCGCCTCGGCACTGTCAGGACGCAGCGCGATCGCACGATCGAAGCAGGCCAGAGCCTCCTCAAAGCGGCGCAGTTCGCGCAGCCCGTTGCCCAGGTTGCCGTGCGCCTCGGCGACACGCGCATTCAATGCGATGGCATGCCGGATCAGGGCGACACCGTCCTCGGTGCGGTGCGTTTGCAGCGCGACAACACCGGCCAGGTGCAAGGCATCGAAATGCGTGGGATCCTGGCGCGCGATATCCCGGTAGAGTGCTTCCGCCTCGGCAAGGCGTCCTTGCCGATGCAATGCCACAGCCTGCGCGAGCAGATCAGCCAACGTCATGCCGCCTTACCTGCCTCGCAATGACGCGTTGATCAGCGCGCCCGTCAAGGAATACCGCACCATGCCACCGGCCGGATTGTTCATATTCGCCCGCTTCCATGCCTGCGAGGGCCAGCACGAAGCCGTCGCCGAAGCGTTGCGGACGGTCATCGCCCCCACGCGCAAAGAGCCTGGCTGTCTGGCCATCGACGCCTTTCAGTCCGTCCGCGATCCGCGCCTGTTCTATATCCACTCACGCTGGGTGGACGAAGCGGCGTTTGAAACCCACGCCACACTGCCCCACACCGTAAAGTTCATCGAACGCGTTGAGGTCCTGATCGACCACCCGCTGGACATCACGCGCACCCACGCCCTCACTTTATAGCGCCGGCGTGGTGCGCCGGCCGGCGCGGGCGCTCACTCGATCGGAATCCGAGCCGCGATGTCCGCGAAGCTTTCGCCACGCCGCTTCGCGCGCGCATCGGCGCCCAGCAGGATCACGCAGCCGATCCCCAGCACGACCGCCCCCTGGAACAGCGGTTGCAAGATCAGCGGTGCCCTGGGCACCACGGCCAGCGACAGGAACAACGGGACCGCCAGGACGAACGATATGATGGAGGCCGGTACCAACAATTTCTGCCGCAGGATTGCCTGGGCCCATGCCGTGTCGCGCGCGGGTTTGTGCCAGCGCAGGTTCAGTGCTCCGGCAGCGATGGCAATCCACATCATCAGCACCGCCAGCGAACGCACCGCCACGCCCATCGCCCAGCCGAACCAGACGGACTGCATGAGGAACAGGGTTCCCAGGAAGGCACAAAGCCACAGCGCCGGCAGCGGCACCTTGCGGCGCGAGACCTCGGCGAAGATCGGCGGCAGCAGATGGTCCTGGGCCTGGGCGAAGCAGAAGCGCGAGCACATCATCAATGCCGGTGCCACCGTCTTGCCGACGATCAGAGCCACTGCCAGGTTCAGCGCCACGGTCAGCCATTGCGGCGCGATCAGACCGATCAGACCCGGCGCGGTGGCATAGCCGGACTTGCCGGACCGGATCAGGCCGACAACGGCCCACCACGGTGCGGCGTGGAACAATGCCAGCGCGACCAAGGAGAACAGGCCCAGCGCCACGGCCCAGCCGTAGTAGATGCCAAGCGGGACCTTGCGTTCCGGATCGGCCGTTTCACCGCCCAGGGCCGGTCCTGCACCCAGCCCGGCATAGGCGAACACGAACAAGGCGCAGACCGAGAGGAAGTCCGAAAAGCTGTCGGCCGGTGGCGTCGCGGGCGCTGTGAGTGTGGTTTTGGTCGCGGCACTCGCTGCGGCGACGAAGCGATCGGGCGTCGTCGCGAACCCGAATGCAGTGATGGTCAATGCCGTGGCGACGATGACGAACAGCAGGATCGTGACGAATGTGCCGTAGTGCTTCACGCCTGCGGCGTTGACTGCGAAGGTGATCCAGATGGCGGCAAGCCCACAGATCAGGTGCCCAATGGGCGTCAACAGGGCGGTTCCCGCGGCGTGGCTGATCGGCATCAGGGCCTGGCCGAGGAACGTGCCGAACGCATAGCCAAGCACGCCGATGCTGGCCGGACCCGTCGCCCAATAGACGAAGGTGACCAGGAAACCGGCCGGCATGCCCAGGCTGCGCGCGATCCAGACATGTTTGGAGCCTGCGCGCGGCATGACCCTGGAGAAGGCGGCGAACAGATACGCCTTCGGCAGCATGGCGATGCCGGTGACAAACATCGCCAGCGGTACAAGCCCGTGCACGGCGGGATAGACGGACAGACTCTGCACCGAGACGAAATTGATTCCGGCACCGTATTCGGCAGCCACGGCCGAAGCCGTGATGGCCAATACGCCAAGCGCCTTGGCAAGCCGGTAATGGGCGTGGCTTTCGCTCACGACGTTTCCTCATTGCGTGTTATGGCAGCGGAGATTCTATCAAGGTCCACGGCGGAATGCGCAAGAGCTTTGCGCGCGCGCCGAGATCCGTCGGGTGAACCGTGTACCGAGACACAATACGTCAGGGTGGCTCGGAAGCCATGCCGGATATGACAAAAACGATCGGCTTGCGGCCGTTGGGCCGTCTCAAGCCGGGGGCCGGCGATCCGCTGAGAAATTCGTCGTCTCCATTTCCAGCGCCGCCACGAGATCCGCCTGGAGCCTGTGCCACCTGGAACGTTCCTGCCCGATTGCTCGCAGCCACGCGGGCCGCTCAGTGCGCGTGTTCATGGGGGTGGCGTGACTCGCTCTATCCGGAACATTACCTGTCGATGGTTGCCTGACCCACCTCGCCGGACCAAACCCCGCCGGCCATGCCCGATCCCACCCGAGACGCCGCATTCGATCTGTTGTCCGCCGTGCTGGACCGGCGCCGCACCCTGGAGGACGCGCTGGACGCATTGCCGGCGGGCCTCGCGGCACGCGACCGTGCTGCCGCGCATCGGCTCGCGGCCGCGGTGCTACGGCGGATGGGCACTCTGGACGCAGTGCTGGAGCCCTATTTGCGCAAGCAGCCGCCCGATCCCGTGCGGCACGTGCTGCGGCTGGGCGCCGCCGCCGTGCTGCTGCTGGAAACCCCGCCGCACGCAGCCGTGGCGACCGCGGTGGCCCTGGCCCGCGCCCGCGGGCTGACGCCGTTTGCCGGGCTGGTGAATGCGGTGCTGCGCCGCATCGCGGCGAACGGTGCCGCGGCGCTGGCGGAACTCGATGGACCGCGGCTGGATACCCCCGCCTGGCTGTGGCAGTCCTGGGGCACTGCCGCGCGAGTCATCGCCACCGCGCACCAGAACCCCGCCCCGCTGGACCTCACGCTCCGTCCTGGCGTGGCGCCACCCGCGGGCGGCATGCTTCTGCCCACGGGCTCGGTGCGGTTCCCTGCCGGGACCCATCCCGACTCAGTTCCCGGTTTCGCGGATGGCCTGCTGTGGGTCCAGGATGCCGCTGCGGCATGGCCGGCGCGACTCCTGGCAGCGCGGCAAGGGGAGCGGGTCGCCGATCTGTGCGCGGCACCGGGCGGCAAGACCGGGCAACTCGCTGCGTCAGGCGCCGCGGTGACGGCGGTAGAGCAAGATGGGCGGCGGCTGGAGCGAGTGGCGGACAACCTGCGCCGATGGGGCCTGGAGGCGGAACTGGTGCAGGCCGATGCCGCGGCGTGGACGCCGGCACAGGGCGCGTTCGACGCGGTGCTGCTGGACGCGCCGTGCAGTGCCACGGGGACCATCCGGCGCCATCCGGACGTGCCGCACATCAAGCGCCCGCGTGATGTCCTGGCGTTGACGGAGACGCAGGACCGCCTGCTCGCCGCTGCCGCCGGACTGCTGCGTTCGGGCGGGCGGCTGATTTACGCGGTGTGCTCGTTGCAGCCGGAGGAGGGTGCGCCGCGGGTGGCAGCCGTCGCCGGGCACGCAGGACTACGGGTGGAGCCGTTCACAGTGGATGAGTTGGCGGATTTGCCGGAGGCACGAACGACCGAAGGCTATCTGCGCACGCATCCGGGAATGTGGCCGGAGATTGGGGGATTGGACGGATTCTTCGCGGCGCGGCTGGTGAAGCCCTAATACCAGGCAGCGAAAAGATTGACGCATGCCCCCCATGTGTCATGGCCGCGCTTGTCGACGCTTGTCGCGGCCATCCATGTCTTTCCAAGCCGCATCCAGGAAAGACGTGGGTGGCCGGCCTTCGCCGGCCATGACACGGGTGAGTCAGGCTCAACATTGGCCGTGATATACATGACCTGCGAAGGTCCATGGGCGCTAACTTCAGCCCGAGGACGGCGGCAACGCTCCGCGTGTCATGCCCGGCGAAGGCCGCGCACCCACTCTTTTCGATGCGTCATGCGGCAAAAACGTGGATGGCCGCGACAAGCGCGGCCATGACACATTCATGACACAGACACGACACAGACACGACACAGACATGACACAGACATGACACGGAAGGAGCCGACTCAGCCGGCGCCGAGTTCCCGTAGAACTTCGTTCTCGGTCAGTATCTGCGGCAGTACCACGGGCGCGCCGTCATGTGGCGGGTAATACACATACAGCGGAACGCCATCTCTCCCGTACTGGCGCAGGAAATTCGAAATCGCAGGATCCTGCCGCGTCCAGTCGCCTTTCAGATACGCGACGTGCTTGGCGGCGAATGCCTGCCGCACCGGCGCGCTGGAGATCGCAACGCGTTCATTCACCAGGCAGGTGACGCACCATGCCGCTGTCATGTTCACGAACACCGGCCGCCCGGCGGCACGCAACGCGACGAGGCGCGCGGTTGAGAATGCCTCCGCGCGCGCGCCAGCCGTGGTGTCGGCAGCCGGCGTGCCGGGCACCACCGCGATGCCGCTCAGGACGGCCGCCGCCAACAGCGCCGCAGCCACGGCAGCGGACTGGCCCAGCCGGCGTGCGCGTGTGGGCAACTGCTGCGTGACGCCCAACACCCAGGCCGCGAACCCCAGCAACACGAACCCTGCCGCGGTACCCAGTACGCCGGCGGACCCTGCTTCCTGGCTCACCACCCAAAGCAGCCAGGCCGCGGCGCCGTACATCGGGAAGGCGAGGGCTTGCCTCAGCACCTCCATCCAGCGTCCGGGCCGCGGTGCCAGACGGGCCAGCGACGGCACCGTCGCGAGCGCTGCGTAGGGTGCGGCCAAGCCCAGGCCCATGACCAGGAATACCAGCATGGTCACTGCCGGCGGTGCGGCCAGCCCGGCGGCCACCGCGACACTCATGAACGGCGCAGTGCAGGGAGTGGCCACGAGCACCGCGAGCAAGCCGGTGAAGAAACTGCCAAGGTGGCCACGCCGGGCTGTCAGGGAACTACCCGCGCCGGCGAGGCTGCCGCCCACCACGAACACGCCCGACAGGTTGAGACCGACGCAGAACAGCAGCCACGCCATGGCCGCGACGAAAACGGGCGATGCGAACTGGAACCCCCAGCCGGCCGCTCCCCCGGCAGCCCTGGCAGCGATGAGTGCCACCGCCAGGCCAGCGAACATCGCCAGGACCCCGGCGGTATAGAACAGGGCATGTGCCCGTGCGTGGCCTCGCGCCGCTCCTTGCGCCAGCGCGACCGCCTTCATTGCCAGGATCGGAAACACGCAGGGCATCAGGTTCAGGATCAGCCCGCCTAGGAAAGCGAATACCAGCACGCGGCCGATCGGCGGAAATGCCGGTGGTGGCGGCGCGCCCGCCGTGGCGTGCACCGTCACGTCTGTCTCGAGCCCCGCGCGATCACGCACTGCCAGGACGCCGGACAGGCCGGCATCTGGACTGACGCCCTTCGCCAGCCGCAGCGCCAGGACAAAACCACCCTGGCGCACGGACAGCGGCTGCGCGGCGTCATCGTCGATCTCGCCAGAGTGATCGGGGATGAACCAGGCATCCGTGACGGTGGAGGGCTCCAGTTCGGGGCCCTGCACCCAAAGGCTGCCATCGGCTGCGATTGACGCCTGCCAGGGTGAAGGCCGCGGCACAGCCCGATCGTGGGCGGCGAACAAATGTGCCTGAGTTGACGGCGCCGCCGTGCCGGACGGCAGATCCAGATGGAAGGTCGCCTCCTCCGGAACACAGATCTCCTTGCAAACCAGCCATCGGGCGGTTGCCTGTATCGCGAGCGGGCCTGCCGTGGCGGGAGGCGTGATCGTGACCGGCAAGAGCATGTCGCCGGTGTAGGCGTAGGTCATCACCGGGCCCTCGGCGATCCGGCGTGGCGCGGGCCAGATGATCGGGCCGGCGGTGGTGCCGGCCGGCAGCGTCAGGGCAAGCGATGGCGCCACGCCGGCATCGCCCGGGTTACGCCAATAGGTGTGCCAGCCAGGAGCCAGCCGGATATAAAGACCGACCCGGAAGGGTTTGCCCGGAGCCACGGCGTCGGTATCGGAAACCAGCGCCACAGTGTCGCGGGTGGTGCTGGCGGGTGTGCTTTCCAGTGCTGCGGCGGTGCCGGTACACAGCAGCAGGCCAAGCAGGATCAGAGGCACAAGGCGTCGCATGAAGTCTCCGGGGGAGTACGCTGCCGCTGAGCAGACGCCATGTTCATTATGCCGCATTTCCAGGAATTCGGCCAGACGGCCCGGTGACCGGCGAGTGACCGGCGTGATAGTCGGGGCTGCATCGCGTCTCATGCGTACTTCATGGCGATGAAACCGCGCTGCCCCCCTTGGACCCATCCCCCGCGCGGTTATATGAACCGAGCACGACCCCATGCCCGAGTCCCCATCCGACGCCCTCGCCACCCGGCGCCGCCGCCTGTTGTTCCGCGCTACGCACCGCGGCACGCACGAGAACGACCTGATGATTGGCGGCTTCGTTCGTGCTCACCTGGCATCGTTTGGCCCCGATGAGCTCGATGCCCTGGAAACTCTGCTGGAGTGGCCGGAAACCGACCACGCCGACTGGCTGACCGGTCGGCGGCCGTTGCCCGACGACGCCCCGCCGATGCTGCAGCGAATGCGGGGGGCGGTGGTGGGAGGAGCGGAGACCGCCCCTCCCCTTGCGGGAGGTGGATGGGGGGAAGGGGCGAGCGGGCAGAGTCCAAGCGTGACGCCCCCTCCCCCCAACCCCCTCCTGAAAAGCGAGGGGGAGTCGGTGCCGCCATGACCGCACCCATCCAGGTCTGGGGTGCGCCCGAGGGCTGGGACGCTTTCCTGCTCGCCCAGCGCCGCCGTGAGTTCGCCGGCCCCATCCTGCATGTGGCCCGCGACGATGCCCGCATGGCGCGCGTCGCAGAAGCTCTGTCGTTCATCCTGCCGGAAGCCGAGATCCTGCGCTTTCCCGCCTGGGACTGCCTGCCATACGACCGCGTCTCTCCCAATCCCGCTCTGGTCTCCGAGCGGGTCGCCACGTTGACGCGTCTGCTGGAACCCGCCACCGCACCACGCATCGTTCTCACGACAGTCAACGCCCTGGTGCAGCTTGTCCCGCCCCGCGCGGCGTTTGCCGGCTCCAGCCTGGAGTTGAAGGTCAACGGCATCATCCAGCCGGAGAAGCTCGCGCAGTTCCTGGAATCCAACGGCTACGGCCGTGCCGGCACAGTCATGGAGCCGGGCGAATACGCCATGCGCGGCGGCATCATCGACCTGTTCCCCGCCGGCGAGCCCGACCCCGTCCGCCTGGACCTGTTCGGCGATACGATCGAATCGATCCGTGTGTTCGACCCCGCCAGCCAGCGCAGCGGCGACCGCCGGCAGCGCCTGACGCTGCGTCCCGTTTCCGAAGTGCCGCTGGACCGTGACGCTGTCGCCCGGTTCCGTTCCGCCTGGCGCGAGCTGTTCGGTCAACCGGCGTCGGATGACCCGATCTATCAGTCGATATCGGACGGCCGCCGCCATCCGGGCATGGAGCACTGGGTGCCGTTGTTCCATCCGGCGATGGACACGCTGCTGGACTACCTGCCCAAAGCCTCGGTCAGTCTGGACCATCAGGCGGACGAGGTGCTGACCGCGCGGCTGGAAATGATCGCGGATCATTACGCCGCCCGCCGTGGCCCGGCACGCGAAGGCGAAGTGCCGTACCGCCCGCTGCCACCCGACCGGCTGTACCTGAGCCGTGCCGATTGGGATTCGATGCTGTCCGGCGGCCCCTTGCTCGCGTTCACCCCGTTTGCCAGGCCGGATGACGCGCAAGGCGTGGATGGCGGCGGCCGTCCCGGCCCGATCTTCGCCCAAGGAGGACTCGCTTCCGGCGGCGGACCGGGTGTGAACGTGTTCGACCAACTCCGCGCCCAGGCCGAACGCTGGGCCAATGAAGGCCGCCGCATCGTCATCGCCGCCTGGACCCGCGGCTCCCGCGAACGCATCGCCAACCTGCTGAAGGAGCACCATTTCAAGGATACGGCGCAGGAGGAGACCTGGGCCGCCATCCGGCGCAAGCCGGCGGGATCTGTCTCGCTGGTCACGCTCGGCGTGGAGCGCGGCTTCGTCGCCGAACGCATCGCGCTGGTGGGTGAGCAAGACCTGCTCGGCGAACGCATCAGCCGGCCCCCGCGGCGGCGCAAGCGCGCCGACCAGTTCATCGCCGAAGCCACCGAGATCGCTGAGGGCGACCTGGTCGTGCACCAGGAATACGGCATCGGCCGCTATGACGGGCTTGCGACGCTGACAGTGACCGGCGCACCGCATGACTGCCTGCGCCTGATCTACGACGGCGACGAAAAGCTTTTCCTCCCCGTCGAAAACATCGAAGTCCTGTCGCGCTACGGGTCCGAGCACCAGGGCGTCGCACTGGACAAGCTGGGCGGCATCGGCTGGCAGACGCGCAAGGCGCGCATGAAGAGCCGCATCCGTGACATGGCCGCCGAGCTGATCCGCCTTGCCGCAACGCGCCGGGTACGCGACGCCGAGGTGATGGTGCCCGGCGAAGGCGCCTGGGACGAGTTCTGCGCCCGCTTCCCCTTTGCCGAGACCGAGGATCAGTCCCGCGCCATCGCCGACGTGCTGGAAGACCTGGCGAGCGGCCGGCCGATGGATCGGCTGATCTGCGGCGACGTGGGCTTCGGCAAGACCGAGGTCGCCTTGCGCGCCGCCTTCATCGCCGCAATGTCCGGCGCACAGGTCGCGGTCGTGGTGCCAACGACGCTGTTGGCACGCCAGCATTACCGCACCTTCTCTGCCCGCTTCGCCGGATTGCCGGT
>Ga0335074_10001275_pt1 | contig 34351 bp, 28 predicted proteins | sample Lox_Sample_23_FD_206715 | JGI IMG/M metagenome (GOLD analysis project Ga0335074, IMG submission 206715) | Soil microbial communities from Loxahatchee National Wildlife Refuge, Florida, United States - Lox_Sample_2.3 | ecosystem: Environmental > Terrestrial > Soil > Wetlands | place: USA... | reverse complement strand
GGGCACCTACGGCACCTGCGAGTCCTGCGGCGACCCGATCGGCAAGGCGCGCTTGCAGGCCTTCCCCCGGGCTACTCTGTGCGTGAGATGCAAGCAGCGCGAGGAGCGTCGCTGACCGGGCCGGCCGCGGCCGGTCAGGAGGAAGAGCCACAGAACGCAGCCGAGCCCGGCCCCGGGCAGCCGCGGCGCCGGGTAGTCGCGCTGATCGCGGTCGCTCTGGCCGTGCTGGCGCTGGATATCGCGAGCAAGATCGTCGTGGTGGCGACGCTCTCCGACCGGGCGCCGGTCCGGCTGCTCGGCGGGTTCCTGCATCTGCGGGTGGACCGCAATCCGGGCGCGGCGTTCAGCTTCGCGCAGGGATATACGGTCGTTTTCTCGCTGATAGCGATCGCGGTGATCGTGGTGATCCTGCGCTCGTCGCGGCGGATCCGCAGCACGCCATGGGCGGTGACGCTCGGGCTGCTGCTCGGCGGCGCTACCGGCAACCTCGTGGACCGGATTTTCCGCTACCCCGGCGTGTTCCGCGGCTGGGTCGTCGACTGGATCCAGATCCCGCACTGGCCGGTGTTCAACCTGGCCGATTCGGCCATCGTCTGCGGCGGCATCCTGGCGGTCCTGCTCTCGGTCCGCGGCATCCGGCTGGATGGCCAGCGCGAGCCCAGGTGAGCGGGGCAGTCCGCCGCGTGCCCGTGCCGGACGGCCTGGACGGTGAGCGCCTTGATTCGGCGCTAGCCAGGATGTTCGGATTCTCCCGGTCCCAGGCGGCTGATTTGATCGGGAACGGGTCCGTCCTTCTCGGCGGCCATCCGGCAGGCAAGTCTGACCGGGTGCCAGCCGGAGAGTGGCTAGAGGTCACCCTGCCCGCGCCGCCGGCTCCGCTCCAGGCAATTCCTGCACCAGTGCCGGGCATGGCGGTGCTCTACGAGGACGCCGACATCGTGGCCGTGGACAAGCCAGTCGGTGTCGCGGCACACCCGACGCCGGGCTGGACCGGCCCGACCGTGCTGGGTGGCCTGCTCGCAGCCGGCCACACGGTCGCGACCAGCGGGGCGGCCGAGCGCCAGGGCATCGTCCACCGCCTGGACGCCGGCACGACCGGCGTCATGGTCGTGGCCAAGAGCGAGCGTGCGTACAGCGCGCTGAAGCGGGCGTTCCGCGAGCGCGAGGTCACCAAGATCTATCACGCCCTGGTGCAAGGCCATCCCGACCCGCTCCGCGGCACCATCGACGCCCCCATCGGCCGCCATCCTGCCGGGGACGGCAGGTTCGCCGTGGTGGCTGACGGCAGGCCCTCGGTTACCCATTACGACACGCTGGAGGCCTTCAGGGCCGCCAGCCTGCTCGAGGTCCGGCTGGAGACCGGGCGGACGCACCAGATCCGGGTGCACATGGCAGCCGTGCGGCACCCCTGTGTCGGCGACCGGCTGTACGGAGCGGACCCGGTCCTCGCCGCCCGGCTCGGGCTGAACCGGCAGTGGCTGCACGCCGTCCGGCTCAGCTTTGCGCACCCGGCCGACGGCCGGGTGGTCGAGTTCGTCAGCCCGTACCCGGCGGACCTCCAGCACGCCCTCGACGTGCTGATGGCCGAGTCGTGAGCGGCCGGTACTGGACGAGCTGCACCGGCATCGAACTGCCCCGTTCCCGTTATAGGGCGTGTCAATGACAGCGTCCCGGCTCGCCGGCCGGCGATGATGGAAGACACCCCGAAACCGAAGTGCCCGTGCCGTACGGATTAACTCCATACTGTCAGCGGGTCATGGCAGCATGCCTTGAGGAGGCGGTGCTTCATGGCGGCGAGCCAGACCACCCGCGCGGACTCCTTCGTGCACTTGCACGTGCACACCGAGTACTCCATGCTGGACGGCGCCGCCCGGCTGACTGACCTCCTCGGCGAGTGCCAGCGGGCTGGCATGCCCGCCATCGCGATCACCGATCATGGCAACGTGTACGGGGCCTACGACTTCTGGTCGAAGGCCAGGGCCGCCGGTATCAAGCCGATCATCGGGACTGAGGCCTACGTCGCTCCCGAGCATCGCGCGCTCAAGCAGCCGGTTCGGTGGGGGACCCCCGCGCAGAAGGACGATGACGTGTCCGGCGGTGGCGCCTATACGCACATGACGCTGCTGGCCGAGAGCACCGAGGGCATGCACAACCTGTTCAAGCTGTCCTCACTCGCCTCGCTCGAAGGCTATTTCCGCAAGCCGAGGATGGACCGTGAGCTGCTGTCCCGGTATGCGAAGGGTCTCATCGCCACCACCGGCTGCGCGGGCGGCGAGGTGCAGACCAGGCTGCGGCTCGGGCACTATCAGCAGGCGCTGGCCGCCGCCGCTGAGTTCCGTGACATCTTCGGGCCGGACAACTTCTACGTCGAGCTCATGCATCACGACCTGGCGGTCGAGCAGCGTACGGCGGACGGTCTGCGGCGGATCGCCGCGGAGCTGAGCCTGCCATTCCTGACCACCAACGACTCGCACTACACCCGGCAGTCGGATGCGGACGCGCACGAGGTACTGCTGTGCGTGCAGACCGGCACGAACATGGCCGATCCGAACCGGTTCCGCCTCGAGGGCGGGCCCCACTACTACCTGAAGACTCCCGCGGAGATGCGCGCGCTCCGCACCGACGACGACTGGCTGTCCGGCTGTGACAACACGCTGCTGATCGCCGAGCGCGCCGAGGCTGCCTTCACCAAGGGCAACCTGATGCCGGTCTTCCCGCTGCCGGAGGGTGAGACCGAGGCCAGCTGGATGCGCAAGGAAGTCTGGCGGGGGATGGACTGGCGCTTCCCGGACGGATACGACGAGCGGCGCCGGAAGCAGGCCGAGTACGAGATGGGCGTCATCGAGACGATGGGGTTCTGCTCGTATTTCCTGGTCGTCGCGGACTTCATCATGTGGGCCAAGCGCAACGGGATCAGGGTGGGACCGTGCCGCGGGTCGGCGGGCGGCTCCATCGTCTCGTACGCGATGGGCATCACCGACCTGGATCCGATCTTCCACGGGCTGGTCTTCGAGCGCTTCCTGAACCCGGAGCGCGTGTCGATGCCGGACATCGACATCGACTTCGACGAGCGCCGGCGGGGCGACGTCATCCGCTACGTCACCGAGAAGTACGGCGACGACCGGGTCGCCCAGATCATCACCTACGGCACCATCAAGGCCAAGGCCGCGGTGAAGGACTCCGCCCGGGTGCTCGGCTTCCCCTACGCGGTCGGCGACCGGATCACCAAGGCGTTCCCGCCTGCCGTGCTCGGCAAGGACATCCCGCTGGACGGGATCTTCGACCCAGACAACCCGCGCTACGGCGAGGCTGCCGAGCTGCGCGCGATGTATGAGGCTGAGCCGGAGGTGCGGCAGGTCATCGATACCGCGCGCGGCCTCGAGGGGCTGATCCGCCAGGCTGGCGTGCACGCGGCCGGCGTCATCATGAGCAGTGAGCCGCTCATGGATCACATCCCGGTCTGGCGACGGGAGGCGGACGGGGCGATCATCACCCAGTTCGACTATCCGTCGTGCGAGGACATCGGCCTGCTCAAGATGGACTTCCTCGGCCTGCGCAACCTCACGGTCCTCGAGGACGCGGTGGCCGGGATCAAGGCCAACCGGGGGATCGACGTCGACCTCGACCGCCTTCCGCTGGACGACAAGGCGACGTACGAGCTGTTCGCGCGCGGCGACACCCTCGGGGTGTTCCAGATGGAAGGCGGCCCGATGCGGGCGCTGCTGCGGGCCATGCGCGCGGACAAGTTCGGCGACATCTCCGCGGTGAACGCGCTGTACCGGCCGGGTCCGATGGCGAGCGCGCCGGTCTACGCCGACCGCAAGACCGGGCGTGCCCCGGTGGTGCCCATCCACCCGGAACTGGCGGAGGCGCTCGAGGACATCCTGGGCGAGAGCTACGGCCTGCTGGTCTACCAGGAGGACGTGATGTTCACCGCGCAGAAGCTGGCTGGCTACTCGCCGGCTCAGGCCGACCTGCTGCGCCGCGCGATGGGCAAAAAGAAGAAGGAGATCCTGGACAAGGAGTACGAGCCGTTCGCCGCTGGCATGAAGGCAAACGGCTACTCCGACGGCGCCATCAAGACCATCTGGGACGTGATGGTCCCGTTCTCCGGGTACGCCTTCAACAAAGCGCACGCGGCCGGCTATGCGCTGGTCGCCTACTGGACGGCCTACCTGAAGGCCAACTACCCGGCCGAGTACATGGCCGGCCTGCTTACCTCGGTGGCCGGCGACAAGGACAAGTCGGCGCTGTACCTGAGCGAGTGCCGCCGGATGGGCATCAAGGTGCTGCCGCCGGACGTGAATGCGTCTACCGCGATCTTCACCCCGGTGGGACCGGACATCCGGTTCGGCATGGCCGCCGTGCGCAACGTCGGCACGAACGTGGTGGAGTCCATCGTGACCGCCCGCACATCCAAGGGCGCGTTCACTAGCTTCTCGGATTTCCTGCGCAAGGTGCCGGTCAACGTCTGCAACAAGCGGGTCATCGAATCGCTGATCAAGGCAGGCGCGTTTGACTCCTTCGGACATCCGCGCCGTGGCCTGATGCTGATCCACGAGCAGGCTGTCGACTCGATCATCGACGTGAAGCGCAATGAGGCGATCGGCCAGGACTCGCTGTTCGGCGACGACACCTGCGAGGACGTGAGCTTCGACGTCCCCGTCCCGGAGGGCGAGTGGGAGAAGCCGACAGTGCTGGCGTTCGAGCGGGAGATGCTCGGCCTGTACGTGTCCGACCATCCGCTGCTGGGTGTCGAGCACGTGCTCGCCGCCGCGACGGACTGCTCGGTGGCCCAGCTGGTCGGCCTGGCGGGCGACGAAACCGACCGGACCTCGCGTGGCGACTCCCGGGACAGCTCACGCGGTGACAGTGCTCGCGGTGACAGTGCTCGCGGTGACAGTGCTCGCGGTGACAGTGCTCGCGGTGACAGTGCTCGCGGTGACAGTGCTCGCGGTGACAGGGACACCCAGGTCGTGACTGTCGGCGGCATCCTGTCCGGGGTGCAGCGGAAGGTGACCAGGCAGGGCGGCACCTGGGCGACGGCGACGCTCGAGGACCTCGACGGCGCCATCGAGGTGCTGTTCTTCCCGGCCACCTACGCCGAGTACATGAGCCAGGTCATCGACGACGCGATCGTGGTGGTGAAGGGCCGCCTGGACCGGCGCGAGGAAGTGCCGAAGCTGGTCGCGATGGAGGTGAGCTCGCCGGACCTGACGGCGGGAGAGACCGGCCCTTTCGTGATCTCGATGCTGGAGGGGCGCTGCATTCCGCCCGTCGTCGACCGGCTTAAGGAAGTCCTGCAGACCCATCCCGGCCCCGTTGAGGTGCACCTGCGGCTGGTCACCGGCAAACGGATCAAGGTCCTGCGGCTCGACGACAAGCTGCGGGTCAGGCCGAGCCCGTCCCTCCTGGCTGACCTCAAGCAGCTGCTCGGCCAGGGCTGCGTGGGTTAGCTGGTCTGTGTCAGCGAGGGGGCGGTGTCGGCTATCCGGCGGTGTCGGCTCAGGGGCCGGTGTCGGCTAGCCGGCGGTGTCGGCTCAGGGCCCGGTGTCGGCTAGCCGGCCGAGCGGCGCACGGTACGATCATGATGCAAGGGTGAGCCGGGAAGCCTGGTCGGCAGCCGGACCTGCCGTGGAGGCTCACCATGAATCGCGATGGTCGGCACCGGGGGCGGGGGCCAGTGATCCGCAGGCTGCTGCGCGGGTCGGAGTGGCGCCGCGAGGTGCTCAGGACCAACCTGTGGCTCGTGCCTGCGGCCGAGATCGTCGGCGCCGTCGTCTTGTTCGTCATCACCTACGCCCTGGACCGAGCCGCCTATAACGGCGTGTTCAAGGTTCCTGGCTGGGCCATCAGCGGCAGCCCGGACGTGGCCAGGACGGTGCTGACTGCGATCGCCGCCGCGGTCATCACCGTGGTCGGCGTGGTGTTCTCCATCGTGATCGTGGCGCTGACCCTGACGTCGACCCAGTTCGGCCCGCGAATGCTGCGCAACTTCATCCGCGATCGCGGCACCCAGCTCACCCTCGGCACGTTCGTGGCCACGTTCGTGTACTCGGTACTGACGCTGGGCTCGGTCGGTCAGGGCTTCCACGGCGCATTCGTGCCGCACATCAGCGTCACTGTGACGCTGTTCCTGATGCTGGTCGACCTCGGCGTGCTGATCTACTTCCTGCACCACGTCGCCGTCCAGATCCAGCTGCCGGAGGTGATCGCCAGCATCGCCGGCGATTTGCGCAAGGCGATCGAACTCCAGGCCGGCGACTACTCCGAGGGCGCCGACGCGGAGCTGGCAGCTGCGCTGATCGAGGACATGCCCGGTCCTGGCGGCGTGGTGACCGCGCCGCGCAGCGGCTACCTCCAGTACATCGAGCACCAGGAACTGGTCACGATCGCGGCCGGGGAGGACGCGGTCATCCACGTCCTGTACCGGCCCGGCCACTTCATCGTGCAGGGCACTCAGTACGCGGTCGTTTGGCCGGGCGACTGCGCCGACCGAATCGCCCGAGAGCTGGCCAGCGCCCATGTCACCGGCCCGTACCGGACGCTGGCCCAGGACGTCTCTTTCGGCATCGACCAGCTCGTGGAGATCTGCATCCGGGCGCTGTCCGCCGCAGTCAATGACACATTCACGGCGCTGACCTGCATCGACTGGATCGGGGACAGCCTATGCAAGGTGACCGGGAGGTGGCAGCCGACCAGGGTCTACCGCGACTCGGCCGGCGCGGTCAGGGTTATTACCACGGAGGTCACCTGGGAGCGGCTGGTCCAGCGTGCCTTTGAGAAGGTCCGCCAGGCCGGCCGCGGGATGCCCGCGGTAATGATCCGTCAGCTGGACGCGCTCACCCGGATCATGGAGCGGACCACGACTGCCGCTGATCGCCAGGTCCTGCTCGACCAGGCCGCCATGATCGAGCGGCTCAGCGCCGCCACGGTAGACGAGCCCGGCGACCGGGCCGACATTAGCCGCGCTTACAACCTCGTGCTCGCGGCGCATGCCGCGGTCGCCGGTGTGGCGGCCAGCTGACCAGGTCCCGGTCAGGCAGCCCAGCCGGTCAGGCCAGCGCAGCCGGTCAGGCAGCCCAGCCGGTCAGCCAGCGCAGCCGGTCAGGCCAGCGCAGCCGGTCAGGCCAGCCGGTCAGGCCAGCCGGTCAGGCCAGCCGGCCCAGCCAGCCGCGACAGTCAGGCGTCCCGGCGGTCGAAGAGGTAGGCGCCGATGCCGAGCAGCACGACCACGTAGATGCAGAGGACACCGAGGCCCTGCCAGGAACTCAGCAGCGGAGCCCCCTCCGGGCGCACCAGGTAGACCTGCGAGCCTGCCTGCACCGGAAGGTACGCGTTGAGATGGTTGAAGAACGACGTGTCCGGCAGCAGGCCGGCCAGGATCGGCAGCACGAACGCGACGCCCACGGCGATGCTGATAGCGCCGGCCGTGTGCCGGATCAGAACGCCGATGGCCAGCGCGAACAGGCCGAAAGCCACGAGGTAGAGCCCGGCGCCGAAGGTCGCGCGGAGCACATCGTGGTCGCTCAGCGACACCGAGACGTGACTGTGCAGGATCGCGCCGCCGACGAAGAACGAGCCGAAGGCCATGATCTCGGCCAGCACGAGCATCAGCAGCGTGAAGACCAGGACCTTCGCTGCGAGCATCGTGTACCGCCTGGGCACTGCCAGGAGCGACGCACGGATCACCCCCGTCGAATACTCCGTCGTCACGACCAGCACGCCGAGCACCGCGATGGCAAGCTGGCCAAGGTAGATGGCCACGCCATAGATGATGCTGGTCGGGTCGCTAATCGCCCGCGCATCCCGGGCAGCGGCGTGCGGGCCGTTCCAGTTGGCCACAACCACCCAGCTGATCAGGGCGGTGAAGCCGATGATGACGACGACCGCGATGATCAGCGTCCAGAGCGTCGAGCGCACGGAGCGGATCTTGGTCCACTCCGCCAGCATGTCGCGGCCGAACCCGGCGCGCCGGCCCTGCGCGGGCTGGCCGGTATCAGCGGCGGAGTAGCTGGTGACGGGTGTCGCGCTCATCGGGCACTCCCGGTCGTGGGCTGGGTGGCTGACCCCGCGGTAGCAGGGCCCGGGCTGGCTGACTCGCCGGGAAGCTCGGTGCCAAGATGGCCGAACTCCAGGCTGCCCGCGGTCAGCTCGAGGAACGCGTCCTCGAGCGTGCCAAGCTGCGGGGTGAGCTCGTGCAGGACGATCTGCGCGGAGGCTGCTATCTCCCCGACGCGCGCGGCGCGCATGCCGCTCACGGTGAGCACCGGGGCATGATCCCCGCTCCCGTTGCCGTCTCCGTTTCCGTTGGCTGTCGGGACGACACGGCCGCCCTCGGCCGCGATCAGCGCGGTCAGGCGGTCTGCGTCTGGCGTGCGAACTCGCACGGTCTGGCTGGACTGGCGCGCGATCACCTCTTCGGTGCTGGCATTGGCTAGCAGCCGCCCGCGGCCGATGACGATCAGGTGATCGGCGGTCACCGCCATCTCGTTCATGAGGTGGCTGGAGACCATAACCGTCTTGCCCTGGCTGGCCAGGTGCTTCATGAGGTTCCTGATCCAGAGCACACCCTCGGGGTCGAGGCCGTTCACGGGCTCGTCCAGCAGGAGGATGCGCGGGTCGCCGAGCAGAGCAGCGGCGACGCCCAGCCGCTGGCTCATGCCAAGCGAGAAGCTGCCGGCGCGCCGGTTGGCTACGTCGCGCAGTCCGACCAGATCGAGCATCGCGTCGACCCGGCTCGCGGGAAGGCCCTGCGTCTGGGCCAGGAAGAGCAGATGGTTACGGGCGCTCCGGCCGGTGTGCACGGACTTAGCCTCGAGCAGCGCCCCGACGGTCCGCAGCGGGTTGACCAGGTCGGCGTAGCGCTGACCGTCGATGGTGGCGTTGCCGCTATCCGGGTGGTCGAGCCCCAGGATCAGCCGCATGGTCGTGGACTTCCCGGCGCCGTTCGGGCCGAGGAACCCAGTGACGCGGCCTGGCTGGACGACAAAGGAAAGGTGATCGACCGCCACCTTGCCCCCGAAGCTTTTGGTGAGGTCTCTCGCCTCGATCATCGGTGTCCCTCATGCGGCAGTGGGGAGATGAGTTCTATCGCGTCGCCAAACTACCAGAGCGGTCAGGGCCTCAGGACGGTCGATATCCGGTTCAGTCGCTGCGTCCCGTACGCTGCTACGGAGCCATGATCCGCAGAAACATGTCCCCGCCACCAGGCGGTCCGGCATCGCCGTCAGCCCCGGACACGCTGCCAGCTCAGCTGCTGCGCCGCGCGCTGATAGCGGCTGTCCTGGTGATCGCGGGGAGCGCGGTGACCGGCGTCATCGGCGGGCTGATCTGGGCAGCAGTAGCGCCCAGGGTGCAGTACCAGGTGGCAACGCTCTCCCCGGGACCGACTGCCTACGCCACCAATCCCGAGACCAGCGCTTTCATCGCTGCCGACGGCTGGTACTGCGTCATCGCGCTGGTCGGCGGGGCCCTGATCGGGCTGATTGCCTACTTGTTCGCGATCCGCAGGTACGGCCCGATACCGATGGTGGGAGCGGTCCTTGGCGCAACCGCCGCCGCGTTCCTGGCCGCGTGGCTTGGTCATCAGGCGTCCGGCGCCCCTGGTTTCGATCACGTGCTCGCGACTAGCAAGGTCGGGAGCTACCTCTATGCACCGATATCTCTCGGTTCCCATGGCGCACTGGCCTTCTGGCCGCTCGCCGCTGCCGTGGTGGCTGGCGGGATCGAGCTAACCGGCGTGCTCAGGGCCAGGCGGCAGCCGCCTTCCGGCGCCGTCCCGATGCCGGGAATGGAGTCCTTCGGCACGCGGCCGTATCCGTCTTGGCCAGGTAGCGAGGACGGCGCCGGCGATCCGGGTGCGCCCGGGATCGCGGGCGGGGACGGACGAGGCTTCTGGGCTCCCGCGGCCCGGCCCAGCCCCGAGGACGACCGTAATCCGGGATTACCTCGCCCAGCACAGAACGGCACGCCGCCCCGCTCCGCGCCACCGGGGTCCGCGCCACCGGGGTCCGCGCCATCGGGGTCCGAGCCATCGGGGTCCGAGTCATCGGGGTCCGAGTCATCTGCGTCCGAGCCGCATGGTGTGGCTGACGGCCCTGGCGAGTAAGACAGCGCCACCGGCGAGCTGCCTCGTTAGCTCGCCTTGACAGCGAGAGCGGCCCCGACGATGCCGGCGTCGTTAAGCATCGCAGCCGGGACCACCTTGGCGCGCAGCCCGGTCAAGAACGGCAGGAACTTGTCCGACTTCCGGCTGACCCCGCCGCCGATGATGATCAGCCCGGGAGATAGCAGGGCCTCCATTTGCGCGAGGTACTCGTCCACATGGCCAGCCCAGGTATCCCAGCTGAGATCGCGCTCCTCGCGGGCGTGCTCGGAGGCTCGCTTCTCGGCGTCCTTGCCCCGGATCTCGATGTGCCCGAACTCGGTATTCGGCACCAGCACGCCGTCGACGAACAGGGCGCTGCCGACGCCCGTGCCCAGCGTGAGCAGCAGGACGGTCCCGCCCACCCCCTTGCCCGCTCCGAACCGCATCTCGGCGACGCCAGCCGCGTCGGCGTCGTTGATCACCGTGACGGACAGATTGCTCTCTGACCCGAACGCCTTGACCGCGTCGATCCCGACGAACGAGTGGTCCATATTCGCCGCGGTGTGGATGACCCCGTTGATGACGACGCCGGGAAACGTGACTCCAGCCGGTCCGGTCCAGCCCAGGGATTTGACCAGCCTCTCCACGACCTCGGACACGGAATCCGGAGTCGCTGGCTGAGGCGTCGGCAGCTTCTGTCGCGGCGCGGTCAGCTGACCGGTCGTGGTGTCAACGGGGGCGGCCTTGATTCCGGTGCCGCCGATGTCGATGCCAAGCACGTGAGCCATCCATGCCTCCGGTCTTGTCCTGCGCGTTGGGGCCAGCCTAGGCCAGCAACCGGTCAGGACCGCAGTGCCGAATCAGCAAACAGCTCAGGTCGACATCCGCTCACCGCGGATTTCGGCGAACTCACCACGCTCCGGCCGCTGCTTCGCCTCGTCCGCTGGCTGACTGGCTTCAGCGGCCTCGGGATCCTCGGCAAAGCTGCCAGGCGCCGCATCGCCAGGTCCGCCAGCTGCGGGCTCGCCGGGTCCGCCAGCTGCCGCCTCACCGGCGAATGCATATCCTGCCAGCGCGCCAGGGCCGTATCCACCCAGCGAGTCATCATCGGAATTGGGGTCGAGACCGGCAGTGGCCTCGAGACCGGCGGTGGCCTGGAGACCGGCAGTGGCCTGGAGACCGGCAGTGGCCGGGAGACCGGCGGTGGCCACGCGGTGACCGCGAGCGGTGTGGGCTCGCGAGCGGTAGGCGTAGTCAGCGCGGATCAGCTCCCGTAGCTCGGTGCTGGTGTGCGCACGTAACTCGTCGGCAGACCCGTGAAACCGGGCCGACCAGACATCGCCGTCGAGGCCGATGGCGTACGCCTCGTCCCAGTGCATCTGCAGATCTGCCAGCGCCGATGCCTCGCTCCTGTCCATGCGGCGGCTGCCTGTGCTGGTCCCGTCTGCGCGGTCGCTGTCGGTGCGCCGGCGGTCAAAATGGCGGCTGTCCATGCGGCCTCCAACCGGGTCCTGGCCGGGCAGCTGACTGCGCCGGAGGAGTGCCAGAACCAATGTGTACCACCATCATAGCGCGGTATAGAGCAGTGTAGTGCAGCGAAGCGCGTCCTGTATCTTTGCGCAGTTCACCGCCGTTCTAGGGTGATCTTCGTGGCCAAGATTCCGCGGTTCGACGCGAACGCGCTCGGACCGGTCTACGTCTACGTCGGCGTCGCTGACCACATCGCGGCGAGGATCGAGGCGGGAGAGCTGCCCTCGGGTGCACGCCTGCCGGCTGAGCGAGACCTCGCTGCCGACTACCAGGTGGCTGTCGGCACCGCGCGCCGGGCAGTCGAGGAACTACGTCAGCGCGGCCTGGTCGTGACCCTGCCCGCGAAAGGCACCTACGTCACCTGACCGACCGCAGTGCCAGCGGGACGTGGCATGAAGGGAGCCCACCTGGTGGCGAAGGTCATTGTCGTTGGCGGTGGCGTGCTCGGCATGATGCATGCAGTGCACGCACGGGGCCGCGGCGTGGACGTCGTACACCTCGAGCGGGAGGCCGGGCCGCGCGGTGCCAGCGTTCGCAACTTCGGCCTCATCTGGGTCAGCGGCCGAGCAGCCGGTGCCGAGCTGGCGCTGGCCCAGCGTGCGAGAACGCTGTGGGAGGAACTCGGCGCACTCGTCCCTGCGGCCGGATTCCGCCCGCACCCCTCGCTCACGCTCGCGGCTGATGACGCCGAGCTCAGTCTTCTGAAGGAGGCTGCGGAGCGTCCGGATGCCGCTGAGCGCGGCTTCGAGCTTCTCGACCAACCCGCCGTGGCCGACGTTAACCCGGTCCTGCGTGGCCTGTTCGCCGGCGCGCTGCTCTGCCGGCGAGATGCGATCGTCGAGCCGCGGAAGGTTCCGGCCGCGTTTCGCGGTTATCTGCTGGCCAGTTCGCGAGTCGGCGGCGGGACCTACGAGTGGCTCCCCGGGCGGGAGGCGGTCAGGATAGCGTCGCACGCCGTGCGCGATCACACCGGCGCGTGGCACCGCGGCGACCTTGTGGTCCTCTGCACTGGCGCAGCGCATACCGGCCTCGTCGGGCCGCACCTGGCTGCCTACGAGCGGCCGCCAGTGCGACGGGTGCGGCTCCAGATGTTGCAGACCGAGCCGCTGCCTGCCCGGCTGACCACCTCGGTGGCTGATGGTGACTCGCTTCGCTACTACCCGGCCTATGAGCTGCCCGGTCGCGCCCGGCTGGCACCGCAGGCACCGGTGGCGGCCGCAGTCGCTGCCCAGCTGCTGCTGGTTCAGCGCCTGGACGGCAGCCTGACCGTCGGCGACACTCACAGTTACGACGAGCCGTTCGACTTCGATGTCGACGAGGCGCCCTACGAGCACCTGCGCGCGCGGGCCGCGCGGCTGCTCGGGTCAGCGCTACCGCCAACGCAGCGTCGGTGGGCGGGCGTTTACAGCCAGATAACTGGCACCGACCTGTATCACCGCTCGCAGGTTGCGCGAGGTGTGGTGCTGGTGACCGGTGCCGGCGGCCGAGGAATGACCTGCTCGCCAGCGATCGCCGAGGAGACATTCGCCACGTGAGCACAGACCGGGAGACAGCTATGCGGCATATCACAGTCGCTTGCCTGGACATGGCAGGGACGACGGTGGCGGACGATGGCAGCGTGATGGCGGCATTCGGCGCCGCCGTGGCTGAATTCGGCCTGGTCGAGGGAGCGCCCGGGTACGACGAGGCGATCGCGTTCGTCCAGCGGACCATGGGTCAGTCCAAGATCGAGGTGTTTCGGCGGCTCCTGGGCAGCGACGAGCGAGCACGCCAGGCCAACCGAACCTTCGAGGAGAGCTACGCCGACTCGGTGCGCGTCGGCCTGGTTGCCCCGCTGCCCGGCGCGGTCGAGACCGTGACCGCCCTGCGCACCGCTGGGGTGAGGGTGTGCCTGGCCACCGGCTTCTCTCCGGTCACCAGGGACGCGCTGCTAGACGCACTCGGCTGGCGGCCGCTGATCGATCTAGCGCTCTCTCCGGCGGATGCAGGGCGCGGCAGGCCATGGCCGGATCTACCGCTTACCGCCCTGCTGCGGCTCGGCGGCGGGGCGGTGAGCGAGCTGGCCGTCGTGGGCGACACGCCCAGCGACGTGGAGTCCGGGCTCCGGGCCGGCGCTGGTCTCGTAGTCGGCGTGACAACCGGCGCGGGCACCGGTGAATCGCTCGAGGCGGCCGGCGCGCCGCACATCCTGGACTCGATCGGAGGTCTGGTGCAGCTCATCGGCATCGGCGCCGCCTGAGCGCGTCCGGTCATCCGGAATCACCGGCGGCCGCCGCCGGTTACCGGTTGTCATGGCGACTGTGGGATTCATCGGGAGCGGGCGTATCGGCAGTACCGTCGCCCGGCTGAGTGTTGCTGCGGGCCATCAGGTCGTGCTGAGCAACTCGCGCGGCCCGGCGACGCTGGCAGACCTCGTTGCTGAGCTCGGGCCGCTCGCGCGGGCCGGGACGACTCAGGACGCCGCGTCAGCCCGCGACATTGTCGTTGTCAGCATCCCGTTCAAGGCCTACCGGAGCGTTCCGGCCGAGCCGCTGGCCGGCAAGCTCGTCCTGGATACCTGCAACTACAGCCCCCAGCGCGACGGGCACCTCGCGGTGCTCGACGACGGTGTCGAGACCAGCAGCGAGCTGCTCGCGCATCAGCTGCCGGGCGCCGAGGTGGTGAAGGTGTTCAACAACATCTTCTTCAAGCACCTGCTCTCGCTCAGCCGGCCGGCCGGTGCCGCCGATCGCAGCTACCTGCCGATCGCCGGGGACGATCCGGACGCCAAGGCCGCGACCGCAGGCTTCCTCGACTCCATCGGCTACGGCGCGGTCGACGCTGGCGACCTTGGCGATAGCTGGCGCCAGCAGCCTGGCACGCCGGTGTACGGCACGCCATACGGGCCGTTCACCGACGAGAACGGCAGCCCGGCCGGTGAGGCGAAGATCCGCGAGGCGCTCGAGGCAGCCGACCGCTGACGAGTAGCACCGGAGCGACGGCTGCGAGGCGTACTTGCGCTCGCGGCCACTCGTACTGCATCTTGTGGGCGTGGTACGGACGTGACAACAGCAGATCCGCGGATTCCGGCCCAGCGTTCAGCTGCCAAGCCGGTCGGAATCCGCGACGTCGCAACCCTGGCCGGTGTCTCAGTTGCCGCAGCTAGCCTCGCGCTGAACGGGAGGCCGGGGGTCGCGGACAGCACGAGGCGCCGGATCGCCGCCGCGGCGGAGCAACTTGGCTACAGCGCCAACCCGCAAGCACAGGCTCTTCGGCGCGGCCGCACCATGACCTACGGTCTCGTCACCAGGAATCTCGCCAACCCCTTCTTTCTCGACGTCATGAGCGGCGCCGAGGAGGTGGCCAGCGAGGCCGGGGCTACCCTGCTGGTGCTTGACTCGTCCTATTCGCTCGACCGCGAGGCCGAGCAGGTGCGGAAGATGGCTGCCCAGCGGCTTGAGGGCCTGGCGATCGCGCCGGTCGGCTCCGGTGGCGGGATCCGGCTCTGGCAGCAGCTTCGGCCGGGGACGCCGGTGGTGGCGCTGAATGCGTCCGTAGGCGGCATGACTGGCGTGTCGCTGGTGTCGCCGGACAACCGTGCCGCGGTCGCGCTGCCGATGTTGCGGATCGCCGAGCTCGGCCATTCCAGCGTCGCCTTCGTCACTGCGCCGCACCCGGTCATGGCCGACCCTGACCGGCTCAGCCATTTCCGCGCGGTTGCCGGCGAGCTGGGCCTCGCCACACGTGTCGTGTACTCAGCGCTGACCATCGATGACGTAGCCCAGGCAACCCGGTCGCTGCTGGCCGGCTTCGATGCGCCGACCTCAGTCATCACGAACTCCGACTACACCGCCTACGCCGTCTACAAGGCCGCGCGCGAGCTCGGCCTTCGCATCGGGCCGCACGTCTCCGTCGTCGGGCACGATGACCTGCCAGCCTCGGAACTGCTTGATCCGCCGCTGGCGACGATCCGGGTGGACCGCAGGGAGATGGGGCGCCAGCTCATGCGACGGCTGCTCACTGCCGACCACGCGGGCGACTACGTGGCACCCGTCGAACTGGTGCACCGGGCGTCTCTTCAGCGACCCGAACCCGGTGGTGATGGCGTTGTCACGAAGGCAGGTGAACCCCAAGCGCCTGAGGGACGACAAGTCGGTAACGCACCTTGACACCCGGTGTTTCGCTACGTCAGCATCTCTTCGATTAAACGTTTTAGAAAGCTCGTGCAAAGTACCGAGCGCAGCAAACGGCGAGATCACCCGCGCTCGCGGCGTCCCTTCGGATGCCCAAGGAGCCGGGCTCATACCTTGGGGAAGGCAACAGGAGGCAGTTAGTGAGAACTCCGTATCGGCTCGGGCTGGCTGGGGTGGCCGCGGTATCACTGCTCGCCGCCGGATGCAGCACGAACGCGTCGTCGTCGAGCGGCGGATACAACTGGTCGAACGCGACCTCGGCCGCCTCTGGCGGTGGCATGTCTGCGCTGATCAAGGCCGCGAAGTCGGAGGGCACGCTCAACGTCATCGCGCTGCCGAACGACTGGGCGAACTACGGCACGATCATCAAGGACTTCACTGCGAAGTACGGGATCAAGGTCAACTCGATCGACCCGTCGGACAGCAGTGCGCAGGAGGTCACGCAGATCCAGCAGAAGAAGGGCACCTCGCTCGCGGCGGACGTGCTCGACATCGGCAACAGCGTCGCGACTGCCAGTACAGCTTTGTTCGCGCCGTACAAGGTCGCGGAGTGGGCGGACATCCCCGACGGGCTGAAGCAGCCAGACGGCCTCTACTACGCCGACTACGGTGGCTATATGTCCGTCGGCTACGACTCTGCCAAGTTCGGCACGATCACGTCGCTGAACCAGCTGCTCGGCTCGAAGTTCAAGAACGCGGTGGCACTCAACGGCAACCCGACCGAGGCGAACGCCGCTCTGAACGGCGTCCTGATGGCGAGCCTGGCCGAGGGCGGCAGCGTCAGCGACATCGGGCCGGGCGTCAGCTTCTTCGGCAAGCTCAAGAAGGCGGGCAACTTCAACCCGGTGCAGGCCACTCAGTCGACCATCAAGACTGGCGCGACTCCGGTGGTGTTCAACTGGGATTACCTCAACACCGCAGCGGCCGTGGGCCAGCCAGCGTCGACCTGGAAGGTGTTCATCCCGGCCAATGCGACCCTGGGCGGCTTCTACGACCAGGCCATCAACAAGAACGCTCCGCACCCGGCAGCCGCCAGGCTGTGGGAGGAGTTCCTTTACTCGCAGGCAGGAGTCGGCGGGCAGAACCTCTGGCTGCAGGGCGGCGCACGGCCGGCCGAGCAGCAGGCCATGACCACGGCCGGCACCATCGACCAGACGGCCGCTGCCGCGCTGCCGCCAGTGACCGGCACGCCGGTGTTCCCGACCGAGGCCCAGGCCACGGCCGCGGCGACTTATCTCGCCGCGAACTGGGCTAAGGCCGTCAGCTAGGTCCGAGCCGTGACGGCTGCCGCCACGACCGAAGCCGCCGTCCGGCCCGCGCGGGCCGGACGGCGGCTTCCGCTCGCCTGGGTGGGCACACTGCCATTCCTGGCTTACGCAGGTGTGTTCCTGCTGCTTCCGACGGGGATCGTGATCTGGAACGCGTTCAAGGGGAATACCAACGGCTGGACACTGGCGAACATCAAGGCGCTGAACACCGGCCCGGTCCGCACCGCCTTCACCGGCTCGCTGGAGCTGTGCGTCATTTCCTCGCTGATCGGTGCGGTGGCCGGCGCCCTGTTGGCGTACGCGGTGGCGTCGGGCGATGCCGACGGTCTGATCCGCAGGATCTACCTTGCGGGTTCCGGCGTGCTCGCCCAGTTCGGCGGCGTGACGCTAGCTTTCGCATTCCTGGCCACGATCGGTCCGATCGGGTTCCTGCTGCACGCGAGCTGGTACAGCGACTTTCCGTGGGGGATCGCGCTGATCTACTGCTACTTCCAGATCCCGCTGATGGTGCTGGTCTTCCTGCCCGCGATCGACGGCCTGCGGGTGCCGTGGCGCGAGGCCACCGAGAACCTCGGCGGATCGACGTGGCAGTACTGGCGCTACGTCGGCGGGCCGCTGCTCGCCCCGGCCTTCCTCGGCGCGGCCCTGCTGCTGTTCGCCAACGCGCTGTCGGCGTTCGCCACGATCGAGGCGTGGGAGGACCAGATCGCCTACGTGGTGCCGCAATCGATCAGCACGTCGCTCATCAGCGAGGTCGGGCTCGCGAACGCACACGAGGGCGACGCGCTCGCGCTCGGCATGATCGTCCTCGTGGTGATCGTGATGAGCTGCTATCTGCTGCTGCAGCGAAGGGCGGGCCGATGGCAACGATAGATACGGTTCCCAGTGACCTGACCGGAGCGCCGCTCGCCCGGCGGGTCAGCGGCCGACGCACCCGGCAGCGGCGGCGGCTGAACGCGTTCAGGTACATCACCTTCACCGTATTCGCGCTGTTCTTCCTGCTCCCGCTGCTGTCGATGTTCCGGTTCTCGTTCGAGGGCAGTACCCCGGGCAGCTGGTCGGTGTCAGCCTGGACGTCGATCTCCTCCTATCCCGGGCTGCTGTCCTCCATCGAGATCACGCTGGAGCTTGCCGTCCTAACCAGCGTTGCGATGGTCCTGCTGGTCGTGCCGACGATGATCTGGGTGCGGCTGCGGGTGGCGTGGTTCAGGCGGATCATGGAGTTCATCAGCCTGCTCCCGCTGACCATCCCCGCGATCGTCCTCGTGGTTGGCCTGGCGCCGATCTACAACTGGATCGAGCACTACAACGTCTCGGCGCTGATGTTGCTCTGGGCGTACGTGATCCTGGCGCTGCCCTACGCCTACCGGGCGCTCGCCGCCGGCCTGGACGCTGTCGACGCCAAGACGCTGTCGGAGGCGGCCCGCAGCCTCGGCGCTCGCTGGCCGACCGTGATGTTCAAGGTAATCGTGCCGAACATGTGGCAGGGCATCCTCAACGCCCTGCTCCTGACTGTCGCGCTAGTCCTCGGCGAGTTCACGGTCGCCTACCTGCTGAGCTATACAACCCTGCAGCCGGCCCTCTTCGAGATCAGCCGGAGCACGACCAATGCTGGCGTGCTGTTCTCGGCCTCAGCGGCAACCCTGATCTTCGCTTTCGTCCTGCTGCTGATCTTGTCCTACGCTGGCCGCCGCCTGCGCCGCGGCCGACCCTAAGGTGGAGCGGTGAGTTCGACGATCTCAAGTGAGACCAGTTCGGTGCGGACGGCCGTCGAGGTCCAGATGACCGGGCTGAGCCGCCGCTACGGCTCGGTGGTCGCCCTGGACAACCTCGATCTGGTGATCCAGGCGGGGGAGCTGATCGCCTTGCTCGGGCCCTCCGGGTGCGGTAAGACCACCACGCTGCGCTTGCTGGCCGGGCTTGAGGAAGCCGATGCCGGACTGATCCACGTGGGCGGCACGGATATCACCCACCGGGCCGCCAGCAAGCGGGACATGGGCATGGTGTTCCAGGCGTACTCACTGTTCCCGCACCTGACCGTCCAGGAGAATGTCGAGTTCGGGCTGAGGTTGCGGCGGGCGAGTGTGGCCCAGCGCCAGAAGCGCGCGCGGGAGATGCTGGAGCTGGTCGACCTGGCGACACTGGCTGATCGGTACCCGCATCAGATCTCCGGCGGCCAGCAGCAGCGGGTCGCGCTGGCGAGAGCGCTGGCGATCGAGCCGAAGGTCCTGCTGCTTGACGAGCCGCTGTCAGCCCTCGACGCCAAAGTGCGCGCCCAGTTGCGGGACCAGATCCGGCGCATCCAGCTTGAGGTCGGCATCACGACCCTGTTCGTGACTCACGACCAGGAAGAGGCGCTGGCGATCGCCGACCGGGTGGGCGTCATGCAGGCGGGCAAGCTCGAGCAGCTCGCCCCTCCGGCGGACGTGTACTCCCGGCCCGCCACGCCGTTCGTGGCCGAGTTCGTGGGCCTCACCAACAAGCTGGCGGGCGAGGTCAGCGGCACGACCGTCACGGTTCGCGGGTGCGAGCTGCCGCTGATGGACGCGGCGGTGCCCGCCGGCGCGGCGATGGCGCTGGTACGTCCGGAGGCCGTCACGCTGGACACGGATAGCACGGGCCTGTCGGGCCCGCTGACCGGTACTGTGATTGCCTCGACGTTCCTCGGTGCCACCAGCCGCGTCACGGTTGACCTGGGCGACGTGACCGTCCTGGCCCAGCTGCCCACAGCGGAGGCAAGCAGGCATCCAGCCGGGAGCCGGGTCACGCTGACGATCCGGCCGGACCCGGTTCTGGTCTCGGCTGACCGGGCTGGTGTGAGCGGGGAGTGAGCGGCGGCCACTCGCCACTGACGACGGCGCAGCGGCTGGGGCCCGGCGATGTGCTGCGCACGGGCTCGACGGCGGAGTACCGCAACGTTGAGATCATCGACGGGGAGCCGCACCTAGTCCGCGCTGAGCTCGGCTATGAGCCCGATGGCGGCCACGAGGTCGGCCTGCGAACGTGGCCGCCCGCCCGTGTCCGCTCGCTGCTGAGCCTGGTGCACCTGACCGATCTTCAGCTCGCCGACGTGCAGTCACCGGTCCGGTTCGAGTTTCTGAACGGCCGCTTCGCCGACCCGAGATACGCCGAGATTGTGCCCGTGCAGCGCCCGCAGGAGGCGCTCACCCCGCACGCGGTCGATGCGATGCTGCGTACCGTCAACGCCGCGGTCGCGCCGGCCACCGGCGCGCCGGTCCAGCTGGCGGTCACGACCGGTGACGCCATCGACAACGTGCAGTGGAACGAGCTCCAGACGTTTCTCGCGCTCTTCGACGGTGGCCGGGTGCGGCCCAACTCCGGTGCCCCCGGCTACCAGGGCGTACAGGCGCTGGAGTGGCCGGACGACATCTTCTGGAAGCCGGACGGCGTGGCCGCGACCGGGCCGGATTTGTTCAGGGCGGCCTTCGGCTTCCCGCACTGGCCCGGCCTTCTGGACCGGGCGCTCGCCGAGTTCAGCGTGCCTGGCCTGGACGTTCCGTGGCTGTCCTGCTTCGGCAACCACGAGGCTCTCATCCAGGGCGTCGGCGTGGTGACCCCGGCGGTCCGTGCTGCTCTGACCGGCGACGTGAAGCCGGCGTCGCTGCCGCCGGACTTCGATGACGACCGGGCTCTGGAGTTCTTCACCCTGCAGCCGGAGATGTTCTTCGGCGGCCAGTCCGTGCCGATCACTCCGGACGCGGCCCGCCGACCGGTGACGCGCCGGGACTTCGTCGGCGCGCACTTCGGGCCGTCCGCACGTCCGGCGGGTCACGGATTCACCGAGCGCAACCGGCTGGACGGCACGGCGTACTACGCCTACGACACCCCGACCGTGCGACTGGTGGCCCTGGATACGAACTGCCTGGCCGGCGGCGCGGCTGGCTGCGTTGACCACGAACAGGCGCAGTGGCTGGCAGGCACGCTCGCGGAGGTCCACTCGACCTATCGCGGGCCAGCTGGCGAGCAGATCCGGACCGGGAACGCTGACCGGCTGGTCATTGTCTTCTCCCACCACGGGACGGAGAGCCTGATGCATCGGCTGGTCGGTCACGTCGGCCCGGACGGGCAGCCGATGCTCGGCGGCGTCGACGTGGTTGCGCTCCTGCACCGATTCCCGAACGTCGTGCTCTGGCTGAACGGCCACACGCATCTCAACGCAGCGCGCGCACGGCCGGCACCAGCCGGGCCGGGCGGCTTCTGGGAAGTGACGACGAGCAGCATCGTCGACTGGCCATGTCAGGCCAGGCTCGTCGAGCTCACCGAGTCGGCTGGGCAGCTGTCCATTTTCTGCACCATGATCGACCACCACAGCCCGCTCGCTGCAGAGTCGCTGCGGTCCGGTAGTGACCTCGCTGCACTGCACCGCGAGCTGGCCTCAAACGTGCCGCTGCTCGGTTCGGCGAGCTCCAGGGCGGGCACGCCCGCGGACCGGAACGTCGAGCTCAGGCTGCGCCCGCCATTCCCGCTGAACCGGCTCGCCGGCTAGCGCCGCCGCTGCTGGGATCACTGCCGGATCAGCCGATCAGGCGTTCCGCGAATGCGGTCAGCTCGTCGAGCTGCTCAGCCTGGGTCCCGGCGGACGGGCTGACCACCAGGCGCGTCACCCCGGCCGACGCATGTGCCGCCACGTCCTCGGCGCTCGCATCGATCGTTCCCCACCGGGTGTATTCGAGCGACGCCGGATCCCGGCCAGCCTGCTCGGCCGCCGCCCGCATGAGCGAGAGCTGCTCTGCCCGCTCAGCGGAGGACATCCGACCGCCGGGGAAGTAACCGTCCCCGCGCCGTCCGGCGCGCCGCGCCGCCGCCCGGCTCGAACCACCCACGTGAATGGGAAGCGCCGCTGCTTGGTCCGGCTTGGGGAAGCTGCACAGCCGCTGGAACGAGAAGAACTCACCGTCGAAGCTGACGCCTGCCGCGTCCCCGGCCCAGAGCAGCCGCAAGACGTCAATGGCCTCGTCGGCGCGGCGTCCCCGGCTGGCGAAATCGATGCCGACCGCTGCGGCCTCACCCGGCAGCACACCGAGGCCAATCGTGAGCAGTCGCATCCGTCCCCGCGACAGCACATCGATGGTCGCCAGCCGCTTGGCCAGCACGACCGGGTGGTGGTAGGGCAGCAGCAGGACACCGGTGCCGAGCACGATGCGCTCGGTCGCGGCGGCTACGAAACTCAGGCAGTCGAGTGGGTCGGCGACCGCCAGATCAGGCGGGAACTCGACCGGCCCGACCGCAGCGCCGGGATACAACGCGATGTGCTCGGCCACGTAGAAGGACTCGAAGCCGCAGGCCTCGGCGTGCCGGGCGACCGCGATCATCCGGTCAGGCTCGCTGCCGTAGTACGCGGTGTTGTAGTGGATGCCGAACTTCACCCGTACCCCTCCGACCGGCCGCATCCTGCGAGCATGGCGCGACCTGCGATCATGGACCTGTGAGCATCTGCCGCCTGATCACCGAGGCAGACGCGCCCGTGCTGGCCGGGTTGCTCCAGGCCAACCGCGAGTTCCTGGCCCCGTGGGAACCCCTCCGGGGCGAGGACTATTTCACCTCCGGCGGCCAGCGCGCGGCCATCGAGGACGCGCTGGCCCGTCATGCTGCCGGGACGGCGCTGCCCTGTGTCATCACCAGCGGTGCCCGAGTCGCCGGGCGGATCACGCTGAGCGGGATTGTCCGCGGCCCGTTCCTATCCTGCAGCGTCGGCTACTGGGTGGCGCAGCCAGATGGCGGTCGAGGACTCGCGACGGCCGCGGTGCGAGAAATCATCGAGATTGCGTTCGGCGGGCTCGGCCTGCATCGCATCCAGGCCGAGACGCTGCAGGAGAACGTCGCATCGCAGCGCGTTCTGACGCGCAACGGCTTCACTCGCATCGGCATGGCGCCTCGGTACCTGAAGATCGCCGGACGGTGGCAGGACTGCGTCCTCTACCAGGTCGTGAACGAGACGGTCGAGTGAGCCCGGTCAGATGCGCCAGCGGGCAGCTCGGAGCGCGGCTACGGCACCGTCGTTGCCGTGGAACTGAACCGCTGCGGCGTCAGTGCGGCCCATAGTCCACAGCGTCAGCTCGGCCGGGTCGCCGATGACCGTCACCATCGGCGTCCGGGCTTTGGCCGTAATCCGGACGCGCCCGTTGCGGCCCTGGCGGGCCTGGCCCGGGCCGGCGTCGCTGGCGTCGGCTCGCACCAGCTCGACGCCGACCGGAGACCTGCGCAGCAGCAGCCTGGCCAGGCCGAGCCTGGCCCACAGCAGATCGGCAAGCTCGGAGCTGATCGGCCGCGACTGCCAGTCCGGCTGGGCGCGGCGGACGTCCTCGTGGTGGACGAAGTACTCGACCAGGTTCGCTCGTTCGTCGGCGCCCGGCAGCGCGAACAGCGAGTACCGCGGTGGCCCGGAGCGGATGAGCTCGAGCAGCCGCGGGAACGTCACCCGCTCAGTCAGTCGAGCCTGCACCCGGCGGGTGTATCCGGCTAGCGGACCGCCGATGACCCCGGCGCCAGCGTCCGGCCGCCGCTCGCGCAGCACGAGGTGCGCGGCCAGGTCGGCAGTCTGCCAGCCTGCGCAGAGCGTGGGCTGGCTCGGGCCGAGTTCGGCGAGCAAGTCACAGATCGCGCGCCGCTCCTCCTGGGCGTGACTCACGGGCAGCTCCTCGGTGTCGTCCGTCCGGTCGTCCTCGTAGTGATACCGCCGCGGGAGCGCGACGCTGATGAGGCGTTACCCATCATGGCGGCGCCGCGCCCTGCCTGCCAGTGCCAGTAGCGGCCCGGCGGTGCCAGTGGGCCGCCCGCCCTGACGGGGCTGGCGGCCCGCCGGTGCAAACCTGACGCGGACGGCGCGCTAGCCTTTCTGCTGACCAGGCGGCGGAAAGGACGGGCATGACGACCGGGCTTGAGCGCCACCAGAACGGAACGGGCTCGGACGGCTCCGAGACCTCGCTGCGCTCGGGGGGTCAGCCGGGCTCGCTGCGCTCGCGGGGTCAGCCGGGCTCGCTGCGCTCGCGGGGTCAGCCGGGCTCGCTGCGCTCGCGGGGACCGCGGCAGGAGCTGGCCGTCACCTTGCTGCTCGGTGCCGTGGGCGCCGGGCTTATCTTCCTTGCCACCAGGCAGGGCTGGGCGCACGTCCGCACGGTCCCGCCGAAGCCGCTGCCTGCCAGCACGGTCGGCGTGACCGGAGCCGCGCTGGTGCCATATGCCGACGCGCTGGTACTGGCCGGGCTGGCAACACTAGCCGCGATCCTGGCGACCCGCGGCGTGGTACGCCGGCTGGCCGGCGGCCTGCTCGCGGTGATCGGGGCCGCTCTCGGCGCCTCGGCCTTCACCCTGACGTCATCCAGCGCGATCGCAGCGGCTACCTCCAACGCCAGCCCGGAGACCGCGGCGGCGGGGTCGGTGATGGACGGCAGCGACACCGTGCATGCGGGCGCGCTGAACGTAGCGGGCGCGGCCTCGCGCGTGACCTTTGCCGCAGCGAGCTGGCAGGTCCTGGTGGTCATCGGCGCGATCGTGATGATCGGCGCAGGGGCGCTGGTGGTCTGGCGAGCCCAGCGGATGGCCGTGATGTCGAGCCGCTATGACGCCCCGGCAGTTGCTGCCACCCGGCCGGGGAGGCCCGAGCCAGCGCTGGCGGCCGAGCCAGGCAGGACGTCAGCGTCCGATGCAACAGGGCAGGCCGGGGAAACCAGCCAGGCGGGCGGGAGCACGTCGGCGGTCGGCACCGCTGCACTGACCTCGGCTGCTGACCAGGCCGACGACGCCGAACCCGCCGCGGCGGACTCGGCGACCTTCTGGGAGGCGCTGAGCCGTGGCGAGGATCCGACCATTGTTACGCACCGTGGCGCCGGTACGTGATTCGCCCACAACGCTCGAACACAGCAGATACGGACGGATCGCCCGGATCATGCAATAATCGCCACATGGCACGGGCGAACCTCAGCACAGCGCGGGCCGTGCCTGACGTTCTGGTGCGGCTGGTGAGCAGGCTGCTCGTCGCCCAGGCCGGGGCCATGGCCGCGATCGGCGTGGGCTACAGCAGGCGGACCATGCCCTGGCTGATCCTGACCGTTCTCGCGGCTGCCGCCGTCTGCGCCCTCGCCTGGCTGGTCAGATCAGGGGGCCAGGCCACCTGGCTGGTCGCCATCTGCGTGGAGTCATGCCTGGCGGCTGTCGGTCTGTTCAGCTTCGCCTATGCGGGCTACCTGGGCGGCACATTGCTGTCCCTGGTCACCCTGGGGACGCTGCTTCATCCGGCCGTCGCTCGCAGCTTCGCCGCCTCGCTATGGCGCCGGTCCGGTGCCGAGCCCGCCCGCGCGAACGGAGCGGTGCTGGCGAACGGAGCGGTGCTGGCGGACGGAGCGGTGCTGGCGGACGGCGGAGCCGACGCCCTTCAGGACGCGGTGGGCTAGCAGGCCGGGTCCGGCCTGATGCGCCTGCGACCTAGCTGTCCGGACTGTTCTAGCTGGCTGGCAGGCCAGGCAGACCGGGGGCGGCCGGCGGGCTGTCGGTGCCCTCGCTACGATTTTCAGGCAAGTGCAACCCACCCGAGGGGCGGCCAACAGCGTGAGCGTGCTTGACGACATCCTCGATGGAGTACGCGCCGACCTGGCCAGTCGCCAGCAAGAGACCCCTCTGGAGCGGCTGAAGGAGACCGCGGCCAGGGCGCCGTCGCCGCGAGACGTCATGGCGGCCTTCGCCGGCTCTGGAGTCGCGGTCATCGCGGAGGTGAAGCGGGCCAGCCCGTCGAAGGGCGCGATGGCCGCCATTGCCGACCCCGCCGCGCTCGCTGTCGACTACGAGGCCGGCGGCGCGCGGGTGATCAGCGTTCTGACCGAAAAGCGCCGGTTCGGCGGCAGCCTCGCCGACCTGGCCGCGGTGCGGGACGCGGTGCACGTCCCGCTGTTGCGGAAGGACTTCATCGTCAGCTCCTACCAGCTCTGGGAGGCCAGGGCCCACGGGGCTGACCTGGTGCTGCTGATCGTCGCGGCACTGGAGCAGAACGCGCTTGTCTCGCTGGTGGAGCGGGCGCAGTCGATCGGCCTGGTGCCGCTAGTCGAGGTGCACACCATGCCGGAGCTGGAGCGCGCTCTCGAGGCCGGAGCCACCGTGCTCGGCATCAATGCCAGGAACCTGGCGACGCTCGAGGTCGACCGCAGCGTGTTCGCTCAGCTAGCGCCGCGCGTACCAGAGGGCATCATCAAGATCGCGGAGTCAGGCGTGCGTGGCACGCACGACCTGCTGGCCTACGCCGCCGCCGGCGCAGATGCCGTGCTGGTGGGCGAGAGCCTGGTCACCGGCAAAGACCCCCGGTCCGCCGTGGCAGACCTGGTGACGGCCGGCTCGCACCCGGCTCTGCGCACTGGGCGCGGCGGCGGCTCATCCGGCGGCGGACCCCGTTCGCCGGGCAGCGGCCCGGCCGGCAGCGGCCCGACCAGTGGTGGCCCGACCTGTGGTGGCGGGTCCAGTGGCGGCGGCCCGACCAGTGGCGGCGGGCCCAGTGGCGGCGGCCGGACCAGTGGTGGCGGGTCCAGTGGCGGCGGGCCCAGTCGCGGAGGCCCGCGCGGACCCTCCTCGGGCGGCTCGTCGCCCTAGCCGCCCGGCACTCTTCATTCGATTGGCGGGAGCGAATCACCTTAATTCGGGCTGAACAGGCCACCATTCGAATGAAGAGTCGCGTTAACGCTGGAACAGGTGCCCGAGTTGCGGCTTTTGCGTCGTGCGGCGGCGGCGGCCCGGCAGGGACAGCTCTGCGCGCCGCCATTCCGCGCTCGCGCCGTGCATGATCCGCGTCACACCGGGCATTCACCGGCTGCGGGACCTGATCCTGGCGAGCCGCCTTCGTTATACTGAGGTGACGCGGGCAGCAACCGCCGCAGAGCGGCGGCTACTGTCGCGTGTGCGGCTGGGCCAGTGCTGTCCCGCGCGTTTGGGCCAGCGTCGTCCCGATCCCACCACCGTCCCTGTTCCGGTGGTGGCATACGAGACGACAGGAGCGCAGTGGATGCCATCTGCCGCCATACAGCCGACGGCTGGCCTGTACGACCCCCAGAACGAGCACGACGCATGCGGCGTCGGCTTCGTGGCTGACCTCTCCGGCGAACGCCGCCACGACACCGTGGCCAGCGCGCTCACCATTCTGCGCAACCTTGATCACCGCGGCGCTAAGGGCGCGGATCCGGACTCGGGAGACGGCGCGGGCATCCTCACCCAGATTCCGGACGAGCTGCTGCGTACCCGCTGTGAATTTGATCTTCCCGCGGCCGGAAGCTATGCGGCCGGGCTGGCCTTCCTGCCGCGCGATCCGGCTGAGCAGGCAAGCACGCAGGCGGCCGTCGCGCGAATCGCGGCTGAGGAAGGGCTGGCGGTACTCGGCTGGCGCGAGGTGCCCTGCAACCCCGATCATTGCGGGAACGAGGCGCGCTCGCTGCTGCCGCACCTCGTCCAGCTGGTGGTCGCCGGGTGCGCAGGCGAGTCCGGGCTGGCGCTTGACCGCCGCGCGTACTGCCTGCGCAAGCGAGTCGAGCACGAGACCGGGCTCTGCTTGGCCAGCCTCGCCAGCGCGACCATCGTGTACAAGGGCATGCTGACCGCGCTGCAGCTCGAGCCGTTCTTCACCGACCTGACGGACCCGCTGTACCTGTCCGGCATCGCGCTGGTGCACGCCAGGTTCTCCACCAACACGTTCCCGTCCTGGCCCCTGGCGCACCCGTACCGGCTGATCGCCCACAACGGCGAGATCAACACCATCCGCGGCAACCGGAACTGGTTCCGCGCGCGGGAGGCGCAGCTGGCCGCCGACGTGTTCGGCACCGACACCGCCGGACGCGGGATCGAGCGGCTGCTGCCGCTCATGGACGATACGGTCAGCGACTCGGCCAGCTTCGACGCCTGCCTCGAGCTGCTGCAGCTGGGCGGCCGGTCGCTGCCGCACGCGGTGCTGATGATGATCCCCGAGCCGTGGGAGAACAACCCGCACATGGACCCGCAGCGGCGGGAGTTCTACCGGTTCCACGCGTCCCTGATGGAGCCGTGGGACGGCCCGGCGCTCATTGCGTTCACCGACGGCACCGTGATCGGCGCGGTGCTGGACCGCAACGGCCTGCGGCCGGGCCGGTACTGGGTCACCGACGATGGCCTCGTCGTGCTGGCCAGCGAAGTCGGCGTGCTGGACATCGACCCCGCCAAGGTGGTGCGCAAGGGCAGGCTGCAGCCAGGCCGGATCTTCCTGGCTGACACTGCAGCCGGGCGCATCATCGAGGACGAGGAAGTCAAGGCGGAGCTCGCGGCCGAGCACCCGTACGGCGACTGGCTGCACGCGGGCATGATCCACCTGCGGAACCTGCCGGACCGGCACCGTGAGCTGCCCGACAGCAGGGTGCTGCTGGTGCAGCAGCAACTGTTCGGCTATACGGAGGAGGACCTGCGGGTGCTGCTCGCGCCGATGGCGCGAACCGGCGCCGAGCCGCTCGGGTCGATGGGCACCGACACCCCGCTGGCCGTGCTCTCGGATAAGCCGCGGCTGCTGTACGACTACTTCACCCAGCTGTTCGCCCAGGTGACGAACCCGCCGCTGGACGCCATCCGGGAGGAGCTCGTCACCGCCCTCGGCACCGCGACCGGGCCAGAGCACAACCTGCTCGACCCCGGCCCTGCCTCGTGCCGCCAGGTGGTGCTGCCGTACCCGGTGATCACCGACAGCGACCTAGCCAAGATCGTCCACATCAACGACGACGGCGACCTGCCCGGCTTTGCCGCGCACGTGGTGGACGGCCGGTACGAAGCGGCTGGCGGCGGTTCGGCGCTCGCCGCCCGGCTGGCCGATATCAGGGCCGAAGTGTCCGCCGCGATCGCCGGCGGCGCGCGGATCATCGTACTGTCCGACCGTGGCGCCGAGGCCGGCGGCGGTGAGCCATGCCCGGTGGGCGAGGCCGGTGACGAGCGGCTAGCACCGATCCCCTCGCTACTGCTGACCGGCGCCGTGCACCACCACCTGATCGCCGAGCGCACCCGGACGATGGCGGGCCTGGTCGTCGAGACCGGCGACGCTCGCGAGTGCCATCACATCGCGCTGCTGCTCGGCTACGGGGCAGCCGCGGTCTGCCCGTACCTGGCCATCGAGTCGGTCGAGGAGATGGTCAGGCGCGGCGCGCTGCGCGACGTAAGTGAGCGGAAGGCCGGCGCGAACCTGGTCAAGGCGCTGGGCAAGGGCGTCCTGAAGATCATGTCGAAGATGGGCGTCTCCACGGTTGCCTCCTACACCGGCGCGCAGCTGTTCGAGGCGGTCGGGCTCGGCCCTGAGGTGATCGGGTCCTGCTTCGCCGGGACGTCGTCCAAGCTGAACGGCATCGGCTTCGCCGAGATCGCCGCGGAGGTCGGCCGGCGCCATGCCATCGCCTACCCGAGCCGCGGCGGACGGCCGCACCGGCGGCTTGAGGTCGGCGGCGAGTACCAGTGGCGCCGCGACGGTGAGCCACACCTGTTCAGCCCGGAGGCCGTGTTCAAGCTGCAGCACGCCACCCGCAGCGGCCAGGAGCGCGTGTTTCGGGAGTACACCCAGATAGTCGACGACCAGTCGGCGCGGCTGATGACACTGCGCGGGCTGCTGCGTATCCGCGGCGTCGACGATGCACCGGAATCTACCGCCCGGCAGCCGGTGCCGATCGACGAGGTCGAGCCGGTATCGGCCATCGTGAAGCGGTTCGCCACCGGTGCGATGTCGTACGGGTCGATCTCGGCCGAGGCGCACGAGACGATCGCGATCGCGATGAACCGGCTGGGCGGCCGGTCCAACACCGGTGAGGGCGGCGAAGACGCGCGCCGGTACGTGCCGGATGCCAACGGTGACTCGCGCCGCTCGGCGGTGAAGCAGGTTGCCAGCGGCCGGTTCGGCGTCACCAGCGAGTACCTCGTGAACGCGGACGACCTGCAGATCAAGATGGCGCAGGGCGCCAAGCCGGGCGAGGGCGGCCAGCTGCCGGGCAACAAGGTGTACCCGTGGATTGCGGCCACCCGGTACTCCACGCCTGGCGTGGGGCTCATCTCGCCGCCGCCGCATCACGACATCTACTCGATCGAGGACCTGGCCCAGCTCATCCACGATCTCAAGAACGCCAACCCGCTCGCTCGGGTGCACGTGAAGCTGGTCGCCGAGATGGGCGTCGGCACCGTCGCGGCCGGCGTCTCCAAGGCGCATGCCGACGTGGTGCTGATCTCCGGCCACGACGGCGGTACCGGCGCATCGCCGCTGACGAGCATCAAGCACGCGGGCGCGCCGTGGGAGCTCGGCCTGGCCGAGACGCAGCAGACGCTGCTGCGCAACGGCCTGCGCGACCGGATCGTGGTGCAGGTCGACGGCCAGCTCAAGACCGGCCGGGACGTGGTCGTGGCGGCGCTGCTCGGCGCCGAGGAGTTCGGCTTCTCCACCGCGCCGCTGGTGGTGTCCGGCTGCGTGCTCATGCGGGTCTGCCACCTCGACACCTGCCCGGTCGGCGTGGCCACCCAGAACCCGGAGCTGCGGACCAGGTTCACCGGCCGACCCGAGTTCATCGTGAACTTCTTCACCTACCTCGCCCAGGAGGTGCGCGAGTACCTGGCGAAGCTGGGCTTCCGCACGCTCGCCGAGGCTGTCGGGCACGCCGAGCTCCTGGACACGCGCGCCGCTGCGAGCCACTGGAAGGCAGCTGGCCTGGACCTGGAGCCGGTGCTGCACGTGCCTGAGCTGCCGCCCGGCGCCGCGACGCATCAGGTGGCCAGTCAGGACCACGGTCTGGACAAGGCGCTGGACAACACGCTGATCCTGCTCGCCGAGGGCGCCCTGGCGTCCGGCTCGCCGGTCCGGCTCGAGCTGCCGGTCCGCAACGTGAACCGGACCGTCGGCACCATGCTGGGCAGCGAGCTGACCAGGCGGTGGGGCGGGACCGGGCTGCCGGACGACACGATCGCGGTGACCCTGACCGGCTCGGCCGGCCAGTCGCTCGGCGCGTTCCTGCCCCGTGGCATCACGCTGCGCCTGCACGGCGACGCGAATGACTACCTGGGCAAGGGGCTGTCCGGCGGGCGGATCATCGCGATGCCCGACTCAGCCGCGATCTTCCCCGCCGAGCACAACGTGATCGCGGGCAACGTGATCGGGTATGGCGCCACCAGCGGCGAGATGCTGCTGCGCGGTGTCGTGGGGGAGCGGTTCTGCGTCCGCAACTCCGGCGCGACCGCGGTCGCCGAAGGCACTGGCGACCACGGCTGCGAGTACATGACGGGTGGCCGGGTTGCGGTGCTCGGGCCGGTCGGCCGGAACTTCGCGGCCGGGATGTCCGGCGGCATCGCCTACCTGCTCGATGCCGACGCCGCGCAGGTGAACACGGAGATGGCCGACCTGGAACCGCTGAGCGACGAGGACAGCGACTTCCTGCGCGCGCTGGTCAGCCGGCACCAGGCCGAGACGGGGTCGACAGTCGCGGCCGGCCTGCTGGCTGACTGGGACGCGGCGCTGCCCAGGTTCTGCCGGGTGATGCCACGCGACTACAAGCGCGTGCTGGCGGCGGCGAGCCGGGCCGAGCGTGACGGCGTGGACGTGAGCGAGGCCGTGATGGCCGTGGCGACCGGCTAAGGGAGCGAGATGGCTGACCCCAAGGGCTTCCTGACCACGTCCCGGCAGACGCCTGCCCGGCGTCCGGTCGACGTGCGGATCATGGACTGGCGCGAGGTCTACCTCGAGTTCGGCGCCGGCCAGGTCGAGCGGCAGGCCGGGCGGTGCATGGACTGCGGCATCCCGTTCTGCCACTCCGGCTGCCCGCTCGGCAACCTGATCCCGGAGTGGAACGATCTCGTCCATAGCGGAGACTGGCGCGCCGCCGCCGAGCGGCTGCACGCGACGAACAACTTCCCTGAGTTCACCGGGCGGCTCTGCCCGGCGCCGTGCGAGTCCGCCTGCGTCCTCGGCATCAGCTCGGACCCGGTGACGATCAAGCAGGTCGAGGTCGAGATCATCGACCGGGCCTGGGCTGAGGGCTGGGTGCCGCCTCGGCGCCCGTCGCAGACAGCGCAGGCGGCCGGCCGCAGGGTTGCGGTCATCGGCTCCGGTCCGGCTGGTCTCGCTGCCGCGCAGCAGCTCACCAGGGCCGGGCACGCGGTCACCGTGTTCGAGCGCGCGGACGCGCCCGGCGGCCTGCTCCGCTACGGCATTCCCGAGTTCAAGATGGAGAAGCGCCATCTGGACCGGCGGCTCATCCAGATGCTGGCCGAGGGAACGGAGTTCCGCTGCGGGATCGAGGCCGGGGTCGATGTCACCGCCGCGGACCTGCAGCGCGACTACGCCGCGATCGTGCTGGCCGGGGGCGCCACCGTGCCGCGCGCGCTGGCCGTGGCCGGCGCGGATCTCGATGGCATCCACCAGGCGATGGAGTACCTGCCGCTGGCCAACCGCGCAGTGGCGGCGGCCGACGGAGCCGGCGGGGGCAGGGCGGGTGACGGCCGCCGGGCGAAGGCCAGACGCGGTTCTCCCGCGGCCGCGAAGTCAGGGCGCCCCGAGCTGAACGGCTCCCGTGTCAACGGGCACCTGGACCAGTCGTACCGGGAACTCGGGCACCGGGAACTCGGGCACCGGGAACTCGGGCAGCGGGAAAACGGGCAACGGGATAGTGGGCCGGGCGCGGCGATCGACGCGACGGCACGTGCCGGAGTGCTGCCAGATTCAGGCGCAGTGCCAGATTCAGGCGCAGTGCCACCTTCAGGCGCAGTGCCACCTTCAGGAGCAGTCTCCGAGACTGCGATCTCGGCGTGCGGCCGCCATGTCGTGATCATCGGCGGCGGGGACACCGGTGCCGACTGCCTCGGCACCGCGCACCGCCAGGGCGCCGCCTCGGTGACGCAGCTCGAGATCCTGCCGCGGCCGCCGGACGGGCGGCCGGAGGGGCAGCCGTGGCCGGTGCACCCGGCCATCTTCCGGGTGTCCAGCGCGCACGAGGAGGGTGGCACCCGGGTGTACGCCGTCTCCACGCAGCGCTTCGTCGGCGACGAAAACGGCCGCGTCCGGGCGCTGGTGCTGGTCGAGGTCGAGCCGTCTGGCGGCGGCTTCCGGCCGGTGCCCGGCACCGAGCGCGAGCTGCCGTGTGATCTGGTGCTGCTAGCGATGGGCTTCACCGGCGCGGAGCGCGGGCCGCTGATGACCGACCTTGGCGTGGAGTTCGACAAGCGCGGGAACGTGGCGAGGGATGGCACGTTCGCCACCTCGGTGCCGGGCGTGTTCGTGGCCGGCGACATGGGCCGGGGCCAGTCGCTGATTGTGTGGGCGATTGCCGAGGGCAGGTCGGCCGCGGCCGAGGTGGACGCCTACCTGTGCGGCGACACCGCGCTGCCAGCCGCGATCAAGCCGACCGCGGTGCCGCTCCGTTAGCGCCGTACGTCGTCGCCCCAGCGTGACACCTAGCGTCCCGATGCCTAGTTTTGCTATGCATGAGCAGGGAGCGAGAGCGGCTCAAGGGACACCTGGACCTGCTGCTGCTGTCCGTGCTGGCGGCGGGACCGGCGCACGGTTACGCGATCATCACGGCGCTGCGAGCCCGCAGTGATGGCACGTTCGACCTGCCCGAGGGCACCGTCTACCCGGCCTTGCACCGGCTCGAAGATGCTGGCCTGCTGACCAGCGACTGGGCGGCGGCGGACGGGCGGCGGCGCCGCGTCTACAGTCTGACGAGCAGGGGCGAGGCTGCCCTTGCCGCCGAGCGCACGGAGTGGACGAGATTTGCCAGCGGCATCCAGACGGTCCTGGGGTGGACGGCGTGAGCCACGACCTCATCGGCGCCTACCTCGCCGAACTGCGCGCGAAGCTGCACGTCGCCGACGCGGACCTAGTCCTCGCCGAGGCCGAGGATCATCTGCGGGAGTCGGTCGCGGCGGGACTGGCCATCGGCATGACGGAGACTGCCGCGCAGGAGGCGGCCATCTCGGCATTCGGCCCGGTGCGAGCGGTCGTCCGCGCCCATCGCCGCACCCGCGTCCAGCTCGCGGGCGATCTGATCCTGGCAGTCTGGAAGCTGGGCTGGACCGGCATGTTCGCGATCGCCGGCAGCGGCTTCGTCGCGCTCGCCATGGATCACCTGCTCGGCCGCAGCTTCGTCGGCCAGGCGCCAGGCGACGCCAGCTTCCCCGCCGCCAAGTGCACGTACTGGCTATCGATCTGGCCTGGCGCGCATACCTGCGCCCAGGCGGCGATGCTGGAGAACAGCAGCGACGCCGTGTCACTCCGGGTCATCGGCGGCGCCGTCGGCGGCCTCGTTCTGCTGGCCGGTTAC
>Ga0335074_10001274_pt1 | contig 34384 bp, 30 predicted proteins | sample Lox_Sample_23_FD_206715 | JGI IMG/M metagenome (GOLD analysis project Ga0335074, IMG submission 206715) | Soil microbial communities from Loxahatchee National Wildlife Refuge, Florida, United States - Lox_Sample_2.3 | ecosystem: Environmental > Terrestrial > Soil > Wetlands | place: USA... | reverse complement strand
AGGACGACCGAGATCGCCGTCGTACTTGGGAATTTCGTACTCGAAGATCAGATGATTGCGAAAGGTGTTCCAGGTGAGCTGATTCAGCAGTCGGTGGTCCTGGTGGGCGTCCTGGCCGTTGTGAGTGAAGATGAGATCGGGAGTCACGGGCTTCAATTCGTTCTCGAATACCGCCTTGACCTCGGTGCCGGCCCATGGCATGAACCCATCCTGAAAACCTTTCAGTATCGGCCCTTTGAGGCGGGAGCCGGCGAACAGATCTGCGGCGCGCCTGGCTTCCGCCTCCCTCACCCCGACCGCGTTGAAGACCGCCCAGTGAAATTCACAACCGGGATATTCTTCGGCGAGGCGGAGGATGGTCCCGCCACAGCCGATCTCGATATCATCCGAGTGAGCCCCAATGCAAAGCACTCGCAGCGGACCACCAGCATTTTCAGTCAGGCGAAACGTGATCATAGCGGCGCGAGGACCGTCTGCGAATTCTCCTCGAGTGCAGCGCAATCCCGTTCACCTGCGACCGCGGTGTGACTCCACACTTTCCAGGGCGCGACAGCCTGGTTGAGCGTCTCCAGATGCTGCTTGTCTTTGAAGGTGTCCATGCACTGCCAGAAGCCCCGGTATTTGTAGGCCAGGAGGGCCTGCTGATCGATGAGGCGTTGAAATGGTTCCCGAACCAGTTCCTCACCCGGGCGGATGTACCCGAAGATCTCGCGACGCATGGCGAAAAAGCCGCCGTTGATCCAGATATCCGTACTGGGAATGGGACGAATTTCCTTCACACTTCCGTCCGGTTCGGCGTGGACGATATCGAAGCTCGAGGTGGGCTGCACGAGAAGCAGCGAGGCGATCGCGCCGCTCTCGCGAAAGCGATCCAACATGACTGGCAGAGGCAGGTCGCTCAGGCCATCACCATAATTGGCAAGGAAGATCTCTTCATCACGAACGTAAGGCTCGATCGCCTTGAGTCGCTGCCCGATGTTGGCGTTGGCCCCGGTTTCGACAAACGTGATCGTCCAGTCGTCGATGTCGCGGTTGAGCATTTCGACCCGCTTGCCTCCGTTTGACCAGACAAAGTCGTTGGAGACCGATTCGTCATAATGCAGGAAATAGTCCTTGATGCAGTTGCCCTTGTAGCCGAGACAAAGGACGAAGTCCTTGTGGCCGAAGTGAGCATAGTACTTCATCAGGTGCCACAGAATGGGACGCGTTCCAATCTGCACCATCGGCTTGGGCACATCGTCAGCATATCCGCGGAGCCGCATCCCGGCCCCGCCGCAGAATAATACGACCTTCATAGTTCGGATCGCTCCTTTCTGTTCAGAAAATTGCGGGTACTGGGATTGGCACGATGAACTGACCGCCCCATTCGCGGATGTACTGTAACTGGGCCATGATCTCGCGCTGGAGGTTCCAGGGCAGGATCACCACATAGTCCGGCTTCGTTTCGCGAATGCGGTCCGGATGATAGATAGGGATGTGGGTGCCGGGCAGAGAACGTCCCTGCTTATAAGGGCTGCGGTCGACAGTGTACTCGATCAAATCCCTGCCAATACCGCAAAAATGCAGCAGCGTGGCGCTCTTTCCGGGCGCGCCGTAGCCGGCAACGCTCTTCCCTTCCCGCGCCGCCTGCAGCAGCAGTTCAAGCAGGGCAAGCTTCGTCTGCTTCACTTGGCGGGCGAAACCCCGGTAGCCTTCGAGGCTGGCCAGACCCGAAGCCTCCTCCTCGCCGATGATGCGCGCGACCGTCGAACTGACCGGATGCGTCGTCGCCTCCGTCCGGCAGGCGAAAACGCGCAGCGAACCGCCATGCGACTGCAATTCCTCGACGTCAAAAACGCGAAGACCGTGCGCCTCGAGGATGCGGACGGTGGTCAGCAGCGAGAAATAGGAAAAATGTTCGTGATAGATAGTGTCGAACTCGTTGTGGTCGATCAGTTTTGAGAGGTGCGGGAACTCGAGCGTAAGCACACCTTCCGGCTTGAGGAGGATCTTCAAACCCTCGACGAAGTCATTCAGATCGGGAACCTGGGCGAGCACGTTATTCCCGAGCACCAGATCGGCGCAACGGCCTTCCTTCGCCAGATCCTCGGCCAGCCGAGCACCGAAAAACTTCACCAGAGTCGGCACGCCCTTCTTCACGGCGGCCTCGGCCACGTTGGCGGCAGGCTCGATGCCCAGCACCGGAATGTTCCGGGACACAAAATACTGCAGCAGGTAGCCGTCGTTGCTGGCTACTTCGACGACGAAGCTCTGTTCGCTCAATTCCAGGCGCGTGGTCATCTCCGCACAGTAATTTTCCGCGTGGCGAAGCCAGGAATCGGAATAGGAAGAGAAATACGCGTAGTCGCTGAAGATGTTTTCCGCGCGCTCGAACTCCTCCAGTTGCACCAGAAAGCAGTTTCCGCAGACGTAGACGTGGAGCGGATAATACATCTCGCCCCGGTTCAGATCGGCAGGAGCGGGATAGGTTTCGCACAGCGGAGACATGCCGAGATCGGCGAAGGTCTCGCGCAGGCCGGCGCCGCAGAAGCGGCAGCTCGCGGTTGCTGCCGGAGCCTCGACTTCCTGAATAGCGGTCAGTGTGGTCATAATCCTTCTTCTTTGGCCTTTCCTGGTTAGGCATTCACCGTGGTTGCGGCATACTGTTCGGCCCAGCGCAGATCGCTGTTCAGTTTCGCGGCCTCCTGCAGACGCAGAATCTCGCGAATCCTGAGATAGCGTCCGCCCTCGAGATCAGCGAGCGTGAGGCCGCAGCCGCGGTAGGCGTCGTGGAGTTCTTCCGCCCCGCGGCGCGCGGTCCACTGAGGACGGAACCCCGGCAGCAGGCGCGTGATCTTGTCGAAGTTCACCCGGTAGCAGCGCTTGTCCGGCCCGCCGCCAGGCGCATATTCGATCCGGCAGCCAGGGACCACCTCGGCGACAATCTCTGCCAGCTCGCGGATGCGGAAATTCTCCTCATTGCGGCCTACGTTGAAGGTCTGGTTGTGTACGGCTTCGCGAGGCGCGGCGAGAACAGCGATCATCGCGCCGATAATGTCCTGGATGTGAACAATCGGCCGCCACGGCGTGCCGTCGCTTTTGATCAGAATCTTGCCGGTCGTGTAAGCGCTCGCCACCAGGTCGTTCAGGACGATATCCAAACGCAGGCGTGGCGACGCGCCATAGGCCGTGGCGTTGCGCATGAAGGTGGGCGTAAAGGCGTCGTCAGCCAGTTGCGCCACGTCGCGCTCCACGTAAACCTTCGATTCGCCATAAGGCGTCACCGGATTCAGAGCAGATGTTTCGTCGAGAAAGTCATCGCCCGCGGCTCCATAGGTGCTGCACGAAGAGGCGAATACGAACCGCGACGCGCCGGCCTCCTTAGCCAGGCGGGCCAGCCGTACCGAGGCCAGATGGTTGATGTCGTAGGTCAGCTGGGGATTGAGATTGCCGATAGGATCGTTCGACAGCGCCGCCAGATGAATGACGGCGTCGAATCCCTCGACATCGGCGCGAGTGATGTCTCGCAGATCGGCGCGGACCTCCGGAATCGCATCAGGACCGCGGCCGAAGCTGCAGTTGTCGTACAGATTGGTGTCGAGGCCGACCACATCGTGGCCCGCCGCTCTCAGCATAGGAGCGGCAACTGCTCCTATATACCCCTGATGACCGGTTAGCAAGACTCGCATAGAACATCCCTTCCCGTAGCTTTCGTGTGTTTCGACCAGGCCGACAGCCCGTTCGCGCCGAGATATAACGGAATATCAAAGAATAACTGCGGAGTTAGTCAGACTTCTGATCGTCGGCCAGCAGGCCGGCGTCGCTTAGGGCGGACGCGGCTTCTCTGATCCTGAAGAACGGGAGTCCGGAACGCTCCGCGATGTCCAGCAAAGAGTGGTCGCCGTCTGAGAGATTGAGCACCCAGAGCCGCGCATGGATCTCCTCGGGGATGGCCTCGCCTCCAGTGGAGCGATAGAGCCCACGACGTCCCAGCTGCGGCTCGCAACAGGGATGACGGTTGATGTACTTCCGATCACCCTCGAGCACATCGAAGGTCGCGGCGCAGACACGCAGCGAGCGCACCAGAGATTCGGGCTGCAGAAAGTCGAGATTGTCGGCAGATGTGTGATATTCGGGGAAGGTGCCCCACACGCTTCTCATCAGGCAGCCGACCGGAAGATTGAAACCGGGCGAACAATATTGGCGCTCGTCATAACCATAGGGCGAAAACTCCAGCGTCTCGAAAGGCTCGCCGCAGTCACGCAGGACGCAGGACACTGCCCGGTCGATCTCTGCGTTGCCACGGCGACTCTTCTTGTAGTGAAAGCCGCCCGCATCTCCAATGCAGGTCATCACCAGGCCGTGGCGGATCTGCGCTGCGGCCTCGCGGTTCTGCGCGAGCCATGTGATGGCCCCGATCGTTCCCGGAATGAAAAGAAATCGATAGGAGTAGCGAAGGTAGTCCTGCGCGAGCAGATGCCGGGCAAGAAACACCGCGACGCTGAGCCCGGACAGATTGTCATTGGCCAGCGAGGGGTGACAGGCGTGACAGGAGATCAGCACCTCGTCCTGCGAGCAGCCGGGCAGAAAGCATTCTCCGTAATTGAGGACGCCATCTTCAAGCGTCGAATCGATGCATACTTCGTACTCGCCGTCCTCCAGCTGAAGCAGCTGATTATGCGACAGACAAAACCCCCAGTCCTCCTTGTAGTAGGACGTGCGGTAGGGGATCCAGTCGGGATGCCCGGGGAGCGTAAACAGATGCGGCCTGAGTTCGTCCAGACTGAGCGTGGCATGAACCGGCGTGCTGTAGTTCACCACGTGCAGGTTCGAGCACTGGAAATCCACAACGCGGTTGCCATGCCGATCCCGAATATACGCGTCGCGGATGTTCCATTCCTTGGGCACCGTCCAGTCAAAAACCTTCGTGCCGCTGGGGACCGCGGAGATGCGCAGGGGAATCCGCTGCGCAATCGCCTCCAGAGTCTGCCTGATCCCGTCGCCGGTGATGCTTCGGCAAATGGGATAGAGGCTGGCAGCGAAGCTGTGCAATTCGCGGCCCAGCTCTTCCGGGCATTGCTGATTGAGTTCTTCCAGCAGGCTTGCCATGTCAGGAAAACAAGGGGTAGTTGGCGTCGCGCTCTGAAATCACCTGCACCGCCGCAGGCCACTCGATGCCAAAGGCCGGATCGTTCCAGCGCACTCCCCGCGCTGCCGCCGGCTCGTAAAACTCCGACATCTGGTAAAACACCTCGGTATCGTCTTCGAGGGTGAGAAAGCCGTGACCGCAGCCTTCCGGGATGTAGAGCATCTCGTGATTTTGAGCGGTCAACTCAACGCCGATCCATTGCTTGAATGTCGGCGAGGACTCGCGCAGGTCGACAACCACGTCGTAGATTGCTCCCCGGGTGCAGCAAACCAGCTTGGCTTCAGCATGGGGCGCACTCTGATAATGTATACCCCGCAGTGTTCCCCTCCGGATGTTGACGGAGATATTGCACTGCACCAGGCCGGGGTTAAGACCGTGTGCGGCGAACTCCCGGCAGCACCACGTGCGGGCAAAAAAGCCGCGTTCGTCGCAATGGGGCTCGATGCGAATAGCCATCACGCCGGGTACAGTCGTCTCTCTAAACAGCATCGGAACTCGGGCTTACGCGGTGGCGGCGGTCTTGTCCTGCACCGGCGCCCGGTACATCAGGGATCGCACCAGGCCAAGATAGAAAGACTTTTGCCCGGCTACAAAGAGAAGCAGAGTCGCGAAGACGCCGAAGAGGACCGTGCTCTCGACGGCGAGGCGCGGCAGAGCAGGCAACGAATGCCCCCAGGCCATGCGCACGGCGAAGGCGGCAACGCCGCCAACCAAGGCGGAGCCCAGAGGGGCGGCCGTCGTGATCAGGATATCTTTGAGCGACACAGGGGTGCCACGCACGCAGAAGACGGTTAGCGGTATCGAGCACAGCAGCATGACGGAAGAAAAGCCGATCGCAACACCGGACGGGCCGTGGGGCACACCGAGGATATAACCCATCGTGATGAGCGGCGCGAAGATCAGGGAGAGCTTGAGACTGCGCGTGACCAGCCCAAGAGAAGTCATTAACCAGCCGACCGGATTGATGATGCCGAAGACGAGAATGGTAGGCGCCAGCAGGCGAAGAATCGGCGTTGCGCTGTTCCATCTGGGTCCAAGAATGACGCGAATGATGTCGGGGGCGAAAAACATGCACGCGATCGTGATAGGGATGGTGATGGCGAGAACGAGCGAGTATCCCTTGAGAAAGTAATCGCGAAAGCGGGGAGGATCGTCCTGAATGCGCGAGAGCGCCGAAAAGGCGACTTCGCCAGCCGCCGAATTGAGATTGCTGGTGGGAATATTAACGAGCTGATAGGCACGGCCGTAAATTCCCAGCGCATCGGCCCCCCAAAAACGTCCCAGCAGGATCTTGTCGAGATTGTACGCACAGTAGGCAAGCAGGCCATTCAGGGTAAGGGTGCCGCCGAAGTGCATCATGGAACGAATGCCCGCACCCCGCCGCGGTAGCCCGGGAACCCACCGGGCGGCGGCCCAGAATCCTATGGTGGCCGTGAATGGAAGGGTGAGGGTCATAGCCACCAGCGCCCAGTAGCCATACCCGGCCAGCGCGCCGGCAACGGCGACGGCGATGCCCAGCACCAGGCTGACCGTATTGATGACAGCAAGCGCAGTGAAACGCATGTCTCGCTGGAGGATCGCGGAGTGCTGGACGCCGGCGGCGTTAAGCAGAAAGCCAAAGCCCAGCACAGCAGTCACGGTTGCCAGTCGCGGCTCGTGGTAAAACGACGCCACCAGCGGCGCCAGGACCTCAGCAAGCACGCAGAGAAAAGTGCCGACCGAGAGATTGATCCAGAAAAGAGTAGAGACCTGCGCTTCGCTGATATCTTTCCGCTGGATGGCCGCCGCCGAGAGACCGAAGTCGCGGAAGAGGTCGAGGACACCGGTGAAAGCAGTGACCATCCCCACCAGTCCAAAGTCCCGCGGCTGCAGCAAACGCGCGAGGATCATCAGCGACCCGATGCGCAGGGCGAAGTTCGCGGCCTGGGCCACAATGCGAGCTGCTCCCCCGCGGATTGTTTTTTCCCGGAGATCCTTCATTTATTTCCTGCCACCGCCAATGAGCATCTCTTCCCTGGCTTCGCCTGCGGGCGCCGAGGACGTCCGGTCCACGCCGATCTGAAACGCGGCGGCGTAGCGAATCTTCCAGTCAGGCCGCGTCTTGTCCAGTGGCTCCAATCCTCCATACTCGCAGGGATAATGTGACCGAAGACAGGCGTCTCCTTCGTGAATTTCCTCGAACAGCTCCGGTACCGGTTCCCATGCAAGATCTCTGGCGACCTTTGTTCGAACGTCCAGATCGATGCCGCACACGAACAGGTATCCTCCCGGCCTGACCAGGCGGCCAATCGCACGCAGGCATCGCTCCGCTTCGGGAGGCTGCATGTGGCAAAGAAAGTTACTCGCCACCACTATGTCCTGGACACCAAGGCGGTCGAAGAGCTCCGGCTCACCCACGTCTCCAACGCCCCACTCAATGCCTTTCCTGATCTCAGCTCGAATGGTCGCCGTATCTCCGTCGACCTCGAACATTTCGTCCATCTCTGCCTCGGTCAGGCGCTCGAAGATCATACTGATCGATGGTTCCGCCCCCGTGCGTGAGTACTCGCCCCGCCGCGCGAACTCCACTGCGTGGCGAGAGATGTCGATAGCGTTGAGCTTCAGGTCTAAATCGGGCCGTGCCGACCGTATGGCGTAGGCGACCGAGTACGCCTCCGCACCGAAACTGCAGCCCAGCACGGCAACGCGCACCTTCTCCCCGCTCTTCTTCGAGTCCACCAGCGACTGAATCAGCTTGAGCGCCGGACGATTGCGCAGAAAATACGTGCTGAACGCCTGTTCGCGCGGACTGCGCCGCGCCACGCTGTGCACGAAGCGGCCATAAGACCGGACCAGGCCGCGACCCGCCAGATCGCTGGGAATATGCCGCCAGAGACTCCGGTTCAGCCTCAGGAAAACTCCCAGCGGCGACTTGCCGGCAATCCTTTTTCTCACCAGCCGCGTCAGAAGCGGTTCGTGCCCTGGCAGCGAGCTCTTTTCGCGGGCCGTCACGTCCGGGTTCCACCGCGTGTGCGTATCATTCTTGCGGAACCAGCGCGGCCGCGCGAAGCCGATCAGCGTCATCTGTCCCGAATAGGTGTATTCCACCTTCGGCGGAACCTCCACCAACATACCCGGATATACGTCGTATCTCTCATCCGCGATCGTAAAATAGCCGCTTCCCGCAAGTACATAATACGTTCGCGTGATCTTACTGCTGATCATGAACGTGTCATGGCCTTTTTTGGACTCTATGTAATAGACATCCAGATCGTTCTGGCGCAGCGGGCCAAAAGCATATCCTTCCAGACCCGTACCGGTAAATGCGGTCGATTTTGGAAGTGTGTAGGTATACGGCATCACAACTCTCCTCTGCGATCGGATCCTGCGGTTGGTATGTTCTTGCAGCTCGACGGCGACCGCGCCCCCAGAGACTGTCAGGCCATTTCTCGTTGCACAGCGCGGGGTTCAACGCCGAACTTCAGCAAACTCCTAGACCAATTCGCCCGCAGCCTCGCCGACCCGGAGCTGTCTGCTCAGATATTCAAGAATCCCGTGGAACGAATCAAATCGCGCCGGGTCATCGAGGTCGATCGCGATCTGGAATTCGTCCTCAATCACGGCGATCAGTGTCACGGTGGTCACGGAATCCCACCCTGCGGTTCCGGCTGCACTCGCGGTTCTGATCTCGTCCGCATTCAGCTCCGGCAGAACTGCCGCAAAGCAGGATGCCAGTCTGGTTTCGACGTCGGTCATATTTTCTCCTCAGTTATAGTTATGCTTCTGATGAAGGCGTGGGTGTGGCAGGTGGAATGCGCGGGTATACGATCCGATCGCCGCGCATCACCATCGGCTAATGAGTGACCCTGGATTAACCAAGGGCCTCACAGATGATGTCGTATTGTGCGTCGAGGGCGGCCCGATTCTCCACCACTCTCGCAGCCAGGTGAGCGGTCATCTCTGCTGCCTTGCTTTCCATCGCGCAAAATTTCCCCATCAGATTTTCCAGCGTGAGCCCATGAATGTCCTGGCAATACTCTGAAACTCCCATCTCCTCCATCAGGCCGGAACACTTGTGGTGAAAAGCAAGCGCGATCGAGGGCTTGCTGAGAAGTAGCCCAAGGAGAACATTATGGAACCGGGTCGCGACTACCAGATCCGTTTCGGCCAGCTGTTCCAGCAAATGTCCGGCTGAGGTCGCGGGTTCGCCTCTGATTCTTCCGAGTTCCTGGGGAGTAAGGGTCTCGCTCAGGCGGGATTTGAAGCGCTCAAGCGCAGGCACATCCATTTGGTCGCCGATCAGCAGGCGGAGATCGTAGCCTCGGCCCAGCAGCCAGCGCGCAAATTCCGCGAGAGTATCCGTATAGTTCGCGTATTCATCGGCAGAAATGGTCTGTATCCCGTACATCGCCCCGAACTCCATGACTCCCAATCCAACGACCCGTCGCCCGTTGGACTCGCTGCCGCTGCGTGGCGGCTCAACGGATGGGAGGCTGAAAGCGAGATCCGGGACGACCGAATCCTCAGCGTGGTTGAATCCAATGCTCGCAAGATAGCGCCGAGTCGCCTGGTCCCGGTAGGAACGAAAGCTCGCCAGCGACAACGCCGTTTTCACCAGCAACCTGCCCGAAAATCGATTGACCGGTCCTGCGCCGACGCTCACAAAAAAGACCCGGCAGCCGCGCATCCTGGCAAGCAGTGCCCATTGAAGGGTACTGTACGGTCCCCATCCAAAAAGGCTGAAGGCGTTCGTGAGCAATCCGGTTCCAACCACAATGAGAAGATCCGTGTCTCGTACAACGCGGCTTGATTCCATCCAACGGGAAATCTCGTTCGGGATACCCAGCAGAACCCTTTTCAGTGCGCGAACGAAGCGGCTCTGCGGCTTCCATTGCAGGGCACCGGGGCTCACTATGGGAACCGCCGCGATTCCGTAATCAGCTGAGACGGCATCCGGCGCGGAGCAGATACAGCGGATGTCGGCATTGGGCAGCAACTGTCCCAAATTTTCGAGCATCGCCATCAGCGTGCTCTCATTGCCGAAATTTCCGGCTCCGAAATGTCCGAACAGCGCAATTCGCGGCCGCGCCTCCAAATTGGCTGCGGTCCGCGCGGAGCGCGGGTCGAGAACCATGACCGGCGACCGATGTTCTGACTGATCAACGCCGGCTTCGATTACCTGCATCTGCATGATCCAATCCGCCGGATTCACATCTAAACGGGACGCTTGCCACAATTTTCAAACTCGACTGCATGCGCCCTGAGCTGCTGTCGGGATGCCCGCCGGCTCATCGCCGAGGTGGCGCGCTCTCGCAGCGCCGCACGCACTTTGCTGAAGGTCTCATACGGGCTGAAAATCATTCTGCAAACCCTGCCTAGCGTGGCCTTGAACAGTCGTATGCGGTTGAACCCGACCGTTTCATCCAGCTTTGCCTTGTGATAACTCCAGAATTTACTGTCGCGGTTACCCCGAATAATACTTACCGCCAAAAAATTGTAATAGTCCACCAGCAGCCGCTCGCGGCAGAGCCTGGTTTCATCGTGGTTCAGGTAGTCTGCGGCATGATTGTGAATGGTGAGTAGCAGCGCGCCATAATGGGTCATCAAATGCCAGCCCACCGCGCGCGTGAGCGATCCAGCCGCCAGCCGCTTGAAGGTCAGCACCTGATGAACAAAACCAAAATCGCAGTTCTTCAGCAGGGCCACACAGGCCTCGCGGTCTGCATGAAAATTTGCTTCATTGAAGAAGGCTGCCTGTTCTCTCACGAGGTCGGCGCGATAAAGGACGGAATTCGGCGTTCCGAAGACATATAAGTCGTCGAGGAACATGCGCCGGCAGATTTCCCGGCCAGACAGGACATTCTCCGATAACCCCAGCCCCTGCCAGACAACGCGCTCTTCTTCGAGTCCGTATGCCCCCACGATTCCGACCGAGGGGTTCTGTTCTGTGAGTCCGACCATTTCTTCGATGCAGCGAGGCATAAGCCAGTCATCGGCAAAGACCATTTTGACGTACTTGCACTCAGGCGAGATCTGGCGAAGAGCGTGATTGTGATTGGCAATGACCGGGAGAAACTGCGAATTGTTGTGAAGTTTGATTCTCGGGTCTTTGGCGGCATAGCGCTGGGCGATCTCAGCAGATCCGTCGGTGCTGCAGTTGTTGACAATTGTGTAATCCCAATGCGAATAAGTCTGCGCCAGCACGCTCTCGATACACTGGGCGAGGTGCTCCGCATTGTTATAGAGGGGTGTAACGATACTGACCAGGGGAAGCGTTGTTGACGTCACAGATCCTTCCTCGAGGGCGCCTGGAAGCGGCAGAAATCGGAATGCAAATGTGATGCTGACCAGCAGGTGCGCAACTTGCGGGCTAGGCGACCGGCTCCGCCTGGGGCGCGCGTACCGGACCGGTTACCCATTCCTGCTTCGCCGGGTCGTATTGCCTGATGATGCGCGCCGGATTGCCGTAAAGCACAGAGTAGGGTGGGGCGCTTCGCGTAACCACCGAATGTGCCGCAACCACGCAGTTGCGCCCCAGAACCAGGTCGCCTTGCGAGCATATGATTGCGGCGCCGTGTGCGATAAAGGTGCCTTGCCCTATCCTGATTCGACCGCCCTCCGTGAATCCCTGGTCGCAAATCGGGGTGTGGACGTTCTCGTACGCGTGATTCTGGTCAACAATCAGCACGTCCTGTGCAATCAGAACGTCTCGCTCGATGTGGATCAGATTTTTTGCCCCAATCTGCGACCGCCAGTGAATCACGCAGTTGTCTTCAATGATGATGACAGGATCGCCTTCCTGCTCCGTAGGCAGGCTCAGGCCGAGACTTGAATCCTTCTCCATCCTGATGTCGTTGCCCAGCTTGATCCGGTGCGCATTCTTTCTGTCGATCTTGCAGGTGAAATGGAACGACACCTTGGAGCCGATCCCGGCGAAGGGGTACGTAAGGCGCAGCCATTCGGAATAAAGCTTCCTGAGCACGCGAGCAGGGATCTTGAGGGGATCCTGAAATCGTGCGCGCAATCTGGTTTCCCGGTTCATCGATTCTCGTTCCGTGGACTGGAATTAGTTTCTGAAACAAGCTGAAGCGCATCACCCTGGGACTACTCTAAGACACCTCAGCTGTCACAGCCGGACGACCGGTTGCGCCAACCCAAAGTCCCCTTTCGGGGTCATATTGCCGGGCCAGCCTAGCCGGGTTCCCAACAATAACCGAGTAGGGAGGAAAGCTCCTTGTGACCAGGGCGTTGGCCGCGACAACACTGTTGCGGCCTATAACGAGTTCCTGCTGATTGCAGACGATCGAAGCTCCATGACCGATCCAGGATCCCGCACCGATCCGGACGGTGCCTCCGGGCATCGGTCCCTGCTCCCTTATCGGACGCCGCACATCTTCATAGGCGTGGTTGTGATCCTGAATCAGAACGGATGTTCCGATAATGACATCCTGTTCAATGTCGATGAGATTCTTTGCGGAGATCACATCCTGCGCCCCAATCAGGCAGTTATCTCCAATCCTGATGTTCACGCCCTCAATGGCCTCGGGCAGCACATTGAACCACGCATCGTTACGAATAACGACCGAATTGCCGATCTCGATTCTTGGCGCGATCCGGCGACTAAGAAGACAGCTCCAGTGGAGAGAGAGATTCCCGCCCCTCGATGCGAACGGGTAGGTGAGAGTTACCCAGGTGCTGTAGAGCTTACGCAGAATCCTGGGAACCAGGTTGAGCGGATCTTCGAATGGCTGACCTGAAGGCATATTACGCATAATCTCGGACTACAGTCACCGGGCCTACGTAAGGGTTTCTTTGAATCGCTTAGTTTCCTGAGAAAAGAGCGTCTGCCCGAGAGACAGGCTCCGCTGTCCTGCTATTCGAGGACAAGCGGCTTCTTTCGAAAGATCGCATGAATCGATTCGCCGCCTCCGGCGAGCGGTGCCAACGCAAGAAGCAGACGCAGGATGGTCTCGCGCGCGATCTTTCTTGCCGCTCGCCACGCGAAACCGGCCTCGTCTCGATATGCAACCGGAGTTCGCTCGACGCCAACGCGTCTCAGGAGATCATCAAACCAGTAGCGAAGGCTTGTGCCGACAGCAGGATTGCGCCTCGTCTCAAGAGAGAGCGTCTCCAGACCGGCCGATTCCACCAAAAAACGAAGAGACGCAGGCGAATAGTGAAACAAGTGTCTCGGCAACTCGAGGCCATGCCAATAGCTCTTGAAAATTCGCGCTTCAGCGGAGTCAATATTTGGAATCAGAATATAAAAAATTCCGCCAGGCTTCAGCCACTCTGCCACTCTCGCAAGTACCCGGCTCGGTTCATACAGGTGTTCGAGAACGTCAAAACATGTGATGATATCGAAAGATTCTGGTGGAAAGCTGGCATCTAGGATTTCACCCGCAAAAACCGTGGCCCCGGTTCTTGCCTCGGCCGCTTTCGCCGACTCCTCCGACATCTCGATCCCGTATAGGCTCCATCTTCCGTTCCCGAAAAGGTTGAGGAATGCGCCCGAACTGCAGCCCAGATCCAGAAGTGCCCCGGAACTCTTCAATTGTTCCACGGCTCTTACCCGAAAATCCCATCGGGCTACCGATCCCTCGCCCGCTGCCGAAATCAAGTGGTCATAGGCGTCGGTATAGTGTGCGTGCATTTCATGCGGCTGAGGCGCGTTGACAAGCCACACAATCGAGCAGCCTGGACACCGTGCAAGCGTGTATTGATCGCTTCGCCCGTGAAAACGATCCGGAGCCTGCAGCCACAGCTGCGCCCCCGAAGCGCCGCAAACCGGACAAAGAACAGGTTCGTATCTACGGGGTGCAGTTGCCGCGCTCTGGTCCGCAATCGGGCACGGGTCGGAAACAGCCACATTCATCGCGGTAACTCCGTATCGCAGGGACGTCTCAGGGTGCGAAAGAGACACTGGTTAATGAGCGGAGACGGTTTGACGATCAAAACTCTCCCCGGGTGCGGGACTTTTCCCAAGTTCCTCGAGCGTCTGGCGATACGCATCGAAAAGCACCCTGCCCGCAGCTGTCCATGTAACACCTTTGGCCGCTTCGATCGATTCGGCACGCAGCTCTTTCAGCAGTTCGCGGTTTTCATGCAACATCGTAATCTGTTGGGCCAGAGTCTCCACGTCCCCGACACGATGGGTCAGACCAGTCGTCATGTGCTGGCAAATCTCCGCACAGGCCTCAGAAGCGAGCGGAACGCAGCCGCAGCCGACCGCCTCGGCCAGCACCAAAGGGAAGCCCTCCTCGATACTGGGCAATACGACCACGTCACTGTTTCGCATGAGTTCCGGCACATCGTTCCGATGCCCCAGAACCGTCACGCTGGGATGCGCCAGCATCGCTGCCAGTTTTTCCCGGTAAGCCGGAAGAAATTCGCCTGCGATGAGGAACTTGCCCTCTTTTGAAGCCGGCGATTTCAGCCACGCTTCGAGGGCGAAATGCACCCCCTTGCGCACGGCGCAGGCACCAACAAACAGCATCGTGAGCCCGCGACCGGGTGCTCGCTGAGCTTCAGCCGGATAGTAAATCCTTTCGTCATACCCATAGATATGCCGCACCAACTGATGTTTTGTGAATCCTCTGTCGAGGAATGTCTTCACGACAAAGTCTGCCGGGCACAGAAGTCTCGTCGCCAAACTGTACTCTGCTTCTTCGCGCTCCAGTTTCTCCCGGTCGTAAGCGTGCTCGTGATCAGGGGGAAGCGCGACGCCCAGCTGCTCACATTCCGCCTGCACCACCTCCATCGCGAATCGAGTGTGTGCATTGGGCCTTTCCAGGACGGTTGGGATGCCGAGCCGGGCGGCCGTTTTGAGCGTCTCAAGCGCACCCAAAGGCCACGTGTGAATCAGGTCAATCGTACCCACCAGTCTCTCAAGCCGTGCGGCGACAATTCTGTCGTGAAGCGCGACCGCCCGCATGGTTCCGACAACCCGGAAGGGGACTCGCAGATTCCTCCACGCCAGGGTTGGAGCAACCGCTGCTCCAGCGGGAAGCGGACGACCAACAGAAGCCGGCGCCAGGAGCAGCTCCGCTCCGGCGGCGGCGAGGCCGTTGACTTGCTGCCAGGCGGTGTAACAGATTCTGTCGGCGCCGATACGCAACGGAAAACTATACAGTACGCGTATCGTTCTGTTGCTCGTACTCATTGTCAGTTCCCAACCATTTCTGGAAGGCGGCGATTGGACTCGTCACTCGGGATTTGGTTTGAGGAGCCTGAAACCTTGGCTACCCGTGCGGGGTTGCCTATCAGGACGGAGTAAGGCGGGCAACTCTTCGTTACCAGTGCATTGGCGGCGACTACGCTGTTGCGTCCCAGAACCAATTCCCCCTGGTTGCAGACAATCGCGGCACCGTGTCCGATCCAGCATCCTTTTTCAATTCGGATGGTGCCCCCGGCAGTCAATCCCTGAGCCTTGATCGGCCGGGCGATATCGTCAAATTCGTGATTGTGATCCATAATCAGCGCCGACGCCGAGATCACGACGTCAGGCTCAATGTGGATGTAATTCTTTGCTGACAACTGGACGCGCCGATTGATGATGCAGCCGTCCTCAATAACCAGCATGGGATCGCCCTTTTCCCCGTTTGGACAATAGACCCCAAAGTGTACGTCCTTTCCGATCGAAACCGAGTTCCCCAGTGTGACGCGATGCGCTGCATATCGCCGAAAATCCCAGGTGTAATGAAAGCTGACATTGCGTCCCAACGAAGCGAACGGGTACGTCGCACGCACCCAGGCACTATAGACCCAGGTGGGAAACCGCGCCAGGAGCCTCAATGGGTCCTCGCGCCAGGCTACGCTCTGAAAGATCCGCGTCATCTGCGCTCACTTTATGCCGCCCACCGGGACTTCCACGGCCGCGGCGGGTTGAAGCGTTAGCTTCAGAGAAGATGTCTCTACAACAACTGTTTTCGGCCTGGCAGTTCGTCTGGCTTCCGATATGGCCACCGAGATCATAGCGAGGAAGGCGAATAACTCTATCTGCATCTGCGCCATAAAGCTGCACCCGAAGTACGCCATAACCATCGCAAACATCGTCGAACCCAGGCACCACAGCAGCCATTCCTCCCTCTTATTGCCCTGCACCCGTTTTCTGGCTCTTCCAATACCACCGAAACTACGCGACAAAATTGCGATAAACAGCACCAAGGTTATCAATCCCCCGGTTACGGCGCATACGACATACTGGTCTGAAAGATCCCACATGTCCCAGCCCCAACTGTTATAGGTCTTGGTACCCAACAGCCACCAGTTCCAAAAGTGAATGATGCAGTTATTGACAAGATAGTAGCGATGGTAACTGTCGGACGAACCCGTAAGGTCAACACGTGCGATCAATGCCCATACCGGGCCTTTCATCACGAGGTGAAGGCCGATCAGGGTGGCGGCCAAGGCTCCTCGAATGCTCCTCATATGCCTTCGCAGGGGCCACAAACCGAGACCCAGAAGTCCACTTGCGCAGGCCAGCAGCGCGGTGCTCGAGTGGCACGTAACGCACATAGTCACCGCACCGATAATTCCGATCGCAGAGATGCGCCGTGAGGATCTGCCCGACGACCAGAGCCAGATTAGGAGGGGCATAAGCAACCCGGCAAAGACACCGGCGTCGATATAGTTTGCGAACGCGCCCTGCGAGCGTATGTGGCCATCCCGAATCTGCGGCATTAGTGAGATGCCCCCCAGCAATCCGAAGAGATTGCGACCAGTGATCTGCTCGTTCAGCATGAACATGCCCGCGACGAGGCACAAAACGGCTAATATTTTGATGGTCCGCTGCAGATCTCTCTTATCCTGAATCATGAACCGAACGACAAGAAAGCCGCCCAGCCGATCGAGTAAGTCCCCTAGGCTGACGATTAAGGCGGCTCTATCCATCCACTGAAGGCAAAACACGGCGAACGAGCTCAATGCCCATAGGGCTGCTACGCGGTCAATACGATTAAATCCTCCCGCGAACCTCTGCCGCGAGGGGGCTGAAGCACAGCGCACCAGCCCGCTCAGAATCAGAATGCGCAATACGGTGAAGTGAAGGCCGGCAATGACTACAACTTGTCCGATCGGGATGGTGAAAATGCCCAAAAGGAACGGAAGCATTGTGTACTTACGCGGCGAAAATAGAATAAGAGCGACATACACAAGCATCGCCACAGCCACAAGGGGATGAAGAATTGTGGCCTGTGCACCGCCACCGAACCGGTGATCAAGAGGTTCCATACGGCAATTATGCGTGTGGGACAGTCTGGGGCGTCACGCGTGTGCGCCACGCTTTCTTTATCTTCTGTAAGAGGCCGGTGCGTGCCAGCGCATCCTTCACAATCCGATCGACTCCACCCGAGCAGGTCCTTAGCGCATTGATGCCAACCCCCTTCAGGGTTGGGGCGAACAAATATACCGCTGTTTCGCGCCACCCATGGGTGGACAGGGTTTCCTTATATTGCGCGTGGCCGGGTCCGAAATCGATTGCCTGCACGCCCTCCCGTCGGTCTTCGCAAAACGTTTCCATGACCCTCATAATCAGGTACATGCCCGGAGAGTGGCGACTGAACGCGGGGTCGAAAGCGAGATAATCGCTTCCAAAAGTGCCACTGTTGACATCTCCCATCCAAAATGCCGCTGGAACTCCCCCCAGATAGAGGACATAGCCCCGCAGCCATCCCCTCTGGGCTTTGAGCCTCATCTGCTCCCGAACGATCGGCGTATCCCTGAATCCAACACCCAGACCGCGTTGGTAGGACTTGCTCGAAATCCGTTCAGCTTCGACGGCGAGCTCGTCGATGTTTACTTCCTCGCGAAAACACCGAATTGTAACGTCGCCGCTGTAGTGTTCGTCCAGCTTTTTCGCCTGCCATTTCAAGTTCTTCCGCACCTTCGATGACAGATTCTTGTGAAAGTCCTCCGCCCTGAATGGGAGCACCGCAGCGTAGTGCTGCTGGGTCAAGCGCAGATAATCGCGGCAAAGCGAACCAGGCAGGATTCGGCACAGCCGGGACAAATGCGAGTCGTCTCTCAGAAAATTCATGTAGGCGACACCCGCTTCGTTTCGCGAAAGCGACTCCAGCACACTCGTCACCATGAGCTCGCAAACTTCTGGCGATTCGTGGCCGCGAAAGGCACCGTAGACGAACACCAGGAGTGTGGATGGGATTTTAACCTTCCAATATCCCAACCGGCAGTCGACATGCCCCCGATCGATCCGCCCGGTCAGGATTGCCTCCGGGCGCCCCTCTCGCTCGACCAAAATTACGTGAGGTCGAACCGTCGTCGTATTGGTTCGGAGAAATGTGAGATACGACTCAAACTCAGAGTCACGGTTACCGGGGCAGGAATTCCAAAAGGATTGAATCCGCTCCAGCTCCGGGACGGTTTTCAGGACTCTAGTTTGAAATGGGCTCGTGTCCATTCGCAGGCCGTCCCTCTTGGGGTTCGCGAAATAAATCGGATGCGCAGCAGAGCTTCACCTGGGGGTGCTGCGGTGGCGGCTGATTCGCATCGATATGATCTATCTTGGCGTTTGTTGTCTGGCAGTAATTCGAGAAATCGCAGCGAGAAACAGTCACCTGCCCGACGGTCTGCCCCGCCGGCCAGCAGCCAGGCTATTTCGGAAACAGCCGGCTAGCAGATGCGCAGCGGCGCGGACTCTGGCTCTGACGATACCAAGGTCCCCTCCGTGAATTCATGGGGCAACCATAGGCGCGGGCAACACACAGCCTGTGGTGAACCCCACGCTATCGCCTCAGTTAGATGCTGTAGCGACCCCGACGAGATTTGTAGGCGATTTGGGGCCAGCCAGGAATTGGTATGCACCAATGTCCCATGAAGCACTTGTCGGGCGCACTGAAATTTGGCCCGCCGGGCAGGTCACCGAGTGTGTCGTCGTGTTGTACCCGCAAGCATATGTGGTGCCATTGATGCATGCCGCTCCAGCGGACTGGATGAACGGATCGGAGCTGCTCGCCATGTTCGCACAGAAATCCTGGCTGCTGGTGCTCTCCTCGTTCGTTCCCTGGCCAACCGTAGGAGAGCCTGTCGATGTGGGAGAGTATGCCTCTACCTCCGATGCGCTGTACTGATCGGTCGCCGCAACTGTCGGTGTCATCTGAAGTTCTGTCAGGAATGATCCTTGATGGGAACTTGTGCAATAGGAGGCGTACTGTGATCCCGCTGAGCCGCTGACGATGTAATTGTTATTGGCGAAAACGAAGGGATATGCAGAACCGCCTGCTGCACAGTCCATGATGGCGTCACCATCGGCGCTCACAAAAGTGTTATTGAAGATCTTTAGCGTGCCCTGGTTGCCACCATTAGAGTTCTGGCCAACATCGAAATAATTACCCCCACCGTAGAAGTCATACCCCACATTATTGAAATAGTAATCCGTGGTGCCGGTGCTGGGCTGAGGCCAGAAACCAACGTTTCCTGCCGTCTGGGAGGTTGCGTCTGCATAGATGTGACGAAAGACGTTATTGTAGACTGCATTGATCGGTCCGTTCCACTCATTATCGGCCTCAAACATATTTCCGTGTCCTGCATTCGGAGGGGTTGAGTACCAATATTCGACGAGGTTGTCGTGAAAAACATGTAGTAACGTGAACACGTTCTGGGATATATAGCGGAACACGGAATACTGAACGGCATACCACCCGTCGAATTGATTGCAGAACGCACCGGCTGGGTCCGAATCGGAACCGTCTACAACAATGTATTGCCACAGCATGCCGCTTTGCGTATCTGCTCCCTGACCCGCACTGCCGCCCTCGATGGCCTTGACGTTAGTTACAGCCGAAGACGTATGCGTCCAGCCGTGAATGTAAAGGTTCTCGTACGTCGCATTTGAGGAACCGTTATCATCTACATAGTTATCCTGTCCATTAGGCTGATTGGTATCGCTGTTGCACTCCCCGACCAGCTCAAAGTTATCCAGGATGTAGTACTGGAGAGATTGTGCGAGCCACAGATCGTTGAGGCTTCCGGACTGATAGGAACACTTGGAAACAGAGTCACCCCTGGTCCCGGGATTTGGTGTCAGAGGGTTGTCGCCTGTGAGAATTGGCCGCGACCAGGATGAACCGGAGTACCATCCGGGATCCACACCTATATAAACGGGGCTGCCCTTCGCTCCGCTCCACTGCCAGGTCCATGTACCGCCGGTATAGGGTGCCGCTCCGGAGTTACCGAAGTGCCACGAGTCGCCCCCGCGAAAGATGAACCCTTCGCCGGCGGCAGGTGTCGTGGAGGCACAAACCCCCTTGCATCCGGGCATGCCCGGAGCATGCTGCCAGGGACTGGCTTCGCTTGTACCAGGATTGGAATCGGACCCTGCTGCTGACACATAAAAGCATCGGCTCACTCCAAGACTTGACAGAGTGCTATTGGGATTACCGCTGCTGTTCAGATAGCTGGACCCGGTTGGGCAAGCGCCACCCTGTGCGAAAACGGAAGTGCCACTCACAAAACACAATGCAATGATTGCAAAACGAAAAGCCTTTCGCATCGACATCGTCTCCCTGGTTGGGAATTTTCCAGACTGTACCACGAAAGAGAGCGCGGGGAATGTGACCGTGGTCACTCAGAACTGGGTTACTCTCCTGTGGTTGGCCTTGTCCCACTGATTGTACGATGTGCAAAAGACGTTGCCCCCAAAATGGAAAATTTTTTTTAAAGCTTTTGATTCCACTGAAGTAACTGCTGCAGCGAAATGGCTGACAGGTCAAAAATTCTCACTTCGGGCAAAATTGTTACTTTAGTTCCGGTAAAAACGACCGAGCGCTTCTCACCGGCCGGTTTTCTCCCGCTCCAGAAACTCCACCATGAGCTTTTGTCTGGTGATCGCCCAGGCGATGCGGCGGCCTCCGAACGCCACCGCGGGAACAGGTTTGCGAATGATGATGGTGCGCACGGACTTGCAGAACGCAAGGTGTGCATCGAGGTCCGCCACTTCATAGCACACATGGTGCAGCCCTCCTCCGCGCTCGAGCTGGCGCGATACCGGCGAATCCGGTCCCGCTGGTTCCACCAGTTCGACCAGGGGGTCGTGGGCATGTGCTCCCTGAAAGAAGGTCACCCGAACTTTCTGAATGGGATCGAAGGTGATGTTGCCATCCCAGGCGGCTCCGAGCGAGCGGGCGAAGGACTCGGCGTTGTCCTGAATCGAATTCAATACGAAGCCGACGTGGTGCAGCCTGACTTCTCCGGGGGGGCTCAGTTGGTGCAGCGCAGCGTTACTCATTCGGCCTCAGCATACCTGTCACTTTGCCGGTCTGAGTCACTGCGGACCGGGGCTCTTTTGCGGGCTCGTTTGTCTTCCAGTGGGTCAGCTGCCGGCCGAATAATTTAAAGGCCCGGACCCGGCCCAGTTGCCGGAACTTTGTCATGCGGAACGAGGCCAGCTGCGGCTCATTCCATTCACCTGTATCAGCGAAAGCTCTCGCACCGCCCTCGGCGGCTAACGCCCGCAGGATATGGCCGGTGAGCAGCCAGTGAAGAGCCCGGCCGCGGAATTTCGGAGCGACATAGAAATCGAAGAACTGAACATCATCCGCTCCCAGCGGGAAATAGTAGGGCTCGATTGAGGCTCCCCGCAATGTCCAGCCATAACCAGCCACAGAGTCTCCGGACTTCACCATCCAGAGCACGGCCCCGCTTTCAAACCTCTCACGGATATTCGCGCTCGCCAGCTTTGGGTTCCAGAATGCGGTCACCTGTTCGAAATCTGCGCTGCCGAGATCCGGGAGCGATTCGATGCGCTGGATGGAGAATCCAGCCGGGACCCTGACGGGGCGCAGCTTATCCAGGTCGAGATCGCAATAGAAAACGACCATATCGCCGGCCAAGATCGTCCGCCTGGCTGCCACGCCGGCCCGGCGCACAGTAGCTCGGAAGCCGTGGCGCCTGAAATACTCCGTAAAACGCGAAATAGAATTCGACAGGCTCACGCGGCCGTCTGCTCCTCAGGTTTTCTTGGCACGATGCCGAAGAGTAGCTGGCGCAGGCAAGCCCCGCTTACTAGCTTACGCACGTCTCGTTGGTTATTGGAACTGGTATGCCGCCAATCTGAAAGCGCTGCCACCACATAGCGCATCGAATGATGGATAAGCATGATGCTTCGGATTCCCACAACTCCCAGGAACGTATGGTGCTTCTTCCAGTAGCGCAAAATGGAACGCTGCTGGGCAACAGCAAAATGCTCGGGAAACGCAGCCGTCGTCTTGCCCCGGTCGTGGATGGCCCGGGCGCCGGGATAGAACACAACATCCCAGCCCGCATTCCGGGCACGCCTGCACCAGTCCACATCATCGCCATACATGAACAACCCTTCGTCGAGTAGTCCCACCTCCCCCAGTGCTTCACTGCGAATCATCGAGAAGCAGCCCACGATGACGTCGACGGAGAGTGTACGGTCGTGCGGGAAATAGAACATGTGCTCGCCAGCGAAGAAACGGGAGACTTTGAAGATGCCTTCCAGGCGGGACGCGGAACAGAAGTTGTTCCATAGTGTCGGAAACCTGCGGCAGGTGCTCTGCTGCGTCATGTCGGGATTGAAGACCCTCGGCCCCACGTTTCCGACTTTGGGGTTCTCGTCGAGAAAATCCGCGAGCGCATCGAGGCACCCGGGAAAAACGATCACGTCGGGATTCACAAGAGCAACGTAGCGGCCGGTGCATTGCCGGATCGCAACGTTATTGCCCCGCGAAAATCCCAGGTTCTCGAGGCTCCTGATCAGCCTGACCCAGGGAAAGCGGGCTTCGATCATCTCCGAAGTGCCGTCGGCGGAGGCATTATCGACAACAAACACCTCCACGCTGCGCCACGGGGGAGCGTCGACCAGGCTCTGGAGGCAAAGCTCCACGTACTTCTTCGCATTCCAGGCGACGATGACAACGGAAATATCTACGGGAGGGGTGGCAGTCAACATGGGATCAGGCCCTTGCGTCTGGCTGTTTGACCAGGCAGCTGGTTGCAGGTTTGGACGAGCCGCGAAGCATGCGCCGGAGGTGCGACCCCGCGCTGTCCATCCACGACGAGACCGCACTTCCGGAGACAGTCAGAGGGCCGATCTGCGTCGTGTCCAGTCCCGAGAGCCCTCTTTTGAAGTGATAGACCCCCGGATTGGCTTCAGGATCGATCCCTCCCAGGTCATACCCGACGACGCCCCGCTCGCGAAGCCAGCCAATCAGCGTCCACTGCAGAAGGTAAGCTCCCTTCGCATTGAGCCCCGCGTCGCTGGTGGCGCCCAGCAGGTAGATCGCCGAGTTGCCTATGGCAGAGGCGACCAGACCGGCAACCAGAGTTCCCTTTTCCCGGCACAGCAGAACCCGCATGCGCTGCGACGGAGGAAGGGCTTGCTGAATACGTTCAAACTCCCGTGCATCAACCGTCGTATCGAACGTCTTCCGCCTGCGCATTTCGGAATAAATCTCGCAGAAGGCCCGGTATTCCTCGACTCCATCGCCCGCGCTCACAGTCAGACGGTTTTTTTCCGCTCGATTCAGCTGGTTGCGCCACTTCTTGTCGAGATGGCTGCGGATTTCCTCGAGCGGCGGAGTCAGATCCAGCACGAAAGTGCGATAGATATTTCCCGAGCCGGGATGCTCCCTCTCAAGCTCAGAGAATGCTGACTGAAATACCGCCGCCCGCGAGGTCCCGCCGAAGGCGTTGGGCACGATGCGCAGGAGGAGCCTTCTCCTCGTCACGTACTCCTCCCGAATAGCCCGCGCCATGCGCTCCGCAGCCTCAGCGTCCGCGCCACAGCCCCGCAGCTCCCAAAGGGGTCCCCAGCGGAGATACGCGATCCCGAATTTCAGCGGAGTCGGCCGCACGATGCGAAGCTGGGCAGCCGCTCTGATTTCCCCATCGCGCCTGAGAACGATCCGGCTGAGATTGCGGGCTCCCCAGCGTACGCCGCCGTATGCTGCCGTCTGATAGAGGTTCGCGTCGTCGAAGAGTTCGATCAGATGTGACCATTCAGTGTCGGTCATCCGATCGATTTCGACCTGCCATCCGTTTCCTGTCATGGAATCCTGAGAAGTTGGCATGGGCTCGTTTGCAGTCATGGCTGATCTGGCGTTGCGGGCTCAGGCGCTCACCGGCTCGAGAAGAGCCGGCGCAGTTCCGGTGCTCGCCTCGTCAAAAGCAGCAGCTTTCGAGACCATGACAATCGAGCGCTGCCCCGGCGAATAGACTTCGGGAATGTCCCAGGCCCAGGAGGTCTGGCCTACCGGTGAGCTCTCGATTGCCCGGAAGCCGAGCTTCGGGTAATGATCTGCTACCATCGCGTTCTTCTTTGACGGTATATAAGTTCCGACGATGCGGCGCAGGCCCCGACTCTGACAGCTCTCGACAAGAGCATCGAACATGGCCAGTTCCATCTCCCGATTCAGAACGCGGCAGCTCATCAGCCAGAGATCGATCTCCAGCGCGTCTCGGTTGGCACGCCCGATCAGCACCGTAACCAGGCCATTGTCCCCAAACCTGTCGGCCAGCCGGCCATAGAGCGTGACATAGCCGGGGTCCTGAGCAATGGCGTGGATTTCAGCGCCGGTGTAGCGGCGGGTGGTCAGATTGAACTGATTCGTCTTATTGACCAGCTGCGTGATCCGCTCGAGGTAAACGGGCGTGAACGGCGCGATCTCGGCCTTCATTTCCAGCGAGAGAAGATACTCGCCATAGTCGCGGAAGGCAGCCTGCGATGCGGTGCGCATGGCATTCGAGCTGTAGTAGGACGAACGCTCCAGATCGTCCCGCACCACCTTATGCGCTTCGAAGAAATATTCAGCATCCAGAATCTCCGCAAATCGTGAAGCGCTGGTGCCGATCTCAGGAGTTGCCACCTCGGGAAGCTGGTTCGCCACCAGAGCGCGCTCGGCCGGGTTGTCGTCCACGAAGACCATACTGTCCAGCCCAATGTTGAGCTCCGCGGCGATCTCGCGGATATTTTCCGGCTTCGGATTCCAGTTCGCTTTGAATGCGCTGAAATCTTCCAGCCTGAGAATGCTGTCCGGATGCTCAAAACCAGCCTTCGCATTCTCGAGATCGTTTTTCGAGCAGACGGCCAGGATCACGCCCCGCCGCTGCAGAGCTTTCACATACCGCTGGAAGTCGAGAAAGGCCTCGCCGACCGGGTGATCACGGCCCAGGATGAGGTTCTGAACGCCGTCGTCGCCGATCACACCGCCCCAGAGTGTGTTGTCGAGGTCCAGGACGAGACACTTCTTGGATTTCCCGAAGGCAGCTTTGATGATGCCGGCTACGTTGCGCGCGAGCGCCACCGTGGCCATCGGCGTGACCGCCATGTGGAAGTTGTACCAGTATGTATGTCGGTACCAGGCGTCCAGGCCCATCTGCGCCGAAAGGTAGTGAATGTCGTTGATCAGAAAATGCTGATGGCTGCGCGCGTAAGCGGCAAATTCGGCATTGAGCCTCATCAGAAAATTCACTCGCCCATAGGTCTCGGAGCTGTCGAGGTTGCCCAGAACCCGGAGACGTGGCAGATCGAAGTTATTTTGAACGATCACCGCGCCAAGCTGGGTATAGATCTTTTCCCAGATTGCCCGGAAGCGGTCCATCTCGCGATGGAAACGCTGGTCGACCTGCTCGTCCGTTTCCAGCAGCTCCGGAAACTCCGCAACATTTTGCCAGCCCGTGTGCAGGAAGACAATGTCCGGACGGAAGTTCGCGAGCTGCGGATTGTCGAACAGGACATCTTCTGCATACCGGTTATATCCGGACTCATAAAACTCCGGCTCGATGCCATGGGCCAGCAGAAACAACTCCAGCATGCTCCGGACTTCTGTGGTCGTGGATCCGCCAAGTATGGCGATCCTCTTTTGCAGGAGATTCGGCTGCCCCAGCAGTTCCTTCCTGAGCTGCTGCCGCTTGCGCATGATATTGGCAGGAGTGACCGGGAATCTGAGGTCCCGAAGAATTTCGCTTTGCATAGGTTTAGTCTCCAATGTCACGCCTGCGGTCCCATTCGTCCCGCGCTCGATCCCGCGCTCTGCCGTCCCCGGGGATTTTTCGTCCTTCTCCGTCCCATGGCTGGCCCTCAGGCATGTTTGGGAGCCTCAGCAGCCCTGGCCGTCGATTCCGGCAATTCGTAAAAGGTCTCCAACCGTCGAACAGCCCACAACTTCGTCGATTGAAATCTCAGCGCTGTTCGCCGATTCCGCCAGAACAATCATTCCGACCAGGGCGGCGGAATCCCAGTTCTCGAGTTCCTCCAGTTTCTCCGTGCCACGGAGCGTGCCTGCCCGCAATCCAAGGATTCCATCCAGTTCGAGCAGGAATTCTTCTCGTGTCATGATCTGCTGTTCCTCATCAGTGGGCTGGTTTTGTGCGTTCCGCCGCTGTCCCCGGCGTGTCACTGGCAGTTGCTGACCCCGGAACGGAGGTCGGCCGGTCGAATCGGACGGGCATCGCGATACAGCTGATTACGCCGGACGCGGAGCCGCGGAAGCACCTCGAGTTCAAAAAACAAGGCTTCATCCGATTCTGCGCAGGTGCTCACCCGGTCCAGGCGGAAAGGATCCGCGCGTGTGTCGTTGGCCACACTCTCGCTCAGAAAGACTGCCTCGTGTCCCGACCGCCGCAGGCATTCCGCAACGGCTCCTGTCAGGTCCTTCGATGAACCGTAAGGCTGGCTGAAGGAGCGCACCCGCGCACCGGAGAAAGCCTCAAGCTCCGCTTTGTTTGTCTCTATCTCAGCCGCGACCTCGCGATGCGAAAGAGATCGGCAATGGGTGTGGCTGTAAGTATGGTTGCCAATTTCAAAGCCGTAGCTTTTCAGTCCCCGAAGCTGCACATCGGTCAGGTACAGATTCGCGTCCTTTGCCAGTTGGCTGTCGTTGATTCCCGCCAGACGGCAGAGTGCATCGAGAAAGATATCGCGCTCGTTCAGCGAGAGCGTGGGGAAAAAGACTCCGAAGACATCGGCCAGATTGTGATACGCAGCATCCTCCCGCCCGGGAACCGCGCGAATTGCGGAATTGACAACATCCATTCCTGCCAGTTCTGCGACATAGCAGACGAGATTGTCGGGAGCCATGCGGCGGTTATTGACAAAGGCTGCGTTGACGAAAAACACAGCGGGCACACCGTATTGTCGGCACAACGGGCCCGCGATTTTGGCCACAGATGCATAAGCATCATCGAACGTCAGCAGAACCGGACGCGACGGCAGGCCGCGCCCCCCGCGGTTCGTGAGAACATCGTCGAGGCTCACCGGCGCGTAATGCCCGGTCAGGAACTGCAGAGCGTTCTCGAAGGTGCGCGGCGAAACCGTGACTCTGATTCCGGCCGTGAAGGGCGTCGGCAGGGCGGCAATATGGTGGAAGACGACGCATCGCAGCGAGCAGGACCGGCCCAGCAGGCGAGTGATGCAGAAAGGGTCGGGAAGGTGCCAGCAAACGCCCGCTCCCATCCGGATCGCTGCCTCCCGCAACCGCCTAGAGGACAACGCGCTCTCCTTCGAGAAAGGTCCGTTGCCACAGTTCCAGGCTCAGCAGCGAGAAAATCTCTTTCGAAAAGTCTCTGCCGCTCGAGTTTTCCTCGAGCAGTTTCTCCACTGCGTCTTTGCGGAAGTAGCCCCGCTGGCGGGTCTTCGAATCCAGTAGCACGTCGCGAACCACGCTCTTCAGCTCCCTGCGCATCCAGGTGGCATATGGAACCGGAAACCCAGCCTTCTTTCGGTTCCGGATCTGGTGCGGTATCTGCTGCGATAAAGCCCTTTTCAGAATGTACTTGGTGTTTCTGCCGTTGACCTTCTGGCGCGGAGGCAGGGACGCCGCATATTCCAGAACCTTGTGATCGAGAAGAGGCACCCGGAGCTCGATCGAGTTCGCCATCGTCATCTTGTCTGCCTTGATCAGGAGGTCGTCCGGCAACCAGGTCTTCGTATCGATATACAGCATCGTGTGCAGGGTGTCTTTTCCGCGCATGCGAGCCTGCAGTGTACGTACCGGCGCGACGCTGCGCTCACGGTCGATGGCGCTCTGAAAATCCTGCGAATACACCGTGCCCAGCCCGTTGCCGGTGGTCAGATGCGGGTTGGAGGTCCGGCCGTAGTAGTAGTCCGGGAAACGCTCAGCCATAAGCGGAATATATTTCCTGAACTTCGTGAGACCGAAGCCGGAATCGGCAACCGACATGCCGGCCGCCAGCGCGGAATTAAGCAGCCGGCCGCCGCGCTTCACCCGCTCGAGCCACAGCAGGTTCCGATAATTGCTGTACCCGGCGAAGGCCTCGTCGCCGCCTTCTCCCGACAGCAAGACCGTAACATGTTCCCTGGCGAGCTTCGACACGTAATAAAGCGCGATCGCAGGCGGCTCGCAGACCGGCTCTTCCATGTACCAGACATAACTGGGCAGAAAGGCCGCGAAATCCTCCGCTGTGATCGTAATCTCGTGGTGCTCGCTGCCAAACTTCTCTGCAGCGAGCCGGGCGTACGGCCGCTCGTCGGCCACCTGTCCCCCGGAGAAACCCACAGTGAAACTGCTCATCCGCATCCCTGTCTCGTTCACGGCGAGACTCAGCACCCCGGTCGAGTCAACGCCGCCACTCAGCAGGACTCCCACCGGCACGTCCGCAATCATGTGCAGACGGACCGTTTCCGCGAGCAGAGCAAGAAGCTCCTTCTCTGCCTCCGCCGCCGATTTCTCCTCGGACGAGTCGGCGAACTGCAGGTCCCAATACTGCCGGATCGTGATCTGTCCGTTCCTGGCCAGCAGATAGTGCCCCGGAGCAAGTTTGCGAATTCCTTTCAGCAGGGTCTCTTCGCCGGGAACATACAAAAATGTCAGGAAGCGGTCGATCAGCTCCGGCGCCATCTGCCGGTCGACGGAGCGATCGGCGAGGATCGCCTTGATCTCCGATGCAAACACCAGGGAGTTATCGGTCAGCGTGTAGTAAAGAGGCTTTATGCCGACCCGGTCCCTGGCCAGCATCAGCGTATTCGTCCGCCCGTCCCATATGGCGAACGCGAACATCCCGCGCAGCTTTTCCAGACAGTCGGGACCAAATTCCTCATACAGATGGACGATGACTTCCGTATCGGTCTTCGTTTTGAAAATGTGTCCCCGCTGCAGCAGATCGGCGCGAAGCTCCTGAAAGTTATAGATCTCCCCATTGAAGACGATCCAGACAGTTCCATCCTCATTCGACAACGGCTGATGTCCGGTGCTGAGATCGATGATCGACAGGCGGCGAAAACCAAGGCCAATGGGTCCCGCGGCATGGTATCCCTCATCGTCCGGACCGCGATGGCGGATTGAGCCAGCCATCTCCCTGAGAAGCGGGATCGGCACAGCCGCCTCACCGTCAAACACGAGCTTTCCGCAGATTCCACACATAATCGGCCTGGATCCGGGTGGGAGTTATTTCCAGATTGACTCAATACCGAAGAGTCGCCTTAATTGCTGGCCGCGGATGTAGGCCAGGTACGATCTGTCCTGCGGCCGGCTGGGACGCACCACATAGGACTTGGAAAATCCATATAACATGCCGAGCGACCCCAGAACGCGCGGTTTGCTTATCAACCGGCGCAGAGCGCTGGCCAAAACGAAGAGCGGATGATAGCCCGATACATAGCACGCCACGCCGTGTTTCACGCGATCGCGGTATAAGCCCTCTTCCATTCCCGTAATTCTGTGGTGTACGAGCGGAAGTTCCGGGAAGGCATAGGTCGTCCAGCCCATCATGTTGGCCTTGACCTCGTCGATGGTGTCCCAGCCGGACGCAGGCCACAGACCCCCAATCGCGTCCCAGCACTCGCGCCTGTAGATCTTCGTCGCGCCGCGAACGTGAAATCGGGGATTCTCTTCCACTATCAGTTGCCCGCCGATATCGTGCTGAATCTCTCCGCCGCCGATCCCCAGCGCGGGATCATCACGAAAGCGTTCAAAGCAGCTTTCGAAATACCGCGTAGAGAAGGTCAGATCGCCGTCCAGTTTCACCAGAAACTCCCAGTTCCTGGAGCCAAGCGCGCCGTACCCTTCATAGAAGGCCTCCATAACTCCCCCGCCGGACTTTCGAAATCCCCGATTCCTGCGGTGGACCACGCGGATCCAGTCATGGCGCTCTGCGTAGAGGTCGGCAATCGCTCCGGTCCTGTCCGTTGAACCGTCATCAACGATAACCCACTCGGCCGGTCGAATGCTTTGATTACAAACGCATTCGATCGTGGACTCGAAGTATTTCTCCTCGTCACGAACCGGAGTGATGATCACATACTCCATGGTCGGTCTCGCGATCAGGCTAGGCCGCCGGCGGCTAACGGGGCAGAAGCGACGTTCAATTCCGGCGGCGGACAGGTCTGAACCGGCTCCGGCTCGCTCAGTTCGTTGCAAATCACATGCACAATCCGCTCCGCACTCCTGCCATCCCACCCTTCCGGCAGCTCACCTTTCTTCGGCAGTCCCAGTTGCTGTTGTATAGCCTCGCGGATACCGGGTGTTGTCGTTCCTGCAAGAAGGTTCGTGCCGACCTGCAGGGTGACCGGGCGCTCGGTGTTGTCTCGCACCGTCACGCATGCCACTCCGAGAGAAGTGGTCTCTTCCTGAATGCCACCTGAGTCTGTTACCACCAGAGCGGCGTGATCCATCAGGCAAAGGAAATCGAGATAGCCCAGTGGCTCGATCAGCGTAATCTTCCCGTTCGCGCTCGGGCCTGACCGCTCGCCGGCTTGCCCGCGCTCCTCCGGGCGGCAGAAGAAACCCTCGTAGCCAAATTCGGTGATCTGCTTCTGGGTTCTCGGATGCGCCGGAAAAACGATCGGGCATTGCCGGGACAGATCCTGGAGACCTTCCAGGATCGTCAGGAAGCCCGCACGGCTATCCACATTCGATGGCCGATGGAGGGTCAGAAGCGCATAGCGTCTCGCGCTCGTCCGCGATCCGTCGCTGCTCTCAATATCCTTCAGTGCCAGGCGGTCGAGAATGGGAGACAGTCTCGCCTGCGCCCGGAAGGCAAGAAGCGAGTCGATCATGGTGTTGCCCACGAAATGGATTCTGTGCTTTGGCACGCCTTCCCGCTCCAGGTTGTGGACCCCGCTTTCTTCAGTCACAAACAGGAGGTCTGCCAGGTGATCGGTTACGATGCGATTAACCTCTTCGGGCATGGAGCGGTCGCGTGAGCGCAGGCCGGCTTCCACATGGGCAATCAGTGGTCTGGACCCGTGCGAGTCATAGGCGATTTTTGCCGCCACCAGCGCGCAGGCCAGCGTCGAGTTCACGTCGCCTACGACGATCAGCAGGTCCGGCCGCTCCCTCAGCAGAACTTCCTCAAATCGTTTCATGATTTCGGCCGTTTGCACCGCGTGGGAGCCGGATCCTGCGCCCAGGTGAACATCGGGCTTCGGGATTTTCAGCTCAGTAAAAAACCGGCCGGACATGGCTTCGTCATAATGCTGGCCCGTGTGGACGAGTATGCTTTCGAGGGTGCGATGAGATTTCCGCCAGCCTCCGGAACTGACCGCTGTCGCAACTCTTTGGTTATGCTGCGCCATCGCGGCAATGATGGGCGCGGCCTTCATAAAGTTAGGCCTTGCTCCCACGATAGTCATAACCTTGGCGCTGCTGGAATTGATCATCACGGTCATCTGCGCTTCCTTTCCGTGCTCTCGTCGCGCCTGCCTCTGTCGACCGAACCTCAGGTGGCAATGGAATGTCTGGCGAATGGTTCGAGCTGCTCGGCTGGTGCTGCTCCCTATCGTCCCGCGAACGCATACAGCAGCCAGCCCAGCTCATAGGGCCGGCATTCGTAGCGGATCATCAGTTTCGCTTCCGCCGCGCCGCTGCGCATGTTGAGAAAACGCAGCGCGGCATCGGAATACTTGTCCCTGGCGGAAAGATAAATGCAGCGCCATACCAGGCCGGGCTCGGGTTCGATGAAGTCGCGGCGCAGCTCATTGCACCCGCTGATCCAGGCCAGGCCTTTAAAGATCGCTTCGCTGAAATCGCGGCCGCAGGCATCACCGGCGGCAAACAGCATCATCGGCGCCATGGCGTGCTGGTGAACCGAGTAAACGGGATAGCGGCTGACCACTCTCGCCGTCGCGGCGTCGTAATGCCACGACCATTCGCCCAGCGGGCCCTGCAGCTCGCACATGGTGTCAGCGGTGCGCAGCGCCATCTCCCGCGCCTCGCGGTCGTCGTTTGCCTGTGACAGTCGAGCCAGGGCGATCGTGGGGTAGACCTGGTCGGCAAAGCTGCCGATCCTCCGCCGCAGGTATCCCGCTGGCGGTTTGCTCCGGCTGCGATGTCCGTAGACCCCGCCCTCCCCGCAATTTCTCTTCAGGATCTCCTTCGCCTCGCGGATCTGCTCCTCCAGCCCAGGCAAATTGCTGCGGCCCGCCTGCAGGCAGCCGGCCAGCCCGGTCAGGTACCACGCAACTTCCATCGTGCTGCCCAGCCGCCCGTCGGCGAAGCGTTTCAGGGCTTCCTGCGCCCGCAGTTCTTTGTAGACGCCAGGCAGGCGTTCTGGCGCCAGTTCCGCACAGGTCCACAGCAGCAGTCCCAGATCGCCCGCGCCGTTCACCCACTGTGTGTCCCGCAACAAAGCCTCAAGCACCGGCGCAATCGCAACCGGCGAGGGCCGCCCGCTCGCTTCATAGCGATGCAGCCCGAGCAGGGTCATCATCGTATAGCGGGGCGAATGACCCGTCCGCTCGAGGCCGTTCTCCGTCTGCTCGTAGGTGTAGCAGAAGATCTGCTTCTCCTCGTCCAGCATCGGCCGCAATCCCCGCGCAGCCATATCGCAGAGCTCCGCAACGCTCCAGCCGCCCACGTCCCACTGCTCTCTTTCCACTGCTGTGCCTGAAGACATGACTCAGTTCCGGCCCTCCAGAACCGCGCAGATGTGGCCGACCACCGCCTGCAGGGTGGCTTCCTGTTCCGGAAGAAAAGTGGATCTCCGCTCGCGCCGGACCAACTTCAGTTTCTCGTGCACGTCCTGCTCGCTCTCCAGCAGGGTCAGCTTGCCGCTGCCGGCCAGATGCCGGTCCACAGCGCCGAGCTTCCCGCGGAAGAGGCTGTAGACCGGAATTCCCAGTGCGGCGGCTTCGCGGTTCATCGTGCCGCCTCCGCTGATCACCAGGTCCGAATACCAGATCAGATCGAGCCCATCCACAGCGTGCTTCGGAACCACGATTTTCCCCGAGGCAAAGAGTTCCGGCCTGGCGCTGCGCAGTTCCGCCTCCTGCTTCGCCGTGCGCGGCAGCAGAACCGTCTTCGCCTCAGCATGCTCGCCAAGGCGGTCGAACACCGCCATCAGAAGCTTTTCACTTTCCGGATTGTGATAATGCGCCTCAGTCGCCGGTGGCCGGATCACCACGTTCAGACTCTCCGCGCGCAGCCCCAGCGACTCCTTCAGCGAAGGATTCGGCTGAAAGAATGGAACGTAGACATCCTCTTTAATGCCCGGATAGTGCAGCACGTGATCGGGCCGGAATCCGTTATCGACAAAGATCGTCGACGGGATGACTTCCGGAGTCATCATCCACTTCTTTCCCGCCGAACCCAGCCACTTGGTCAGCCGCAGGTCGGCATGTTCATAATCGGCGATCGTAATGTTGCGGATCCGCAGGAGCGCGGAGAGCGCGATCAGGGATCGCGATCCGTGCGAAACGCTGATGTCGGGCCTTTTGCGGAGGATATAAGGCGCCAGCTGCAGGACCCGAATCCCCAGGCCCGCCAGCTTGGCAATGCGGTGCTTACCGTAATGCCGCCCGATTTTCCGGTATTGCAAGCCGGCCATGTTCGCCAGCTCGCATACCTGGAAGCAATCCCGTGCCGTGAGAATGACCTCACAGTTCAGCTTTTCCAGTTCCTGCAGGATTGGATGGAAAAACGGCACATGCGGTGAATTCTCCAGGTCGATCCATATCCTGGGCTTCCGGCCGCCGCCCGGCAGCAGAACCGGCTCACCGTTGTCGCTTCGCGGCGACGCGACATGCTGCATCCCGGTCTTCTCGTCGGACTGGGCCGTTCTCGCTTCAACGTTATTCGGAACTGTCGCGAGTTCATTGAGCATGGTTCATCGCGCCCCTGATGGAATGTGCTGATTATTTTCGGTTCGGTATGGGAGTGTGCGGCGGACGGAGCAGCGGCCAGCCTCCGCGCCGTGTCGGCCAATGCTGCAGCGGAGTTCCCGCTAGGCCGTCATTTCGGCCGCCACTGCGGCCTCGGCACTTCCCGCCGGCTTGTGCGCGATCCGCGAGGTAAACGAAAGCACCTCATCCGCCACCCGCCTCTGCTGGCTGGCCGTCAGCTG
>Ga0335074_10001273_pt1 | contig 34408 bp, 29 predicted proteins | sample Lox_Sample_23_FD_206715 | JGI IMG/M metagenome (GOLD analysis project Ga0335074, IMG submission 206715) | Soil microbial communities from Loxahatchee National Wildlife Refuge, Florida, United States - Lox_Sample_2.3 | ecosystem: Environmental > Terrestrial > Soil > Wetlands | place: USA... | reverse complement strand
GGGCATGACCTTCCAGCCGCGCGACTCCGCCAGGCGCTTGTAAACCTCGTTCGGCTTCTCTCCCGTCCAGCACTCCCGCGCTCGCTCGAGGATCGTGGGGTGGAGGATGCGCGCGCCGTCGAGCTCGCCGCCGCGCCGCAGCGCCTCGGCGAAGCGGAACATGTCGCCCGCCGTGGAGGAGATGCCCACCCAGGGCATCTCCGCGTCCTCTTCGAGGAACGCGCCCTGGGACCCGAGATTGCCGTGCCCCAGATGGTTCATGGGCGCGTTGCCGCGGAACTCGGGCGCGAGGTGCCGCTCGCGCAGATCGCGCCGCAGGCCGACGGAGGTGTCGGCCATCCGCAGCGGTTTGAGGATGTCGTCCTCGACGATCTGGCGGTAGCGCCGCTCGTGGGGATCGGTGCGGCGCACGGCCTCGCCCATCAAGGCGTGGTTGACCATCGGGGAGTAATCGAGCCGCGTCCCCGGCGCCTCGGCGGGATAGATGTTCGGGTTCGCGCAGATGGCCTCGATGATCTCGCTCAACCGATCGATGCACATGCCCTCACGGGGCGTGTACAGGCTCGGGATCCCTGCGGTGTGCGTGAGCAGATGATAGAGCGTGATCGTCTCTCGCCCGCGCCCGGAGAACTCCGGGATGACCGAGGAGATCGGCGTGGTGAGCGCGAGCCGGCCCTGCTCGATCGCCCGGAACACGAGCACGTTGGTGAACGCCTTCGTCACCGAGAAGATGCTGAAGACCGCATCCTTCTTCACGGCACGCGTGCGTGCCTCGTCCGCGTGGCCGAGCGCCTCGTAGAGACCGACCGTGCCGTGCCGTGCGACGATGATGACGCCGCCCAGGTAAAGACCCCGGCGGACGTCCTCGTCCATCACGGCCCGCAAGTGGAGCAGTTGCTCCGGATCCAGCCCGCTCGCCTTCGTTTCGCTCATATGCGCCTCGCGATGGACCTCTGTGCAGGGGACGGCATGATAGCGCTCGGGCGCCGTCAGGGGGCGCATCGCCGCGCGCTCAGACGCCGGCCATCAAGGCAACCTTCGGTCCTCCCGCTTGCTCGGCGAGCGACCGCTCGGCCGAGAGCACCGTGTTGTTCATCAGCATGGCGACCGTCATCGGACCCACCCCGCCCGGGACGGGCGTGATGTACGACGCCTTGGCCCGCACACCCTCGAAATCGACATCGCCCGTGATGCGACCGTCGGGCAGGCGGTTGATCCCCACATCGATCACCACGGCGCCGGTGCGCACCATCTGCGGAATGATGAGGCCGGGTACGCCCGCCGCCACGACCAGGATGTCGGCGAGGATGGTGAACTGCGCGAGATCGCGCGTCTTCTTGTGGCAGATGCAAACCGTCGCGTCCTGCTGCATCAGCATGAGCGCGAGCGGCTTGCCGACGATGTTGCTCGCGCCCACCACGACCACGTTGCGCCCCTCCACATCGATCCCCTCGTGCTCGAGCAGCCTCTGCACGCCGAAGGGCGTGCACGGCGGGAAGATCGTGTTGCCGGTGACGAGCCCGCCGACGTTGTACAGGTGAAAGCCGTCTACGTCCTTGTCCACGGCGATTCGCTCGAGCACGCTCGCCATCTCGATATGCCGCGGCAGCGGCAGCTGCACGAGAATGCCGTGCACGGTCGGATCCGCATTCAGCCCGTCGATCCGGCGCAGGAGCTCGGCCTGGGTCACCTCGACCGGCAGCTCCGCGAGATCGGAGCGGATGCCGACCTCGCGACAAGCGGTGATCTTGTTGCGCACATACAGCCGCGAGGCCGGGTCGTCACCGACGAGGATCACCGTGAGCCCCGGCCGCACCCCGCGCGCGGCGAGCTGCTCCACGCGCTGCGCAATCTCTGCGCGAATCTTTCTCGCGACCGCCTTGCCGTCGATGATGCTTGCGCTCATTGCTCCACGATACCCTGGCCGCGGCCCGGGCGGAAATCCGGTCACGCCGGCTTGATATGGAAAATCCGCTCCGCGTTCTGGTGGCACACCTTGGCCTTGTCCGCCTCGGACAGGGGCGCGGAGTCGATGAACGCGACGGCCGGCGCGGTCGGCTGGTAGGGGTAGTCGATCGCCCAGAGCACGCTGTCCGCACCGATCTTCTTGATCGAGTACTCGAGCGCGAGGGGGTCCTCGACGCCGCTCGTCGTGATGACGAAGTTGCGCCGGAAATACTCATCCATGGTGAGCTGGGTCTTCGGCGCCCGACCCATCGTCTGCGCGCGGCTGTTCATGAAGGTGATGCGCCAGATCCAGAAGTGCACGGCCTCGCCCATGTGGCCGATGCAGATCTTGAGCTTGGGGAAATGGTCGAAGACGCCGCCGGCCATCATGCGCACCGCGTGCGTGCCCACCTCCACCCCATAGGCCCACATCGCCGAATCCATTCCATAGTCGCGCAGGGGGCCCTTCAGGCCGTCGGACGGCCCGCGCGGATGAATGTAGATGCAGGCGTCGAGCGCCTCGGCGGCCTCGAGGATCGGCCAGAACTTCGGATCGTCGAAGTACTCGCCGTTCGTGTGCGAATTGACGATGAAGCCGTTCAGCTTCAACTTGCGGATGGCGCGCTCCATCTCCGCGGCCGCGCGCTTCGGCGCCTGCGGGGCAAAGCTCGCGAGCCCGGCGAACCGCGTGGGATGACGCGCGACCACCTCGGCCAGCCGATCGTTGGCGAGGGTGGCGAGCTCGCACGCCGAATCCGCGTCGAACATCTGCACACCGGGCGCGGTCAGGGACAGGAGGTGCATGTCGACGCCGTACTCGTCCATCTCCCGCAGCCGCTTGCCTTCGAGATCGAGCAGCCCCTCGAGGAACCCCATCGACCCGTAGCCCGGCTGGGCGTCGTAGATGCCCTTCACGAGCGGCATGTCGGCGCTGTCCCCGGGAGCGCGCGCAACCTTCTGCAGCGCCTTGGCGACTTCCGGGATGGAGAACGCTTCCTCGGTGGCAATCTTGCGAATCTTTCGAGCCATGGTGCGCTCCTCGACGTTCAACGAAACGACGACGATACACCCGCGGTGAAGGGGGCCACAGTGCCCCTCGGCCGTCTGCGGAGCGTCACCCGCGTGTCGCAACCGCCGTGCGGTCTGCGCCGCCGGCAGCTCGGCAGCTCGCTGGCTCGGTAGCTCGGCAGCCCGTGTTACCACCCGGGGGCGGATTTGCGCGATCATTCTCCGCCGGAACTCCAGCGGCGCGCCCGGGTGCGGCGCGCAGAGGGGGATAGTGATGGCCGACCTCGAGTTCGACTACATCATCGTCGGCGCCGGCAGTGCCGGATGCGTGCTCGCGAACCGCCTGTCGGATGAGCCGCGTCACCGCGTGTTGCTGCTCGAGGCGGGCGGCGACGATCGGCCCGCGCGCAATCCGCGACAGTTCTGGTCGAATCTCATGATCCATGCGCCGATCGGATTCGGGCGCACCCTCAACGACCCGAACGTGAACTGGCTGTACGAGACCGAGCCGGATGCGGGCGGTCGCGTGCACAAGTGGCCCAAGGGCAAGGTGCTCGGCGGCTCCTCCTCGATCAATGGCCTGCTCTACATCCGCGGCCAGCACGCCGACTTCGACGGCTGGCGCGATGCCGGGTGCGAGGGCTGGAGCTCGCGCGATGTGCTGCCGTACTTCCGCCGCTCCGAGGACCAGGCGCGCGGCGAGAGCGAATGGCACGGCGTGGGCGGCCCGCTCCGCGTCTCGGATTTCACGAGCCGCCATCCGCTCTCCGCGGCCATGCTCGAGGCGTGCGTGCAGGCGGGCATTCCACGTTCCGCGGACGTGAACGGCGCGGAGCAGGAAGGCGTCACGTGGTTCCAGGTCACCGTCCGCAACGGGCGCCGTTGCTCGACGGCCGTCGGATATCTGCACCCGGTCATGCACCGGCCCAACCTGCGGGTCGAGACGCAGGCGCTCGCCACACGGATCGTGCTCGACGGCCACCGCGCCGTCGGTGTCGAATATGTGCGGCACGGCCTGCGCCGTGTCGCCCGAGCGCGCGCCGAAGTGATCCTCGCCGCCGGCGCCGTCGCCTCCCCGCAGCTGCTCGAGCTCTCGGGCATCGGGCGAGGGGAGGTGCTCCAGCGCTGCGGTATACCCCTCGTCATGGACTCGCCCGGCGTCGGCGAGAACCTCCAGGACCACTACATGATCGGCGCGCAGTGGCGCGTGAAGTCCCCGTATGTGACCGTCAACGAGCTCTCGCATGGCGCGCGGCTCGCCTCGGAGACGGTGAAATACCTCTTCACGCGCAAGGGCTTGCTGAGCTATGCCGTGGCGCATGTCGTCGCCTTCGCACGATCGAGCCCGGAGCTCACGCGACCGGACCTGCAGTTCCAGATGATGGCCGCCAGCATGGATCTCGAGCAGCTCGCGAAGACCCAGGCGCTGGTCCTCGAGCGGCAGCCGGGCATGACCTGCACGCCCTGTCAGATCCGCCCCGAATCGCGCGGCACCGTCCACATCCGCTCGCGGGACCCGGCGATCTACCCCGCGATCGTGCCGAACTATCTGAGCGATCCCGCCGATCAGCGGGCCGCGATCGCCGGCATGACGTTCACGCGCCGGATCATGAGCCAGCCGGCGCTCGGGCCGTATCTCGAGTCTACGGCGGACGGTTTCGGAGACACCGAGGAGTCGATGCTCGCCTACGCTCGGGTGGCGGGTAACACGCTGTACCACGCCGTGGGCACGTGCCGCATGGGCAGCGACGCTGCGGCCGTCGTCGACCCGCAGCTGCGGGTGCGCGGCATCGAGCGGCTGCGCGTGGTCGACGCCTCGATCATGCCGCGCATCACCTCGGGCAACACGAATGCCGCGACGATCATGATCGCCGAGAAGGCCGCGGACTTGATCCTCGGTAGGGCGGCGCCGACGGCGGCCGGGGAGCGAGCGCGGATGACGGAGGGCACGCAGCGCACCGCCGTCGAGGCCTGATCACGGGGTCATTGCGAAAGAATGCGTGCCTTGATCGCCTCGTACTCCGAGTCGGTGATGAGCCGCTCATCGAGCATCTTCTTCGCCTCTTGCAGGCGCCGCACCGCGTCGGACTCGGCCGAGGGCGCAGCCCCTCGTGCGGCGTCTGCGGGTCCTGCGAATCCCGCGCTGCCCGCCAGTTGAAAGCCGCCCGAGCGAGCGCGCAGCTCCTCGAGCTCGCGCAGGCGCCGCTTCTCGCGCCACGCCTGATCCTGCGCCTGGCAAATGCGATACACGGCCTGCGCCTGATCCTTGCGCAAGCCGGTGAACTCGTAGACGCGCGCGCCCGCCGCGCCCTCCGAGGCGAGGTCGGCGGCGCTACCGCCGCGCACGACGAGATCCGCCGAGAGGATCCCGACCCTCACGGTCACATCCTCGAGATCCTGCCAGCGGATATTCGACACATCGAAGCCGCCGAGGAGCTTGCGCGCGAGCCACACGAGCCGCCCCGTCGTCGCCGCGAGGAGCAAGCGCCGGTGCGGCAAGGCGAACAGGCGGCGCTGCACGGCCCACGCCTCGAGCGTCTCTTCGGGGATCAGAATGGAGCGCAGATCCGCGAGCGGGCCGGTCAAGCCCGGCTCCTCCGCGCCGAGACGCGCTTCGCCCCGCCGCGGCGGGGCGCTCATGGGCTCATCCATCGCTCCCTCATCGGCGTGCCATGCTCAATGCGGCGCCGCCGGAGGCGGCGCGGCACCCGCGGGAGGCGCGCCGCCCGCCGGCGCCCCGGCGGGCACACGCGGAGTGGAATGCGTCGCGAGGAGCGCACGCAGCTCACGCAGCTTGCCTTTGATCACCGCGGCGTTCTCGCTCCCCATCCGGATCAGTGTCTTCTGGCCCGCCGACAGCGCCTCGAGCTTGGGGTCGGCATACAGGTACATGACGTTCGGCTGCACGAGCTCGATCGGGCCCGGCACGTCCGGCGTGTCGAGCAAGTGATCGATCACCTCGATCACGCGGTCGTTGAAGTATTCGGTCGGGTAGCCGAGATCTTCGTACGCCTGCTGGAAGAGCGGGTAGAAACGGAAGTAGACGGCGGCGAGCTGCTTCACGTCGGTCGCCTTCACGACGTCGATGAGCGGCCCGTAGCGCTTGAAGTTGTCCGGGCTGAGCGTCACGTGATCGGCCGTGCCGGCGACCGCAAACTCCCCCGGTGTCGCAACGATCGGGCGCAGCTCGAGCGCCACCTTCTTGCGCGGCAGATTGTCGATCGTCGCGACGACGTGGCGGATGAGATTCTGCGGGACCAGGAACTTGTCGAGCGCTGCGCCCGCAAGCGCGCTGTGGATGGCGGCGTCGCTATCGTTGAGCGCCGGCAGCGGGGGCGAGGCGCCCTGGGTCGGCGGCGGGGGCACAGGATGCTCGATCGCAGGCTCGCTCGGCGGAGGCGACGGCTGCCGCACCTCGTGCGTCGGGGCGGGCACCGGCACGGTCTGCCGGGCATAGTAGTAGTAATAGAGCACGGCGGCGCCCACCAGCACGGCGGCCGCGGCGCCCCACACGATCGGCTTGTCGGATGTCATCTGCCGGCCTCCGTCGATCCTCGCATGTCCTTCCATCCCTGGAGGCATGCCCCGGTGAAGGCACGCAACATAGCAGATCTCGTGCTCGCGATCAGACGGCGGTCGCGCGCACCGGGGCATCCCTTCCGGCTCCGCGAGTGAACGCCCAGTCGAGGAGGCGGCTTGCGAGTCCGCCGCCGAGACTCGCGCCGGTCAGATCATGGAGGTGGTACTCGCTCCCGCCGAGGATCGCCTGCGCGGCGCTGAGGCCGCTGCGCACCGCAGGTCCGATCCCCTCGCACATGTCACGCGTCGCGAGCCCGGCGGCATCGCCGGTGACGAAGGCGTCCGCCACGCGACCGACATCCACACCGCCGCGCAAGTAATAGCTGTAACCCGCCGGCTCGCAGTGCGCGCCGCGCGCGAGCCTGCGTCCGAGCATCGCGGTAAACCTCGCCCAGTGCTGTTTGATATCGTCGCCCCGGCGCTTGATGCGCTCGGCCATGCCGCCGACCCCGACATTGAGCCAGCCGTTCGCCTTCGGCACGTACCAGGAGTAGCCCGGCAGACCCTTCTCGAAGAACCACAGGTGGCAGTCGGGCTCCTGCCACTCGTAGGCGAATTCGTGCTCGAGGGTCACCGTTTGCAGCTCGCTCGCGCGCGGATTCGCCTCACGAAAGAACGTGCGGTAGACCGGACAGCGGGTGCCGCCGGCGCCGATCAAGTACCGGCCACGGTAGGCATCGTCGATCGAATATCCACCGCCCACGTCGCGGCGGACCGTGCGCACCATGTGCTGCTCGAAGGCCGCGCCCGATCGCTCGAGCAACCAGGCGTCGAATTCAAACCGCCGGATCGAATGCTGCACGCACGGCAGGCGCAAGTGCAGACCCTTCACGTGCGCATGCAGCCGCTCGAACGTCAGAAAGCGGTGCGGATAGTCGGCGGGGCTCATGGCGAGGTCGCGAACCACATCGGGCGTGATCCAGCCGGCGCACAGCTTCAGCCGCGGGAAGCGCTCCTTGTCGAGCACCAGCACGTCCGCGCCGGCTTGCTTGAGCTTCCAGGCGGCGGTCGACCCCGCAGGGCCGCCACCCACGATCACAACGTCCCAAAACTTCACGGCACTGGATCAGCCCGGGTACAAATAGGCCCGAGTGAGTGGAATGTCGTTGTTGTCGTGCGGCGCGAACACGACCTGGAAGAGCTGCAGCGTGCCGGTCGTGAACCCGGCGATCGAGCCCGCGAGATACAGACGCCACATCCGTACGAACTTCTCGTCGAACATGCTGCGCACGCGCTCGATCTGCGCCTCGTAGCGCTCGAGCCAGTGTGTCAACGTGCGTGCGTAGTGCAGGCGCAGATTCTCGAGATCGAGGATCGAGAGGTCCCAGGGCTCGAACAGCCGCGCCATCTCCCCGATCGACGGCGGACAGGCGCCCGGGAAGATGCGCCGCTCGATCCACGGATGCAGCCGTGCGGGACGGTTGCGCGCGATCGAATGAATGAGTCCGCGGCCGTTGCTCGCGAGCGCGCGCGCCGCGACACCCCCGAGCGTCGGATAATTCTCCACCCCGACATGCTCGAGCATGCCGACCGAAACGAACGCGTCGTACCGCCCGGTGATGTTGCGGTAGTCGTCCTCCACGTACTCCACGCGGTCGGCGAGTCCCTCCGCCTTGGCGCGCTCGCGCGCGTACTGCACCTGCTCGTGCGAGATGTTGAAGGCGCGAACCTGAACACCGTATGCCCGCGCCATGTGCAGCGCGAGCGTGCCCCAGCCGAACCCCGCCTCGACCACGCGCTCCCCGGCACGCAGCCGCAGCTTGCGGCACACGTGATCCATCTTCGCGATCTGCGCCTCCTCCAGCGTGGCCGATGCCGTCGGATAGTAGGCGCAGGTGTACGCCATCGTGTGGCCGAGCCACAAACTGTAGAACTCGTTCCCGATGTCGTAATGCCGATGAATGTTGTCGCGCGACCCACCGAGCGTATTGGCACGGGGCCGGTGCAGCACGCGGGAGAGGGCGCGCAGCATCGGGTGCTTCTCGCGGCTCGCCGAGCCGCGATAGACCGCTTCGAGCAGCCGGACGTGATCGCCTTCGATATCGATCCGACCCTCGCTATAGAGGTCGCCGAAGGCGATCTGCGGATCGCGCAACAGCGCGAGTGGCACGCCCCGGTCCAGCAAGTGCACCGTGGCGACCGGCGTCACCCGGGCGGGCGCGATGCGCTCGCCGTTCCAGAGCACGAGCTCGACGGGCGGATCCCCGAAGGTCCTGAGCAGCTGCGCCAGGAGCTTGCCCCGAGCAGAGCGCTTGCTCACGACCGGCTCGCTCGCAGGCGAGCCGTCGGCTCGCGCGGTCACGGGCTTCATCTGCGAAGACTTGAGGTGGTCCTCGGCTACGTTCACGGCCCCTCCCCGACAGTGCGGTACATCGATTGAATCCCGCCCCCGCTGCAACCCGGGGGCGCTCGGGTGATCATGATCCTGACGGACTTCAGCCGCCCGCTGGCGTGCCGTTGGGCAATGCAGCAAACGCCGATCCGGCCACGAGCGCGCCGGACATGACCACTGCAGCGAGTCGCATGGCGTTCTACCTCTTATTCCCCGAGCTGGGGTGGCGCAATCTTCTCCCGGGCGCCCCAGGGACTGCAACTCGTCGCGGAATCGTCGCGGAAGTCACTGCGGCCGCTCGCGCGAGCCGTGTCGCGGCGTGCGCGCGGACCTGTCGGCGTCGGCCGTCGGCTTGCGCTGCGCGGTGAGCCACTGCGCGAGCCGCTCGAGCTCGGCGTCGCTCACCTCACTCGGCGCGAAGGTGGGCATCGTGCCCGGCCCGGACCGGACGGCGGTCGCGATCGCCTGCGCCGTGAGGCCCGTGCCCCGCAGCTCGCGCGCCACGTGATCGTTGTGACAGTAGCTGCAGGTCTCCCGCCACAGTTGCTGGCTGCTCGGCCACTCCCCCGCGGACTGGGCCTGCGCGGCGGTGGGCACGAGCAGCGCCGCCGCCCACGCGAGCGGCATCGCGGCCCGGATGAGGACCCGGGGTGCTGCCGCGATCGCCGGTCCCCGAGCCGATCCCACCCTCAGGCCCCTCCGACATGAATGCCGGATTTCCCGGGCGCCAGAATACCGTTGGGATCGAGCGCGCGCTTCAGCGCGCGGTTCACCTCGCGGCGCGTGTCACCGTAGGACCGCGCGACATCGTCCATGGCATCGATGCCGGCTCGATAGACTCCGTAGCCGTTGTCGGTGAACGCCGCGACGAGCTCGCGAAAGCAGTCTCGTGCTTGCTGCATCGCCGTGAGGTCGCGTCGATCGAACACCATGGCGACGAGATGGTGCAGGTCGCGACCGTGAACGGTCGCCCGCGCGAGGTAGTCGAGACCGTACCGCGCCAGGATGCCGCGCGCGAGATCTCTTTGCTGAGCAGCGTCCGTACCCCGCGCCGGCGAGACCGTCGCGAGCCAGGTGAGGCCGCCGCCGCCCACCCAGTCGAGCAGACTGAACGCGCTCAGGCTGAGCTCGTTCGCCTGCGAGCCGTCCCGGTACTCGCTCACGCGCCCGCCGGACGACTGGAACGCCCTCGTCACGAGATCGAGGTTCGGGGCGATCTGCTCCGGCGTGCCGTAGAGGCTGAACGTCGCGTTCCAGGCCGCGATGCCGTGCTGGCGGCCAACGTCGAGCACGAGGTCGTCCGGCACCGGCCCCGTGCCCTGGAACAGCTCCGCGCGACGCGTGACGGCGGTGAGCATGTGCGTCGCATTGGTGAGCGCGCAGGGATTTGCGAGCACGCCGCGCAGGCGCAGCGGTCGAATCGTCTCGACCGCTGCGGCGAGATCCCGATCGCGGCCATACTGCACCAGCAACGTTCGGTACGACGCCGGGGCCGGCATCAGCCACAGACCGAGCTTGGTCACGATCCCGAAGCTCGATTGCGTGAAGAGGCCGTCGAGGTAGGGACCGTAGCCGTACCTGAAGGACTGCCAGCACGTGCCATTCGGCAGCCCGCCCATTCCCGTGCGCAGCACTCGACCGTCGGCGAGCACCACCTCCATCCCGCAGGCATGGGCGAAGTGGTCGGCGTACGCCGTGCGTCCGGTCCCGCGCTCGAGTGTGTTGCCGACCGGTCCGACGAGCGGTCCGTCGCCGGGAAAGTCGAGCCACAGGTCGATGCTGCGATCCTTCAAATGGTCGTGCAGCTGCTGATAGGTGACCCCCGGCTCGACGAGCGCCGTGCACAGCACGGGGTCGATCTCGAGGATGCGATCCATGCGCTTCAAATCGAGGATGACCTGGCCTCGCGTCGCCGGCGCCGCCGAGCCGAAGCCCAGATTCCGGCCCGTCGAGATCGGCCAGATCGGGATCTTGTACCGATTGCAGACGGCGAGCACGCCTTGCACCTCGCTCAGCGAGGAAGCCAGCACCGCAGCGGAGGGCTCGTGCTCGTCCTCGGGCGCCGGAATCATGATCTTCCGGTAGGGCAGCAGCTGCGCCGGGTCCCGCAGCACGTATGCCGGGCCGACGACTCGCTGGAACCCCGCCAGCGCGCGCTCGAAGCTCGTGCTCGAAACGCCCGCCGGCAGCACGACGCGGGGCGACATGAGACTACCTATACCTGTGCCCGGGTGGGCAGCCGCAGCTCCCGCATTATCGCTCGGACGGGCCCCTCAGGTGAGCACGTCGAGGCCGCCGATCGCGGCGAACAGCTTGTTGAGGATGATGTAGAGCCGCTTGCGCTCCTCGCGCGTCAACAGGTGCAGCAACCGCGCCTGGTTGCGCTGCGCGACCGGCAGCAGCGTCGCGTAAAGCTTGCGACCCTTCGGCGTCACGCTGAGGATCACCGGGGCGCTGTCGCCGGCGCGCCGCGCACCGCCCGCCAAGGTACGGGTGGCGATGAGCCCGCGCCGCGTGAGCACCTGCAGCGTGCGGCTCGCCTGCCCCTTGTCGATGCTGCTGTTCGCGACCAGCTCCGAGAAGCGCACCGGCTCGAAGCGGACGGTCATCGCGAGCAAGCGCCATTCGGGAACGCTCAGTCCGAAGTCGGCGAGATACTTGCGCGTGACGTTCGCCTTGGCGGCATTGGCCAGCCGAATGAGCTGGAACGTCAGGAAATGTCCGATGTGCAACGTCCTGCCGCTCCGCTCCACATCGGTCCAGGGGTTGACAGGCGCGCCCTCGCGCCTCGGGTCCGCGCGGGACGCGGCCTTGCGTCGCGATCTCGCCATGGCGAGATGTTGCCTGGGCCGGCGCTGTGCGTCCACCGCGGGAGCGGCTCAATCAAACGTCGTGGGCCGCTCGGGATGCCGGTGATGCTCGAACATGTGCGCGATCTGCCGGGCCGTCACGCGTCCGATTGAAAGCGGCGGCAGCCGGTCCTCCCCGAAAAATTCAACCGCCTCGGTCTCGATGCTCGGCGCCGGAGCACCCCCGCGGAGCTCGCAGATGAAGAACAGTTTCCAAATGTGAAAGAGGAGCGGTGTGTGCTCGTGGCGGTTGCGATCGTAGACCGCGGCGAGCTTCACGGCGTGAACCTCGAACCCCGACTCCTCGCGAGTCTCACGCTCGACCGCCTCGCTCGGGCTGTCGCCGATATCGGCCCACCCGCCCGGCAGCGTCCAGCCGCCATCGGCGCGCTCCTTCACGAGCAGGATGCGTCCCTCACGGAACACGGCGGCGCGCACGTCCACCTTCGGCGTCGCATAGCCTTGCTCGGCGGCGAGCAGGCCCTCGAGCCGCTCCGGCTCTCCTCCCGTGCCGGCGGCGACGATGGCTGCGGCAATCGCCAGGACGGACTTGTAGCGCCCGCGATCGTAATCGTTGTTGGCAAAGGCGAGACCCGTCTGGGCCGCCGCTTGCAGTCGCTTGGCCCAGTCGAGCCAGTTCGGGTCCATGGGCGGGGATTGAAGCATCATTCGCGCGATAAGCGCTACATTCGCGTGCCATGTCGAGCGAGACCGTCAACGTCTATTGCTCCTCGCGGCGCGCGGCGTGCGAGGAGCACGCGCTCGTGCTGACCGCGGTCGGCGTGCCGAACGAGATGGTGCACGAGGAAGGACAGTACCGGCTGCGCGTCGACGCTCGCGATGAGGTCGAGGCGCGCCATCATCTGCTGCGCTATCAGGAGGAGAAGCAAGCCTTACGCAGACCGGCCCCGCCGCTCCCGCCGCGTCTGCACTCGGGCGCCTGGGTCGGCTGCCTCTGCTACGGTGCGGTGCTGATCGGCGTCGCCTACGCGGTCGGCCGCGGCATCTTTCGACTCGATGCCTTCGACCGCGGTGATCTCGATGCGGCGAGCGTACGGCAAGGGCAGTGGTGGCGAGTGTGGACGGCGCTGACGTTGCACCTCGACGCCGCGCACCTCGCCGCGAATCTCGGCGCCGGCGCCTGGTTCGGCTATCTGGCGGGCCGCTTGCTCGGCGCGGGAGTCGCGTGGGCGCTCATCGTGAACGGCGCGGCCGCGGCGAACCTCCTCGAGGGCTGGCTCGCCCCGGCCGGTTACCGCGCCGCCGGCGCCTCGACGGCCGTCTTCACGGCGCTTGGATTGATGGCGGCATACGCCTGGCGGGAGCGCCGCCGCCTTCCTCAGCCCTGGATGCTCAGATGGAGCCCGCTGGTCGCCGGCGTCGTCCTGCTCGGCTGGCTCGGTACGGCGGGCGAGCACACCGACGTCTTCGGGCATCTCGCGGGGTTTACGGTCGGCGTGCTGCTCGGCACGCTCGCCGCCGTGCGGGGAGTACGCACCGTGCTCGAGAGGACACCCCAGTGGTTCGCCGGCTCGCTCGCACTCGGCGCGATCGCGCTGGCCTGGTGGTGGGGGTTACGAAGGTAGCGTCACGCTCGCGAGCGGGCATCCACGCCACGCAATCGTGCTTCAGCGTGTCTGCGGGCGCCTCAAGAGAATCGGCGGCGTTGGTCCACATCGACCGAACGCACCCGGGCGTCTCGGCGCAAGCGCTCCAGGGCGTCGCGGCAATTCGAGTCTGGCGCGGCCAACGAGAAGACGTACAGCCCCAGCCCGATGGTGCGCAGGAATGTGAGCCGGACACCATCGGCGCGTGCAAGATCCCTGACGAAGCGGTCACTCGGACGGTTGCCCTGATCCCTGGAGAACGCGACGATGACCTGAGTCGCGCATGGACCGATCTGCGAGCGGGCCGGTTGTGCAGCGATCGATGTGAGCACCGGTGATGTGAGCACCGGTAGTGCGAGGAGTACGGATGCGGACCAGCAACTCATGATGGCGGCCGCGAGCGCCGTCGTCGAGCGCTGAATGCAACGATCAGCCCGCACACCGCGAGCGTGATCCAATCCACCCCGCCCCCGCCGCTTTTGCCGCTTCCGCCGCTGCTCGAGTCACTGCTGCCGTTTGTGCTGCTGCTACTGGTACTGCTGCTGGTACTGGTACTGCTGCTGCTACTGCTACTGCTACTGCTGCTGCTGCTGCTACTGCTGCTACTGCTGCTACTGCTGCTGCTGCTGCTGCTGCTACTGCTGCCGCTCGACCCCTGCGCCGTGATCGTGAGCTGAGTCCAGCCGGAGCGTGTCGGATCGCCTTCCGAGATCGCGCTGATCATGACGTTCGGCGACGACGGTTGCGCCGCAGGCGGCGTGTAGAGCCCGGTGCCGGAAATCGTGCCGTAGGTCGGATTTCCGCCGGTGACGCCGTTCACCTGCCAGGTCACCGCGGTGTCCGTGTTGTCGCCGACCGAAGCCGTGAAGGCAACCGTACCGCCTCCGGCCTGAGCGCTCGGTCCGTTGGGAGCGACCGAGACGACGGTGATCGGCGCGAGGCATGCGGAGCTGCCCGCGCTGGCCGGCGCTGTCGTGCTGGCACTCGTCGAGTCGATGATTGCGGTCGCGGTGCTGCTGTGGCCGGCGTTGTCCGTCACGGTGAGGGTCACCGTGACCGTGCCGCTGCTCGGGGCGTTCACCGTCGTGGTCGCCCCGCTGCTGCCACTGACGGGGTTGCTGCCGGAGCTGCTCGACCACTGGTAGCTCGTGATCGAGTAGCCGCATGCGGCGCCGCTCCCCGATGCGTCGAGCGTCACGGACGAGCCGGCCGTCACGCCCGTGGGCACACGGATCGCTGCGATGGGGTTGAGCGCAGCGGCGACCGCCGCCGCGGCATTGGCCATCCCGTAACCACAGGTCGCGGGCACCGCAGGGCTCGCATCCGGGTTGGGGTTCGTGCAGATGCACTCGACATCCTGCGAGTCATCGCCGGTGCCCGGGTCGTAGCACATCGGGGGCTGAGGCGACTCACCCTCCGAGCTCTGCGGGAATGCCGTCGAGCTCTGCTCCAGAAGCAGGGTCAGCTGACCGGGCGTCGCATTACCGTTGACCGCCAGCATCAGGGCCGCGATCCCGGACACGATCGGCGCCGAGAAGCTCGTCCCCAGACTCGGATTGTTGATGATGTCCGTCGTGTAGCTATCCTGGGTGGGCGTCGTTGTCCCGAGATTCGTCGCCGAGATGATCGAATCGAGGCAGGGCTCCCCGGCCTGTGTGTTGACGCAGTTGCCTGCCGGAGCAGCCAGAGCAACCTGCGGCCCGAGGTTGCTGTAGCCCACCTTGGTGCCCGCCTGACGGAGCCCCGCCACCGCCACCACCCCGGGACAATTTCCCGGCGCATCCACCGGACCGCCTTCATTTCCGGCGGAAGCGACGACCAGCACACCCGCCGCGCTCAACTGGCTGATCACGTCCTGGTAACTGCTCGGGCAGCTGCCCGTGCCGCCGATACTCAGGTTGATGATCTTCGCCGGGTACGGATTGGCCGGATAACCCGGCACCTCGATTCCCGCCGCCCAGAGCATCGCGCTTTCGATGTCCGAGTCCTGCCCGCCGCACACCCCGAGCGCCCGCAAGGGCAGGATCCACGTGTTCCACGTCATGCCGGCGATGCCAAGCGCATTGTTGGTCAGTGCACCGAGGATGCCGGCCACGCGCGTGCCGTGCCAGGAGCTGTCGGAAGTCGCCTCGCCGGTGCATTCCGATTGCTTGAGATCGGAGCTGGTGACCCAGTCACCGGGATCCGAGGCATCGGGACCCGGGCAGGCGACGCCGTTCGCGACGAAAGCATCCGTGATGAAGCAGTAGCCCGACAGCAATCGCCCGGTGGGCACGGATGTGGCCGAAACGTTGCCTGACGTCCCCGCGCCCAGGAGGTCGGGATGATCGAACCTCACGCCGTTGTCGATATCGGCGATGACGATGGCGTTGCTGCCGGTCGTGACGCTCCAGGCATCGGCGGCATCCACCGCGCTCGGCGTCGCGCTCGAGGTCGTACCCGGCACCGGCGCTTGCTCGTACCACTGCTGGAGGGCGGCGGCGTCATCCTGCTCGCTGCCGTCGTACAAGGGATCGTCGGGCGCTGCGTGAATGTAGCGGCGCTGATCGGGCTCGGCGTACTGCACATCCGGATCCGCCTGCAAGCGCGCGACGGTCTGCGCGATCGATTCGCCGCGCACCGCCGGACGCACCTGGATCGCGTGCAAGCGCGTCATGATCTCGCGCGAGCCTTCGAGGCGGATCTCGGTTCGCGCCGCAAGCCCCACGATGCGTTCGTGCTCTTGCTGCGGCGTCGCCGCCACGGGGTTGCCCGCGCGGGTTGCGCGCAGTTTCACGATGATGGTTTGTACCGCGCTCGCCGGTATGCCCGACGGATGGGTCCGCACCGGGTTGTGCTCGACTCCCGTGACCGCTGCACCCACGGCGGCTGCGCTCGCCACCAGCATCAACCACGCGGATGAGCGCATGAGGACCTCCCTGGAAGCATTCCGCAATCGCAAGCTTGACTATTATTGCTGGATACGCGCGCGAGGCAAAACGTCGCAGCGGCGCGACGGTGGGTCGCTTACCGGTTGTCATATCCCACGAGCTCGACGTAACCCGCTCCCGAGATCGTGCGGCCGTCCCTCGTTCCAGACACATCGACATCGCCCTCCCAGTACCTCGGCGTCGTATCGAGCTCCTGGTCGGCCAGCACGGGGATGACTCGGGCGTCGAGTGCGAGCGAGGGCACGCGGATTCGCCAGCGCGCAGGATAGAGAGCGCCGCGAGGACTCCTCCAGTCACCTTCGACATCGATGCGCACGGCATCGCTCGAGAGCGCGCGGGTGCCGCCGTCGGCGGCGATCCAGGTGCCCGCGCTGTGCGCATCACGCGACCCGCCGTCATCGCGCAGGTTGTAGAACATGAGCGCGCTGCCGTCGGCAAGTTGCAACGCGAACCAGTCCCAGCCCTCCTCGTGGGGCCCGAGCGAGCCGCTGCCCCACTCGCGATCGAGCCACGCGAGGCCGCTCACGGGCACGTCGCGGCCCGCGACGCTGAGCCGCCCGCGAGCCGCGACACGCGGGATGGAGTAGTAGTAGCTCGCCGAGCCGGGCGCGTCCGATTTGACGCTGAGGCCTCGATCGCCGTTGAGCACCGGTGCATCGAGCGCGCGCAGCTCGAGCGTCAGGTCGTACGAGGCATCTCCCGCCCGCAGCGACCACAGGCCGCTCGATCGCCTCTCTCCGAGCGACCAATCCTCGAGCCAGACGCGAAACGGGCTCGCCTGCGCGCCGGCAAGCCCGAGCGCATCGCGGGCGTAGCGCGCCGTGGAATGAAACTGCTTGCCCTGCGGGTCGGTGATCGCAAAGTGCGCCACATAGATCTGGCTCGTTCGCCAACGAGACCGCGAAGCGCCTCCCGCCGCGATGCGTTCGGGTGACCCGCTCGCGGTCGGCGGCGCGAGCGCAATGCGAAAGAAGGTCAGCTCGAATCCGAACTGCGCGCCCTGCGGCGAGGCGAGATGCCCGGTCAAGTACCACCACTCGTGGCGGTACTGCGGATGAGGCCCGAAATCCTGCGGAAACTCGAATCGCCGCACGCTGAGCGCGCGCGCAAACCCCGCATCGGATGCGGCACCAGGCGCCGCGCCACTGCGCAGGATATCGAGCGGGGATATCGCGCCCGGCGAGCCGGCATCGGCATGCCGTGATGCGGAGGAGCTCGCGCCGCTGCACGCCGCGATGCCCGCGCCCACGAGCACGAGCACGAGCACGGCGAGCGGGCCGATGGCGCGACGGAGCTTCACTCCTCCCTCATCTCCGCGGCGATTGCGATGCGCGCGCTGCGCCAGGCCGGATAGAGGGAGGCGACCAGCGCTGCGGCGAGGGCGAGCACGAAGGCATCGGCCAGCTGCGCACCCCGCAGGTGAAAGTCGAGCTGCCAGCCGAACGCGCGCCGGTTGATGATCCTGACGAGCCACTCGGCCGCGAGCAGCCCGGCCGGAATCGCCGCCGCAAGCGCGATGAGGCCCATGAACGTCGTCTGAGCCCCGATCAACACCGCGGCACCGCGCGGCTTCAAGCCGAGCGAGCGCAGCACGGCGAGCTCGCGCGAGCGCTCGAGCTGCCACGCGAGCAGGCTGCTCGCGAGTCCGATGGCCGCGACGCCGGCCGCCAGCCAGTCGAGCACACGAGTGATCGCGAAGGTCTGGTCGAAGATGCTCATCGACAGCGCGAGCACGTCGGCGTTGGAGACGATGAGCAGTGCCTGGCGCCCGTGCGCGGCCGCATACAGGGCCGGGATGATCCGCTCCGCCGTGACGCCCGGCGCGAGATACAGTCCCAATGCCGTGAGCGCGTCGTCGTCCCAGGCCGCGCGATAGATCGCACGGTCCATCAACACCCCGCCGCGGTCGCTGCCGAATTCGCGGTAGATCCCCCCGATGGCGAACGATCGCGGTCCGTGCGCGGTCATGAGCCTCAGCCGATCGCCGGGGTGCAGTTGCAAACGCCAGGCGAGCGGCTCCGCCACGAGAATCGCGCCGCGTGCGAAGGCGGACCAGAGGCCCGGGCCGCCCTCGGTCACATCGATGCCGACATAGCTCTCCGGCGCAAGGCTCAGCGCATCGACGGTGAGGGTGCCTCGCGAGGAGCTCACGCTCACATTGCGGCTCGCGCTGAAATGCGTCACTCCGCGCACCGAGGCGAGCGCCGCGATCACCTGTGGATCGAGCCGGCGCTCCGGTCGGCTGAATCCGGGGCCCGGCGCCGAGACGTAGACGTCCGCGCGCATCGTTTGGACGAGCCAGTCGCGCAGCGACTCGCGGAAGCTCTCGACCATCACCGATACGCCGATCATGGCGGTGAGCGCGAGTGCGAGCGCGGCCACCGCGACGCCCGTACGGCTGAGCGATGCCGCCACGCCGCCGAGCGCCAGCCGTCCGAGCGGACTTGCCGCACCGACGATCCGCCCCAGGAGCCCCGCGGCGCCCCGCAGGAACGCGGGCGTCAGCGCAGCGACGCTGAGGAGCAGCAGCAGGAGCGCGGCGAATCCGGCGAGGAGACTGCGGCTCGATCCACCCGCGATCGCCAACGAAGCGGCGGCGAGCAGCACGCTCGCGGCGAGCAGCGCTCGGGAGAAGCCGACCGCCCGCACCTCGAGCACCGAGCGGCGCATGCCGCAGAGCGGTGTCACGTGCGCGGCCTCCCACGCCGGCAGGAGGGCCGCAACGAGCGCGGTGAGCACCCCGGCGCAGACGGCGGCGAGCGCGGTGCGCGGCGCGATCGACACGGAACGCACCGCGACGACGAAGTAGAGATCGTTGATCGTGCGCGTGACGAGCGCGACCAGCCCGCGACCGAGGCTGATGCCGGCGACGAGGCCGCACAGCGCTCCGGCCACGCCGAGCACGGCGGCCTCGGCCAGCACGAGGCGCAGGATGTCGACTCGCCGCGCACCGAGGGCGCGCAGCACGGCGAACGTCCGCCGGCGCTGCAGCACGGCGAAGCTCACCGCGTTGTAGATCAGGAACATTCCAACGAGCAGCGCGAGCAGGCTCATCGCGGTGAGATCGGTGGTGAAGGCACGCGTCATGTCGAGATTGGCGCGTGAGCGCTGCGCCGCGGGCGCCAGCACCACGCCCGGCGGCAGGCTCGCGCGGAGGCGAGCGAGCGCCGCGTCCCCGCGCGGCCCGGCCGGCACCCGCAGCTCGATGCTCGACAGCCGGCCGACGAGCCCCAGCCATTCCTGGGCCTGCGCGATATCCGTCAGCAGCAGATTCTCGCGGCCCGCCGCGCTCGCGCGCTCGCGCGCCATCAGAACGGCGTGCTCCGTGCGTCCGGCGATCTCGATGTCGAAGCGGTCGTGCGTCGCGATGCCGAGCCGATCGGCTGTCGCGGCCGAGAGAACGACCGCGCCGCGCTCGGTCATCCAGCGCGCGAGGCCATCGAGCTCCCCGATGATGGAAGCCGCAAGCGGCGAGTCCACGCCTTGCGCGGAGTCGGCGGCTCGCGGGCGCGCCGCAAAGGCCGCTTCCGCGAGCGGATCGAGGCCCACGAGCTCGAGCGATTGATCCTCGACGGTGACGTAGCCGTCCACGAGCGGCGCGAAGGCGAGCTGCGGGTAGGCGGCGATGAGCCGGGCGTAGAGCTGCTCGTCGATTCCTGCGGGACCCCCCGTGATCTCGTGAGTCGCCGGCCCGCTCACCGCCGACATCGAGAGCTCGAACGCCCGGCTCGAGCTCGCCGTCGCGACGTCGACCGCGACGACCGTCGCCACACCGAGCGCGAGCCCGAGCAGTGCGAGCGCTCCCTGCAGCGGGTGGCGCAGCAGGTGTCGAAAGCTCGCCGCCCACACCGCGCTCAATACAGTCTCCCGTCACGCAACTCGAGCACGCGATCCGCGGCGGCCGCGAGTGCGCGATCGTGTGTCACCATCACGAGCGTCGCGCCGCTCGCGCCGGCGAGCGCGCGGATGAGCGGGACCACATCGGCGGCCGTTGCCTCATCCAGATTGCCCGTCGGCTCGTCGGCGAGCAGCAGCTTCGGCCGGTGCACGAGCGCGCGCGCGATGGCGACACGTTGCTGCTCGCCGCCCGAGAGCGCATCGACCGCGCTGCGCAAGCGGTCGCCGAGCCCGACGCTCGCCAGCATGGCCGCGCTGCGCCGCCGCGCCTCCGGCCCGCGCAGGCCGTTCAGCTCGAGCGTCACACGGACGTTCTCCTCGACGTCGAGCGTCGGAATGAGATTGAAGAACTGATGGACGAAACCGACGCTCGAGCGGCGCAGCTCCGTGCGCGCGGGCTCGCGGAGCGAGCCGATCTCGAGCCCGTCGAGCTCGATGGTGCCGGAATCGGGATGATCGATCCCGCTCAGCAGATTGAGCAGGGTCGACTTGCCGCAGCCGCTGCGGCCCGTGATCGCAATGCTGCCACCGGTTGCGATCTCGAGGTCGACCGCCTCGAGCACGGCATGCACGCGCCCGCCCTCGCGAAACCGCCGGGACAGCTGCCGAACGACGAGCACCTCGGGTCCATGGGCAAAACCGGCCTGCGGCCGTTTTGCCTATCCCGCGTTCGCGCCCGGAACGAAGCGCATCGGCTTGGTCACGCCCATCCGGGTGAGCTCGGCGCGCAAGCTCTCGGCGAGCGCCCCGTGCACCGCGCGATCGAACACCGGAGCCGCCGCCCAGTCGTACGCGAACGGATGCGCCGTGCGCAGCGCCGCGGGCTCCTCCGCGTATCGCGGCATGACGTGCGCGTGCAGCGCGGGCTCCTGATTGCCGAGAATCGCGTAGTTGATGCGCGCCGCCCCGGTCACCTTCAGCAGCGCATCGCCGAGCCGCGCCATGTCGCTCAGGAACTGCGCGCGCTCCTTGGCGGCAAGCGCATTGAGTGAGGGGACGACCGGATCCGGCAGCAGCAGCACGTAGCCGCGCACGAACTGGCGCTCCCCGAACACCACCCAGCCCGAGAACAAGCGCGCCGACACGCGCGGGTCGCGTCCTGCGCGCGCCGCGGCGACCTGCCGATGGATCGCGGTTTGCGGCTCGTGCGCTTCGCTCGTCATGGACAGACCCCTCCGAGTGGCACCGCCAGTACCGTTCCCGTGTCGTTCGGCTCCGCGTTGACGGATACGACCGTCGCCTTCGCGAAGAAATTGAACTCCGAGGCGCTCGCCCAGGTGTAAGCACCCATGGCGCGCCCGATGATGAGATCACCCGCCTCGAGCTTCGGCAGCATGAGATTCTCCGCGATCACGTCGATGCTGTCACAGGTTGGCCCGGCGAGCACGGCCGGCAGCCGCTCGCCGCCGTTGCGCAGCGGCTCGACGGGGTAATGCGCGTGGTCGTACAGCTGGCCGCTGTAGGAGCCGTACAGGCCGTCGTCGAGGTAGTACCACCAGCGGCCCTCGCGCTGCGCGCGGCCCATCACCGAGGCGACGCCGATCGCCGCCGGACCGACGATGTAGCGCCCCGGCTCGGCGAGCACGCGGATGCGCCGCGGGAGCCTCGCGAGCGCCGCCCGGATCGGGGCGCAGAAGCGGGCGATATCGGCGACCGGCTGCAGGTAATCGATCGGGAAACCCCCGCCGATGTCGAGCGTGTCGAACGTCCCGGCCTGCGCCCGGCGCCCGGCCGCGAGCAGCTTCGCGCACGCCTCGATCGCCTCCACGTGCTTGCCGGAGTCCGCGGCCTGCGAGCCGACATGGAACGAAACGCCGCGCACGTCGACGCCGAGCTCGGCGGCGAGCCGCGCGAGGCCGAGCGCATCCTCCGGGTCGCAGCCGAACTTGCGCGACAGGTCGCACACCGCCCCGGGACTGCGGAACGAGATGCGCAGCAGCAGATCCGCCTCGCCGTGCAGGTGCTCGAACTTGCGAATCTCATCCGGATTGTCCGCGACGAACGTGCGCACGCCGAACTCGAGAGCGTTGCGAATGTCCTCCGGTCGCTTGATGGGATGCGTGTGGATGCAGCGCCGCGCATCGACCCCGAGGTGCTGCGCCAGCTGCACCTCGCCGGTCGTCGCGAGGTCGAGAAAGGCGCCTTCCTCGATGATCGTGCGCACCACCGCCGGGTGCGGCAGGGGCTTCAGCGCATAGTGCAGAGCGACGCGCGGCAGCGCGCGGTGGAGCTTGCGCACCTGGGCGCGCACGCGCTCGCAGTCGACGATCAGGAGCGGCGAGCCGAACTCGCGCACCAGCCGCTCAATCTCGTCGGGACGGAACGGATCGATGCAGCGCGCAGCTCGGGAACGACTCGCGGGCAAGGGGTTAAGGCAGCACGGCCATCGCGCCGGTGTCGTCACTATCCGATATGTCGCTCGCCGCGCGCAACAAGCGGTCGCGAACCGCATCCCAGCGCTCGTCGCGGGGCACGTCCTGCACGAGGATGCGCTGACACCCGGCCTTGTCGAGCGCCCGCAGGTGCGCATACAGATTCTGCGCGTACTGCTCGGGGCGGCGGCCGGCGTTGACCCACGTGACGTACTTGTGCGCCTTGAGCGGCAGGCGCTGCGCGAGCACCGCGATGCGCCGGCCACCGAGCGACAGCGCGGACGCCTGCGCATCGATCTCGCCCGCCGGCACGATCGCCATCGGCGTGATCGGCGCGTAGTGCGACGGGGTCGTGCCCGGGACCCGCGGGGACTGCATGTCCGGCCCGAGGGCGACCTCGCCGAGCGCTTCGGCGAGCTGCGAGGCCGTGACGGCGCCCGGCCGCAGCAGGCGCACGCGCGCCGCCTCGCAGGCGACGATCGTGGATTCGAGCCCGATCTGGCATTCCCCGCCATCGAGAATGATGCGCACCGCATCGCCCAGCTCATCGCGCACGTGCTCCGGGCGCGTGGGGCTCAAGCGACCGTAACGGTTCGCGGAGGGCGCCGCGATCCCGCCGCCGAAAGCCGTGAGCAGCTGCTGGGCCATCGGATGCGCGGGAACACGGATCGCGACCGTATCCTGGCCACCGGTCACGATGTCGTGCACGTGCGCCGCGCGGGGCATCACGATCGTGAGCGGTCCGGGCCAGAATCGCTCGGCCAGCTTGAGCGCGGAGGGCGGAACCTCGCGGACCCAGCGGTGCAGGTATCGGGGACTATCGAGATGGACGATCACGGGATGCGTGATCGGCCGGCCCTTCACCTCGAAGATCTTGCGCACGGCCGCCGGGTTCTGAGCATTGGCGCCGAGGCCGTAGACCGTCTCCGTCGGGAAGGCGACCAGCTCACCCTCGCGCAATGCCTGCACGGCGGCGTCGATCTCGACCTGACTCGCTCTGACGACCCGGACCATGGCGCGGATTTTACCAATCCTGGAGCGTGCGCCGCGCCTCACGGCCGCGAATGGGTGCGACGCGCGTCGCATTTGCCGAGAGGGCGCTGCGCGTCGGGGGGTCCCGGCACGTCACGGCGCCGGTCTCTCGGACGGGCGCCCCACACCTAGCGCAGGGGTGTGCGCTCCCACCCCTGCGGCGTGTCCGTGAGCTCGTAGCCCGGCCAGTAGTGGTTGTCGAGCTTGAGCGTGATCACCTGGGCCGCGTTGTTCCACGTCACCGTCTTCAAGCGCACGGAGGAGCGGTCCGGCCTGCCGGCGACGGCCGCAAGGAAGGCGTCGAGGTTCGGCGTGGGCGTATCGTCCACCTGCACGATGCGCCGGCCGGGATACAGCGCGTAGCGGGCCGAAGGGGAACCGTACGAGAAATACGCGACATACACCCCGACGGGCGGAATACCGCGTTGCGCGCTCATCGGGCGGTGGGGCGCCTGCAAGGTCGCGCCGGCCCATTCGACCAGACGCTCGATGTCCGCGCCCGGCAGCTCGACCGTCGGCACGTCGATCGTGCGCGCGCTGTTCGCGCGCCAGACCGTGACCTCGACCTGATTGCGGTCACCCACGGCCCGCTCCACATCGCGAAAGCGCGTGACGACCTTCCCGTCGATGGTGAGCAGGATGTCGCCCTGTTGCAGCAAGCGCGCCGCCGGAGAGCCCCCGACGAGGCGCACGGCCGCGAGCGCCTGGCGCTCGGTCGCGCCGTGCTGCTCGAGCTTCTTCAGCCACACGTCCGACAGCCCGAACTCGCGGGCATCCGAAAGCGAGAGCGGACCGAGCTCGACCTCGAGCGAATGCAGGGGCCGGCCCGTGCGGATGCGATCGACCATGTCGGCGACCAGATCGATCGGCACGCCCTTCTCGGTCTGCTCGAGCTCGCTGCCGTTCTCGTAGGCGAAGCTCGACCACAGGCCGACGACCTCCCCGCGTTCGTTGGCGAGCACGCCATCGTAATCGGCCGGCGGATTGACGAGCTCGGCCACCTCGACGTTGCTGTCGCGGAAGCGCATGGTGCGCGAGAGCGGCAGGTCGAGTGGATCGACGCTCGCAATCTGCGTGTTACGGGTGTGCAGCTCGCTGTCGCCGGAGAGGCCGACGACCCAAACATTCTGGCCCGCCTGCAGGTCGCCGGTCGCGAGCTGCGCGGACTTCACCGGTGTGCTGCCGATGAGCTTCGGGTCGTAGGCGACGACCGCCAGGTTGTGCAGCGGGTGCACGTAAACCACCCGTCCCGGCACCTGCAGAGTGCCGGCGAAGGTGATGGTCACGTCCCCGACCGAGACGGGCACCGTGTTGCGATCGACCACCACGAGCCCGCGCGCGGCGTCCACGACGAGGCCCGTGCCGTGATAGTAATGCTCGGTCACTCCCGAGACGGAGTACGGCATGTCGTAGGTCACGAGCACGAGCGAGGGTGCGAGCCGTTGCAAGCGCGGATCCGAATAGCGCGGGAACTCCGTCGATGCGACCTTGATCGCCTGCGCCGGGGAGGCTTGCGGCAGGCTGGTGCAATCCCAGAGCCCCTCGGCATCGTTGCGCTTGCAGTAGCGCGCCGGGAACCAGCGCCGGTCCATGCGGAACGAGCGCAGCTCACTGCCGTTCGGCTCCTCGATCGTGAAGTAGCGCACCGTGGTGCGATCACCGTCGCCGAGGGTCGCGATGACCTTTTCCATCTCCTCGACATTCGCAACCGGCGTCGAGCCGACGGCGGTGATCACCGCACCGCGGGGAATGCCGGCGGCGCCGAACACGTACCCCGGGTTCGCCACGTACGCCCCGCGCACCGGCACGTTGAAATCGCGCGCCTGCTGATACGAGAGGGTGTTGACGACGGCATCCCCGAACTCGAGGTAGGAATCGGGCGTGATGCGGTTCAAGTCGGTCACCGGCAGCTTCGCCGAGACGATCTTGCCCCCTCGCTCGAGCTCGACGTCGACGAGCCGCCCCACGGAGTTGTCGAGCACATCCTCCAGAGGCTCGAACTGGGTGACGAGCCTCCCGTTCAGGCGCACGAGAATGTCCCCGGGCTGCAGCACGCCGCTCCCCTGCGATCCGGGCAGCACGTCGTTCACGACGAGCATGCCCGTCAGCCCCGGGAAGGTCTTGCGGACCACCGCCTCCGTGTCGCTCGTGAGGCCGAGCCGCTCGAGCTCATCGTACGGGGTATAGACGAACACCGTCGCGAGCGTGCCGCGCGTGACCGGCCTGCCCTCCTCGATCAGGCGCAGCGCGCGCCGCACGCGCCCGAGGGGCAGGTAGAAGCTCGAGGCGGCGCCTGTCGCGCCGCCGGCGTTGAGCGCCACCACCCGCCCGCGAATATCGATGACCGGCGAGCCCGACGAGCCCCCCGAGGTCCCCGAGGCGGCCTGCAGATAGAACGTATTGAAATCGTTGTAGCGCGCGATCCCGTATTCGGGCGCCTCGCGGTCGAGCCGCGCGAGCGTGCCCGCGAGGATCGAGAGCTGCTCGCCGGCATTGTTCCCGACCACGCGGATCTCGCGCCCGATCTGCGCACCCTCGGGATAGAGCGCGAGCGCCTTCGGGTGGATGAAGTGCAGCTTCTTCGGATCGTAACGATAGAAGCCGAAGTCGTGCACGGGATCGCGATACACCGGGTAGAGCTGCACCTCCTCGCGATTGAGGAACGTCGCCTCCGCGGTCACGGGCCCGGGCGTGACGACGTGCCGGTTCGTGAGGATGAGCCCGCGCTCCGCATCCACCACGAACCCGGTCGCCTCGGCCGTCGAGTTCCATTCGGTGTCGAAGGCGCGCACGGCGTCGACGTTGATGGCGACCACGCTGCTCGCGATCCGCTTGAGCGTCACGGCCCAGTCGGGGTTCTCCTCGAGCGCCGCGGCCTGCTGGACGAGCTCCTGGGTTGGATGCGTCCGCGAGCCCGGCCCGGCACCGGGCATGGTCCCGGACGGGGACTGCTGCGCGCCGGCGACGGCGAGCGGGAGCAGCAAGAGAAAGCGAATGCTTCGAGTGAGTCGCATACCTGGGCTAATGTGCAAGCAGGATGATGAGCCAAACGGCCGCGAGCAGAACGAACGATACGAAGACCGCGGCCGAGCCGAGGTCCTTCGCCAGCCGAGCGAGCGGATGGGGCTCGAGCCCGATCCGATCGACCGTCGCCTCGACCGCCGTGTTGAGCAGCTCCACGATCAGCACGTTGATCACGGGCGCGACGAGCAGGGCGCGCTCCACACCGGTGCGGCCCAGCCACAATCCTAGGGGTATGACGACCACGGCGAGCGCGAGTTCCTGGCGGAACGCGGCTTCCTCACGGATCGCGCCGGCAAGACCGCGCCACGTCGCCCCGCAGGCGAGCAGCACCCGCCTGAGGCCGCTCGACTTCGCGCCTCGCAGGCGCGTCCCCCCGCGAGCATAGGCGACCGATGCCGGGCCGCGCGGCTGGCGCTCGTTCATCCCGCGACTGGCATTTCGGCTCGAGCGCCCGGCTTCCATGAGAGGTCCAGTTGCTTGGCCGCTCGCACGTCGTCGAGCCGGCGTACCACCGTCGTGTGGGGCGCGCTGCGCACGCGGTCCGGATCCTCGTGCGCCTCGGCCGCGATGCTCACCATGGCGTCGACGAACGCATCGAGGGTCTCCTTGGTTTCCGTCTCGGTCGGCTCGATCAGCAGGCACTCCGGCACGAGGAGCGGAAAATACGTCGTCGGCGCATGGATTCCATAATCGAGCAGGCGCTTGGCGAAATCCATCGCCGTCACCTCGAGCTCGCGCGCCATTCGCTTGAGCGTGACGATGAGCTCGTGACTCGCGCGGCGCGCCGGGTACGCGGGCTCGAATCCGGCGCGGGCCAGCCGCGCGAGCAGATAGTTCGCATTGAGCGTCGCGTGCTCGCCGACCTGGCCCATGCCCTCGCGACCGAGCAAGCGCATGTAGATGTACGCGCGCAGGAGCACGCCCGTGTTGCCCATGAAGGCCGACAAGCGGCCGATCGATTGCGGCCGATCTCGCTCGGTGAGCCAGCGATAGCGGTCAGCCTCCTTGGTCACGATCGGAATGGGGAGAAAGGGCTCCAGGCGCTTGCTCACACCGACCGCTCCCGCCCCGGGACCGCCGCCGCCGTGCGGGGTCGAGAACGTCTTGTGCAGATTCATATGGATCACATCGAAGCCCATGTCGGCCGGCCGCACCTTGCCGAGGATGGCGTTGAGATTCGCGCCGTCGTAGTAGAGCAGGCCGCCCGCGGCGTGCACGATCTGCGCAACCTCGAGGATCTTGCGCTCGAACACCCCGAGGGTGGACGGATTGGTGAGCATGATGCCGGCCGTGCCCGGGCCGACCGCGCCCTCGAGCGCCTCGAGGTTGACATCACCGTCCGCGCCGACCGGGATCTCCTTCACGGCGCAGCCGCACATCGTCGCCGTCGCCGGGTTGGTGCCGTGCGCCGCCTCGGGCACGATGATCTCCTGGCGAGCGAGATCGCCGCGCGCGCGGTGATAGGCGCGGATCATCGCCACCCCGGCAAACTCGCCCTGCGCGCCCGCCATCGGCGTGAGCGACACCGCCTGCATTCCGGTCACCGCCCGCAGCATCTCCTGCAGCTCGTGCAGGCAGGCGAGCAAGCCTTGCCCGTGGGACTCGGGCGCGAGCGGATGGCGCGCCAGGAACTGCGGCAGCATCGCGTACGCGTTGCACGCCTTGGGGTTGTACTTCATCGTGCACGAGCCGAGCGGATAGAAGTGCGTGTCGATCGAGAAGTTGAGCTGCGAGAGCCGCGTGAAATGCCGCACGACGTCGAGCTCGCTCACCTCGGGCAGCAACGGCCGCTCGCGCCGCGCGAGCTCGGCGGGAATGTCGAGCGGCGCGCTCGACTCGCGCGGCCACTGGTCCGTCGCGCCGCGCCCCGGTCGCGAATACTCGAAGATCAGCCTCTCACGTTGCGGGAGCCTCTCACGGGGCGGCGACATACTCGGTCCTCATTCAAGCGGCGTGCTGCGTCTGCAGCGCATCGCGCAGGGCGAACGCGAGCGCGCGGATGTCGGCGCTCGTCTTCGTTTCGGTCGCGCACGCGAGGAAGGCGCTTCCGAGCTCGGGATAATGGGGCGTCAGATCGACGCCGGCGAGAATGTCCCGCTCGGCGAGCCGTGCGAGCACGGGGCCCACGGGTCGGTCGAGCTGCAGCACGCATTCGTGAAAGCACGGCCCCGTGAATGCCGCGCGAACACCGTCGATCCGCGTGAGCGCCGCGATGAGCTCACGCGTGCGGGCATGACAGGCCGTCGCCACACGCTCGAGACCCCGCGCCCCCATGAGCGACAGATACACCGTCGCCGCCGTGACCATCAGGCCCTGATTCGTGCAGATGTTCGAGGTGGCGCGGCCGCGCCGGATGTGCTGCTCGCGCGCCTGCAGCGTGAGCGTGAAGCCGGGCTGGCCCGCGAGGTCGAGCGTGCGCCCGACGATCCGTCCGGGCATCTGCCGCACGTGCTCGAGGCGCGTCGCCATGAACCCGAAGTAGGGTCCGCCGGAGCAGAGCGGCACGCCGAGCGGCTGGCCCTCCCCCACCACGACGTCTGCGCCTCCGCGCCACGCGCCCGGCGGCTTGAGCAGCGCGAGCGCGGTTGGATTGACGAGCGCGACGACCGGAATGCCGCGGCTGCGAGCCCATTCGCTCACGGCGTCGGCATCCTCGAGCACGCCGAAGAAGTTCGGCTGCTGGATGGCGATGGCCGCGATGTCGTGGCCCTCGTGCGCCGCGAGCGCCGCGAGCGCCGTGCGGCCGCTCGCCGACTCGTAGGCGATCTCCTCGAGCTCGAAGCCCTGCTGGCGCGTGATGGCCCGCGCCGCGTCGCGGTAGTACGGATGCACGGCTCGCGGCACGAGGACGCGCAGCGAGCTCGACTTGCGGTGGATGCGCGCCGCCATGAGCAGCGCCTCGGCGAACGCCGAGGCGCCGTCGTAGAGCGAGGCGTTCGCGACCGCCATGCCGGTCAGGTTGGCGATCATCGTTTGAAACTCGTAGATCGTCTGCAGCGTGCCCTGGCTCGCCTCGGCCTGATAAGGCGTGTAGGCGCTGTAGAACTCGCCGCGCGTCGCGATCGCCCACACCGCCGCCGGAATGTGGTGCTCGTAGGCGCCTGCGCCGAGGAAGCTCAGCGGCAGTCCGTCCACGCTCGCTCGCTCCAGCATGAGCCTGCCGACTTCCATCTCGTTCAGCGCCTCGGGCACGCTCGTCGGCGTCCCCGCGCGCAGCGCGGCCGGAATCTCCTCGAACAGTTGCTCGACGCTCGTCACGCCGATGGCCGCGAGCATCTCCGCCACGTCCTCCGGCGTGTGGGGGATGAACGCCATCAGTCTCCCTCCGCTTCGAGCAGCTTGCCGTAATCCGCCGGGGCGAGCAGGTCCGCGAGCGAGGCGGGATCGTCGGGCCGGATGCGCGCGATCCAGCCCGCGCCGTACGGCTCCTGATTGATGCGCTCGGGGGCCGAAGCGAGCTCGGCGTTCGCGGCGACCACCTCGCCCGCGACGGGGCTGTAGATGTCCGAGGCGGCCTTCACCGATTCGACGACGGCGAACGGCTCGTGCGCGCCGACGCGGCGACCCGGCTCGGGAGCCTCGACGAAGACCAGATCCCCGAGCGCCTGCTGCGCATGGTCGGTGATCCCGATCTCCACCACACCGTCGGGGAGCGTGCGCACCCACTCGTGCGTCTGCGCGTATTTGAGATCCGCTGGAATCTTGCTCATGTCTCGAGACCTTCGATCAAGGATCGGCCGTGGCGCACGAAGGGCGGCTGGACCACGCGTGCCGTCAGAGGCCTGCCCCGCACATCGACCTCGACACGCTCGCCGGCGGCGGCCGGCACTCGCGCGAGCGCGATGGACCGCTGGAGCGTCGGAGAGTACGTGCCACTCGTGACCGTGCCCTCGCCCGCCGCGGATGCGACGACCCGTTGGTGGGCGCGCAGGACTCCGCGGTCCTCGAGCACGAGCCCGACGAGCTTGCGCGCGACCCCTGCGGCGAGCGCCGACTCGAGCGCGGCGCGCCCGAGGAAAGCACGCTCGCGCGGCGCGAGGGCGACCGTCCACCCGAGTCCCGATTCGTAGGGATTGGTGCTCGCGTCCATGTCCTGGCCGTAGAGGTTCATGCCGGCCTCGAGCCGCAAGGTGTCCCGCGCGCCGAGACCGCAGGGCGCGACACCGAGCGCGAGGAGCCGCCGCCAGACGGTTTGCGCTTCGGCCGCGGGAATCATCAGCTCGAAGCCGTCCTCGCCCGTGTAGCCGGTTCGCGCGATGAGCCAGCGCCCGATCGGGGCCGCCTGGAAGCTGCGCAGCGCAAGCGCGGTCTCAGCTTCCGCGGGATCGAGGAGCTCACGAAGACGCTCGGGCGCGGCGGGGCCCTGAAGCGCGAGCAGCGCCAGGTCGGTCCGCTCCGCGATCTCGACGCCCCGCTCGCTCGCGTGCCGGCGCACCCAGGCGAGGTCGCCATCGCGCGTGGCGCCGTTGACCACCAGGCGAAAGTCGCGCTCGGACCCGAGGAAGTACGCGATGAGGTCGTCGACCACGCCTCCCGAGTCGTTGAGCATGCAGCTGTAGAGCGCCCGGCCTGCGCAGCTGAGCTTGCGCACATCGTTGGCGAGCAGCGCTTCGAGCAACGCCCGTGCACCCGAGCCGTGCAGGTCGAGGATGCCCATGTGGGAAACGTCGAAGACGCCGGCGGAGCGGCGCACCGCATGGTGCTCCTCGATCTGGGAGCCGTAGTGGAGCGGCATGTCCCAGCCGCCGAAATCGATGATGCGAGCGCCAGAGGATTGATGCAGATCGTAAAGCGGCGTGCGACGACCCATAGCAAATGATAACAGCACCCGGCCGGTCGACGCGATTTACGGCCCCGAGAATAAGACGGGTACAATGGAGCCGATGTCGCCGCTGTCCTTGCCACGCCGTCCTAGCCTCGCCGTCGCGGTCGGCACCGTCCGTGTGGGCGGACCGAATCCGCTCGTCGTCCAGTCGATGACCAATACCGACACGGCGGATGTGGAGTCCACCGCACAGCAGGTCAAGTCCCTCGCCCGCGCCGGCTCGGAGCTGGTGCGCATCACCGTCAATACGAGCGAGGCCGCGGCCGCGGTCGCACCCATTCGCGACCGGCTCGATCGGGCGGGCGTCTCGGTGCCTCTCATCGGCGACTTCCACTTCAACGGCCACAAGCTGTTGCGCGAGCATCCGGCCTGCGCCGAGGCGCTCGCCAAGTATCGGATCAACCCCGGCAACGTGGGTCGCGGCAGCAAGCGCGATCCGCAGTTCGCCGAGATGATCGAAGTCGCATGCCGCTACGGCAAGCCGGTGCGCATCGGCGTCAACTGGGGCAGCCTCGATCAGGATCTGCTCACGCGGCTCATGGACGAGAATTGCGCGCGGCCCGAGCCGCTCGATGCGCGGCAGATCATGCGCAACGCGGTGGTGCTCTCCGCGCTGACGAGCGCCGAGCGCGCGATCGAGCTCGGTCTGCCGCGCGACCGGATCATCCTGTCGGCCAAGGTGAGTGGTGTGCAGGACCTCATCGCGATCTACCGCGATCTCGCCTCGCGCTGCGATTTCCCGCTGCACCTCGGGCTCACGGAAGCCGGTATGGGATCGAAGGGCATCGTCGCCTCGACCGCCGGCATGTCGGTCCTGCTGCAAGAAGGCATCGGCGACACGATCCGCGTGTCGCTCACGCCCGAGCCGGGCGGTGATCGCACTCAGGAAGTGATCGTCGCGCAGGAGATCTTGCAGACCATGGGCCTGCGCTCGTTCATACCGCTCGTCACCGCCTGCCCCGGGTGCGGGCGAACGACGAGCAGCTACTTCCAGGAGCTCGCGCAGCGCATCCAGTCCCACATCCGGCATCGCATGCCGGAGTGGCGGCGCAGCTTCGAGGGCGTCGAGGACATGACCGTCGCCGTCATGGGCTGCGTCGTGAACGGTCCGGGTGAGAGCAAGCACGCCAATCTCGGCATCAGTCTTCCGGGCACCGGCGAGCGGCCCGTCGCGCCCGTCTACGAGGACGGCGCGAAGACCGTCACCTTGAAAGGTGAGCACATCGCCGAGGAGTTCCAGGAGCTTCTCGAGCAGTACGTCGCGCGCAAGTTTCCGCCGCGGCGGCCGACGCAAGCCGCGCCATGACGACTCCGCTCGAGGACAAGCGGTGCAAGCCGTGTGAGGGGGGTGTCGCGCCGCTCACACGCCCGCAAGCACTCGATTTGATGAAGCAGGTGTCGCCCGACTGGCGCCTCGCCGAGGACGGCAAGTCCATCCGGCGGGAATTCGCGTTCCAGGATTTCTACCGCACCATGAGCTTCGCGAACGCGCTCGCACACCTCGCGAACATCGAGGACCACCATCCCGATCTCGAGATCGGCTACGGCCACTGCCGCGTGCAATTCTCGACGCACGCGATCCAGGGACTGTCGGAAAACGACTTCATCTGCGCCGCGAAGATCGACCGCATTCCGATCAAGTGAGCCGCACCGCGTCCGCGCGCGCCGCGCGCGGCAGCTCCCCGCTCAAGCCGAGCGCGCGCGCCATGAAGATGCGCTTGATCCCCGGACTGCGCTCGACCCAGCCGAGCCCCCGGCGCGCGAGCTCGGCAAGCGGCCCCGCGCCGTGGGCGAGGAATCGGTCGAACGCGTCGATCGCGACGGCCATGGGCTGCATCTCGCTCTTGCGCCAGCGCTCGTAGCGGCGCAGGACGCGCTCGGCGCCGGGGTCCTCGCCTTCGGCGCTCGCCTCGACCACCACCTCGGCGAGCGCTGCGGCATCCAGGATTCCGAGGTTCGCGCCCTGCCCCGCGAGCGGATGCACGACGTGCGCGGCATCGCCGATCAAGGCCGAGCGGTGGGCGCTGTAGCGGTGCGCCCCCAGGCGGTCGAGCGCGAAAGAGTTGCGCTCGGTGAGGAGCCGCATCGCCCCGAGCACCCCCTCCGAGTCCCTCTCGAGATCTCGCTCGAACGCCGCGGGTGAGACCTCGAGCAGCTGCGTTGCGAGCGGCGCGTCGGCCGACCACACGATCGAGCTCGAGCCATCGGCGAGCGGGAGCAAGGCGAGCGTGCCGTTGCCGAGAAAGCGCTGCCAGGCCGTGCGCTCGTGAGAGCGCTCGGTTGCGACGTTGGCGACGATCGCTCGCTCGCGGTAGCTCGAGACCTCGGCCGTGAGACCGACGCCGCGACGCACTGCGGAGCGCGCTCCGTCGGCACCGACGATCAGGCGCGTGCGCAGCACACCCGCGCCCGTCCGCGCTTCCACGTGCGGCTCGTGCACCTGCACCCCGGCGAGCTCGTCCCGGAGAAAGCGGCCACCGGAGGACTCGAAGGCGTCGATCAGCGCCGCCTGCACCAGCCTGTTCTCCGCGATGTAACCGAGGTTCGGCTCGCCCACCTCGGCGGCGTCGAACACCAGCACGTTCGCGCGCGAGCCCGTGGCGTCGTGCCAGACGCGCATGCGCTCGTAAGGCTGCAGCCGCTCGCCCGCGATGCCGTCCCACGCACCCGCGTTGCGCAGGATGCGTTCGCTCGCGCGCGAGAGCGCCGAGACGCGCGCATCGAACGGCTCGAGGGCGGCGGGAGCGGTCGGGCGATCATGCTCGAGCAGCGCGACCGTGAGGCTGCGCGCCGCGCGCTGCAGCAGCGCGGCGGCGCAAGCGCCCGCGGGGCCCGCGCCCACGATCAGCACATCGAGCAGGTCGTCCGCGCCTGAGGTCACGTGAGCCGCAGCCCGCGCGCGAGCCGCGGCGTGCGCCCCCCGAAGCCCGTGCTGACCCGCGCGAGCGCACGCTTCGCGGGCGGCAACACATCGAAGGCGAGCAACCCGAGATTGCGTGCGAGACG
>Ga0335074_10001272_pt1 | contig 34415 bp, 30 predicted proteins | sample Lox_Sample_23_FD_206715 | JGI IMG/M metagenome (GOLD analysis project Ga0335074, IMG submission 206715) | Soil microbial communities from Loxahatchee National Wildlife Refuge, Florida, United States - Lox_Sample_2.3 | ecosystem: Environmental > Terrestrial > Soil > Wetlands | place: USA... | reverse complement strand
GGCCTTCGGCGGCCCAGGGCGGCGGGCGCTCGGGTTCGAGCCGAGCTACTCCATGCACCCGCTGATCAGCAAGGTGACGTGCACGGAATGGGTGGCGGCCGACCGCGACGAGGAGTTCGGCCTGGACCCGGGCCGGGCCGCGCGCGCGGTCCGCGACGCGCGGCCCGGCGTGGTCTTCCTCACCTCGCCGAACAACCCGACGGGCACCTCCGCCCCGCCGAGCGTGATCGAGGCCATCTGCGACGCGGCGCCCGGCCTGGTGGTGGTGGACGAGGCGTACGCGGAATTCGCCCGCGAGGGGTCGCCGAGCGCGCTCGGCCTGCTGCCCCGCTACCCGCACCTCGTGGTCTGCCGGACCATGTCCAAGGCGTTCGCCATGGCGGGCACCAGGCTCGGGTACCTGTCAGGCACCCCCGAGGTCATCGAGAAGCTCCTGCTCGTGCGGCTGCCGTACCACCTGTCCGCCGTCACCCAGGCGGTGGCCCGCGCCGCGCTCGCCCACGCCGACGAGCCGCTGGCCACCGTGGCCGCGCTGCGCGCCGAACGGGACGCGCTGGTCGGCTGGCTCAGGCGGCGCGGGCTGAGGGTGGCAGATTCCGACGCGAACTTCGTCCTGTTCGGCGAGTTCGCCTCCAGGCACCTCATCTGGCAGGAGCTGGTGGACCGCGGCGTCCTGATCCGCGAGGTCGGCCCGCCGCGCTGGCTGCGCGTCTCGGTCGGGACGCCGGAGGAGATGGCGGCGTTCCGGTCAGCGCTTGACGAGGTGCTCACGTGACGAACAGAACGGCGCGGGTAGAACGCATCACCCGCGAGACCCAGATCCTCGTCGAACTCGACCTCGACGGCACCGGGAAGGTCGAGGTCGGCACCGGCGTCCCCTTCTTCGACCACATGCTCGCCCAGCTCGGCAAGCACGGCTGCCTGGACCTGACCGTCCGCGCCGAGGGCGACACCGAGATCGACGCGCACCACACGGTCGAGGACACGGCCATCGCCCTCGGCCAGGCGCTGCGCGAGGCGCTCGGCGACAAGGCGGGCATCACGCGGTTCGGCGACGCGCTCGTCCCGCTGGACGAGACGCTGGTCCAGGCCGCGGTGGACCTGTCCGGCCGGCCCTACGTGGTCCACCACGAGCCGTCCGCGATGGCGCCGCTGATCGGCACCTATGACACCACGCTGACCAGGCACTTCTTCGAGTCGCTTGCTTCCTCCGCGGGGATCTGCCTGCACGTGCGGGTCTTCGAGGGCCGCAACCCGCACCACATCGTGGAGGCCCAGTTCAAGGCGGTGGCCCGCGCGCTGCGCACCGCCGCGGCCCCGGACCCGCGGGCCCCCGGCATCCCGAGCACCAAGGGCGTGCTCTGACATGCGGGTCGTCGTGCTCGACTACGGGTCGGGGAACCTGCGCTCGGCACAGCGGGCGCTCGAGCGGGTCGGCGCCGACGTCCAGGTGACCGCCGACGCCGACGCCGCGCTGGAGTGCGACGGGCTGGCCGTCCCCGGCGTGGGCGCGTTCGCGGCCTGCATGGCCGGGCTGCGGGCGGTGGGCGGCGACAAGCTGATCGCGCGGCGCGCCGAGCTCGGGCGCCCGGTGCTCGGCATCTGCGTGGGCATGCAGGTGCTGTTCTCTGCCGGGGTGGAGCACGGGGCGTGGACGGAGGGCTGCGCAACCTGGCCGGGTACGGTCGAGCGGCTGAGCGCCGGTGTGCTCCCGCACATGGGGTGGAACACCGTATCCGCCGCCCCGGCGTCGGCGCTGTTCGCCGGCATCCCGGACGGCACGCGGTTCTACTTCGTGCACTCCTACGCGCTGCGTTCGGCCGGGGCGGGCGACCTGGCCGCCGCCGGCGCGCTCATCTCGTGGGCCGAACACGGCGAGCGGTTCGCCGCCGCCGTCGAGCACGGGGTGATCTCCGCCACCCAGTTCCACCCGGAAAAGTCCGGCGACGCAGGCGCCGTCCTGCTGGCCAACTGGCTGGGGACCCTGTGAGCAGCATCCGGTATCGGCTGGTGAGCATGGGCCTTTGGGCCCGTGCGAGCGGCCGATGGCCCGCAGGGCTGTCCGGATGATGCGAACCACTCGGGAGGCGCTGTGAGCGCGCTGGAACTGCTGCCGGCCGTAGACGTCACGGACGGGCAGGCGGTCCGGCTCGTCCAGGGCGTGGCCGGCAGCGGGCGCGAGTACGGCGACCCGATCGAGGCCGCGCTCGGGTGGCAGCGAGCCGGGGCGTCCTGGATCCACCTCGTGGACCTGGACGCGGCGTTCGGGCGCGGGTCGAACGCCGGCCTGCTGGCGGACGTGGTGCGCCGGGTCGACGTGGCCGTCGAGATGTCCGGCGGCATCAGGGACGACGGCTCCCTGTCCCGCGCGCTCGGGACCGGCTGCGCCCGGGTCAACATCGGCACGGCCGCGCTGGAGAATCCGGAGTGGGTGCGCTCGGTCATCGCCAGGTACGGGGACCGGGTCGCCGTCGGCCTGGACGTCCGGGGCACCCGGCTGGCCGCGCGCGGCTGGACCGCCGAGGGCGGGGACCTGTACGAGACGCTGGACCGGCTGAACGCCGAGGGCTGCGCCAGGTACGTGGTGACCGACGTGCTCAAGGACGGCACGCTGCGCGGCCCGAACCTGGCCCTGCTGCGTGACGTGTGCGGGCGCACGCCAGCACCGGTGGTGGCCAGCGGGGGAGTGTCCAGCCTGGCCGACCTGCGCGCGCTGGCTTCGCTGGTCCCGGTGGGCGTGGAGGGTGCGATCATCGGCACCGCCCTGTACGAGGGAGCGTTCACCCTGGAGCAGGCGCTGGCCGAAGTCGCCGCACCCCCACGGGCGACGGCATGAAAGCGGCAACCTACCCGGAAGAGAGGGGACGTTGTCACAACCATGCCTTCCCGCGTCACCGCGCATGTGACTGGAGAGAGGGGAGAGCATGGTGAGACCTAGTCGCGAGGCGGCCGCGCCATGACGGTCGCCGTGCGGGTCATCCCGTGCCTGGACGTGGACGCCGGCCGGGTGGTCAAGGGGGTGAACTTCCGCGGGCTGCGGGACGCGGGGGACCCGGTCGAGCTGGCCGCGAGCTACGACGCCGAGGGTGCCGACGAGCTGACCTTCCTCGACATCACCGCGTCCAGCGACGGCCGCCAGACGATGGACGAGGTAGTCAGGCGCACGGCCGAGCAGGTGTTCATCCCGCTGACGGTGGGCGGGGGGATCCGCAGCGTCGCAGACGCCGACCGGCTGCTGCGGGCCGGCGCCGACAAGATCTCGCTGAACACCGCGGCGATCGCTAGGCCGGAGTTGCTCGCCGAGGCGGCAGAGCGCTTCGGGTCGCAGTGCGTGGTGCTATCGGTGGATGCGCGCCGCGCCCCGCCGGGGCTGACGCCGGGCGGGTTCGAGGTGACCACGCACGGCGGGCGGGTCGGCACCGGGATGGACGCGGTGGAGTGGGCCGCCCGCGCGACCGAGCTCGGCGCGGGCGAGATCCTCCTCAACTCGATGGACGCCGACGGCACCACCAACGGGTTCGACCTGGAGCTGATCCGGGCCGTGCGCGCCGTGGTCACCGTCCCGGTGATCGCCAGCGGCGGCGCCGGCGACCTAGCGCACTTCGCGCCCGCCGTCGACGCCGGAGCCGACGCGGTCCTGGCCGCCAGCGTCTTTCACTTCGGTACCCTGCGCATCAGCCAGGTCAAAGACGCCCTACGCAGCACCGGCCATCCCGTCCGCTTGTGACGTCCACACTCGTCACAGGACATCACTAGCGCCGCACCAGACGGAGGGGTTCTCCGTTTATTGTGGTTGATTCGGGTTCTGCGGTTGTTTGGGTGTACGGGAATGCACTCAATCAACCACGAAGCCCGGATCAACCACAATGATTCGGGCACATAAACGACAAAGAAGACAAAACTACCGACTGAGTACGCGGCAATGCACCCGCAGGCCGGGCATGTGGCACCCGGAACGCGGAACAGACACTAGGCCACGGTCGCTCCTGAGGTATCTGAGACGGCAGAGCTTGTTGTGGCCATCGCGGCGCCGACGATGCCGGCGTCGTTGAGCAGGACCGCGGGCACGATGCGGGCCCGGATGCCGGTCAGGCGCGGGACCCACTTGTCCGACTCCTTGCTAATCCCGCCGCCGACGATGATCAGGTGCGGCGAGAGCAGCGCCTCCATGTGCTCGAGGTACTCCTCGACGCGGCCCGCCCACTTGTCCCAGCTCAGGTCGTGCAGCTCCTTGGCGTGCTCGGAGGCGCGGGACTCCGCGTCGCGGCCGCGGATCTCGATGTGCCCGAACTCGGTGTTCGGTACCAGCACGCCCTGGGTGAACAGCGCGCTGCCGATCCCGGTCCCGAACGTCAGCATGAGCACCGTGCCGTGCTCGCCCATCCCGGCACCGAACGTCATCTCCGCGACGCCCGCGGCGTCGGCGTCGTTCAGCACCCGGACCCGGTCCCCGGTCGCCTTGCCGAACAGCGCCGCCGCGTCCAGCCCGATCCACGACTTGTCCAGGTTGGCGGCCGTCCTGGTCACGCCGTCGGTCACCACGCCGGGGAACGTGATGCCGACCGGCCCGGACCAGCTGAACGAGGTGGTGAGCTCCTTCACCACGCCCGCCACCGCGTCCGGCAGGGACGGTTGCGGCGTGTCGATCTTCTGCCGGGGAGCGATTAGCTGGCCGGTGGTCACGTCGACGGGAGCAGCCTTGATGCCGGTGCCGCCGATGTCAATGCCCAGTGCGTGCATGGCCCTAGAGTATTCACCCGGCCCGTTCCGTGTCCCCGGCAGGACAGGTAACCTCGCCAGTAGGGCATCTCTTCGGTGCCGTTGCTCGGGGGCCTTCTCGAGGAAGGATGCGGCAAGATGAACTGGTTCAAGGTCGCCGCCGTCGGGGTCGGCATAATCATCGCTTTCCTGATCGTCGGGTCAGTAGTTCATTTCATCTTGGGCGCCATCACGACCATATTGATCGCCGCCGTGGTGGTCGGCGGGATCGCTGTGGCGATCAAGGTGGCGCGCTCTCGCAAGCAGGTCTCGCGCAAGCGCGAGGAAAAGCAGGTCCGCGAGCCCGACTACAGCGAGTACTCCAGGCCGCTGCCGCGGGCCGACATCGAGCCCGTTACCCCCCAGCCCGGAAGGCAGGGCACGCAGGACGTTGACGACGAGCTGGCCAGGCTCAAGCGCGAGATGGGCCGCTAGCCGCTAGGTCTGCGGGCCAGGCGGGCCCGGTGGACCGGGTGACCCAATCGGGCCAACCCGCCTACCGCGCGCTGGCCCCGGTCAGCCTCTGCACCGCCGCGTCCGTCCCGTCGAACCGGACCCTTGCCGCGCCCTTGCGGCCCATCACCCACATGGTGAGTTCGGCCGGGCTGCCGATGACCGTGACCACGGGGGTGGCGTTCTTCGCCGTGATCCGGTAGGCCCGGCCGTCCGATCCCGCGTCCTCGCGGGCGAGTTCGACCCCCACCGGGGCCCGGCGGAGCATGAACCTGGCCATCCGCAGCCGCTGCCACAGCAGGTCCGATTCGCCGTCGCTGATCGGCCTGGGCTCCCAGCCGGGCGCGCCGCGCCGCACGTCCTCGTGGTGCACGAAGAACTCCACCAGGTTGGTCCGCTCGTCCATGCCGGGGATCGCCATGAACGAGAACGGCGGCGGCCCCGACCGGATCATCCGCACCAGGTCGGCAAACGGGATCCTGGCCCGGATCCTCCGCTGGACCCGGGCCGTGTACGCGGCGACCGGGCCGCCCACGACCCCGGCCGCGGCGTCAGGCCGGCGCTCGCGCAGCACCAGGTGGGCGGCGAGGTCGCCGGTGGTCCACCCCTCGCACAGCGTCGGGGCGTCCGGGCCCGTCTTCTCCAGCAGCGCGCACAGCGCGAGGCGCTCTTCTCGGGAGTAGCTCACCTGCTGATGGTAGGCGCCGTTGCTACCCTGACTGAAGTCACGACGAAATGAGGCAGCGATGCTTGACCCGGCCATCGCCGCGCGGCTGAAGCGGGATCCGTCCGGCCTGATCGCGGCGATCGCCCAGCAGTACGACACCGGCGAGGTGCTGATGCTCGGCTGGATGGACGACGAGGCGCTGCATCGCACCCTCACCACGGGCCGGTGTACCTACTGGTCGCGCAGCCGCCGGGAGTACTGGGTCAAGGGCGAGACGTCCGGGCATCAGCAGTGGGTCAAATCGGTCGCGCTCGACTGCGACGGCGACGCCCTCCTGGTCAAGGTCGACCAGGTCGGCGCGGCCTGCCACACCGGCGACCGCACCTGCTTCGACGCCGATGTGCTGAACGCCGTCGAGGGGAGTCCCATTCACGGGGAGCGGGCCACCCTCCCATGATCGGCGGAACCCCCGCGCGTCAGTTCGCGCTCACTCTCGTGGCCTGCGTGGCCGGAGCCGGGCTCATCATCCTGGCGCTCCGGCCGACCTGGGCGTACGCGGTCTTCACGGCTCCGCACCCGCTGCCCGCGCAGGACATCTCCGTCTCAGGCCAGCAGCTTGTCCCGCTGGCGAGCGCGCTGGCGCTGGCGGCGCTGGCCTGCCTGGCGGCGGTCATCGCCACCCGGTCGTGGGCCAGGCGCGTCGCCGGGGTCGTGCTCGCGGCCCTCGGCGCGGGGGCGGCGATCGCCGCGGTCGTTCCCATCGGTGCCTCGGCGGTGCTCGCGGCGGCGCGGGCGCAGGCCGCATCCGGCTCACCGGGCGGGTCGACCACCAGCGGCACCACCTCGGGCGGTACCGCGCACGTGCTGATCATCGCGGGCGCGGCCGGGCACGCGGTCATGACGGGGACGCCCTGGCGGGCGGCCGCGGTCTGCGGCGGCGTCGTGATCGTCCTGACGGGTCTGGCCACCGCCTGGCAAGGCCCGCGCTGGCCCGTGATGTCAGCCCGGTTCGACCGCGAACGTACCGGGACCAACGGGACCACCGGCGCTAGGCCCTCACGGCGCGGCACAGACTCCGCGAGTATGTGGGAGTCGTTGAGCCGGGACCTAGACCCCACGGTCGAGGGCGCAGCGGACCGCCAGGACGCGCCCGGTGACCGGACCCCCGGCTGACGCCGGGCTGGACCGGGTCGGGCCCCCCTCGGTCCTGCTGGCCGAACACGAGCCCGAGGTCGCCGAGATGTCGGCGCGCTACCTGCGCCGGGACGGGCTGAACGTCAGGCTGGTCACCAGCCCCGAGCTGACGCTGGCCGAACTGACCGGGGGCCCCGACGCCGCCGCCGTGATCGACCTCACCATGCCCGGCCTGGATCCCAGGCGGATCCGTCGCGCCCTGCGGACCCCGGTCATCTTCCTGATCGCAGGCTCAGGCGGCCCGCGGCCTCGCGGCCTGGCCGTCCGCGGCCAGTGCCGGTGGCTGGCCCGGCCGTTCAGCCCCCGGCAGCTGGTGACGATGGTCCGCGACGTCTTGGCCCAGACGCAGACGCAGGCGGAGGCCCGGGCGCAGGCCCAGCATCCGGCGGCGACCCCCCTCCAGGCCACCGCGCCCATCCCCGTTCCCATCGGCCGCAACGCCGGCGGCTGGCGGCTCGATGGCAGCACCAGGTCCGCGCTGGCCGGCGGTCTCCGGGTACCGCTGACCGCGACCGAGTTCGCGGTGCTCGCGGCCCTCGCGGACCACCCGGGCCGGGCCCTGTCCCGCCGGCAGCTACTGGCCGCCGCCGGGCGCCACGGCGCGGGCGACCGGGCCGCCGACGTGCTCATCGCCCAGCTCAGGGCCAAACTCGGGCCGGACCCGGAGGCCCTGCCGATCAGGACGATTCGCGGCGTGGGCTACGTCCTGGACCCGTAACCGTGCTCCTTTCGCCAAGCGCGCGTCCTATCGTCGCACGGCTCGTTGCGCGGCCGCGGTACCCTCGACCGCAACCGATTTCCGGGGGGCAGTAGCCGGTGCCCAGAGGCGGCCGGGCTACCATCGGTGACGCAACAGTGTCGACGTGAGGAGACGAGCGAACCGCGTGAGTGTGCTCGACGAGATCCTTGACGGCGTGCGTGCCGATCTCGCCGACCGGCAGCGGCAAATCTCTCTTGACCAGCTGAAGGAGATGGCCCGGCGCGCGCCGTCACCGCGAGATGCGATGGCTGCGCTCAAGGCGGAGGGCGTCACCGTGATCGCCGAGGTGAAGCGGGCCAGCCCGTCCCGCGGCAAGATGGCCGCCATCCCCGATCCGGCCGCGCTAGCCGCGGACTACGAAGCCGGCGGAGCGAAGATCATCAGCGTGCTGACCGAGCCGCGCTTCTTCGGCGGGACCCTGGAGGACCTGGACGCGGTGCGCCGGGCGGTGCAGGTGCCCGTGCTGCGCAAGGACTTCGTGATCAGCTCCTACCAGCTCTGGGAGGCACGGGCTCGCGGCGCCGACGTAGTGCTGCTGATCGTGGCGGCGCTGGAGCAGAGCGCGCTGGTCTCGCTCGTCGAGCGGGCCGTCTCGATCGGCCTGCTCCCGCTGGTGGAAGTCCACGCCGAGCCCGAACTCGACCGCGCGCTCGACGCCGGAGCCACCGTCATCGGCGTCAACGCGCGCAACCTGGCCACGCTCAAGGTGGACCGCGGGATCTTCGGGCGTGTAGCGGGAAAAATCCCGGAAGGGATCGTCAAGATCGCCGAGTCCGGCGTCCGCGGGCCGCGCGACCTGCTCGCCTACGCCTCGTGCGGCGCCGACGCGGTGCTGGTCGGCGAGAGCCTGGTCAGCGAGAAGGACCCGCGCCTGGCCGTGGCCGACCTGGTGACCGCGGGGTCGCACCCCGCGCTCCGCGGTGAGCGAGGATGATCCCCAGCGTCAAGCAACCGGAACCCGCCGAACCCGACATCGCCCCCGTCCCCGATACCCTCGGGCACTTCACGGTAGAAGGCATCGCGTACGGCGGGCGGTTCGCCCCCGAAGCGCTCATGGCGGCCCTGGACGAGCTGAACGCCGCCTACGCCCACGCCCGCACCGACCCGGCCTTTCAAGCCGAGCTCAGCGGTCTCCTAAGCAGCTACGCGGCCCGTCCTACGCTCCTCACCAGGGCCAGAAGATTCGGCGAGCAGGCCGGCGGCTGCACGGTCCTGCTCAAGCGCGAGGACCTCGCCCACACCGGGTCGCACAAGATCAACAACGTGCTCGGCCAGGTGCTGCTGGCCAGGCGGATGGGCAAGACGCGGGTCATCGCGGAGACGGGCGCGGGGCAGCACGGTGTGGCCACCGCCACCGCGGCCGCCCTGCTGGGCCTGGACTGCGCCGTCTACATGGGCGAGGAGGACACCCGCCGGCAGGCGCTGAACGTGTCCCGCATGCGCATGCTCGGCGCCGAGGTCATTCCGGTCACCGCCGGCACCCGGACGCTCAAGGACGCCATGAACGAGGCCTTCCGGGACTGGGTGAGCACCGTCGGGTACACCCACTACTGCATCGGCTCGGTGGGCGGCCCGCATCCGTTCCCGATGATGGTCAGGGACTTCCAGCGGGTGATCGGGCTCGAAGCCAGAGGTCAGGTCCTACACCAAGAGGGCAGGCTGCCGGACGCGGTGATCGCGTGCGTCGGCGGCGGCTCCAACGCCATCGGCATCTTCCACGCGTTCGTCCCGGACGCGCAGGTTCGCCTGATCGGCTGCGAGGCGGGCGGCGACGGCCTGGACACCGCCCGGCACGCGGCCACGCTGACCGGGGGATCCCCGGGCGTCCTGCACGGGATGCGGACCTTCGTGCTGCAGGACGACGAGGGCCAGACGCAGGGGACCCATTCCATCTCGGCCGGGCTCGATTACCCGGGTGTCGGCCCGGAGCACGTCTGGCTGATGCAGACCGGCCGGGCCAGCTACCGCGCCGTGACCGACGCCGAGGCGATGGACGCGTTCGCAACACTGTGCCGCACCGAGGGCATCATCCCGGCCATCGAATCGGCGCACGCGCTGGCCGGCGCGCTCGACGTGGGCCGCGAGCTCGGCCCCGGGGCGCTCGTCATAGTGAGTCTGTCCGGCCGCGGCGACAAGGACGTGGACACCGCCTCGAAGTGGTTCGGCCTATGACCAGCAACGTCACGCAAGCCTTCGCCCAGGCGAACGACGAGGACCGCGCCGCCCTGGTCGGCTACCTGCCCGCCGGGTTCCCCTCCGTCAGCGCCGCCATCGAGTCGGCCCGGGCCATGGCCGACGCGGGCGCCGACGTCATCGAGCTGGGCCTGCCGTACTCCGACCCGCTGATCGACGGCCCGGTCATCGCCGAGGCGGTGCACCGCGCGCTGACCAGCGGGACGCGCGTCGCCGACGTGCTCCGCACGGTCGAGGCGCTCGCCGCCCACAACGTCCCCACCCTGGTCATGACCTACTGGAATCCCATCGACCGGTACGGGGTGCGCGCCTTCGCTCGCGACCTGCACCAGGCGGGTGGCTGCGGCCTGATCACCCCGGACCTCACGCCGGAGGAGGCCGGCCCCTGGCTCGACGCCTCCGACGAGTACGGGCTCGACCGGGTCTTCCTGGCCGCGCCGAGTTCCACCGACGAGCGCGTGGCCCTGATCACCGGCGCCTGCCGCGGATTCGTCTACGCCGCCTCGCTGATGGGCATCACCGGGACCAGGGACGCGGTCAGCAGCGACGCGCCCGCCCTGGTCAAGCGGGTCCGCCAGCACACCGGCCTCCCGGTGGGCGTCGGCCTGGGCGTCAGCAACGCCGCCCAGGCGGCACAGGTGGCGAGCTTCGCCGACGGCGTGATCGTGGGTTCCGCCTTCGTCCGGAGGCTGCTCGACGCCGCGGACGCCGACGACCCCAAAGCGGGCACCGCCGCGGTCGCCAACCTGGCCGCCGAACTCGCACAGGCCGTCCACAGAAACACGGGGTAAATTCCCGGGTGTGCCGCTCGCGTCGATTCCCAGCCCCGCGCGCGCGTCGTGGCGCCTAGGGCCGCTGCCGGTCCACGCTTACGCGCTGTGCGTGATCGCCGGGATCATCGTCGCGATCGCGGTGGCCAGCCGCAGATACCGCAAAGACCGTAAGGGGATCATCCTCGACGTGGCCGCCTGGGCGGTCCCCTTCGGCCTGGCCAGCGCCGTCGTGCACGCCGTGCTCCTGGACGGCAAGCACGACTTCACCGCCATCGGCGGGCTCTGGCACGCGGCGACCGTGGGCGTGGCCCTCCTCGGCGTCCCCGGCGCGATCGCGCTCGGCGCTGCCGGTGCGTGGATCGCGTGCCGCCGGGCCGGCCTGCGACTTGGCCCGGTCGCGGGCGCGGCCGCGCCCGCCGCCGCGTTCGGGCTCGCCCTGGCCAGCCTGGGCGACTGGTGGACGCAGCAGTTCTACGGCCAGCCCTCGAGCTGGTGGTGGGCCGTGCAGATCTCGCCCACGCGGCGGGCTCCCGGGTACGAGAACTACGCCACCTTCCAGCCCCTGTTCCTCTACCAGGCCCTGTGGGACGTGGCCGTGGGCTTCGGCGTGATCTGGGCCGCCCGCCGGTTCAGCCTGTCCGGCGAGCGCACGTTCCTGCTGACCGCGGCCGCCGTCGCGGCCGGCAGCTTCTGGGCCCAGGAGGCGCGGATCGGACCCCTCACCCGCCTGCTCGGGATCCGGTACGGGGCGCTGGAGTACGCCGTCGTGTTCGTCCTGGCTGTCGCGGCCCTCTACCTGACCAGGCCCAAGCCCAGGCCCGCGCCGCGCCTGCACCCCAGGTCAGGCCCGGTACCTTTCGTGGAGGATTCCCCGGGTGATGTAATGTCCTCCTAGAGGGCCAGCGACGTCCCGAACACCGTGACCGGCGTTTTTCGAGACGGGAGCGCGCATGGCGGCTAGCCTTTACGACCCCCGGTTCGAGCACGACGCGTGCGGCGTCGGCTTCGTCGCGGACCTGTCCGGCCGCCCCGGCCACGGCGTGGTGGCCAAGGCCCTGCGGATCCTGTGCAACCTGGAGCACCGCGGGGCCAAGGGCGGCGACCCCGGTACCGGCGACGGGGCAGGGATCCTCACCCAGATCCCCGACGCGTTCTTCCGCGCCGCCTGCGGTTTCGCACTGCCCGACGCTGGCTGCTACGCGGCCGGCTTGGCTTTTCTCCCTTCTCCCGAACGAGCGGTGGTATCTGCCTCGGTAGAACGCCTCGCCCGCGAAGAGGGGCTGACGGTGCTCGGCTGGCGCGAGGTCCCGTACGACCCGGCCGCCTGCGGGCGGGGCGCGCTGGCGGTCCGCCCGGACCTGGTCCAGCTGTTCGTGGCCGGGGCGCAGGCCCAGCGCGGCCTGGAGCTCGAGCGGATGGCGTTCTGCCTGCGCAGGCGGGCCGAGCACGAGGCGGGCGTGTACTTCGCCAGCCTGTCGGCCCGGACCATCGTGTACAAGGGGATGCTGTCCGCGCCGCAGCTTGAGCCGTTCTACCCGGACCTGTCCGATCCCGGGTACGCCTCGGCGCTGGCCCTGGTCCACTCCAGGTTCTCCACCAACACGTTCCCGTCCTGGCCGCTGGCCCACCCGTACCGGTACGTGGCGCACAACGGCGAGATCAACACGATCAGGGGTAACCGCAACTGGATGCGGGCCAGGGAGGCGATGCTGGCCAGCGACCTCATCCCCGCCTGCGCGGACGGGCGGGGCCTCGAGCGGCTGTTCCCGATCCTCGACGAGGAAGGCAGCGACTCGGCCAGCTTCGATGAGTGCCTCGAACTGCTGCACCTCGGGGGCCGGTCGCTGCCGCACGCCGTGCTCATGATGATCCCCGAGCCGTGGGAGAACCACGAGGAGATGACCGTGCCGCGGCGGGCGTTCTACCAGTTCCACGCCGCCCTGATGGAACCGTGGGACGGCCCGGCGCTGATCGCGTTCACCGATGGCTCGGTGATCGGCGCGGTCCTGGACCGCAACGGGCTGCGCCCCGGCCGGTACTGGGTGACCAGCGATGGCCTGGTCGTGCTGGCCAGCGAGGTGGGCGTGCTCGACCTCGACCCCGCCACCGTGATCAGGAAGGGGCGCCTGCAGCCGGGCCGGATCTTCCTGGCCGACACCGCCGCCGGCCGCATCGTGGAGGACGAGGAGGTCAAGGCGGCCCTATCCGCCGAACACCCCTACGAGGCCTGGCTCCACGCCGGCCTGGTCCACCTGGACGACCTCCCGGACCGTCCCCTCCCCGCCCGCCGGGCCGCGTGCCTCACCACGCTGCAGCGGATGCACGGCTACACCGAAGAGGAGCTCAGGGTCATCCTGGCGCCCATGGCGCGCACCGGCGCCGAGCCGATCGGGTCGATGGGGACCGATACCCCCCTGGCCGTCCTGTCCGACCGGCCGCGGCTGGTGTTCGACTACTTCACCCAGCTGTTCGCCCAGGTGACCAACCCGCCGCTGGACGCCATCCGAGAGGAGCTCGTCACCTCGCTCGGCACGATCACCGGGCCCGAGCAGAACCTGCTCGAGCCGGTCCCGGCGTCCTGCCGCCAGATCGTGCTGCCCTACCCGGTCATCAGCGACCAGGACCTGGCCAAGATCATTCACATCAACGACGAAGGCAACCTGCCCGGGCTCGCCTCACACGTGGTGGACGGCCGGTACGACCCCCGCGGCGGCGGCGTCGCCCTGCGCGCCCGCCTGGCCGAGATCTGCGCCGAGGTCTCCGCCGCGATCGCCGACGGCGCCCGCCTGATCATCTTGTCCGACCGGACCGCGACGGACTCGGCCTGGGTTCCGATCCCGTCGCTCCTGCTGACCGGAGCCGTGCACCACCACCTGATCCGCGAGAAGTCCCGGACCCGGGCCGGGCTGGTCGTCGAGGCCGGGGACGTGCGCGAGTGCCACCACCTGGCGCTCCTGATCGGGTACGGCGCCGCGGCGGTGAACCCCTACCTGGCCATCGAGACGGTCAGGGACCTCGTGCGGCGCGGCGACCTCGAGGGCGTGAGCGAGAAGAAGGCCGAGGCCAACCTGCGCAAGGCGCTTGGCAAGGGGCTGCTGAAGATCATGTCCAAGATGGGCGTGTCGACGGTCGCCTCCTACACCGGCGCGCAGATCTTCGAGGCCGTCGGGCTGGGCGAGGAGGTGATCGAGACCTGCTTCGCCGGGACCACGTCGCGGCTGTCCGGCCTGGGCTTCGACGCGCTGGCCGCCGAGATCGCCCAGCGGACCGCCCCCGGCACCGGGCCGGACTACCGCCGGCTGCCCACCGGCGGTGAGTACGCCTGGCGCCGGGAAGGCGAGCCCCACCTGTTCAGCCCGGAGGCGGTCTTCAAGCTCCAGCACGCGACGCGCAGCCGCCGGTACGAGATCTTCAAGGAATACACCTCGCTGATCGACGACCAGTCCAGGCGGCTGCTGACGCTGCGCGGGCTGCTGCGCATCCGCGGCGTCGATGCTCCGCCCGCCGCGGGAGAGCCACCAAACGCCGTTCAGCTAGAAGAGGTTGAATCGGTTTCCAGCATCGTCCGCCGGTTTGCCACCGGGGCCATGTCGTACGGGTCGATTTCGGCCGAGGCGCACGAGACCATGGCCATCGCGATGAACCGGCTGGGCGCGCGGTCCAACACCGGTGAGGGCGGCGAGGACCCCGACCGGTTCACCCCCGAACAGAACGGCGACCTGCGCCGGTCCGCGGTCAAGCAGGTGGCCAGCGGCCGGTTCGGCGTCACCAGCGAGTACCTGGTCAACGCCGATGACCTGCAGATCAAGATGGCCCAGGGCGCCAAGCCGGGGGAGGGCGGCCAGCTGCCCGGGCACAAGATCTACCCCTGGATCGCCAGGACGCGGTACTCCACGCCGGGGGTGGGCCTGATCTCCCCGCCGCCGCACCACGACATCTACTCGATCGAGGACCTGGCCCAGCTGATCCACGACCTGAAGAACGCCAACCCGGCGGCGCGGGTGCACGTCAAGCTGGTGGCCGAGGTCGGGGTGGGCACCGTGGCCGCCGGGGTGTCTAAGGCGCACGCCGACGTGGTCCTGATCAGCGGGCACGACGGCGGCACCGGCGCCGCGCCGCTTACCTCGATCAAGCACGCCGGCTCGCCCTGGGAGCTCGGTCTGGCCGAGACCCAGCAGACCCTGCTGCGCAACAACCTGCGCGACCGGATCGTGGTGCAGGCGGACGGCCAGCTGAAGACCGGCCGGGACGTGATCATCGCCGCGCTGCTCGGTGCGGAGGAGTTCGGCTTCGCGACCGCGCCGCTCGTCGTGTCGGGGTGCGTGCTGATGCGGGTCTGCCACCTGGACACCTGCCCCGTCGGCGTGGCCACCCAGAACCCCGAGCTGCGGGCCCGCTTCACCGGGAAGCCCGAGTTCGTGGTGAACTTCTTCGAGTTCATCGCCGAGCAGGTCCGCGAGTACCTGGCCGCGCTCGGGTTCCGGACCCTGGAGGAGATCGTCGGCCGGGTCGATCTGCTCGACGCGGCGCTCGCGGTGGACCACTGGAAGGCCTCAGGACTCGACCTGTCCCCGGTGCTGTACGCGCCGCCGCTGCCGGACGGGGCCCCGACCCGGTGCGTCAGTGCTCAGGACCACGGCCTGGACAAGGCGCTGGACCACACCCTCATCCAGCTCGCCGAGGGGGCGCTGGAGGAAGGCCGCCCGGTCCGGCTCGAGCTGCCGATCAGGAACGTCAACCGGACCGTCGGCACCATGCTCGGGTACGAGGTGACCAGGCGCTGGGGCGGCGAGGGCCTGCCCGACGGCACGATCGACGTCTCGTTCACCGGGTCGGCGGGTCAGTCGTTCGGCGCGTTCCTGCCGCGCGGCATCACGCTGCGCCTGGCGGGCGACGCGAACGACTACCTGGGCAAGGGGCTGTCCGGCGGCCGCCTCGTCGCGCGGCCGCCCGCGAGTTCGCCGTTCGCCGCGCACGAGCAGGTCATCGCGGGCAACGTGATCGGCTACGGCGCCACGAGCGGCGAGATGTTCCTGTCCGGCCTGGTGGGGGAGCGGTTCTGCGTGCGGAACTCGGGCGCGCTCGCGGTCGCCGAGGGCACCGGCGACCACGGCTGCGAGTACATGACCGGCGGCCGGGTGGTGATCCTCGGCCCGGTCGGGCGGAACTTCGCGGCCGGGATGTCGGGAGGCATCGCCTACGTGCTCGACCTTTCGGTGCGCAGGGTCAACCGGGAGATGGTCGACCTCGACCCGGTGGAGGCGTCCGACGCCAGGTTCGTGCGCGACGTCGTCGAGCGCCACTACGCGCTGACCGGTTCCGCGGTCGCGGCGCGGCTGCTGCGCGACTGGGATCCCGCCCGGTTCACCAAGATCATGCCCAAGGACTACAAGCGGGTGCTGTCCGCCGCCTCGCAGGCCGAGCGCGAGGGCCGCGATGTCAACGAGGCCGTCATGGCCGCGGCGCACGGGTAGGGGGGCGGACATGGCTGACCCGAAGGGCTTCCTGACCACGCCGCGGGAGACCGCGGCCCGGCGTCCCGTCGAGCTGCGCCTCCTCGACTGGCGCGAGGTCTACGAGCCGTTCCCGCCCGGCCGGCTCGAACGGCAGGCGGGCCGCTGCATGGACTGCGGCATCCCGTTCTGCCATAACGGCTGCCCGCTGGGGAACCTGATCCCGGAGTGGAACGACCTCGTCCGCCGGCACGACTGGCGCGAGGCCGCCGACCGGCTGCACGCCACGAACAACTTCCCCGAGTTCACCGGGCGGCTCTGCCCGGCCCCGTGCGAGACCGCCTGCGTGCTCGGGATCAACGCCGATCCCGTCACGATCAAGCAGGTCGAGGTGGAGATCATCGACCGGGCGTTCGCGTCGGGGTGGGTAGTCCCGCGGCCCCCGGCCGCCCTGTCCGGCCGGACGGTGGCCGTGATCGGCTCGGGTCCGTCCGGGCTGGCGGCCGCCCAGCAACTGACCAGGGCCGGGCACGCGGTGACGGTCTTCGAGCGTGACGACGCACCGGGCGGCCTGCTGCGGTACGGCATCCCCGAGTTCAAGCTGGAGAAGCGGCACCTGGACCGGCGAGTGGCCCAGATGCAGGCGGAGGGAACGAGGTTCCGCTGCGGGGTCTCGGCCGGTTGTGACGTCAGCGCCGCGGAACTCCGGTCCGCCTTCGACGCCATCGTGCTGTGCGGCGGCGCCCGCGTGCCGCGCGACCTGCCGCTGCCCGGGCGGGGCCTGGCCGGCATCCACCAGGCCATGGAGTACTTGCCGCTCGCTAACCGCGCCGTCGGCGGATCCGCCGAGCCTTCGATCAGCGCCCGCGGGCGGCAGGTGGTCATCATCGGCGGCGGCGACACCGGAGCGGACTGCCTGGGCACCGCGCACCGGCAGCGCGCGGCGTCGGTGACCCAGCTCGAGATCATGCCGCGGCCCCCCGCGTCGCGCCCCGGCCACCAGCCCTGGCCGGTCTACCCGATGATCTACCGGACCTCAAGCGCGCACGAGGAGGGCGGCGAGCGGGCCTACGCGGTATCCACCCTGGAGTTCCTTGGCGACGCCCGCGGCCGGGTCCGCGCCCTGCGCCTGGCCGACGCGGCCGGGTTCGACCCCGTCCCCGGCACCGAACGCGAACTGCCCTGCGACCTGGTCCTCCTCGCCATGGGCTTCACCGGCGCCGAGCGGCCCGGGCTGCTCACCGACCTCGGCGTGAGATTCGATGAGCGCGGCAACGTCGGCCGCGACGCCTCCTACGCGACGTCGGTGCCCGGCGTGTTCGCCGCGGGCGATATGGGCCGCGGCCAGTCGCTGATCGTCTGGGCCATCGCCGAGGGCCGCAGCGCCGCCGCCGCCGTCGATCGCTACCTGACCGGGACGTCCGTCCTGCCCGCTCCCATCCCGCCGACCGCCCGTCCGCTGACCTGACCCTGACAAACAGCCAGGAAAAACGCGTTTGTCAACCTATCCTGAGATTCACGCATCTAAGGGATGTAAGGGGGTCACAGGGCAGCTCATGGTGATGGCGGTATGTCCGAACGGGCACGACTCGGCGAGCGACGACTTCTGCGACGTATGCGGCAAGCACATCGCCCGGAGTTCTGCGTCCGACCCGGGCCGTACGGTCGGCAAGCACCATGGCCGCGATCCGGCTGGCCAGGCGGCGAGTTCGGCCAGCGCGTGCCCGCGGTGCGGCGCGGTGAGCTCCGGACAAGTCTGCCCCGACTGCGGTTACCGTTTCTGGGGCTCCCGGCCGTTCGCCCCCCTGGACGAGACCTCATCGTCCTGGTCGTCCGCCACGCCCGCGCCCTTCCCGTCGTCGCCGCCCTGGCCTTCCGACCCCGCCCCATCCTCGAGGTCGTCCTCCCCAACGCGGCCGTCCCCCTCCCTGGGGCCGTCCTCCTCTTCGGGCCCGCTCCCTTCTCCGGCGCCCTTCCCGCCTTCTGCGCCCTCCTCCCCGGGGCCGCCCTGGTCCTCCGATCCGCCCCCGGCATCGGGAACGTCCTGGTCCTCCGATCCGCCCCCGGCATCGGGAACGTCCTGGTCCTCCGATCCGCCCCCGGCATCGGGAACGTCATGGTCCTCCGATCCAGCCCCGCCCTCGAGGCCGTCGTACTCGACAGGGTCGTTCCCCCCTTCCGGGCCCTCCTCCTCGGGACCGCCCTGGTCCTCCGAGCCACCCCCACCCTCGGGACTGTCGTGGTCCTCCGGTCCACCACCCTCACCCTCGGGGCCGTCGTCCTCGCCGGGGCCGTCCTCCTCACCGGGGTCGTCCCTTCCTCCGGGCCCGCCGTCCCCGTCTCGACCGCCGGAATCGCTGTTCCCGCCCATCACCTCGTCCGGACCGCAGCGTCCGGGCGGTCCGCCGGAATCGCTGTTCCCGCCCCTATCCCGGCCCGAGCGGCCCTCATGGGACCGGCCCGAGCCGTCATCCCCGCCCCTCCCGCCGCCGGCATCCGTCTCACCGCCTGAAACACCGTCCCCGTCCGCGTCCCAGTCCCCGTCCTCGTTTGCGTTCCCCTCCCCGTCTCCGCTTGCTTCCGCGTCCTTCTTCCCTTCGCCCCCGGAGCCCTTCTTCACTCCGCCCCCTGACCCGTACGCTCAGCCGTCCCAGGACCCGTACGCTCCGCCGCAGCGGGACTCGGCCACGGACAAGTCTTCGGTCTCGGACGAGCCCTCGATCCCAGATCAGGGCACGCTTTCAGGTTTGCCGACGATCCAGGCTCAGCCGGCTTTTGCTGACCCGTCCCTGATCTCGGACGGGTCGGTGCTTGCGGACCCGTCCCTGATCTCGGACCGGTCGGCTCTTACGGACTCGTCCCTGATCTCGGACCGGTCGGTGCTTGCGGACCCGTCCCCGCTCTCGGACCAGCCTGCGGTGGCGAACCCGCCCCCGGATCCGTACGGTCGGCCGTCCCGGGACTCCTACGCTGCGCCACAGCCAGACTCGGTCACCGACGAGGCTTCGCTCCGGGGTGAGCCCCCGATCCCGAACCAGCCTGCGCCGACCGACCCGCCCACGATCCAGGCTCAGCCGGCGCTAGCGGACCCGTCCCCCATCCCGGACGAGCCGGCCGGTGCGGACCCGTCCCCCATCTCGGACGGGCCGGCCGGTGCGGACCCGTTCTCCATCCCGGGCGAGTCCGTGGTTGCGGATTCCCCCCCGGTGGCGGACGAGCGCGTGGTTGCGGATTCCCCCCCGGTGGCGGACGAGCCGGCCGGTGCGGACCCGTTCGCGGTGCCGGAGTCCGTGGTTGCGGATTCGTCTCCCGTGGCGGATGAGTCCGTGGTTGCGGATTCGCCCTCAGTGGGGGACGAGCGCGTGGTTGCGGATTCCCCTCCGGTCCCGGACGAGTCGGCCATTCCGGACCCGTTCTCGGTCCGGGACGAGCGCGTGGTCGCGTATTCGGCTCCGGTGCCGGACGAGCCGGCCTTCGCCGACCTGCCCCCGATCCCGGATCTGCCCGCAGTTGCGGATGCGCGCCCGGTCGCAAACCAGCCCACGCTTCATGAACAGCTCCCGACCCCAGACGAGCCGGTGTTGCCCGTCAGGTCCGGGTCATTTTCCTGGTCTTCTCAGCCAGCGTCGCCCCAGCTGCTACCCCAGCCTCACGTTGCGTCCGAACCACTCCCCGCCCCGCCGTTCTCGTCTTCCTACCCAGACGCACAGGCCCCACCGATCCCGCCCGCTTGGCTGGCGTCGTCGTCTCCTAACCTCCACCCCACCCAGCCGGGGCCGGTCGTCACGCCCGTCACCTGGACGGTTGTTATCGGCTCAGACCGGGCCTACTACGACAGGATGCAGCTCGTCGGGACCCGGACGGGCTCCGCCGTGGCGTTCCCCACCTTCGCCAGCACCCGGCGCGTCCCGCTCGAGGGCAGGCAGATCCGCATCGGTCGGCGCAGCGCGGCGCGTGGCCTCGAGCCGGAGATAGACATGTCCGTCCCGCCGGCCGACCCGGGCATCAGCCGTCTGCACGCGGTCTTCATTCCGGGCCCGAACGGCAGCTGGTCGCTCCTCGACCCGGGCTCGGCCAACGGGACGCTCCTCAACGGTCGCGAGGTCGCCGTTGGGGAGCTGGTCCCGTTGCATGACGGCGACCGCATCAACCTTGGCGTTTGGACCGTGATTACGGTGCATCACGGCTAGGAGCGTGGCGTCGAAGTAGCCATCAATTGCGGGCAAAATAGAGAGCGTCTTGGTGCGTCGGTTCCGATGACGGGAGCGGACATGGCGGGCTGGCGATGACGGCCACGGCAACGGGCAACCCGCCTCGGGGGCAGGCCGCGCCGCCGGGGCGCGCTCCCGTACGGCGGCGGCGAAGGATCGGGCAACCGCGCGCCTCGACGACGCCGGGCAAGCTGCGGTTGATCCAGGCGGCCCTGGTCGTCCTATGCCCGGCCTGGGGCGCGCTGGACTTCCGTGCCGCCCAGAGCAGGCTGGATACCCTGCTGCCGAACGCCGCCGCGCAGAGCAACGGGGCGGGCGCGAGCCAGATCGCCGCGGCCCAGACCGCAGCGACCAGGTGGTTCGCGGTTAGCCGGCAGGCCCAGGCGCTCGATAACGTCTTCAACTACGGCGCGGAGACCGAGCTGGAGATCGGGTCGGGCCCGGGCACCGCCGGGACGCTGTTCGGCCAACTCGAGACGGACCTGGGAGCCGTGATCAACACCGATCAGGGCGTATTCGCCGCTAACGCGGCGTCCGGCGCGGACGCATTCACCGGCCTGGAGGCGGGCATCATCGCGCTAGCCCTGGTGATGGCGGTCGGCTGCGCCTGGGGGCTGTCCCGCCGGCTCGCGGAGTACCGATGAGCGTCGCCCCCGTCCTGACCAGGGAGCGGGCCCCCGGCGTCGTGCAGGCCGCGGTCTCCGAGCGCGACGCGATCCAGGCGAACCTCCTCGAGCTTGACGGCAGCTTCGGCAAGCGGGTGCTCGAGGGAGCCGCGCTTACCGGGCAGACCAAACGCCGCTGGGATCTGGCCTCCGCCGCGCTGAGCCGGCTGTGGCAGCTCTTCTCGGCCTACTCGGCCGTCGTCGACCGGGCCGCCGACGCGGTGACCAGGCACCTCGGGGCCAAGGAGCTGGCCGCGATAACCGCCCTGCTCACCGGCCCGTCCATCGAGCTGGCCTCAGGACCTGCCCCGCTAGGCGGGCGCGATCTCGCCGACCCGGGCCGCGAAACCCTCACCCTCATCGCGGCCGTGACGAGGATGCGGCGTGCCTTCACCGAAATCACCGAGGTGACCTCCAGCGCGGAGCAGGTGTGGAACGAGATGGCGGGCAGGCTCGACTCGATCGCCAGCGAACTGGCCCGGGTGCGGCCGCTCGCGGCCTCGTTCGGCGACGAGGCCCTGACCGGGAACGTGGAAGCGGCCGAGGGCAAGCTGGCCAAGCTGCGCGACACCCTGAACACCGACCCGCTCGCCCTGTGGCTGGGCGGGCCCGCCCCGGGGAAGGTCGATACCTCGGGCGCGGAGCGGCTGGCCGAACGGGTCGCGGCCACGGTGACGCGAGTCGATGAGCTCCTCCGGCTGCGTGATGACGCCCGGCAGCGCATCGCCCAGGTGACGGCGGCCATCACTGCCGCGCGGGCCGCCAGCGAGGACGCGACCGCCGCGTGGCAGCGTGCCGCGGCGAAGGTCACCGCGGTGTCGCTGCCCGCTCAGCCCCCGGTGGTCACCGACATGTCCGCGCGGTTGGCTAACCTCGGTGCGCTGCTGGACGGCGGGCGCTGGACCCGGCTGGCGTCCGAGCTCGACCAGTTGGAACACGATCTGGCCGAGGCCACCGCCGGCTTCCGCGATGCCGAGCGATCCTTGACGGCCCTGGTCGGCAGGCGTGATGAGCTGCGCGGTCTGCTCGGCGCCTACCAGGCCAAAGCGGCGCGGCTCGGTGCCGCGGAAGACCCCCGCCTGACCGAGCGCTACGATCGCGCCCACGGGCTGCTGTGGACGGCACCGTGTGACCTCCAGGCCGCGGCCGAAGCCGTGACCGGCTACCAGCAAGCCGTCCTGGCACTAGGAGGATGGCCGTGATGACCACGGCCATGGTCAGGTGCACGCAGCCCGGCTGCGACGGGACCATCCAAGACGGTTGCTGCACCACGTGCGGCCTGGCCGCCGGGCGCTACTTCCGGGTGGTCTGGACCGTGGACGAGTCGTATGTCAGCGCGGCGTTCGGGCTGGCCAGGGCCCGGCTCGCCGCCAACGACCGCCCCGGCGCCATCGCGGCGCCGGCCCGGCTGACGCCCGACGAGGCCCGCCGGATCGAGCTGGTCGATATGGCCACCGCCATCCGGCCGAGGACCCTGACGTGACGGGCGGGCCGGCCGAGGTTGGTGGTACCTGCCCGACCTGCGGTGAACCCGTCGGCGCCACGGACAGCTTCTGCGAGTCCTGCGGCACCGACCTGGCCCCGGCCGTGGTCAGCACGGCGTCCCCGGGGTACACGCCGGAGTGCCCGGTGTGCTCGGTGGACCCGTCGGCTCCGCCCGGCGCGGTCAGCCCCGAGGGCTACTGCGAGTCGTGCGGGCGCAAGGTGCCCTCCGGCCGCGACCATGCCGAGCTCGACCTCGGGCTGCTCGCCGGTGTCACCGACCGCGGCCTGAGCCACTCGCGCAACGAGGACGCGATGGCGCTGGCGACCGCCGCGACGCCCGGCGGCCAGGTCGCGATCGCCGTGGTCTGCGACGGGGTGTCCAGCTCGCCCCGCCCGGACGAGGCGTCCCTGGCCGCCGCGCAGACCGCGGTCCGCGTGCTCCTGACCTCGGCGCGGCGCGGTGACGACCCGGCGGAGTCCTCGGTCGCCGCAGTGCACTCGGCGCACGAGGCGCTGACCGCCCTGAGCTCGCCCGGGCAGGCACCGTCGGCCACCTACGTCTCCACCGTGGTCTCGGGCGATGCGGTCACCGTGTGCTGGCTGGGTGACAGCCGCGCCTACTGGCTGCCCACCGGGCCCGACGGCACCGCGGCCCGCCTGACCATCGACGACTCCGTGGCCGAACAACTGGTCGCGCGGGGTGCCATGGCCGAGGCCGACGCCATGGCGTCCCCGCAAGCCCACATCATCACCGGCTGGCTCGGCGCCGACCTGACCGAGCCCCAACCGCACCTGTCGCGGTTCGAGCCGGTGGGGCGCGGTGTCGTGCTGGTGTGCTCGGACGGACTGTGGAACTACCGGCCCGACGCGGCCAGCCTGGCGGAGCTTGCCCTTCCCGCAGCGCTCAGCGATCCGCTCGGCACCGCGGCCAGCCTCGTGAAGTTCGCGCTCGACGCCGGGGGCGTGGACAACATCACCGTGGTACTGATCCCCTTCCCGCCCGTCGGCTCAGCGACGTAACCGAGGAGAATCGCGCCATGACCGAGTCCGGCTTCACCATCGACGTCGACCAGAACCAGTTCCTGCCCGAGGGTGGCCGCGACGTTAGCGCGATCGTCACGGTCACGTCGGCCGCGGACGCGACCGGGTTCACCGGCGCGGGTCCGGCGGGCGGCCAGCAGGGCAGCGCGGAGATCATCCTCATCGACTGCTCGGGATCGATGGAGTACCCGCACACCAAGATCGCCGAGGCGCGGGCGGCGACGGCCGCCGCCATCGACGTGATCCGGGACGGGACCTGGTTCGCGGTCATCGCGGGGACGAACCTGGCCTGGCCCGTGTTTCCCGCCGACGGGAGCATGGCGGTCGCTGACCAGGCTTCCCGGGCCGCCGCGCGGCAGGCGGTGGCGGGCCTGCGGGCCGGCGGAGGCACGGCCATCGGGCAGTGGCTGGCGCTGGCCAGGCAGATCTTCTCGTCCTACCCGGTGAGCCTGCGGCACGCCATCCTGCTCACCGACGGCAAGAACCAGCACGAGACCGCGGAGCAGCTCGCGGCGGCGATCAGCCAGTGCGAGGGCGTCTTCAGCTGCGACTGCCGCGGTGTCGGGACCGACTGGGAGGTCAGCGAGCTGCGCCGGATATCGACCGCGCTGCTGGGCACCGTGGACATCGTGCCCGACCCGGCCGGGCTGGCCGCGGACTTCGCGGCCATGATGCAGACCGCCATGGGCAAGCAGGTGGCCGACGTGGCCCTCCGGGTCTGGACCCCGCAGAGCGCCACGGTCAGTTTCGTCAAGCAGGTGGCGCCCGCGGTGGATGACCTGACCGGTCGGCGCACCTCCCGCAACCCGCAGGCAGGCGACTACCGGACCGGCGCGTGGGGCCCCGGCGAGAGCCGTGACTACCACGTCGGCGTCGAGGTCACCCCGGCCGGGATCGGGCAGGAGATGCTCGCCGCCCGGGTGAGCCTGGTGGCCAGCTCGCCGGCCGGCGAGGAGATCCTGGGCCAGGGACTGATCCGCGCGATCTGGACCGACGACGAGGCGCTGTCTACGAAGATCAACCAGCGTGTGGCCCACTACACCGGCCAGGCCGAGCTCGCGGATGCGATCCAGGAGGGCCTGGAGGCCCGCAAGCAGGGCGACGAGGAGACCGCGACGGCCAAGCTGGGGCGGGCCGTCGCGCTGGCGCACCAATCGGGCAACGAGGACACCGCGAAGCTGCTGGCCAAGGTGGTGGACGTGGTCGACGTGGACACCGGGACGGTGCGGCTGAAGAAGCAGGTCGAGGACGCGGACGAGATGGCGCTTGACACCAGGTCGACCAAGACGGTCCGGGCGCGGAAGTAGCGATCGCGACCCGGAGAGGAGACGGGCATGGCGGTTTGTCCTAACGGGCACGACTCGGCGAGCGACGATTTCTGCGACGTGTGCGGCATGCGTATCCTCAGCCCCGCCTCCGCGTCGCCGTCCTCCGGGTCGTCACCTCCCGGGTCGTCATCCCCTGGGTCGTCACCCCCCTCCTCGGCGGGAGCCGCGGCCAGTTCCTCCTCCGGGAACGGCTCGCAGGCCACAGGCCCCGACCAGTACTGTCCGGTGTGCGCCACGGCGCGATCCGGCCAGTTCTGCGAGTCCTGCGGCTTCAATTTCGCCAGCGCCCAGGCATCCTTCCCCTCGGCACCGCCGTCACCCCCCATCCCGTCCACTCCCCAGGCCCCTCAGGCTCCGCCACCAGCTCCGGCCTCTTCAGCAACTCCGTTCCCGTCCGTGTCCTGGGACCCTCCGGTGATGCCCGGCCCGGACCCGACCGAGATATCGGTCCCCGTGACGCCCCCGCCCCCGCCTGCCGCCCCGCCCCCGCCCCCGCCCCCGCCCGCGCCAGCGCCAGCGATCTCGTCTGCGCCGCCGACCGCGGCCGCTCCGCCGTCTTACGCTCCGGCCGACTGGACCGCGGTCGTGTCCGCGGATCGCGACTACTACGAAAGCGTCCTGGCCGCGAGCGGCCCGGACGGGCAGGCCATACCGTTCCCGGCCTACGTCGCCGAGCGGCGGTTCCGGCTGTCGGGCGGTCAGATGCTGATCGGCAGGCGCAGCGTGTCGCGCGGCGTGGCCCCGGAGATCGACCTGACCGGCCCGCCCGCCGACCCCGGCATCAGCCGGCTGCACGCCGTCCTGATCGCCGAGCCGGACGGCAGCTGGTCCGTCCTCGATCCAGGCTCGGCCAACGGTACGTCCGTCAACGGCACCGAGATACCGACCGGGAACCGGGTACCCCTGTACGACGGCGACCGCATCAACGTCGGCGCCTGGACCGCGATCACGGTGCACCGCGGTTAGCTGCACATATTGCTTGCCCTGCGCCTCTGGGCCTGCGGCGACTCCAGGCACTAGCGTATGCACATGAATAACGTGCCGCCCTCGCTCGACCACAGCGAGGTCGATCTCGGCAATGCCGCCGGAGTCAGTGACCGGGGTTTGCGGCATCACCGCAACGAGGACGCGATGGCCCTGGACTGCGAGGTCACGGCCGACGGGCCCGTCGTCGTGGCCGTGGTGTGCGACGGCGTCTCGTCCTCGCCGCGCCCCGCCGATGCGTCACAGGTGGCAGCGCAGGCGGCGCTGCCGGTCCTGATGGCAGCGGTCCGGGAAGGCCGGGACCTGATCGAGGCCTCACGGGCCGCGGTGAAGGCCAGCCGTGAGTCAGTAGCCCAGCTGGACGAGCCCTCGCACGACACCTCGGCGACCACCTTCGTCTCGGCGGTAGCCGCCCCTGGCCTGGTCACCTTGTGCTGGCTGGGCGACAGCCGCGCCTACTGGCTGACCCAGCCCGAGTCGGGATCCCGCCAGCTCACCAGGGACGATTCGGTCGCCGGGGGCATGGTCGAGGCCGGCCTGGCCACCGAGGCCGTCGCCATGGCCTCGCCGCATGCGCACGTGCTGACCCGCTGGCTCGGCGGGGATGCCGCCGACCTCGACGGGGACCCCAAGCGCGCCCCGCACGTCGAGCAGTACGCCCCGCCGGGCGGCGGCACCCTGCTGCTGTGCTCGGACGGGCTGTGGAACTACCTGCCCGAGTCCGGCGACCTGGCCGAGCTCGCCCTGCCCAAGGCGCTGAACGACCCGCTAGCCGCCGCGAGGGACCTAGTCGACTTCGCCGTCGAGGCAGGCGGCGCCGACAACATCACCGCGATCCTGGTCCCCTACGCCGCACCCCAGGAGCCCTGACCGCGCCCGTCGCTACCAGCGTGAAAATGGTTCAGTACTTCGGGCCGACGAACTCGTCAAGCCGCGCCACCGCCTCATGCCGCGCCACGGATATGACGCCCCGCCGCGAGAAGCGCCAGGCCACCCCGAGCTGATCGAGAGTCTCACCACACAACCGGAGAATGTCCTTGGATTCGTTGGTGAACAGATATCGCGGATACTCGTACCAGCTCGCCGTCCGCGAGACGTGCCCGTACTCGGTTGATCCCGCGATAACCGTCCGAATGAAAGAGCCCACGGGCAAAATGGCCAGGATTGTTCAACACGATGGTGCGCTGCCATGGTTGTAGCTCGATCTTGCGCTCGTGCTTCTTGCCCAGCCCGTGCTGCGGGAAAAGGCATGGCCAGTGCCGCGAGCAGCACAATACTTCGGTGCAACCCACTCGCTGCTGGGTACTAACCTTGTTATCGGGCCGGATGGTGCTCATGGCTCGCTCGCACTCCCTGATAAGCCCGGGCCAAGCGTCCGCGCACATGATGCGCAGTTTCCATACGTCTTTGTCTCTCGCGCTGGCTCTGCTAATACACCCGTCTCCGAGGTAGAGCCCGAGCAGGTATGCGTAGTCGACTTGCGGTTCAGGGAGCGTTGGGTTGGCCATGCACCGGGGACAGATGCTGCGAAGACTAATTCCGCGTCCGATGAGATCCAGTGCATGACGCCGTACTTCAGAGTTATACATAATCACGTTGTGACAGGCGGCACTGACAAAATCAGACCGCTGCCGGACGCGTCAATGCGTGCGGTAATAGTGCCCCGAGTGGGAGTCGAACCCACACTAAACGGGTTTTGAATCCGCTCCCTCTACCGTTGGGGTACCGGGGCATTGCAGGTCACCGTGGTTGGAGCAGCCCGATGACAACTTACCTGATGACGGTACTCTCGTGGGGTGAGCGAGAACCAACTCCGTGTCGTGATCGCCGAGGATGAGGCGCTGATCCGCATGGACCTCAAGGAGATGCTGGAGGAAGAGGGCTACGCGGTGGTGGCCGAGGCGGGGGACGGGGAATCGGCCGTCGAGCGGGTGGCGGCCCTGCGCCCGGACCTGGCCATCCTCGACATCAAGATGCCGGTCCTGGACGGAATCTCCGCCGCGGAGCGGATCGCCGCGGAGCGGCTGGCCCCAGTCCTCATCCTGACCGCCTTCTCCCAGCGCGAACTCGTGGAGCGGGCCCGCGACGCGGGCGCGATGGCCTACCTGGTCAAGCCGTTCACCAAGGCCGACCTGGTACCCGCGGTGGAGATGGCGGTCAGCAGGTACGCCGAAATCCGCGCGCTCGACACCGAGATCGGCTCGCTGCGCGAGCGGCTGGAGGTCCGCAAGCTGCTCGACCGGGCCAAGGGCCTGCTCCAGTCGGAGCACGGGCTCAGCGAGCCCGAAGCGTTCCGCTGGATCCAGAAGACCTCGATGGACCGCCGCCTGACGATGCGGAAGGTCGCGGAGGCGGTCATCGAGGGCAGCCTGGACGTTCCCGCCGACTCGCCCCAGCCCTGAGCCCGGCCAGCCAAACCAGAGTCGGCCAGCCAGAACCTGCGCCCCATCGCCCGGAATCCCAGCCGCCCGCGCGGGCCGGATTGCAGGCCCCGGCCCGGATTGCAGGCCCCCGGGCCGGACCCGGGGGGTCTTTGGTGCCGTGTCCGCCTTCCCCGGCTAACACGTTGTCTACTTGAACCCCCCGGGCCCGCCGTCCCAAGTTAGCGGGCCGCCGGCGCATCCCGCAAAAGAAACCGGCCTCTCGCTGCACCCCGGATAACCTGCCGTAATCCTGTGTTCACTCAGATGACGCGGTCCCGTTGCCGTCATGTCCCGGTACCTGGCCCCTAATCAGGCAGGTAAGCCGCGAAGTGCACACTCGCCGGCCGTCCGAATCCGTTATGACGATGTCATACGTGGCCAGCGTCTGGCCCCCGTGCACCAGGGTGGCCACCGCGGTGACCTCGCCCTCGCGGGCACCGCGATGGTGCGTCGCGCTGATCTCGATGCCGACCACGACCCGGCCCGGGCCCGCATGCAGGGCCGCGCCGAGCGACCCGATGGTCTCCGCGAGCACGCAGGAGGCGCCGCCGTGCAGGAGGCCGAAGGGCTGGGTATTGCCGTCCACCGGCATCGTCCCTACGACCCGTGACGCGGACGCGGACGTGATCTTGATGCCCATCCGCCCCGCGAGTGTGCCCTCGGCCACGGTCATCGCCATGACCCGCTCCAGCAATTCCTGATCCACCCGTGCCTCCGGCGTTGCCCGGTCCAGGTCCCAGCGTCGCACGGGTCGCACCACCCTGCCGCACCGCCCTGCCGCGCCGCCCCGCCGTCCGCGATCCCCGCGCGCCGGAACATCCCAGTATCACAACTCGGCACAAAGCGCATGCCACAACGAGTGATTTCAGTAGCGTTAGCGCTCACATAATGGGAGACCTTTCACGAGGGGAGCGGGCATGCGCAAGATCGGAGGACGGCGCCGCCTTCGGCGCCCAGCCGTCATCGGCCTGGCTGCCATGGTGGCACTGGCCGTCGGAGGGTCGCTCGCGGCCACCAACGCGCTGGCCACGACGGCGCGCACCGCGGCGCAAGCGCGGCCGGCCAAGTTCGGCGGCAGCCTGTCCGTCACCAAGGCGTTCTTCGGCGACGCCACCGAGCCCTACACCGGCCAGGAGACGGCCGTCTACCGGTACACGTTGACCAACGCCGACGGCATGAGTGTGGACATCCTCACCTACGGCGGCATCATCCAGGAGATCAACGTCCCTGACCGGTCCGGTGCCACCTCTGATGTGGTCCTCGGCTTCAGCACCCTGCAGGATTACGTCACCTATGACAGCCCGCCGGTCACCGCGAACGGCGGCCCGTACTTCGGCGAGCTGATCGGCCGGTACGCCAACCGGATCGCCGGCGGCAAGTTCACCCTCGACCAGCCGGGCGTGGGGCCCGTCACGTACACGGTGCCGGTCAACAACGGGGTGAACAGCCTGCACGGCGGGCTCGTCGGCTTCGGCAACCACGTCTGGGCGGACCAGCCGGTCCAGGGCCCGGGCTACGTCGGCGTTCAGCTCACCCTGACCAGCCCCAACGGCGACGAGGCCGGTGCCGCCGGGTCCCCGGGTTGCCCTAACGGGTGCACCGGCTACCCGGCCGAGGTCACGGACGTCACCACCTACACGCTGAACAACGCCAATCAGCTCGAGATCCACTACTCCATCCATGACGACTCACCCAACCTCAACACGGTCGTCAACGTGACCAACCACAGCTACTTCAACCTGGCCGGCGAGAACTCACCCGCCGGCTCGGCCTACAGCCAGGACGTCAAGATCAACGCGGACAGCTACACGCCGACCGACAGCACGCAGATCCCGCTCGGCACCATCGTTCCCGTCGCGGGCACACCGTTCGACTTCACGAGCCCGCACACGATCGGCAGCCGGATCGACGATGTGACCGCCCCCGACAACACCTCGTCGGACAACCAGCTGCTCATCGCCCAGGGCTACGACCACAACTGGGTGCTGAACAAGCAGACCCCGGCGACCACCGGCCCGGACGGCCTCAACCTCGCCGCCCGCGCCTGGGATTACGCCAACGGCCGGGAGCTGACCGTCTGGACGGACCAGCCCGGCGTCCAGTTCTATACGGGCAACTTCCTGACCGGCACGCTCGTCGGCATCAGCGGCGACACCTACCGGCAGGGCGCCGGGTACACGTTTGAGACCCAGCACTTCCCCAACTCGCCGAACCAGCCCAGCTTCCCGTCCACGGAGCTGGACGCTGGCCAGACCTTCACCACTACCACCGTCTTCCAGTTCTCCGTGTCCTTCTGATTTACCGCGGCTCCCGTCCGCCACTTCGCGCCACGCAGGTGGCGGACGGGGCCACCATCGCCCGTTCGGACCATAGGATCGGTGCGTGGCGACACAAGATACGGGGACCCGGGACCGGTTGCTGCTGCTCGACGGCCATTCGCTGGCGTACCGGGCGTTCTTCGCGCTGCCGATCGAGAACTTCTCCACCACTACGGGCCAGCCGACCAACGCGGTCTACGGCTTCACCGCGATGCTCATCAACGTGCTGCGCGACGAGAAGCCGACGCATGTCGCGGTCGCGTTCGACCGCGGCGAGCCGACGTTCCGGCACGAGCAGTGGGTCGAGTACAAGGCCAACCGGCGCGAGACGCCCGAGGACATGCGCAGCCAGCTCAGCCTGATCTTCGAGGTGCTCGACGCGCTAGGCATCCGCCGGCTGTCCGCGCCGGGATACGAGGCCGACGACCTCATCGCCACCCTGGCCACCGAGGCCGCCGCGGAGAACATGGACGTCCTGGTCGTCACCGGGGACCGCGACGTCCTCCAGCTGGTCTCCGACCGGGTCACGGTGCTGATGACGCGCCGCGGCATCACCGAGATGACCCGCTTCACCCCGGAGGCGGTGGTCGAAAAGTACGGGCTGACCCCGTCGCAGTACCCCGACTTCGCCGCGGTCCGCGGTGACCCCAGCGACAACCTGCCCGGCATCCCAGGGGTGGGGGAGAAGACCGCGAGCAAGTGGATCATGGAGTTCGGCTCGCTGGCCAGCCTGGTTGACCGGATCGACGAGGTCAAGGGCAAGGCGGGCGATGCGCTGCGCGAGCACCTGGCCAACGTGCTGCGCAACCGCCAGCTCACCTCCCTGCTCACCGACCTGCCCGCGGAGACGGTCGGCGCCGTCCCGCGCGACCTGCTGCCGGTGGCCTGGGACCGGGAGAAAATACATCAGCTGTTCGATACCCTGCAGTTCCGCGTGCTCCGCGACCGCCTCTACCAGACGCTGCCGCACGGCCTCATCAGCGCCTACGGTTCCGCCGACCAGCCCGCCGCCCCCGGCGAGGGGGCAAAACAAGCCTTCGACGTGGTGGCCGTCCTGCTCGGCCCCGATGAGGTGAGTGCCTGGCTCGCCTCTCACTCTTCAGCCGAACGAGCCGGCGTGGCTGTCACGGGCACCTGGGGGCGCGGCACTGGAAACCTGACCGCGGTGGCGATCGCGGCCGCGGACGGGAATGGCGCCCACATCGACCCCGTCGCGCTGACCGAGGCCGACGAGCGGGCCCTGGCCGCCTGGCTGGCCGACCCATCGCACCCGAAGGTCCTGCACGACGCCAAGGGGCCCATGCACGCGTTCGCGGCCCGGGGCCTGCCCCTCGCGGGCCTGGCCTCCGACACGGCGCTGGCCGCCTACCTCGCGCTGCCCGGGCAGCGCACCTTCGACCTGGCCGACCTGGCGCTGCGTTACCTGAGCAAGGAGCTGCCCGAGGAGGCCGAAGGCGGCCAGCTGACCCTCGACGGGTCTGACGAGCGCGACGCCGCGACTGCCCTGGTCCTGCGCGCGCAGGCCACGCTCGAGCTCGCGGCGGCGCTCGACGCCGACCTGGAGCGCCGCGAGGCGGGTGCGCTGCTGCGCGAGCTTGAGCTGCCGCTGGTCTCGGTCCTGGCCAAGATGGAGCACACCGGGATCGCGGCCGACCTCGACCACTTCGGCGCGATGTCCGCCATGCTGCACGGCGAGGTGAAGGCGGCCGAGCAGGCCGCGTTCCTCGTGGTCGGGCACGAGTTCAACCTCGGCTCGCCCAAACAGCTGCAGGAGGTGCTGTTCACCGAGCTCGGGCTGCCGAAGACCAAGCGGATCAAGACCGGGTACACCACCGACTCCGAGGCCCTGATCAGCCTGCTGGCCCAGACCGAGCACCCGGTGCTCGAGCACCTGCTGCGGCATCGTGACGTGTCCAAGCTGATGACGATCGTGGACTCGCTGATCCCGATGCCCGACGAGGGCGGCCGGATCCACACCACGTTCAACCAGACGATCGCGGCCACCGGCCGGCTGTCCTCGACCGACCCGAACCTGCAGAACATCCCCATCCGGACCGAGCTTGGCCGTCGCATCCGGGAGGGCTTCATCGTCGGCCCCGGCTACGAGTGCCTGCTGACCGCGGATTACAGCCAGATCGAGCTGCGGATCATGGCCCACCTGTCAGGCGACGAGGCGCTGATCGCGGCGTTCGAGTCCGGGCACGACTTCCACGCCGCCACCGCGTCGCGGGTGTTCGGGCTGCCGCCCGAGGAGGTGGGGCCCGAGCTCCGGGCCAAGATCAAGGCGATGAACTACGGCCTGGCGTACGGGCTGTCCGCCTTCGGGCTCTCCCAGCAGCTGCGTATCTCCACCGAGGAGGCGCGGGGGCTGATGGAGGAGTACTTCAAGGAGTTCGGCGGGGTCAGGGACTACCTGCACGAGGTGGTCTCCCGGGCCAGGATGGACGGCTACACCGCGACCATGATGGGCCGGCGCAGGTACCTGCCCGACCTGACCTCGGACAACCGCCAGCGCCGCGAGATGGCCGAACGCATGGCGCTCAACGCCCCGATCCAGGGTTCCGCGGCCGATGTGATCAAGGTCGCCATGCTGGCCGTGGACGGCTCGCTCACGGGCGCGGGGCTGCGCTCAAGGATGCTGCTCCAGGTCCACGACGAACTCCTCATCGAGGTGGCGCCCGGTGAGTACGACGAGGCCCGCGACCTGGTGTGCGCCGCCATGGGAGGCGCCGCCTCCCTGCGCGTCCCCCTGGACGTCTCCGTGGGCACCGGCCGCAGCTGGGCCGAGGCCGCGCACTGATGCCTCAGGCTGAGAGCCCACACCGTGGCCGTATTGTGGCCGGTCTCGATTGACCCACTGTCCCTGCTCTCATATCCTGACTGCTGCGCCGTGTCCTCGTGCGTTCCGTCGTGGTCGCTTGACGCGCAGGTTGCGAGTCAGGTGACCCGGCTGACGGCCGCCGGGCGTGCCGTGGTCGGCCCGTGCTGGTTCCGGTAGGTCCTCCTGGTCATCTTTGGGATGCATGACGTCTGGCGTGTCCTGAATTCCCTGTCCGCATCCGGAGCCAACCAACAACATGACGAGCAGCACGCAAGCCAACTCGACCCCCAAGGTGGCGGTCAACGACATCGGGTCCGAGGAGGCATTCCTCGCCGCGATCGACGAGACCATTAAGTATTTCAACGACGGTGACATCGTCGAAGGAACAGTCGTCAAGGTCGACCGGGACGAGGTTTTGCTCGATATCGGCTACAAGACGGAAGGGGTCATCCCCTCCCGTGAACTGTCGATCAAGCACGACGTCGACCCGCACGACGTAGTTAAGACCGGCGAGCACATCGAAGCCCTGGTCCTGCAGAAGGAGGACAAGGAAGGCCGCCTGATCCTGTCCAAGAAGCGGGCTCAGTACGAGCGCGCCTGGGGCACGATCGAGAAGGTCAAGGAAGAAGACGGCGTGGTCACCGGCACGGTGATCGAGGTCGTCAAGGGCGGCCTGATCCTCGACATCGGGCTGCGCGGCTTCCTGCCTGCCTCCCTGGTGGAGATGCGCCGCGTCCGTGACCTGCAGCCCTACGTCGGCCGTGAGATCGAGGCCAAGATCATCGAGCTGGACAAGAACCGCAACAACGTGGTCCTGTCCCGCCGGGCGTGGCTGGAGCAGACCCAGTCCGAGGTCCGGCACACCTTCCTCAACACCCTGCAGAAGGG
>Ga0335074_10001271_pt1 | contig 34417 bp, 34 predicted proteins | sample Lox_Sample_23_FD_206715 | JGI IMG/M metagenome (GOLD analysis project Ga0335074, IMG submission 206715) | Soil microbial communities from Loxahatchee National Wildlife Refuge, Florida, United States - Lox_Sample_2.3 | ecosystem: Environmental > Terrestrial > Soil > Wetlands | place: USA... | reverse complement strand
ACGGCGACAAGGTCACCTTCACCGTCAGCTTCAACGGCATGACCATCTCCCACGACGCCACCGTGACCGGCGACGAAATGAAGATGACCACGAAGAGCGACAACGATCAGATGCCGTCGCTCAACCTCACTCTCAAGCGCTCCACCGAGCCGGCCAAATAAGGGTCGTCGAGCCGCCTGTCACAGCGCTTGCGGAACTCTGCACGCGCTGTTTGCGCCGGCTCTTCTCGCCTGTAGAATAGAAACGGAATTGGCACCGAGCATCCACGAGCGCGCCGCCGTGCAGGTCAAGCCAAACTGACAACTATTGCTTGCGACCTTCCGGGCGTCTCCCTGCGGAGCAGCCCAACGAAGTCGTTCTCCGGGTAAAATAGCTTCGAGCGGCCGTGCGGTTTTCGCAAGCCGTTGGCAATACCATTGAAGCGGGAGTAGTTCAGTGGCAGAACGTCAGCTTCACCCTTGATTCCCGCAGCCTTCCTTCAGTTAACCCTTTTTTGATCGAAGTAAATCCATACAAATCATCGATATACATCCGACCGCAAGGCCGCTTTCAAACGTGCGCAGACGTGGGCAAATTTGCACCATTTTTGGTGATTTTGAGCATGTGGATAGTAAAAATGGATAGTAAAAAAGCTGCTGAAATTTGGTGAGAGTTTCCGAGTTTCGAGCACTGAAGGAATCGCTGGTCGATTTACTATCCACTCTGCCACTTTTGTTGAAATCAACTGCCATTCTGGCAGTTCAGGGTTAGAATGTGATTATGACAGTGGCAAACAAATCCGTTGCAGCATTCGTCCCGTCCCATGCCTCCAAAGGAAGACCACGAATTGGAGCAACGCTTGGGCTGAAGAGCATGGACGTTCCTGCGCTCATCAAAGCGGCGAGTGCAGGGCTCTCGTGGAACTCCGTCAGGAAATTCTTGGGAGCAACCGGATTCAACCAGCAACAACTGGCGAACTACTTGGACATTCCCGAAAGGACATTCGCTCGCAGGCGCGAAACGGGGGCTCTCGACCGCCGTGAGTCTGAGAAGCTGTTGCGACTCGCTGAAATCTGGGAGGCGGGCCTGGATCTTTTCGACGGAGACGAAACGCGAACGCGCGAGTGGCTTGTGGCGCCAGCCTTCGGTTTGGGAAATGTATCTCCTATCGACTACGCTCGAACAGAGTTCGGAGGCCGTGAGGTTCGCGCTTTGATTGGACGGATCGCGGACGGGGTGTTTTCTTGATCGAGGCGTACCGGATCTCGAAAGAATTCGACTCAGCTAAGGCTTTCTCAGGACAGGGTGCAAAAGATTGGGGAGGCAGATGGAACAGCAAAGGCGTTGCGGTGATTTACACCGCGGCTCATCGCTCGCTGTCAATCCTTGAGGTTCTGGTTCATGTAAAAGGCGGCGCAGGTATGGGAAGGGCTGCGATCAGCGCGCCTTTCTATGTGTATGCCGTTGCGTTCGACGAGAGCCTGCTTGAGGGATTGCCCATCGCAAGCCTGCCTACGGGATGGAATTCTGAACCTCCCGCAACTGCGAGCCAGAGTCTCGGAGATGCCTGGGTGCTGGCTGCGAGCAGCGCCGTTCTGGCTGTGCCCAGCGTGATTGTTCCCGAGGAGCCAAACTACATCTTGAATCCTAGCCATCCGCAATTCTCAGGAGTTCAGATCGGTGCACCGGTTGTGTGCTCGATCGATCCTCGTCTGCTCTAATTCCAATGGTCCAACGGCATGGCCCTTTGCATCCGAGGTACGCCAAGAACTCATTCTTCACCTTGGGAAACCGGCATCTACCCCGTTGCTAATCCTGTGGGGCGAGTAAGGAAGCAATCGCCGGATTGAAGCCCTACTTCTGATTTCCTGAGGAGAGAACATTCGCAATCGCTTCGAGAGTGGGCAGTTTCGTCTTTGCCTCGGAGAGACTCGGATCCAGCTGTAAAGCCTGCCTCAGGTTTTGAATAGCGTCGGAGATCTCTGCCCTAGCCTGGATGAGGGACTTGAGCTGAATGTAGGCCGCAAATCGTAGGGCATGTGCTTGGCCTCGCAACTCGTAAGCTTCCGCTTTTTCTGCCTGTGTTGATGAACAAGATAGAAATAGTGTTGACTCTGCAATTGCGCCGCTGCCTTTTGCCAGCACATCCTGCAAGTTCGGTGGAGCGGCCTTAGCTAGAACGCTGCCCTCCTGGATCAAAGCCATCGCCAGCAGCTCATGCGTACCGGCACTTTTGGGGTCCAATGTCACCGCCGTCCGAAACTCCGTCTCGGCCCTTTTCAGTGCCCCTTGTTTCAAGTACTGGCCCCCAAGACCCACGTGAGCTTTGGCAAGAACCTTGCGGCCGGCCCCATTGCCCGATGACAGCGCCCCTCCCTTTGTCAGCTCGGCGATCGCCTCCTCATATTGTCCGTTCGTCTCTAGCAGCGCTCCGAGCGTGGAATGCGCGTCTACTAGATTTGGATCAAGGCGAGTGGCGCTCTTGAGTGCCGAAATCGCGGCGTCCAGCTTACCCTCTCGATCAAGTGCGATGCCGAGCAAGACCTCTATCGCTGCGCATTTCGGCTCAAGCTGAGCCGCAGTTCGGTAGTCTGCAAGAGCTAGCGCCAGATTCCCAGTCACATAATACTGATAGCCGCGATAGCGGTAGTCATCGGCACTCGGTTCAAGCCGAATGCTCTCAGTGTATTCGCCGATGGCGGCTTGGTGGTCGCCTTTGGCCGCATAGACTTCGCCAAGCGCATTGATCAGCTTGCGGTTTTCAGAATCGAGAGTGATTGCGGCCTTGAGATCTCTAATCGCGTCATCATAGTCCTTTGCCTCGTATTCGGCGATCCCCAGAGCTTTAAGAGGTTTCGGATCGTTCGGACTCCGCGACTTCCATTGGTTGAATTCGCTAATCGAATCCTTGAATCTGTTTTGTAGAAGATACAAGGTTCCCAAGAAATGCAAAGTGTCGGATTTGGACAACCTTTGTTTGAGTAGATTGCCAAGTGCCGCGATAGCCGAGTCATCCTGATGCAGTCCCATAAAAGCGGATGCCTGTATCGCATAGGCCTCGGCTTGATTGGGAAGATCTTTGGGAGGATGCCTACGATAGAGGTCGGTAGCCTTCGTGAAGTTGCCGCTATTCACGAAAGCAGCGGCGAGCACATCCACCTCTCGCGGCGAACTCTCCATAATCTTAGTGGCAAGCGCACAGGCAGCCGCTCGCAGGCCATCATCAGTTGCCGGATTGGAGTCGATGCTCCACGGGCCACCGCCGTCGGATGAACGTGCTTCAAGTCTGAATTGTTGATTATTTTCTAGAACGACATCGCCGGATATTGAGGTTTCAGTATTAAAGACCTCGTGAACAAGCGATTCGACAGCCTTCATGGATACGCCATATACCTCAAGTACCTCTTCGTCGCCTCCGGAATTCATTTCGACCCTTTGCCGATCAGGCAGACTTGCCAATACATCCGGTCGATCTCCGAACGAAGTACAGCCGCTCTGGGAAGCTGTCGGAAGCACAAAGCATGGTGGAGGATCTGTCAAGTTGCCTTTCGCTTGCTGCTGGATCAACCGCATCGAATCTGCGACTGCGTCGGCTATCGTCTCACCGCCAAATGGTAGAGAATTTGCTTTGTCCGTTGACGGCAAATGAAACGCGGTGAATGCCGTAGTTGGCTGCAATCCGATATACGTTGTGTAAGCGATCAGCAGAAGAAGAGCATGAAGCTTCAGCGATTCCGTCTTCCGATTCTCGGCGCTCGCCATGAGACAGACTTCAATTAGTGCTAGCAGGTAGAACGGCCAATATGGGCGAGTCTCTCGAATCATGGTCAAGCACATAATGGGCAAGGCCAAGACTAGAAATCTCCAAGTGACCCTGCGTGGTCCTCGAAGAAAAGCGGCGCTCACCCTCTTGGAGACGCGAGCTATCTTCCGCCAATAATTGTCGTGGTCGGGGATGGACTCGCGCTCGGGCATAGGTTGCGGCTCACCTCATTTTCGTCTTATGCATACTTAGGATCTCCATTTTTCGACAGCGGCAACGAGATCGCGAGCGATCGGAGCCAATACGCCAGCCAGAAGCCCAAAGCATAAATCATCCCAATACTTCTTGAGCCAGTTTGATACACCGCTTGGCTGTTGCACTGCCCCAAGGTCAAAAGCAACAGCACCAATTACAATACTCAAGATCATTGAAGCGACTTGAAGCCAGAATTTCCACCGAAACCCAATGGCGATCTGAATCGCATCCACTGAACAGCGAACCTGAGACAGGACGCGACTCTTTGCAGCCGTCATTTGGCGAAACATGTTCGCTGCATCTTCCTTACTATAGGAAGTGGCGATTGTGCTATCTACCTCTCGTACACCCAGGAGCAGGTCAATATCTGCTGGACTTGCACCTCTAGCCAACAGGCGAAGAAGGTTCTCATGAAACGTGGGATAGTCAAGAATCACGGAAATGATCTTTCTGATCTGATCGCATAGATCATCGATGGGAAGATCATAAAAAGCCTCCGAATCACCGGAAGTGGAGAGCATAATGAGTTCACCTTCCGCATTTCCAAGCTGAATCCGTTCGTCCTGACGCTGGCTCGGATCAGCTTTGAATCGCATATACAGCTCATGCTTTGCCCGAACAATCCAGTGACGCGAATAGTTGTGCCGGATACTTGCAAGCAACCATCGACGAATTCGGAATCTTTGATACCAATTTCGGATAGGGGTCTGATTCTTAATAGCTTGAATAACGGCCATAGATACGGAGCCGACGGCGGCGATCGGTATTATCCAGTGTCCAGCCGTGTTGGCAATTTCGTGGAGGCCATTCCCAACTTGAGTGTTGAGACTGTTTATCCATTGTTGATTGTCAGGAGCAGCTTGAAAAAGCATTTTCCCTCCTTCACTCCAGCGGGACCGTGATCCTTCGCTTCATTCGCCAGGCCTCCCTCTGCGACAACGACTAGTGGACCAGCGTCCAATCTGCAGTCGGTCTCGGGTTGAAGCAACGGGGCACGACCAGTTCAGAAGGCCAAAGGGACCAGTGTGCCCCTGTCTAGGGCTTGAAGACTTGGTCGAGGTTGTCGCCTTCGTTCAAATGGTTTTTGTCAGAAGGCGATTCGATATGTGTCAGTGGGGTTCGGAATTTTGCCAACGTCGACAGAAGAATCTGCGAATTGGCCCCATCCTCCCGGAAGATGATGACGTTCAAACTTACTCCTCCGCTATATCGAATCCAATCCCCAGTAAAAACCGCTGTCAGCAGGTTCTTCCTGTCTTGCTGTGTGCCTCCAGCCGCGGCCACATTCACATATATGCCAATCACAGGAATACCAGGTTTTGCAGGTGTCGCCGGTGCGCCGCCGACGGCCGGAGCGGCAGGAGCGCCTTTTGCTCCTTCGAAAAGTGCGCGCAGCTTGTATCCCTGCTTGGCAGCCGATTCAGCGGGTTGCCCTGTTGTGCTGTTTGCCGTCGATAACGCCGTAAGGAAGGAGTTATAGGTGCTATCAAGAGTATTGAAGGCGTTGACGCATGGGTCTGTGCTCGTCGGAGCTGCGCCAGCGGCATTGCAAACCTTAGGATCTCCGACATCAGTTTTGCCCAAAATTGCCATGAGCGCATTGGCGCGTGTGCTAGCCAGACTGCTGAGCTCACCCGGCACGGTTGGAGCATCGACTTTGCCAATCTCTGATACCTCATAGACGCCGGCATACTGGGCATTCTGGCACTCAGTTGCATTTGCTTGCTTGAGCTGGTTGAGCAGCATGATTGCAGCGGTAGGATCTTGAATCGTAAAGCTCGACGCAGTCTCTGATGTAGATGCAACTGCAGCCGCAGTAACAGCGCCGGTGATGTCAGCGAAGTCATCGATCCCGCCGCCGCCAGCGCCCGCCTTCGGTGCCATATCAATGAAGGACGTTCGAATGGCTTCAGCCTGCGCGTAGAAGGTATCGTAGGCCGCGAGAGCTTGAAGGGCTGGGGAATCCAAAACAACCACTTTGGCCCCATTGACTTTTGTATGAAACGTTCCGTCTGCTGTGCCGCAGGTATAGTCCGCTATCTTCTTGGCAATCTTGTCTAGCGAGCTGTAGGAGAGCCACTCGACCTCGACCGGGGCGTTCGATGCAGAGCCCGCCGAGGCAGAAGGGGAAGCAGGAGCGGCAGCGGCAGCAGCGGCGCCACCGCCCTTCTTTTGGGCCTGGGCGGCCAAGCAAAGAAGGCCACAAACGCATAACAGAAGCGGCCACCGGCTGGCCAAGGCAAATTTCCAGAGATTCATCGTATCCCTCCTTGATCTTCAAGTTGGTATTTCGGTCACCAATCATTACGCTGGTCGGTAAATTGGGCAGGGTGCCTCAAGTCGAACCGTTTCCCTCGACAAAAAAGACGCCCCAACAATGTGATTGAAGAAATTCCCAAGTCATGGACTGTTTCTGGCCCCATGTGATTCCCGAAAAATTGTCGACGGATCCGGTCACGTCGTAACCGGTGAGAATCATGACATGGTTTGGGCCGTCACGATCGGGCATATTTGCCCACAAGTGATTCGGCCCAAAGGTGTTTGAATCTGTTGCATCGACTGTAGAAGGAAGCACAAGATTTATTACAGCGCCAACATGGATGTAGATTCCAGCGCGCAACAAATCCAGCGTCACCGTAGGCCATGTTGCTGGCACCGAGGGGAGCAGGCATCCGTCAATCCTGAAGGGGCCGCAGTAATCTTCGATCTGGTGCGCGGTACTTGGATCTCCCCCATAGTGCCAACCGGGCGGCTGCTTCCAGAGGGCGAGCGAATCAGCCAGATTCAGGCCGTCTTGGCAGGAAGTAAAGTTGCCCGTTTCAATGTGGTACTCATTGATCACATCATCGGGGTCTTGTATATATGGCACACTTTTCTGCCTCGCCCAAACAAGACGAATAGTATGGTGTGCTCTCGCAGCGATGACGCAGTCGTTGCAGCCAATGTTTCCATACACGCCATATGTCGAAAGCTGACCGCTGAGCCCGGAATTCTTATCGAAATCGAAAGGCATGGGCGGTGTAACATTTGCTACACAATCCATGGGAAGTTCCTCATCGTGGTCATCATGCAACTACCGTGCACTGATTGGCACACCCTGATTCATCAATCCATCAAAGGAATCTGATGGGTTGCGGCGATCAGGCGCTAATTTCAAACGGCCATCAGCGCAGCGTTCGCAGACGTGGGAAAAAGGATCGACCGCAATACGCCTAAAGGGAGTGCGTCTCTAAATTGCTCGACGATCCAGGCGCGATTTCACATTGTGTTTTTACTTTTGGGGAAGTGTATTCATCCATAACAGAGTCACCCATTATCGTGCAAGGGAATTTAAACAAGGGGGAGCAAACCCACACTCAGTTTGTGCCCTAAATTACAGACGCGGTGGACGCACATGCCAACGGAACGCGCTTTGTCTTAACGCTTCGGTGAGCTCTTAGGGGATCATCACGAGCGAGTAGCTCGTGCTCCGCCCGCCGGCAAGTTCTTTTTTGAGGACACCCTTCCGGATGAGGTCCTCGATGTCACGCAGAGCAGTATCCTGTGAACACTTCTCGAGCTTTGCCCACTTCGAAGAAGTCAGCTTGCCTTCGAAGCCATTCAGGAGCCGGTTGATCATGCTCCGTTGCCGTTCGTTGAACTCCGTTGCGGCAAAGCGATCCCAGAAGCGGGCCTTGCTGAGCACAGCGGCAAGTATGGTCTCCGCCCGCTCAAAGGCGCGCCCCAGACACACTAGAAACCATTCGAGCCAGCGTGTGATATCGAGCTCGCCTTTCTGCGTCGCTTCGAGGATTTCGTAATACGTTCTCCGCTCCTGTTGAATCTGCGCCGACATACTGTAGAAGCGCTGTGGACTGCGTTCCGAACGCGCCAGAACCATGTCAGCGATGGCACGCGCAATGCGCCCGTTGCCATCGTCGAACGGATGGATGGTTACAAACCACAGGTGCGCCACACCTGCCTTGAGCACCAGGTCGGTCGAACTCTCCTTTTCAAACCAATCGAAGAACCTCTTCATTTCCCCGCGAAGGCGAGCGGCGATAGGAGCTTCATAATGAACGCGCTCCTTTCCAATGGGGCCGGAAACGACCTGCATCGGGCCCTTTTTATCGTCTCGCCAGGCGCCCACATTGATCTTCGACATGCCGCTACGGCCTGTCGGAAACAATGCTGCATGCCAATCGAATAAGCGCTGCGCTGTCAGCGGCTGGTCGTAGTGCTGCGTTGCGTCCAGCATCATTTCGACCACACCCTCGACGTTGCGGTCGGCAGGTGTCAGCCCGCCGATGTCGATTCCGAGCCGGCGCGCAATCGAAGAGCGCACCTGGCCCCTGTCGAGTTTCTCTCCTTCAATCTCGCTCGACTTGAGGACATCCTCGGTCAAAGTGTCCAATACTGCTTCTGTTCGAAGCTGGAAACCGAGTCCCTCCATGCGGCCAATCAACCGTCCCTGCCGATGTCGTACATCAACTAGGCGCTGGGAAACACGCTCAGAGTTCCAGGTGAGGGCCGGCCATCCTGGACGTTCGTGGATGTAGGTTCCGCGCTTTATTCTCCGCACCATTTGCAGAGAATATAGCGCACATTCGCCGCAACTTCAAGGGCTAATCTACGCGCATAATGCGGCAAATACCCCTGGTTCGCCGCACCGCTCGCCATCGTTGGCCGCACTTAACAGCGGGGTCGCGGAGCACCTCATCCTGTTGGCGAACTCTGAGGGACGCCCCCAGGACACTGACCGACAGCTAAGTACCGATCCACTCGATGAATACATTCGGAAATTCGCGCCAGGCATGACCTGAGAAATATAAGCGGCGATAAGCGCATTCCGACAGGCCTGGTTACGAGGGCTGCTGATCGACTGGCACCGCAACTCCGCGGACTCCGTTGGTTAGAATCTCAGTCGTCTCGTGGATGGCATTTGACCATGCCAACGCGATCACGGATGCATACCGAGGGAAACGGCGCATGAAATAGTCTACGTCGTACTGGCGAGTAGCAAATTCATTCATCATCGACTCGACAGCCTGCGTAGGTGCATAAGCGGCGAGGTTTGCGGCGAATACTTGGGCAAATGCAGTCCGAACCTCGTGGGTCTCTGCGGCATCAGCGACACCACGCCTGGACACCTCGGCGATGGCGTTGGCGACGGCGGCATCGTACTTGGCCCTAGCCAGCTGTTCACCAAATCGGAGCTTTTTGACGGCTCTGCTGGTGGCGATCCTGTGGCCAATGTTGGATTGTCCGGCCTGGAACTTCACAATGAGGGGCATGAGTTCTAGAAGCAGGAGGATGAGAGTGACGACTGCCCATTTCATCAAAGCAGGTGGATTGGACAGCAGCAGGTCGCCCAGCACGGTAGAGGAGTTCGGAGAGATGGCGTCGTCCTCAATGACGCGAGCGCGTTCCATCTTCTGCCTCACGATGGCGTTGGCGTCAGAGAGCTGAGCGATGGCCTGCGACTTGGTTGCGACGGCAGCGTCCAACTGGGCCTGAATACGTTTCCTGTAGGAGTCCGCCTCGTTGTTTGCCGTCTTTTGACCTCGGTTGCACTCGGCGGCCTTCAAGGCCAGCAGTTCGGTTGCACCGGGATCGACGTTGCCGCCGCTCACAAAGGCGATCTTGCGGGAGCCGTACTCTACCCAGCAGGCACGCGCGGCAGCAAGCAGCTGTTGGATAGGTGGTGGAAGCGTCGAAGCGGCGTCTTCGAGCCTTTTGACCTCTGTGCTTGCATCCGCTACGCCGTCTTTCTTGGAAGCGAGCTCGTACTGGCTGCCGAGTTTCGTCAGACGTTCGGCCTCACTGGCTTCGCGCATATGCAACGCATGAGCGGCAAGCTCCTTGCCCATGATGATCGGCATTACCGCTTGGGCCGTGATACTGCCCACAAGCAGGACGAAGACGACCCGGAGGGCTGTATAGACGATAATCGTGCCCTTCGATGTTTCGACCGCGGTGTCAACAAAAAAGACGAAACTTCGATCCAGAGTAAGCACGACTCCACCACCAAGGATGGCGCAGGCGACAAGGACCGTGCATTGAACGGGGCTGGGCGCCCCTTTCGAGTACACCCAACCGGCAGTTGACCAGCTTGCCGCAGCCACAAACACGGCGAGCATTACTGACCAGCCCAGTTTGATGAGAGGCTCACGGTCCTCCAGCGAGTCTGCTTCGACCGCGACAGGAGGGTAGCCCCCCATTCGAATCAACAGCCTTTCAAGCAGATTCATGCTACCCCCCAATCTGAGCATCGATGACCTGCATGTCGGCTGGTACGGAAGTGGATTCGGTCAAAGAAGCCGTAGCGGGCGGCGCGCACATGGCCGTCTCAACCGCGGCGATGGCGCGGAGGGAATCGGCCGCGTTTGCGATATGGCCCGCGACGGTGGCGACAAGAATGTCGGCCAGCCCACCGGTACCAGCGGCTTCAGCGGAGGGCGCTGTAACGGGTGCGGGGGCGAACTGATTCAGCTTCTTAATCTGGGCAGACATTACACTTCGCGTATGTTCAATCTGGCTGACGATCTCATTGGCATTCATGTCTTGTTCTCCTATGTGAAGGTTAGTGAGAGGGGCGAATTGAGCACGGCGCAGGTCCGACTCGCGATCCAGCTGCTGTTCATTCCGAAACATGTCCAGCAGGAGTTTGTGCTCGGCGTCACTGATCGCGCCCGACGCGACCAGCGTCTCGACGAGGCCGGCATTGACGTCTAGCACCTTGAGGTCAAGTGAAACGGCGTTTTCGACGGTGGTCATGATCAACTCCTCAGCATCTCCTTGGCCCGCTCGATACCCTCGAGCGCGCAGCCGTGCAGTGCATCGATGGCGCTTTTTGCCTGCTTCATGCGTTCGCGGGTTCTGAGAATGTCGTCGCTGGCGTCTGCCTGACAGAAGCTCACAACGACGTCTCGCTCCTCGGCGTTTATCTTGCCCGCATTCACCAGCTCGTTGGCGAAGCCAATGTTGGCTGCCCGATTGGAAAGGTGGGTGTAGACTTCTCCAGCAGCGCCGTTTGTTAAGGCTTGGTCCACAGCGGCCGTGGCCGCATTGAGCCTTGTCGTCAACGCGCCAATCTGCGGCATGGCCGCGCCGACAATACTGCTTCGGATCTGTGTCTCGGCGATATTGACGACAGTGATCGCCACGTTTGTGCGCGCACGTGCCATGGCTTTTTCGGCCTGCAACCAACCCTCAGCATTCGCTTTGCGGATCGCGCCCCTGGTCTTGACCTTGCCAATGAGGCCGGTGTTCTCTCGAAGCTTCGTGATGTCAACCGCGTTCTCCATGTCGAGCGGCTGCTGGTTTTGTCCTTCTTTCCGTATCGTGATCATCTCTTTCCTCCTATTTGGGTGAGCGGTTCTTCGTTGAGTGAACGGCATCGTCAACAATGCTTGACGACTAATCGACAGATGCCTTCGCGACTGCGTGGTCCATAATCAGCAGAACGATGTACACGCGCCCCCTGATGCCTGGAGCGCGCCAGGCCCATTGCTCTGCCTTCAGAACCGGAATCTCGATGGAGTTAACGACTTCCGGTCTGCTGCCCATCGTCTCGATAACACGTTCGCTGTCGTCGCCGAGGTTGACGCGGGGAAATCTCTCCGCGTACGGGTCAAGCGTGCCGCAGCCAGCCACCAGTAGCAGCAGCGCGCTGAGCGCCATAACAATGATCGACATCAAGCTGACTCTCGCTTCTCGCATTGACTTCTCCATGTCTGGACCAGTTGGGGAGTGGCACGCACTTGAGCGAAGTGTCAACCCCAAGGGACAGATAACTCGCCTGCTTCCAGTGGTAATGGACAGGTCCGAGCAGATTGTTGGCTCAAGCACCGCTCTCGGCAGCCTGAACCCTCTGGGGTACATGCCGCTTTTGAAAGGCGGGAAGGGCATTGCGTAAAAACTTCCCGGAGCACCTCGATACCGGTATTTCAACGAATTCGCTTGCAGAGGAAAGAAGAACCCGTGCCGTTCCACTGCGGACTGCGGTTACTACGACCTCCTTGCCCAAGCGTCTTAACGCTTGAACAAGCGGGGCATATGCATGGTCGCCGGAGGCGAGAACCAAGACATCGCAGCGCATTCCCAAGGAAAGTGCTTTCGCTGTGACAGAATCGTCACAATCTGAACGACCAAGTCCGCAGTAGGGGGAATAGCCAATCCGCCGCCATTCAGCAAGAACATACGCAGGGACCCCAGCATTTGCGACGGCCACAGCAGCGGCGAGACTCCCTTTCGAACGGGCTATCTTTAGTACTTGCACGAAGTCCGGACGAGCGCCTCGACCGTGGCAAGCTTCGACCCGCCTGGCGCAGTTTGGCGTATCGAGGACGACTCCAACGGTTTTTTTCTTTGGAGTGCCCTTGAAGCCCTCAATATTGGTGGTCTTGCACCGCGGCTTCTCGAACCGCTGCGCCAGGTGGCTGACTAGCCTCCAGATTGTGGTCCACATTTTCATTTCGCCTCCAAATTCCGATTCCGTCTTGTTAAGTCGCATTTCAATGAGTTGAGCAAACTGACTAGAGTTAGCCGAGCCACAGGTTCTCGGAGCGCAGTTCAGCGGATCCTCCGAGTGAGGAATCTTTCGGCTACTTCATCCTGGTTTTGAGGTTGTTGTCTTCCGCTGAAAGGATAGGTGCAACCAGCATGCCAAACTATTTGGCAGATTAGTTTTCGATAGATGTTTTAGTTGGGCCGCGGTGGATTAGTCTGCCGATGACGAAATGCCGATCTGCGGTCGAAAGGCAGACGACGTCCCTCGTCGCGGTTCGGAAGGCTTTGCGTTCTGAGTCGATCAGGCGCCTCTTCCACAGAGACCTCATTTTGTGCGTGTCGTGCCTGGATCTGATCCTCAGAATCTGTCCCGGTCAACGGAACTGCGACCGACAGCACCCACAACCAATTTGAATAAGCGAAAGGATTCGAGATTATCTCTAGGGAGGCATGTTATTTTGCAGATATGGCAGACACGAAGAGTGACGGTACCGTGAAGGTTGGCCTGCTCCGCATCCGGTCACTGAATGATGGGCGGCCTACGGACCAGGTGATCGAGCTGATCGAACAGAATCCAGAGAGCCTGGTCCAGTACCTCAATCAGAAGTTCGGAGACCTCGACGCGGCCGAAGTCAGGATTGAGCGTCAACCTGCGTTCAGCATCGGAGTATCCGCAATCGCAATTGAGTTTTTCTTGGGTTTCGCCCATGGTGTCGGCGAGGCTGCTGGCAAGGCAGTTGCCGAGGCGATCGCCGAATGGATTCGAGAGACGTACCACGACGTCGAGATCATTCAGCTCAATCTCTCAGACAAGAAGGAATAGTCATATTTTCGGCCCATATGAACCCACCTGCGAAGGAAGACGGAAGCCGCATCCATTTCCGAGCAGTCTGCGGGGTGGGCAGGGTGCTGTGCAACCATCTGAGGGAGTTGTATGACATCTGCGACAGCCAAGCTTCAGGCAGGGACTTCGTGGCTTGGATTGAACTGATCAGTAAGGAACTCGAGAGTTACAAGCCCACTTACGATTTTTCCAACATCTGGATTGCGGACATGCATGCCAAGCTGACAGCATTGGCAAGCGGTCCCGCCGGCCGTGGCGAACCGCCCGTTCAAAGCCTTCTATTTAAAATCTGCTCTGAGCTGCCGAATGCAGACGCCAGCGATATTCAGCTACAGCTTGAGCAATTCAATTCCGACGGGTACAGAGTCGCTGGCGAAATGCTGACAGACCCGGACTGGTCCACGCCTACGGTCAGTGCCAGGTGGGGCACGATTCCGAAATACACCGTTGCAATCGATTTCGAAGCAGGCGCCCGGACGTTCTATCCCGTGACCGTGAATCGAGACCAGCGGATTCTCCTCAAGGTGGAGCCTACATCCTTCGATCCCGCCTTTGGGCTACTCTCCTACCTCACACTCGAGTTCCAATTCATGCACGAATACGTCTCTCATGCGCTGCCGATCTGGATCAACGGAACGCTGGAGGAGGTTTTGCTGCTCGCAGTAACCTACCGCTTCTACCCCCTCAGTCAGCCTATCGACGGATTTCGGTCGGTCCTCGCCAACACCCTCCGCGAATCCCGCAAAGATCAATATTCGACTGCTCGCGATCGGGTGTCTAATTTCGCCGGCCAGATTGGTCAAAAACAATTCTCGCGTTTCATCCTTACCCTCGCCAACACGGACGAGGCAGCGCTCTCGAAAACCAAGAAGGTAAATCTCGCTACCAAGCTGAAGTCGCTGCCGCTTTCTGACAAGGTTCTCCAAAACCAGTGCAACAAACACCTCTCCACGCCGACTCCAGGGCCGCCCGAATTCGAGGCCCTTCGTGATCTGATACCTTCAAGACGCTGAATTTAAAAGACATAAAGATTTAGCCCATTTGTGATCGGACTTAGTCTATAATTATGGAATAACAATGAGGTGGTAGCCATGACCACACGTCGAGGAACCCAACACACCCTCAAGCCGAAAGTACTGACGGCGGTTCTCAATCTTCAGCGGTTCACAGCCCAAGACCTCGTTTCAGCCGCAAAGCTGAGGGATCGAAAACAAGCATACGCCCAATTGCAGACTCTACAGGAGGACGATCTGATCTTTGGCGAGAACATGGCTTCGGAACGTGCAAATCGCCCGACAGTGCTTTATCAGGTCAGGCCTGAGAAGATCCAAGAAATAGCCAGGACGCTGGAGGAGTATGGACTTCCCGCCCCGGAACCCATCACAAAGGAGAAGGACGAAGCGCTTGCTCGAGCCGATAATCTATTGTCCGATGCTGAGGGACGTCTAAGCACAATCAAGCCGACTCACCTCAAGCGATCCGATATTGACGAGGCGGCTGCTCAACTGGAGAAGGCTGGAAAGCTACTCAGTGACGTCGATATTGAGTTGGACACAGCGAGGATGGAATCGGAGGGATATGGCAAAGGTGATCAAGAGATCGCTCAAATGGCCTTCCGGCTGGACGAAGGACGAAAGACCCTCCGGGGTTTAGATAAAGCCTTGCGTATTCGGAGAACCGTCATTTCCCTTACCGAGTTTCTTAAGGACTGGATCAAGAAAAGACCCAGTACCGTCGAGGAAGCAAGGAAACTGCTCCAGAAAAGGGAGGGCATGCTCGCAACCGAGCTTGTCCTCGATGTATTGGCTCCTGCGTTCCACAATCCCGAGTTGATGCCCGCAGTCCTGGCATCACAGGCAATTCGAACGAACGATCTAGAACTCATCAGCCGATGTCTCATGGAACTCTCCCAAGAAGCACATACCTGGTGGCGCTATAACCTGCTCAATACGAAGTATCTGCAGGGACGCTTCGAGGAAGCCTATGAGAAGTGGCCGGATGTTTACTTCGAGTTGGCAAAGAACGCTCAGTGCGTCGCCGACAAGGGCCGTGCGACAGGCATCTATGTATTCGACCCGAAGGATATGAAGCTAGAGAGTCTGCTGCCATTGATGAGGAAATATGACGTTTCAATCGTCTCGCCGCACACCTTGGACTTTTGGACATTGAACGAAGAGATCGTTCGACCGTTGCTTGTCGATCCGTTATCGGAAGCGCGAAGCGAGGCTGGTCCGCTCACGAACACTGTGCCGTTGAGCCAAACAGAAGGATCCGGGCCCCTTTGGATTCTCTATGCATATGGTCCGCTTACTGCGGCCATTCGGCAGTGGCCAGGAGCGCCTCCACTTCGTGTGGCTGCGAGTGTCGATTGCCTGCGTCCCGAGCGCATTGATGTTCCGAAAATCGCCAACGCCCTTCGTGACGAAAAGGGCGTAGTGGTCCTTGAAACGAGAGATCCACAGGCTCACCATGTCTTCCGAACAGATGTCGAGACCGCGTTGGGCGACGTGTGCGAGATTGCTTCGTTTGCCAGAGTCTAAGTGATTCGAAGAGGAACACAAACAGACTTCTTTTCGCAATCTTCCAATCGCATAAGCTTCGGGGCAGACAAAGTCTACATAGCCTTCACCATGAATTGATTTTCTTCAACGCTTCGGAGAGACGTGTCCCAATGGAGATGTCGGAACGTAAAAGAGCTTTAGCTGCATTGGAGACACTAGCGACCGCATCCGATAATGCAAGCGCGTCCGGATTATTCAAATGGCGCGCGGCATTGCGCGATTCCCTACGCAAGCCGGTATTGCCGCCATAGGCGGGATTTGCACATCTATCCAGTGCGCAGATTGTGTCTACGGCACCGAGCCTCGGCAGGTCTGTAAGCAAGGGCTCTCCGGGCAGAACGGAATACCAGGGCCGTTTCAGACTCCGCATGACCAAACCAAAACTAGGTGAAACGGCGTAACCTTCAGCCTCTGCGAGCTGAGCCACCTTTTGGCGAATCGGCCAGAATCGAGCTTCCGCATTGGCGCCGATTGTGATGCGAAGCCGCTCTTGATCTAGCGGGTCATTTATGTCGCTGTACATAGATGGAGCGGCATGTTCTACGGCATAACTCCTTGGGTCTGCGCCGTTGGCGTTATGGCCGCAAGCCTGGATTAAGAAGGTATTGACAAAGTCTGGAATAGGAAATGCCGTAAGAGCATTTGGGATTTCCCGCGCGCCAAGTGCAAGTTCTGCGGAAATAGGGCCAGAAAACCCGCAAGTCCGCAGCCCTCCCGTTAGCACAGCTAGAGCTGGTAAGAATAATGTGGGATCAGGACATGTTCCGGCTAAAAAGCCAATCTTCTGCGCAGATGAGAACACCCGCACAGATACTGGCTTTCCTACCATTTGCTCGGCAAACATAATTGCATCTACCGCGCAGGCACAGAACCCGAGTACGCGCGCCGGGATAAGAGCGGTAGGACCAACCCCCAGTTGGACCTCGGCAGGTAGTTTGCGCGCAGATTGCTCAAGGTACTTGATACGCTGTTCGGAAAACGGCCTGGCAAGAGCCAACGATTCGTGACCTCGTCCTGTCATAGAATCGCTCCAGAGTTGACCGATTCTGACAGCTGGACCACCTGACCATCCTGTGTCACCGCAAAATCAAATCTGAAGCCGAGAAGTGCCTGCTGAGGCAATTGAAGATTGGTGGTGTATTCGACTGGTTGCGGCAAAAGCGGAACCGAAACTTCTTGCTGAGCGCGACGAGCATCAATACTCAGTCCTGTGCAAGCCATATCGAAACTCCCCTTCCTGTCAGGAACATGGCTATGTCTTTGTCATCTCAAAGAAGAACATTCACGCGAGGTAATACATCGCGTAGCAAAGAAGATGATGAGGAATCTTCGCGTGCGACGCGTGCTCACTGATTTCCTACGTTCGAGACTTCCATTTGTCCGTCTCACCTCCGAAAGGTGCTTTCGCCGAGTTGATGTCCAATCTCACAAGGGACCGAGTGAATTCAGCAGATTGGCGAATCCGGCGACTGCAATCAATCCCTTTGCTGACCTCAGCCCAATGAGTTTCTGAGCGCGGTTCAGCGACTTCTCCTAGGGAGAATTTCGACGGGTTTCATGTAGTTGTCGGAGTTGCCTTCCGCCGAGAAGGTAAATGCAACCAGCGTGCCAAACTATCTAACCGATGAGTCTCTTGTCAGATTCTTTGGTCGGTTGCGAATCATTCGATCATTCTGCCAGTGGCGAATTTCCGATCGACGAGCGAAATCCGATCGGTAGATCATCGCGCCAAGGCGCCAATCGGCCAACGGCGTATGTCTGCGGTTTGCCAACGAGTGAGGCGCCACAGTACGGCTGCCTACGAACGGCTCTTGAACACACCCGGAAGCCACAGAGCTTTGGAGAGTGGGACTCATTGATCGCGGAGTAGGCGGGGCAGAAGCCAGCGTCTGGACGGTTCTCACGCGATGGGCACGCGACATGAATCCACACGTTTATGAAGCGCGGGAGCCGGCACGCTCATTTCATGGGCAATGCGACAGCTTCGGAGGTTTCAGCATCCCGCCTTCTCTGAAAAGGGTTTTGCCAAGCCTCCAGCAGGTTTCGAGCAAAAGAATCCACCGTGTCTACATCAAGATCGTCATGGAGCGTTATTCGAATCCCCGATGCAACGAGCTTCGTGCCGAATCCACGTTCATCCAATTTCCGCCACAACTGCTCAGCGGAGACTGAGTCGGTGCAATGGAGATTTAGGATGTGACTTTGATATTCGGGACGAATACAATCCAGCGGCTCGCAGATCGGGCGGGGCAGGGCGGCAAATAGATGAAGCCGCAGGGCCTCAATGATCGAAACTCTGTCCTCAATATGCCGGTGCTTCTGGAACAAGGCAATTGCTTGAGCGCAGCCGAGCCATTTGCCGATTTCCGTGGTGGGCAGGTACTCACCGGTGCGACACACTCCAACGGGCCGGGTTGCCCTCAGCCGATGAGGCATCATATCGGTGGCTGCAGGCGGCAAGACTGCGAAGCCGGTACCTACCGGGCCGTTCATGTATTTGTGGAAGCAGCCAATATAGGCCCCACGGAGGTTCGCGGGGGGACGCCATAGGCCGGTAGCCTGCGCTCCGTCGATGACCAGGTAGATCTCCGGCATGTGTTTGGCGAAGTCCGCCGAGATCTCATGAATTGGCAAACGGAAGCCGTCGTGAGAAGTAACGTGTTCAAGGACGACTGTCGCAGCTTTACCTCCGGTCAATTTCCTTAGGCGGTCTACCAAAACCTCGGAAAATGTCTCTGGTGGCAGATGGAACAAGTCCGAAATCTTCACACGCGCCGTGTCTGCTCGTCTTCCCGTGACCGCTGAGATCAGGTCAGCGGCGCAGTAGACACTGCGTTGCGTACATTCATGCGCTAGATCGGTGTGGATCAGTATGCTGTTGGCAGGTCCACCAACTAGCAGCGCATTATCACAGGCGTCGGTAGTGCCTGCGGTCAATACCACGCGGCCCGAATCAACGCCGCACCACGCTGCCACCCAGTTCCCGCACGCGAAATACGCGGCCGTCAGATTCCGCGCGCAAGCTTCAGTGTCCAAGCGACCGCCATCGGTACCCGACTCCGTCATGCACGCTCTGTCCAGCCAAATACGCGGCTCTTCCATACCCACCTCAACCTAATAGACCCACCACTTCAAAGAATGTCTCCCTAGTCCGAGTGTCTATTTTGGAGAATATGAAGCGATTGAGTGGTCAAATCCAGTGCTTGCAACAGGTTTGTGATCAGCCTGGCTGCAATTCGTCGACAACATCGTGTTCATCTTCTTCGAATTCCAGGTCATCGGCGTCGATATCTCCTTCGGGCTTGAGTGCAAGGCTTCGTGTAAGCGCGTTTCTCAGTCCGTACAGGTTGTCCGGCCACTTCTGTTTCATGAGGAGCTCCATTGCGGCAGGCGTCAGCATGCACTCGCGCTCATTTTTGAGCAAGTTCCTTAGCAAGCGTTCGGCCCAGAAAGGAATGTCCTCTTTTCGGTCCCGCAAAGGCGGCACGGTAATGATCTTTCCTTTCAGACGGTTCCAAAGGTCGTCGCGAAGCTTGTCTCTTGTAAGTGAGGAAATCTCTATATGAGATGCGGTAATAACTCTCACATCAGAATGCAGAATCTTGCCCGGTTCTCCGACTCTGCTGAAATTGCCAGTATTCAGAAAATCCAAAAACAAGGGCTGAATGTTCATCGGCATCGCATCTATGTCATCCAAGAATAAGGTCCCTTTGTCCGCCTTTTTGACCAGCCCTTCACGATCTTCCAATGCTCCTGTAAATGCGCCTTTTTTGTGGCCAAACAAGTAGCTTTGATACAAGTCTTCCGGCTGACGCATAAAGCACTGGAAGGGACCGGATGCCCTCTTGCTCAAGCGGTGTATAAGCTTACCCATCTCGGTTTTTCCGGTCCCGCTTTCCCCTAGGAGTACGATGCTAATGTCGCTCTTTGCATACTTTTCGATATCGCTGCGAAGTTTGACCATTGCGGAAGAATTACCGAAGCTCTCATCTAGCGTTTGGCCTGCGAAGTGGCTCAAATACCTGCGGGTCATGCGGTAGCCCATCTCGCGGACCATCTGGGCCTCTGCAGGCCGGTATCGCGAACCGCGAGGTGGCTGAATGAACGCCCGGACCTTTCCATCAGCGTGGGCGTTGCCGTCAGGAACGAGAGCATCTACCGTATGAGCGGCGGCGGAGTTGATGTCGGTGTCGTTGCTGCTAATCGTCCCTCCATTTGGAGGAGCGACACACAGCGTAAGTGTCGGTCCATCTGGCAGGCTTTTTGCGAGCAACGGGAAATCTTCGTAAATGGGAATTTCGAGCAAGTGTCGGCCTGCAAGCATGCTTTGCTCGATGGCTTTGAGTGTTCCATCGACGCCAATGTAATCTTCTGTGACCTCACTGATTGTTCCGTCGACACTCTGAGCTCTTAGGAATACCTCTGAACACAATCCGTTTGGGAAGGAGAGCGGCAGGTGCTCGGAGCCGACCATGAGCTTGTTTTTCTCGCTTCCCATCGCCTCGATGAAGGCTTTTTGGCCGTCGTCCAAGCAGTATTCATGGCCGAAAAGTCCACTCCGAATGTGATTGCTATCTGGACTCGCACTCTCAGTCCGGGGACGAACGAAGAACACGGACAGCGGATCCAGAGCTATCCTGTTCTGCGCTTCTTCTCTGAGAGATCCGGAGCTGAGAAATCTGCGCAGAAATTCCGTGAAGCGGATACGGAGATCCCATAACCGTTCATGAGCACCTAGGCTGCCTGTCGAAGACGCGGCATCTCGCGGATAGAGCGCATCAATTTCCACCAAACTATTCAACTGAAACTGAAGCTGTTCACGCAGGAATTCGATCGCGTCTGACGGATGGTTTTCACCGGACGCAAATATGTTGACGAAAACACAGGGTGCACCTCGCGTTGAGAATCCTTGCCTCAGGGAGACTATTGGCGCACTGAGGTCGCACACAGGTTTTGTCCGTGGATCAATCTTTGCCTGCTCGGAAAAATAGGTATCGTTGGGAAGACAAACGGAGAACGTTAAGCAGGATGGTGGACCATCAACATTTCTGTATCCTCCGCTTAGTTGAAACGTACCCAGCCCCCCAGTTTTCTGACCGTTGTGATTCGCCCTGGCCTGAAAGAATAGAGATAGGATTCGACTGGCGGAAAGTGCGATCGATTGCCACTCGTGGCTCAGCCATGGATGGGGCAGGAATGACTTTTCAGCAAATGCCGCTGCCAGGATCGCCCTAGAGCGAATTTTGAGCAGATCCATTAGCAAGGGACTTCCGCCCCAAGAGGCGGCAAATGTCGGCCTTCCCGCCTTATTCATAGATTCTCCTCTTGTTGGTCATCTTGAGCGCGAGTGGCAAAAGACATACGGTTAGGACCAGGAGCCACGCAGTCATCGCTGCAAATCCCGCCGGAGAGATATCCTGCGTTATACCCGTCAGAGCACGGCGGGCGATGTTCGGTACCCTCGTATCGGTTACATAGATCGCAACTATCACTTCGGATATCGAGGTCAGCATACACAATCCAACACAGCCGAACAACGTGATTCTCTGGGTGGCCATCAGCCAGCGGAAGGAAGAGTGGAATCGCCCGGCGCCTAGCGTCTTCGCCGCAAGATATAGATCGATGGGTGTGGCAATGAATCTAGAACTAAGCACTAGGGAGGCAACCGGCACTGTGAAAGCAAGGTGCGAAAGGGCCAACCCGGCCGCGGTATCAAACATCCCGATGGCGGCCATCGTGCGATATAGGCCCACGGCGAGGACAATCGGAGGAATCGTCAAAGAAATGATGGCGAGTAAAAGGGCATTCCTGGCCGCTTTCGATTTCTCCAGTCGCCACAGAAGTGCCACGGGCAGCGTAATGCACAGCGCCATCAGGGCGCTCAGAAGGCCGATCCAAGCCGAATTGAGAAGAGCCGCGAGCCAAGAATGGTCGTGGAACAGATCACGCCACCAGTGCATTGAACCGTGGTAGGTCGTGAAGATGTCCATGCCCTCATTTGGGGAAAGGCTGAGGATGGCGATACAGACAAGCGGGGCGACCAGGGTGGCCATCATCAAGAGGGAAATAGATCGAATTATCACCTTCATGCGGTTTCCCTCCTTGTGCCAAGCCTCGCCCCCACCAGCCATGCGAGGACCAGAACCAACTGGGCTACCAAAGTGACGATGCACATCTGGGAAGCCGCCGTCCAGTCGCCGACCGAGTTCGCAAGACTGTTGATCACTGTGCCCAGGGTTACGATTCGGCCGAGACCGACATATGCGGGAACCAGAAAGAAACCGAGCGCATACACGGTGCTTAGACAAACAGCGGCGAGAAGGACGCGGCGAATCGACGGGATCACATGGTTGACAGCGACATAGAGTGGAGATGCGCCGAGGGAGTTTGCCGCTCTGGCCTGCGCAGGATCAAACTCGTCGACTCCCGATTGGATGATTAGTCCCGACAGCGGCAGAAGAATATAAGAGGTTGCGGCGATAACAGCCATTAGCGGCGGAATCCTGGCGAACAGAACCGAAAAGCCAAAGACGAGGAATATGGGATTGGTAAACAGCAGGACCAGAAGCCAGATCCTATAACAAAATGAGAACCGCGGATCGAGGGTAGTGAGGAGGCTTGCGGTCAGGCTCACTGCAACTGCAAGAAGGGATGAAACGAGCGCGAGGCCAACGCTATAGGCGGCAAGGCCGATGAGCGAAGCGGGGCCACGCTCAAAGCCCGCCGGCGTGGCACCGAGACTCGTTCTGAACACTATCAACAGGGGCATAACAAGATACCCAGCCGTTGCAGCCAGCAAAGGAAATACGGCACCTCTCGTGAGGGTGCCGGATCTTAATGTCCTTGACGCCACTGGTCCCATAGCACGCTCACCCTGGATTCATTTTGTGCCCACCAGTCGGGATTCACAGGCACTTGAGTAGGAAGAATCGTTTTAGAAGAAGGAATTGCCGACATCACATCTGCATGCACGAGAGGGAGTGCCGAGAGATTTGTTGGGCCATAGGCGGTGGAATTGACAAAAGCTGCTTGACGCTCAGCATCTAGTGAGAAGGCGATAAACCGGAATGCCTCGTCCTTGTGGGTGCTGTTCTTGGGCACGGCCCAGAACTCAGTTTCCATGAGACCCTGATTGAAAGACCAGCCGATTGGCAGATGATCGTGCGCCCAAGCATCCCATAAGCGGCCGTTGTATGCCGAGGTCATCACCACGGTCTTATTTGCCAATAGTTGGATCGGTTGCGCACCTGAATCCCAGAACACGAGCTGCGATTTGATTTCATCCAGCTTTCTAAATGCACGCTGCACGTCAAGAGGATAGAGGTGGTCTGGAGATACGCCATCGGCCAGGAGAGCGATCTCCAACGTGCCTCTCGGATTGTTTCTGAGGCCTCGTTTGCCTGGAAACTTCTTCAGATCCCAGAAATCCTTCCAGTTGTCCGGTATGGCACCGCTTTGGAACTGCCCTTGACGGAAGGCCAGAATGGTCGAGAAAACTAAATGGCCGGCGGCGTACGGGCGCTTGGCGCCTGGCACCAAATTGACGCTGCCAAAGACCGAATCCGGCAGAGTAGCGAAAATACCCTCTTCCCCGCCTCGCATACAGGGACCCGATTCGACGCTCACTACATCCCAGGAGGGGGTTGGCGCGGTAGCCCGTGCTGCGAGCAGGCCGTATTCCCCGTTATATTCCCCCTCAGTAATCTTTATGCCGGTGCTCTGGGAGAAGGGAACCATATAGGCGGTTCGTTGAGCGTTTTGATACTCTCCGCCGAAGGACACCACAGTGAGAGAGGCTTGCTTGCGGCATCCGGCTGCCAACAGCATAAGAGCGGCAACGGGAACTATACACAAGATATTGCGAAAATGAGCTGACCTGCTATTTGTGACCATTGTTGCTCCCTCCTACCAGAGTGCTGGTGTACCGTATCTTTATCCAGTCCCCTTCGCCGAGCCGCGCACATGCCGATGCAGACAGGTCGATCCATCCGGCATATCCGGACTCATACTGGACAAGCAGGGCGGTGGTGTTCGCTGCGCAAGCACGCTTGATTACGACCTTTGCCGAAACAGCGCCGCTGGGAATTCCTAAATCGGATTCCGGGGCTGAGCATTTGTCAATACCGATGATGCGAGCGCGCAAAAACGGAGTGTCCTCACTCATGCCGACCGGTAGAAGCGCGCAATCCTCCATGCTGTCGAAGGGATTTTGAGCGGCAAGCGGTTTGCGATTCTCAAAACCAGCCAGGCGCCCCTCGCGCAACTCAAAGACTGAATCCGCAACCAGCCGAAGTTCCCTTTTCTCATGCGTCACAAAGAGAACGCTGACTCCATCTCGTGCACGGAGGGAGATGTCGGCCAGCAACTGATCACGAAGATCCTGTTCAAGTCCCTTGAAAGGCTCGTCGAGAAGAAGAAGACTAGGGCCATAGACCAGTGCGCGTGCGAGCGCCACCCGCTGCTGCTGTCCACCGCTCAGTGTGCGGATTTCACGGTCGGCAAGCCCTGGAATATGGAGAGACTCTAAAATCGCCCGCGATTTGTCCTCGATACCATCGGCCGGATACCCGCGTCTTTTAAGTGGGTAGGAGACGTTCTCTAGCACCGACATATCCGGGAAGAGATGGAGCCCCTGGAGCACGACAGCAAGTCCCATGCGGCTCCGCTGGTCGGCGGGCAAATCATGAATTGGAGTCCCATTGTAGAGAATTTCTCCCGCGGTGCTGAGGGTGGGATCCGTCACTCCGGCGATTGCATGGAGAAGCGTGCTTTTTCCGGCACCGCTCGGTCCAAACACGCCCTTCAACTCTCCGCACTTCAGATCAAGGGAAACATCGCGCAGAAGTTCGTGCTTCCCTTTTCGGACTGTCAGATTCCGCACGGAAAGAACATGCGAGGGGCTATTCATCGGATTCTCCGGCCGAGTTTACCGTGAACGAGTTGACGCCTGTGCGTGTGAGGTGAAGCACACCGAACCGAAAAGCCGCCCGGTCTCCATTCAGGGAGTCTCTCGGAAACAGAAGCTCCGAATAGCAGCGGGTGTCCTCTTGTGCTAGATGAAAATTGAGCCAGAAGGCGTCGCCAAGTCCATAGTCGGAGATGATGGCCGTGTATTTGTAGAAATTGGCGGGATCCTCGTCATCGGTTGCGATGTTCAGGCCAAACCAGTGTGCCAACATCGAGGCGGGATGGACGGAACTTCCCGCCTGGTCTGGCATTGGATCGATCTCCACGGAACGCCGTTCTAGTCCCGGCCACGAGCAAACTAAATCTCCGCCAATTGCAAGCAAAGGCAACACAACTGAGCCGAAAAACTGATAAAGAAGCGAGCCTTGAACATCGAGAGGATCTACAACGCTTCCGCAGTAGACACCGGTCGATATTGGCGACGAAGCGTTGACCGGCGATTTGAAAAAAAAGCTTGGAGGATTGAAGACGATCACATCTGGTCTGTGGAATAGAAGCCTATTCAACTCCTGCAGCGGGCTCGGACAAAACCAGACCTTTGCGTTGCCCCAGCCATCTGGATGTCCCGCAATCTCATTTGGAGAGATGGGAGCCGCGGGAAGACCCAGGCGAATCGCGCGCCTCAGGGCGAGATCCACGGCCTTCGCATTTGAATCGACGCCTAGGACGCAGCTGTAACCCATTTTGCTAAGAATTATGGCGTGCACCCCTGAGCCCGTCCCAACGTCGAGCGCGAATCCCTTCCTACGGCAGTAAGTGAGCCGCCCAATAAAATGTGCGATCTTTCTGCTCATCGAAGACAGAGGGAATTCGGTCGCATCGGCGCAATGGTCCAAGTCGTCCTGGACTTCAGCGAGTGCGGTAACTGGAGATGGAGCGGAATTGTGTGGTAATGGCATCAGGAATCGTCCAACGGAAGACTACATGCAAGTTTCATGCCAAAATAATTCGCGCTCTCGACAAAAGCGAATTTTACGTCAAAAGACCTCATTGACCACGATCACCTCTCCACCCGACGAATTGGATTCGGGAACGTTGCTCATTGACACGCGGGAGAGGTATAAGGCATTCGGCGTTCTGGCTTGCACAACCTGTTCAGGCACTCAGAAGGCCATCGTGATGCACGAGTGTCATCAGAAAGACCGCCTATGTCATTGGACACGGGCGAATGCTTCGGGGCAGAGTGTCGGCATGTCGCGGCTCCGAACGGGCCGCCGGAGGTGCCCGATGACCGCTCTTTCCCCGCCAATGGCGCGGCGCCGTCTCGCCGCATTGCGATGGCTTCGCACAACCCACCAATCCATCACCCTCTTCGCTGTGCTCGTCCTTTTTCCCACACTGGCGCTAGCGCAGAGTGGATCGCCCTTCGATACCGGATTTACCAACCTGCAGACCCTCTTTACTGGAACGATTGCCAAGGTCGCTAGCCTGATTGCCATCGTGATCGGCGGGTACCAGTTTGCCCACGGAGAACCGGGTGCGAAGAAGACACTTGCCGGCGTCGCGGCCGGCACGGGCATTGCCGTCCTCGCCGCCAACGTTCTGAGCTGGCTCTGGGGTATTTGATTCGTGGGTTCTGTGGAACGCCAATTGCTATCGCTCGACTCAGCACGTGTGAGGGCCAACAATGCAGGCACACGCGACAACGCGCCGACGGAACCGGGTTTATAAAAGCCTGCATAAGCCTCTTACGTACCTGGGTGTTGAGCGAACGCTCTTTTTCTTCGCGTGTGTTGCCGCAGTCGGAGCGTTCAATCTATTCAACAGCCTGCTGGCTGGCATCGCCGTGTTCCTCGGTGGATTTGCATTCGGGCATTGGGTAACAAATACCGATCCGGCCTTTCTGCGCATTCTAGCGCGATCCGAACGCTACAAGACTCGTTATGACGCAGCGAAACAGACGACGCCGCGCATGGAGGTGCTCTGATGCTGCGTCTCGACAGAGCCGTCAAATCCTGGAAAAATTCCGCCTCGTTCTGCGACCACATCAATCTTTACGGATTCTGGAACGAGACAACTTTTCTGACCAAGAGCGGCGATCTCGGCATGGTCTTGCGTGTTACCGGTGTGGACTACGAAAGCCTCGATTACGGCGAGCAGGAATATGCGGTGAAGCGTCTTGAGGCCGCGCTCAAAAACTTCGGTCCAGGCTTCCATATCTATCAATACCTTTTCAAGACCAACCGGCCGGAGATCCCATTCGCGTGTTACGAGGATCCCGTGGTTCAGGAATCTGTGGATTGTCGCAAAGAGCTTTTTTGTGAAAGAGCAGACCGGTTATTCGAAGTTGAAATCTACTACGCGACCTTGCTCGAAGGCTCGCGGTCAAGGACTGGAGTCGCCGCCGCACTGCGCCGACTCTCCCATGATCCGGCTGGCGCCATCAACGAACTGAAAGCACAGTTCACCAATAAGGGTATGAAGACGCTCCTGCGATCGCAGATAGAGCGGGACCTTGCGCGTCTCGAGCAACAAGTGCAGGCATTCGTGCACCAGCTCTCGGACTTCGTCAGGATCGAGCTTTTGGGCCACAAAAGCCAGTTCCGCTTCTTCCGACGACTGGTCAACTATGACGATTGGCGTGTCGCCGGGGAGCCAGGGCACACGCAATTTCTCGACTACCAGGTCCCGAATTCCTTGCTTGAGAGCGAGCGCGACCACCTTCGCGTAGGGGACGATTTCGTTCGGGTTCTAACGTTGAAGGAGGCCATCGGCGAGACCAGACCTCTTGCTCTCGACGCTCTGCTGAAGATACCGGTCAACTTCATCGCATTCTCTGAATGGGTTCCGCGTCCCGCAGGAGCGGCGCGCAAGGAAGTAAACAAGCGCCGCCGGCATTTCAACATCTCAAAGACCGGCTTCATCTCTCAGCTCGGCAACGATCCCGCAAAGACGAACCCACGCGACGTGCTCGTGGACGAATCGAAGCAGGCGGATATAGAGGACCTCGGCGACTGCCTGCGGGCTCTGGGCGACGGCCAGCAATTAGGAGAATTCTCCCTGACGATTCTGCTCTACGGCAAAGTCCGGCAGGCCGTCGATTCAGTGGTAGGCGAATTTGCCGGCATCTTTACCAATGCCGATGGCACACTGCTTGCCGAAACTTACAACCAGCTCAACGCCTTCTTTGCCATCATTCCCGGCAACTACGCATTCAACTTGCGCAGGCTGTACCTGTTGAACACGAATTACGCCGATTTGAGCTTCCTGTTCACCATCCTGCCCGGTGAGAAGACCAACACTTACCTCGGCGCAGAGTACCTGGCAGTTCTGGAAACCGACAACCAGACGCCTTACTACTTGAACCTGCATTGCGGTGAAGTGGCGCACACGCTGATATTGGGCATGACCGGATCGGGCAAGTCGTACCTGTGCAACTTTCTGCTGCAGAATGCCCAGAAGTACTCGCCGCTCACGTTCATCTTTGACATCGGCGGCAGCTTCGAGCCGTTGACCCACATCTTCGGCGGGTCGTATCTCAACGTCGGCCGAGAGGAACGTACATTCACCATCAATCCGTTCTCTCTGGCACCGACCAGGGAGAACCAGCAGTTCCTGTTCAGCCTGATGCGCGTACTCATCGAGGGCGACGGCCAGCGATATCGGATTGACTTCAAAGACGAAATCCGGCTATGGAACGCGATCGAGCGGATCTACATGCTGGAGCCCGGCCAACGAACACTTTCCAATCTCGCGAGCATCATAGGGGAACTCAAGGACCGCCTTTATCGTTGGACGCGTGCAGGCCAGTACGGATTCCTTTTCGACAACCCCGAAGACACCCTCACGTTCCGCGCATTCCAAACTTTCAACTTCTCCGGCTGGGGCGATACGCCGGAGTTGCTGGAACCGCTCCTGTTTTACGTTCTCCATCGGGCATCGCAGGAAATCTGCGACCCACGGCGGCTTGCCACCTTCAAAACTTTCCTCATGGATGAGGCGTGGCTGTTCATGCGGAACGAGGTCATTCGTGACTACATTGTCCAGGCGCAGAAGGTGTGGCGCAAGCATAAGGCGGCGATGATTCTGGCTACGCAGTCGATTAAAGAGCTGCAGGAATCCGGGATGCTGCACATCGTTGCCGAGAGTTGCCCAACCAAGATCTTCCTAGCCAATCCCGAGATGGACGTGGACCTTTATTGCGAGGCATTCCATCTGAATCCCACTGAAATTGATCTGATCGCTGGCTTGGTCCCGCCGGGGCAGATGGTCATTTGCCAGCCGCATGGTTCTAAGAAAGTTCGTCTGTGCGTCGATTCCGTCACGCACTGGATGGCTGTCAACAGCGCCGACAAGAACCTATTGCGGCAGGAATTCTTCAACCGCTATGGCATTCCTGCTGGCCTTCGCGAACTCGCGCGAAAGTTCCCATTCCACCCAAGCAATCCCTCAAACCCACTCACTCTCATCCCCCCGGGAGCAGCAGCATGAACAGCAAACTCATCTTTATCGCAGGACTCGTCCTGTTCCTGCCCGCATTGAGAGCACCTGCACAGGATGCTTCGGCCCGCACAGTTCAGTATCACTCGCAGGACATCATTCCGATTCACGCGAAGCTGAAATACACGACGCTCATCGAGCTTCCAGCCACGGAAAAAATTATGGAGGCTGCGACAGGCGACAAGGACTTCTGGATTGTCGATGTTGTCGGCAACTTCTGCTTCGTCCATCCCGCAAAAGCTGGTATCAGTTCGAATCTGAATCTCATCACCGACAAGGGCAACATCTACAGTTTCACTCTCCAAGACGTGTCCGCTGCAGCGGGAGCTGCGGACCCGCCGCCAGACCTCAAGGTGATCGTGGTTCCAGCCGATCACTCTTCGATGGTTGCGGCCAGTGGACCGCCACAATTTGTGCCCGCCGCGCAACTGCAGCAATCGCAGCAGGCCTTGGCCGCGGTCCAAGCGCACATTACTGACGCCGTCGATGAATATAAGAGCGCCTACCCGCTTTCGCTGAAATTCGACTACACCTTCCATCCGAACGAGGAGCCGTTCGATATCGAAGCAATCTATCACGACGACAAGTTCACCTATATCAAGACCAGCGCGCCGGAAAAGTTCTCGATTTACGAGATGAGAGACGGCAAGCCGAATCTCGTTTCCTATCAGCTTGCGAATGGCACATATGTCATCCCCAAGGTGATGGATTCTGGCTACGTGGAACTGGGCAAGAAGCGGATGGATTTCAGCCGCAAGGGATAGCGGGAGACAAATATGTCTGAGCCGATGGCCACCTCCGTGGATCCAGCGATTGCCGATTCGGTACGGAACGAAACCAAGAGAGACCCGAAAGGTGTTCTGCCGAAGAACCTGAAGCCCGCGCTCTATTTGGGCGCCGCCGGCCTGGTTATCGCTGCGGCGTTCTTCAGCGGAACGGGCAAAAAGCCGTCAACGAAACAGGACGGCACCTCACATCAGGCTTCGCAGCCCGTTATCCAGGACAACACAGACAATAATGCCCAGGAGCTTAGGAGCCAGGCCGCCGCTGCGGAGCAGAAGATGGCGCAACAGGGTACGGGCACGGCCGACCCTTCTCTTCCGAATGCAACGCCAGCCCAGCAGGCAGTAGCGGCGGCTTATGGACCGAACGGTCAGCCCGCGCCCTGTGTTCCCGGTCAGCCCTGCGCCCCGCAACAACAGCAACTGTCTCCTGCCGCCCAAGAAGAACAGCAGCTTGCCGCAAAGGACCGGGAACTTGCTTACGCCTCACGGTTTGCATCAAACCTGGTATACACGCGAGCGCCGGACCAGCCTACCTCGAGACCCTCCTCTGCTGCCTTGGCAGATAGTTCAGACGCAACCGGCCCGCAGCAAAGCATTGCCGCGGCACAGTCTTCGCCAGACCCGAGCGCCAGCAGTCTGATCGGGCCGCGCGCCGCAGGCGATCCCCCGGCACCTTCGTCCGCGCAAACGCAACAACTCGCGGGGCTGCACAAACCGGAAGTGAATATTGATGCGGCCACAGGCCAACCGTACGTGATCTATGAGGGAACGACATTGGATGCAGTGCTCATGAATCGGCTTGATGGAGACGCCGCCGGCCCGGTGAAGGTACTCGTGTCCAATCCCGTCTATTCGCACGACCGGCAACATGTCCTGGTCCCGGAGGGCACGATTGTGCTCGGAGAGGCCCGCAAGATCGGCTCAACCGGTTTCGGCCAGCAGCGACGACTGGCCGTCGTATTTCACCGGATGATTATGCCGGACGGCTATTCGGTCGATCTCGACCAGTTCCACGGCCTTGACCAGATCGGCGAAGAGGGAGTGAAAGACAAAGTAAACAACCATTACATGCAGATCTTCGGCACCTCAATTGCCTTGGGCGTGATCGCCGGCGCGGGCGAGATTGAAGAAGGCGGTGGGACCATTTCGACCAATGGCTCCCAGGCATTTGCCACGGGATCCTCGGCCAGCGTTTCGCAATCGGCCACCACGGTTCTCGACCGCTTCCTGCAGATTCCGCCGACGATTACGATTCGGGAGGGCCATCGCGTCAAGGTCTACTTCACGCAGGATATGTTGCTGCCTGCGTATGAGAATCACACGATCCCGCAGACTTTCTAAAGGAGAAAAGATGCGCAGAAAGACGATGCTCTTGATAATGGCCACGATTTTCGGCTGCGCGCTAGCGGGATGCAAAAGCCATGAGGCGAAGGTATCGGACTTGCAAAGTGAATACGACAAACTCGCAAAACAATTTCAACAAGATTGTTCTGGTGAGTATCTGGACGTTCCTCCCAAGATCAGTCCGAAGTGCAAAGACGAGGACGCACAAATGAAGGCCGCATGGGAGCGTCTGCAAGCCGAACGCGCTAACAAGTAGCTAGGAGAAATCAAATGAGGCTCTCGCTCACGCTCGCGATCGTCGCGGCGATACTCGAAGTGTCGCCCGCGCACGCCCAATTCGGTTCAGGGATTGTCTACGACCCCACGCAATCAGCCCACGCGATTCAGCAGATCAGCCAAGGCCAACAGATCTTCACGAATTCTGTCCGCCTAGCCGACAACGCCATCGCCACATACAACCTTGCGCACGAAATGTCTTTAGCGCCACAGATCCTCTATCAGCCATTTCTCTCGCCCTCGACGTACTGGATGGCGCTCAACCAGGCGGCAAATACCTACGGCAATTCGAGACAGTGGACGGCTTCGGTAAACACCGGTGTCGGCGTCACCATCGGCTATCAGCAGGCCACGATTCCGCGTACAGGGCAGATCAGCGGCTATGGCAACCTGAGTACCCTTGGGCAGCAGCAGATCGCGGCCCAGGGAGCCACGGTTGATCTCAGCGATTCGGTGACGACAAGCAACATGCAAACGCTCGGCACAATTCGTGTGAACTCAGAACAACGCCAGGCCGATATCAATGCACTGATCAGGGCCTCACAATCCTCGGATCCCGCACAACACACGGAAATGGCGGCTCTTCAGCGAATCAACAAGGCGATGATCCTGCTGATTCAGGAACAACAGGAAGCTAATCAGATCAACCAAGCCGTTGCCCTGCAGCAAATCGTTGGGCAGAAGGTACAGCAGGACAATCTGAAGTCTCTTTTTGTCACGGCGAATGGCTATCAGCAAAATTTCGATGCGGCGACGCCTCAGCAAACCAGCGCCGGGACAAACTGGGCATTCCATTACTGAGATGGAGGAGTTCCGATGGATTTTCTCATCCTCATCAAAAACGGCTGTGACAACCTCACCGCCACTGTCGCGCCGTCCGTCGATTTGCTAGGCCTACACATGGTGCTATCACTAGCGACGATCATGCTCGCCTGGTTCGGTGTTCAGGAGGCGCTGGCATCCGCTCACGGCGGATCAGGTTTTCACGTGGGGAAATTCCTCAGCTTCTTCGTACTGATCACTTTTGCCTATAGCTTTGTAAGGTTCTATGACGGAGCCATTCCAGGCATCGGGTATTCACTTAAGGGGTTCATTAGTAGCGGTACTAGCAGTCTCGTTGATTACATTGGTAGCGACTCAACCCAAGAGATCCAGAGCACGATCCATGCGGCCCTGAACAGAATCGGAACGATGTCGCCGTCGCTCACGGAGCCGTACACGTTGATCTGCACATGGACAGTTCAGATCATCCTCTCTATTCTTACAGCGCTGATAGGCGTCATCATCGCATACGGAGCGATTGGAGCCACCGTCATCGGTCTTGTTGGTCCTATATTCATCCCTTGGATGGTATTCGATAAGACAGAATTCCTCTTTTGGGGATGGCTCAGGGCCTTCGTCGGATTCGAGTTTTACAAGGTCGTCGCTGCAGCCACTCTGAGCGTACTGAGTCACCTTCTCATTACATACTTCACGAGCGGTGCAATGAACGTGGATGCACCACAGAAGCTCATCACTCTAATGCCCGGTCTGCTGATCCTCTGCTTGGTTGCTGGCTTCATCCTGCTCAAGATCCCGACTATGACAGCTTCACTCTTCTCCGGCCATGTTGGCGGGCACGGGATCGGCGCAGGCGGGCTCATAACCGCTGCGGTTCTCAGGATGGTTTAAGAGACACGGAGGAATTCAATGGCGACTATGGCGAAGCCTGCACCGGAGATCACACGCGCGGCGGAACACTACCTTGAGCAGTACGGCGATCCGTTGGTGATGAACACGTACCTGAAGGTCACAATCCTTGTGCTTGGCGCGGCCTGCGTCGCGCTTGCCGCCCTTGTGTACCACAGCCAGATGGCCCTTGCGAGCGTTCATCCACTCATTGTCAGAATCAACGAGGTTGGCCATGCCGAAGCGGTCGATTACCGCAACTTCCAGTACAAGCCGCAGGAGGCAGAGAACAAGTACTACCTGACGCGTTGGGCGCAGTTGTACTTCAGCCGGAACCGGTTCACTATCGAGCGCGATCAAACGAGCGCTCTCTACTTCCTTAACGGCGACGTGCAGCGTGCTGTGATCGACCAGGAGCGCAAGGACAATGTGATCGCCGACTACGCGAAGGACAGCTCGCTCCCGTTCGTAGACGTGGAGGTCAAGAACGTCATTCTCGACGACCTTCGGCAGTCGCCATATTCGGCTCGAATTGAGTTCGAGAAAGTCTTCACGAATCCCGCGGATCAATCTCAGCTCAAACGGGAACGATGGACAGCCAGCGTGACCTACGTCTTCCGCGATCAGGTGAAGAATAACGAATTGGCTGTGAATCCGCTCGGGTTGACCATCGTCCGATTCCGGGTCGATCAGGCGTTCGAGTAGTCGGGGACCACTTCCCATTGCGAGGCAGTCATCATGTCCCGTCGCGGCTTTCAAACACGGCTAAGAGTATCTCTCGAACTTCGCAATAATAGTTGGCGCTGGACGATGCGACGCAGAGGATTTGGCCTATTCCGGCGGCAACCTTCGTGCCTTGTGGTGGCGAGAAATCAGTTCGGCGTTATGTGGCATATGCCGCAGGCACCCAATGAAACCGCCGGCGATGCGATCCATCGAGCACTCGTCTCCCGGTTTCTCCCTTGCTTGTCCAGTCACGCGCGTCGAGTCATTTCCGGCGCCCGGCGGCACGGCGTCGCTCTGCTTCGTTCGCTGCGGCGAACGC
>Ga0335074_10001270_pt1 | contig 34430 bp, 34 predicted proteins | sample Lox_Sample_23_FD_206715 | JGI IMG/M metagenome (GOLD analysis project Ga0335074, IMG submission 206715) | Soil microbial communities from Loxahatchee National Wildlife Refuge, Florida, United States - Lox_Sample_2.3 | ecosystem: Environmental > Terrestrial > Soil > Wetlands | place: USA... | reverse complement strand
CGAGATTGACGATGAACAGGTCGAGGCTCGACATGAAGACGCCGAGCGACAGCACGGCGACGGCGATCGCGGCGGGGGAGAGCCGGCGATGCGAAACGGCGGCGTCGGCGAGGGTCACAGCGGCCTCCACGGGTGGTGAGTCCGAAATCCGGACTGACGCTACCACGAGTTAGTCCGAAAAACCGACTGACTGCGCTAGGCTTGGCGGCATGGCCGTCACCGCCGCTGCTCCCCGCACCTGCTCGGTCGCCCGCACACTGGAGATCGTCGGCGAGAAATGGGCGCTGCTCGCGGTCCGCGAGGTCTTTCTCGGCAGCCGTCGGTTCGAGGAGATGCTGCACAACACCGGCGCGCCGCGCGACACTCTCGCCGCCCGCCTGCGCACCCTGGTCGACCACGGCATTCTCGAACGCCGGCGTTACAGCGAGCACCCGCCGCGCGACGAGTACGTTCTGACTGCTGCCGGGCGCGACCTGTACCCGGTGATCCTCACTCTCATGCAGTGGGGCGATCGGCATCGCCCGCTGAGGAGCGGGCCGCCGATGCCGCTCGAGCACTCCTGCGGTCATCGGCTGGTTGCCCGGCTCACCTGCGCGCACTGCGGTGAACCGGTCGATCCGCGTCAGGTAACCCGCGCGAAGTAGACCCGCCGATCAGTCGATCGACCCCGCCGACCGCTCGTGAAAAGCGGCACGTCGCGCGCGCCTCGATGCGCAGCGCAAGGACCACCGCTAGCCGGGCGACGACCACGCCGCTAGGGTTCGCCGGAAACGAGGTGGGGGCCGGGCGGTAGGAGGGTCGCGGCGTGGCGGTGCTCCTCGAGGTCGAGCATGTCTCGGTGCGGTTCGGCGGGCTGACCGCTCTCTCGGATGTCTCGGCGTGGGTCTCCACGGGCGAGGTCGTGGGAGTCATCGGGCCGAACGGCGCCGGCAAGACCACGTTGTTCAACGTCGTCTGCGGCTTCGTCCGCCCGACCGGCGGATCGTTGCAGTGGCAGGGCATGCCGTTGAAACGCCATCGCCCGCACCAGCTTGCGTCGCTGGGTATCGCCCGCACGATTCAGTCGTTGGGGCTGTTCCCTCAGCTGAGCGTTCTCGACAACGTCCTCGTGGGTGCCGACCGGCACGCGAAGGCGTGGTTCGCCTCCGGCCTGTTCGGTCTGCCCTACAGCGACAACGACGAGCGCCGGCTGCGCGGTCGCGCGCTGGAGGCGTTGCGCCGGCTGGGGATCGAGTCGACCGCGCCGCAGCTGCCCAGCCAGCTTCCGTACGGCGTGCAGAAGCGGGTCGCGCTCGCCCGCGCCCTGGTCGCGGAGCCCAAGCTGCTGTTGCTCGACGAGCCGGCGTCCGGACTGTCGGCTCAGGAGATGACCGAGCTGAGCGAGTTGGTCCGCGGTCTCAAGGACGAGACGGCGGTGCTGCTCGTGGAGCACCACATGGACCTCGTCATGGGGGTGTGCGACCGGATCGCTGTGCTCGACTTCGGGCGGTGCATCGCAACCGGAACCCCCGCCGAGGTCCGTGACGACCCGAAGGTGCTCGAGGCATACCTCGGCGAGCAGGTCGACGCCTCCACCCGCGAGGTGGGCGATGCTCGAGCTTGACCACGTGGTGACGACGTACGGATCCGTCCGCGCGCTCGACGACGTCACCCTCGAGGTCCCCGACGGTCAGATCACGGCGGTGCTCGGCGCGAACGGCGCCGGCAAGACGACCATGCTGCGCTCGATCAACGGCCTGGTTCGCCCGGCATCCGGCACGATCCGGTACGCCGATCACGACCTCACGACCACGAAGATCGAGGACGTGGTCCGGCACGGGGTCGCCCATGTCCCGGACGGTCGGGGCGTCATCACCGAGCTCACCGTGGAAGAGAACCTGCGGCTCGGCGCGGCGTGGCGGGGCGACCGGGCCGAGTGCCGGACGAGCCTGGCTGAGGTCTTCGAGCTGTTCCCGCCGCTGGCCGACCGCAGCCGCAAGCCGGCGGAGACCTTGTCCGGCGGTGAGCGTCAGATGCTGGCGATCGGCCGTGCGCTCATGAGCCGACCCAGCCTGCTGCTGCTCGATGAGCCGTCGCTCGGACTGGCTCCGCGAATCACCGCGCAGATCATGGCGACCTTGCGCCGGTTGCGGGACGAGCTCAAGCTCACCGTCGTACTCGTCGAGCAGAACGCGCGCAGCGCGCTGTCGGTCGCGGACACCGCTGTCGTGCTGAACCTCGGCCGGATCGTGGTCCAGGGCGCGGCCGCCGAGCTCGCGGGCGACGAGAAGCTCCGACACGCCTATCTGGGGTTCTGATGACGGTCATCAACCTGATCATCTACGGGATCGCGAACGGGCTGATCTACTCCGCGGTCGCGCTCGCGCTCGTGCTGATCTGGCGCTCGACCCGGATCGTGAACTTTGCGCAGGGCGGAATGTTGATGTTCACGACGTTCATCGCCTGGGAGCTCGTCGCGCGCCACCACCAGAACTACTGGCTGGGTCTGGTGGTGGCGATCGTCGCCGGCCTGGCTCTCGGTGCAGTGGTCGAGCGGATCTTGGTCCGCCCGGTGGAGAACGGGCCACCGCTGAACCCGGTCATCGTGACGCTGGGCATCCTGCTCATGCTCGAGGCCGGCGCGGGCATGATCTGGGGCAACGGGTTGAGCTCGTATCCGGCCGAGTTCTCGGTGGACTACTACCACGCCGGCCACCAGGTGATCCTGTTCTCGGCCGAGCTGCTGTTCGTGGTCATCGCGGTGGGAATGGTCGCCATCGGTCTCGCGATCCTGCTGCGCGCGACCCCGGTCGGCCTGCGCATGCGCGCCTCGGCGTTCAGCCCCGAGGTGGCGCGGATGCTGGGCGTTCGAGTCGGACGGCTGCTGACCTTCGGCTGGGCGCTCGCGGCGGGGGTCGGCGCGCTCGCCGGTGTGCTGATCGCGGGCACCCAACCGAACTACATCAACCCCAACGGGTTCGACGGCTTGCTGATCCTCGGCTTCACCGCGGCGGTCATCGGCGGCCTCGACTCGGCGGTCGGCGCCATCGTCGGCGGCATCGTGGTCGGCGTCACCCTGTCGTTGCTGGACAACTACGTGAGCAACGACGTCGACAGCTTCTTCGTCCTGCTCCTGCTCATCGCGGTGCTCATGACCCGACCCAACGGCCTGTTCGCGCGAACCTCGACGAGGCGGATATGAACGCCGCCCTGCGCAGGATCGGCAGCCCGCTGGGGCGCTCATCGCTGCTGCGCCACCTGTTGATCGCGCTGGTTGCCGCGGGCCTCCTTCTGCTCCTGACCGAGCACCTCGGCGAGTACCGCAACTCGCAGGTGGCGACCGTGGCGTACGAGTTCTGCGCGATCGCCGGGCTCACCGTGCTGACCGGGCTGTCAGGTCAGATCTCGCTCGGCAACGGCGCGTTCATGTTCGTCGGCGCCTACACGGTCGCGCTGCTACTCGAGCACCATCCGCACACCGACAACAGCGAGCTGGTTCTTGTCATGCTCGCGGCGATCGGCGTTGCCGCCGTCATCGGTGGGCTGGTCGGGGTCGCGGCGGCCCGCCTGCGCGGGCCCTACCTCGCCGGCGTCACACTCGCGCTTGCACTCGGCCTGCCCGAGCTGCCCAAGTACCAGCACCTGGAAGGGCCGCTCGGCGGCCACACCGGACTCGTGGTCAACGCACCGCTCGCGCCGCACGACATCAACTTCTCGCGCTGGCAGGCGTGGATCTGCTGCCTGGCCGCGGTCCTCACGTGGCTGCTGCTGCAGAACCTGATCAGCAGCCGGGTCGGCCGGGCGTTCCGGGCGGTCCGGGACGACGAAGTCGCCGCATCGCTGTCCGGCATGTCGGTGGCGCGGATCCAGGTGCTCGCGTTCGTCGTCAGCGCCGCGTCCGCGGGCCTCGCCGGGGGCCTGCTGGCGCTCATCTTCGGTCAGGTCGGCCCTGACTCCTTCGGGTTGCAGATCTCGCTGTTCCTGCTCGCTGCAGCGGTGTTCGGCGGGCTGGGGAGCCTGGCCGGAGCGGCATACGGCGCAGTCTTGATCACCTTCCTGCCGAACTGGGCGATGGATGTGGCCAACGCGGTGTCGCTACCCGCCAAGGTCAGCAACAACCTGCAGATCTTCCTGTACGGCCTCGTTCTCGTCGTCGCCATGCTGGTTTTTCCGTTGGGACTACAGGGATTGTTTCGCCGTTGGTGGTTCGGAGCGCGGGCCCGGCTCGGGGCGCGCAACGCTTTGGCGAGATAACGGCGGCAAAACAAAACTCGCCAGTAACTAGGCACAGAACGAGATTCGGAATATGTTCCGGCCCAGCGATTTCTCCAGCGTTGGGAGGAGCTATGGCCAAGACACCTCTGCGGTTGCTCGCCATCGGGGCCGTGGTGGCGCTCGCCGTAACGGCGTGCAGCAGTGGCAGCAGTGGTGGGAGCGGGGGGTCCTCACCAGGTCCATCGGGTTCGGCAAGTACGGCGAACACCGCGTCGGCGCCCGGAATCACGGCGACGACCGTCACCATCGGTAGCCATCAGCCGCTGACCGGCATCGCGGCTCCCGGGTACGACGAGATCGCGCCGGCGTCGAATGCCTACTTCAAGTGGGTCAACGCGCACGGCGGGATCAACGGGCGCACGATCATCTACAAGTACCTCGACGACGCCTACGACCCGACGAAGACGGTCGCCGACGTCCACAAGCTGGTCGAGCAGGACCACGTGTTCGCCATCTTCAACGGACTCGGCACACCGACCCACGAGGCGGTCGTGCCGTTCCTCAACCAGCAGAAGGTGCCCGACCTGTTCGTCGCATCCGGCTGCCTGTGCTGGAACAACGTGAGCCAGGACCCGGAGACCTTCGGCTGGCAGCCGGACTACACCCGCGAGGGCAAGATCCTCGGCCAGTACGTCGCGCAGCACTTCAAGGGCAAGAAGATCGGGATCTTCGCCCAGGGCGACGACTTCGGGAGGAACGGCGTCAAGGGTCTCGACATGGAGATCCCGAAGAGCCAGATCGTCACGACGCAGTACTACGACCCGACCAACACGACGGTCACGCCGCTCGTGCAGAAGCTGCAGTCCTCGGGTGCTCAGGTCGTCGTGTCGTTCAGTGTCCCGGCGTTCACGGCACTTCTTCAGCTGACCTCACTGCAGCTGAAGTTCGCTCCGCAGCTGGTCGTCAGCAACGTCGGCTCCGACCCGAAGACGCTCTCCGGGCTGCTGACGACGTTCTCCAAGGGCGCAGCGCCGGGCAAGCAGCTCGTCCAGGGGATCATCACCGACGGCTACCTGTCGTCGCCGGCCGATCCGTCCAACAGCTGGATCAAGCTGTTCGAGAAGATCCACAACAAGTACATCCCGAAGCTGCCGTTCGACGGCAACGTGGAGTACGGCATGGCGGCGGCGTACACCTTCGCCGAGGCCCTGAAGGCGGCGGGTCAGAACCCGACCCGTGCGAGCATCGTGTCCGCAGTCGAGAACACGAAGTTCTCCGGGCCCGGTCTGGTGCCGTTCGCCTACTCGCCGACCGACCACTCCGGCTACACCGGCGCACAGATGGGGATCATCAAGGGACTTGCCATCCATCTGTTCGGCCAGCCGCTCACGACGGATGACGGGAGCGGTCCGATCACGCCGTACACGACGCCGCAGGCAACCGCTCCCTCGAACGGGATCCCGAGCGACTGAGCGGCACAGGATGTCGCGGCGGCCGGCCGCGCTGGACCGGCCGCCGCGCTGCTCGACCCGCCTGCGGCAGACTGTCCGACCATGACTGAACGTCGGCCGGTGCGGCCGGGGGAGCGGTTCACCGACATCGACGAGTGGGACGCGGGCCGGGTGAGCGGGCCGCACCTCTGGACGACGCTCGGCTACCGCCGGTTGTCGTGGGAGCCGGGTGCGACATCGGTCGCATGGGACGCAACACCGGACTACTGCTTCCCGACCTCGAACGGGCCGATCGTGCAGGGCGGGCTGGTGACCGCGTTGCTCGACGCGGCGATGGGCGGCGCGTGCTGGACCGTCCTCGACCGCAGCGAGGCGTTCCTCACCGCCGACCTCCGCGTCGAGTTCCTACGCTCGGCCCAGGTCGGCGCGCTGACCGCGCATGGTTGGGTGGTGCGCCGGACCCGCCGGGTCGTCTTCTGCGCCGCCGAGCTGTATCGCGGCGAGGCAACGGACGAGCTGCTCGCCACCAGCCGATGCACCCAGGTCGTGCTCCCCTCGGGTGGCCGGGCCGGCCGGTACGACCCGGGCTCGGGCGGCGACGGCGCGCCGCCCGACGACGCGCGAGGATGACCGCACCGATGAGCACGCCATCCGAGGACGTCACCGCGCTCGCGGAGCGCGCCGCGCCGCATCATGCGGTCGGCGCCTACCTCGCGGCCGAGCTCGGCGACGACGGCTGGCGGGACTGCACGCTCGAGCTGGTGGCCGGCGGGCGTTCCAACCTCACCTTCTACGTCTCCTCGGCGGCCGGCCGCGCCGTGCTGCGCCGGCCGCCGCTGTCCAACCGGCTGCCGACCGCGCACGACATGGCCCGCGAGCACCGCGTGATCACCGCGCTCGGCCGGACGCCGGTGCCCGTGCCGAAAACCCTCGCCCTGTGTGCCGACGACGAGGTGATCGGTGCGCCGTTCTACGTCATGGACCGGGTCGAGGGTTACGTCGTACGCGACGTGCTTCCGGAGGGCTACGCCACCGAAGACGCCGAGCGGCGCGCAATCGCGACCGGGCTCATCGACGTGTTGGCGGAGCTGCATGCCGTCGAGCCCGCAGCGATCGGGCTGGCGGACTACGGCCGGCCCGAGGGCTACCTCTCGCGGCAGATCCGGCGCTGGACCACGCAGTGGGAGGCGACCCGCGAGTCCGACCCGTCGGGCGGCGCCGAGCTGGACCGGCTGGCCGAGCGGCTCACCGCAGAGGTCCCGGGCTCGCCGTCGGGGCCGGTCGTCCACGGCGACTACCGGATGGACAACGTCCTGCTCGACCCGGCGACTCCGGGCAAGGTCGCCGCCGTGCTCGACTGGGAGCTGTCCACCCTCGGTGATCCGCTCGCGGACGTCGGCCTGTTCTTCGTGTACTGGCAGGAGAGCGCCGACGATGAGGCCTACCGCGCGGCGCATCTGCTGCCGTCCGTGACCCGGCTCCCGGGCTTCCCGAGCCGGCACGAGCTGATCGAGCGCTACGCCGCTTCGACCGGTCGGGACCTCTCCGCGCTGCCGTGGTACGTCGGCTTCGCCTGCTTCAAGCTGGCCGTCGTACTGGCCGGCGTTGCGGCCCGTGGCCGGGCAGGGGCGATGATCGGCGACGGCTTCGTCGAGATGGGCTCCCGGATCGCTCCGCTGGTCGCGATCGGCCACCGCGCACTGTCCGGCGACCTGGTCTAGCGCTCAGACCCTGCCGACCGACGTGATGCCGCCATCGATCACCACGGTCTGGCCGGTGATCCACCCGGCGTCGTCGGAGAGCAGGAACGCGGCCAGCTTGGCGGTGTCCGTCGGAACGCCGAGCCGCTTCATCGGGTACATGCTCGCGACCGCTTCCTCGTCGGCCTCGTAGAGCGCCCGGGCGAAGAACGTCTTGACCACCGCCGGCGCGATCGCGTTGACGCGCACTCCTGGTGCGAGCTCGCCGGCCAGCTGCCGGGTGAGATGAATCAGCGCTGCCTTGCTGGCGTTGTACGCGCCGATCGCTGATCCGGCGGCGATGCCGCCAACGGATGCGACGTTCAGGACGGCGCCGCCGTGCTCGCCGAGCCAAGCCCGCCAGGCGAGCTGCGTCCAGGCCAGCGCGGCGACGACGTTCACCTCGAGAATCTTGCGCACGGCACCGAGATCGGCGTCCATCAGCGGGCCGTACTGCGGGTTCACCGCCGCGTTGTTGACCAGGTAGTCCAGCCGCCCGAAGGTCTCGATCGCTGCGGCGACCGCGGCCTGCTGGTGCTCGGCGTCGTCGGCACTGCCGCGAGCGGCGATGGCCCGGCCCGAACCGTCCGGGTCCAGCTGCGCCACGGCCGCGTCGAGCTCGTCCGGCTTGCGCGCGGTGATGCACACCGAAGCGCCTCGCGCGACGAGTTCGGCGGCGATCCCCAGGCCGATCCCGCGGGTCGCCCCGGTGACGAGCGCGACCTTGCCTTCGAAGTCCGTCATTGCTGTGCTCATGCGCCGACACGGTGCCACATCGCCGTCCACCGATCGAGAGCCGGGCAGCCCCGTCCACAGCAGGTCTTCGGCCGCGCCGGCGGCTGCGCACTCGCGGCATCGTGGTCGGGCCGGCGGCTGCCGGATCCCGCGAGCAGGCAGGAGCGATGCGATGGACACTCTCGTGACCGTGCAGGGCAACCTCGTTGCCGACCCGAACGCCAGGGCAACGGCCGCCGGGGCGACCGTCGTGCACTTCCGGGTTGCATCGAGCAGCCGGCGCTTCGACCGGGCGAGCGGGGAGTTCAAGGACGGCGACACCCTCTATATATCGGTGTCGTGCTGGCGTTCCCTCGGCGGCAACGTGCTCGCCAGCCTGCGCAAGGGAGACAGCGTGTTGGTGCACGGCCGCCTGCTGCACCGGACGTACGACGACAAGCAGGGCAACCGGCGCAGCGTGCACGAGATCGACGCGATCGCGGTCGGGCCCGACCTCTCCCGCTGCCCCGCCGACCTGCGGCGCCCGTCGCGCGCGGAGGCGGGCGACTCCGGCCGCGGGTCGGCCCCGCCCCCGGCGGCCACGGTAGCGGTGCAGCCGCTCGAGCAGGTGGCCGCCTGAGTCGGGCGGATCGTGGGGTTTGGTGCGATCCGTAGCCTGGGGGCGTGGCTCAATACATCTACTCGATGCGCAACGTGCGAAAAGCGCACGGCGACAAGGTGATCCTCGACAACGTCACGCTCGCCTTCCTGCCCGGAGCGAAGATCGGCGTGGTCGGTCCGAACGGCGCGGGGAAGTCGAGCGTCCTCAAGATCATGGCCGGGATGGACACGCCGTCCAACGGCGACGCGATCCTGTCCCCGGACTACACGGTCGGGATCCTGCTCCAGGAACCTCCGCTGGACGAGACCAAGGATGTCCGGGGCAACGTCGACGAGGCGGTTGCCGGCATCAAGGCGCTGCTCGACCGCTACAACGAGATCGCCGAGCAGATGGCGGTGGAGTACACCGACGAGCTGGGCACCGAGATGGGCGTCCTGCAGGACAAGATCGACCACTCGGGCGGATGGGACCTCGACAGCCGGATCGAGATGGCCATGGATGCGTTGCGGCTGCCGCCGGGCGACGCAGACGTCACCGTGCTCTCGGGCGGCGAGCGTCGGCGGGTCGCGCTGTGCCGGCTGTTGCTCGAGCAGCCCGACCTGCTGTTGCTCGACGAGCCCACCAACCACCTCGATGCAGAGAGCGTCGCGTGGCTGGAGCAGCATCTGGCGTCCTACCCGGGCACCGTGCTCGCCGTCACCCACGACCGGTACTTCCTCGACAACGTGGCCGAGTGGATCCTCGAGCTCGACCGCGGCCGCGCCTACCCGTACGAAGGCAACTACACGACGTACCTCGAGACCAAGGCGGCCCGGATCAAGGTCGAGGGCGCCAAGGACGCCAAGCGCAAGAAGGAGATCGAGCGCGAGCTGGAGTGGGTGCGGTCCAGCCCGCGCGCCCGGCAGGCGAAGAGCAAGGCCCGGCTCGCCCGCTTCGAGGAGCTGGTGGCCGAGGCCGACCGCGCGCGACCGGCCGAGACCGACGCGATCCAGATCCCGCCGGGCCCGCGCCTCGGAACATTGGTCATCGAGGCCGAGGACCTGACCAAGGGCTTCGGCGACCGGGTTTTGATCGAGAACCTGTCGTTCTCGTTGCCGCCGGGCGGCATCGTCGGCGTGATGGGCCCGAACGGCGTCGGCAAGACCACGCTGTTCAAGATGATCATCGGCGATGAGAAGCCGGACGACGGGCAGCTGCGGATCGGCGACACCGTCGAGATCTCCTACGTGGATCAGGGCCGAACCGGCCTGGACCCGAAGCAGACGCTGTGGGAGACCGTGTCCGGCGGCACCGACTACATCCGGGTCGGCAAGACCGAGATCAACAGCCGGGCCTACGTCGCGTCGTTCGGGTTCAAGGGTCCGGACCAGCAGAAGCCGGCCGGCGTGCTGTCCGGCGGTGAGCGCAACCGCTTGAACCTGGCGCTCACGCTCAAGGCGGGCGGGAACGTGCTGCTGCTCGACGAGCCGACCAACGACCTCGACGTCGAGACGCTGCGCTCGCTCGAGGACGCGCTCGAGGACTTCCCCGGGTGTGCCGTCGTGATCAGCCACGACCGGTGGTTCCTGGACAAGGTGGCGACCCACATCTTGGCGTGGGAGGGCACCGAGGACGAGCCGGGCCGGTGGTTCTGGTTCGAAGGCGGGTTCAGCGACTACGAGCGGAACAAGGTCGACCGGCTCGGCGAGGAGGCCGCCCGGCCGCATCGCACGACCTACCGCCGGCTCGGCCGCGACTGATGCCGCCGGGCTACCGGTGGGATCCCGCGCAGTACGACCGGTACGCCGACGAGCGCGGCCGTCCGTTCCGCGAGCTGGTCGCCCGGGTCCGGGTCGAGCGGCCCGGCCGGATCGCTGACGTCGGCTGCGGGCCCGGCTCCCTCACCAGATCCTTGGCCGAGCGATGGCCGGACGCGACCGTCGTCGGGGTCGACAGCTCCGTTGACATGATCGCCGCGGCCGAGCCGCTGGCGATCCCCGGCCGGCTGGAGTTCGTGCGCGCCGACCTTCGCGAATGGCGGCCCGCTGCGCCGGTCGACCTGGTGGTGGCGAACGCGGTCCTGCAGTGGGTCCCGGGGCATCTCGAGCTGCTGGCCGGGATGGCCGAATGGCTTGCGCCGGGCGGGGCGCTCGCGTTCCAGGTCCCCGACAACTTCGACCAGCCCTCCCATACCGTCGTCCGGGAGCTCCGCAACTCCGACCGCTGGCGCGAACGGCTGGGTGGGGACGCCGATCGCCGGATCGCGGTCGAGCGACCCGACGCGTATCTGCGGGCACTGGTCGCCGCGGGACTCGAGCCGGACGTCTGGCAGGCGGAGTACCTGCACGTCCTCGGCGGCGAGGACCCGGTGCTCGAGTGGATCAAGGGCACCGCGCTGCGGCCGGTGCTCGATGCGCTTGCCGGCGACCAGGCGGCCATCGACGAGTTCCTGTCCGAGTGCGGCGCCCGGTTGCGCGCCGTCTACCCGCCGGAGGAGTTCGGGACGGTCTTCGCGTTCCGCCGGACGTTCGCGGTCGGGCACCGGCCCGGGTAGCTCTCAGTCCGCCGGCGTGTTGATCAGCGACTCGGCCGCCGAGGTGAAATAGCTCCAGATCACCTGGTCGGCTCCGGCAGGCAGGGCGATGTCGTCGAGCGCGGCGCGCATGTGCGCCAGCCAGGCATCGCGTGCCCGCGCGTCGATCGCGAACGGGGCGTGCCGCATTCGCAGCCGCGGGTGGCCGCGCAGCTCGGAGTAGGTGTGGGGACCGCCCCAGTACTGCTCGAGGAAGAGCATCAGGCGCTGCGCCGCTCCGGCCCAGTCGTCCGGCGGGTAGATCGCGGTCAGGATCGGGTCTTGAGACACCCGGGCGTAGAACCCGCTGACCAGGGCTTCGAACGTCTCGTGGCCGCCGACCGAGTCGTAGAAGGTCGGCGCAGCATCGGTGCCCTCGAGCGAGATCGGCTGCGGTCCGGGCGGTTGCACCACTCCATCGTGCATCAGGGCGTCGTGGATACGAGCGCCGGATGCACGGATGTCGCTCGACGCTGCGGCTTCGATCATGGAGGATGAGCACAGGAGGATCGTGTGGGCAACGCGTTGGTGTTGAACGCGACGTACGAACCACTCTGCGTCGTGGCGTCCCGGCGCGCCGTCGTCCTCGTCCTCACCGGCAAGGCCGTCGCTGTGGAGTCCGGGGACTCGGAGCTGCACAGCGAGCGGGTGACCCTCCGTGTCCCCTTGGTGGTGCGGCTCACCCGTTACGTCCGGGTGCCCTATCGGGCGACCGTGCCACTGACGCGGCGGGCCGTGTTCGCGAGGGATGGCGGGCGCTGCGTCTACTGCCGCGCGCCGGCCACCAGCATCGACCACGTGCTGCCCCGAAGCCGGGGCGGCATGCATGTCTGGGAGAACGTCGTGTCATGCTGCCGCCGCTGCAACCACGCAAAGGCGGATCGCGTCATCGCCGAGCTCGGCTGGCGGATGCCGCGACAGCCCGCGGCTCCGACCGGGATCGCCTGGCGGGTCCTCGGCAGCGGCCGGATGAACCCGCAGTGGCGGCCCTATCTCGACGACCCGGCGCTGGACGACATCGAGCAGGCCACGGCCTAGCCGGCCAGCGCCGCCAGCCCGCCGCGCTCGCCGTCCCCCGTCCGGTTGAACGGTTGCGACGCCGGCAGGCCATAGGGTCGAAACCGTGAAGACCTCAGCGCTTCGGTTTGCCGCCCTTGCCGGCCTTGCCGTCCTCGCCGCGGCCTGCAGCTCGAGCTCCTCCGGTGGCGCGGTCGCCGGGCCGTCGACGAGCGCGAGCGTGCCGACCAGCACTCCGACCGTGACCCCGACCCACCACCACAGCCACCACCCGTCGGCGTCGCCGACCACGACCGTGACGGTCACCGCAACCCCCTCACCGTCGACGGCGCCGTGCGCCACCAGCCAGCTCAAGCTGAGCTACGGCATCAGCCAGGGGACCGCCGGTACGACGTACCAGGTGCTGGTCTTCACCAACACCGGGTCGAGCCCGTGCACGCTGTTCGGCTATCCGGGCGTGTCGTTCCTCGACGCGAACGGTGCGATCATCGGCAAGCCGTCGTCGCGCGATCACGGCGCCGAGCACACGATCACGCTGGCGGCGTCGGGCGGGCAGGCGAATGCGCTGTCCCGGCTGCCCGACGTGGGCAATTTCGCCGCTTCGGCCTGCCAGCCGAAGAAGGCCAAGCGGATCCGCGTCTACCCACCGAACCAGACGGCGGCACTGTTCCTGCACGACTCGGGCCAGGTCTGCTCGACCTCGGCCGGGCGCACCGGCATCGGCCCGGTGCGGGCCGGCAACGGCGGCTGAGCGGGAGGGCCGATGAGCGACCTCCACGACCTGACGCTGCTCGAGCAGGCCGAGGCCGTCCGCGCCAAGAAGGTGTCGCCGGTCGAGCTGGTCGAGCACTACCTCGGCCGGATCGACGCCCTCAACGAGTCGGTCGGCGCCTTCGTGAGGGTGACTCCCGAGCGGTCGATCGCAGCGGCCCGTGCGGCCGAGCGCGCGGTAGCCGAGGGTGCCGACCTGCCCCCGCTGCACGGCGTGCCCACCGCCATCAAGGACCTCAACCTGACCGCCGGGGTGCCCACCCGCTTCGGTACGGCGGCGTGGGAGCCGGTCGACTTCGGCATCGACGACGCCGTCGTCACCCGGATGGTGGCGGCCGGCCTCATCTCGCTCGGCAAGACGAACACCCCGGAGTTCGGCCTGCCCTGCTACACCGAGCCCGACGTGGCGCCGCCGGCACGCACGCCGTGGGACCTGGAGCGCTCGGCAGGGGGATCGAGCGGTGGCGCCGGCGCGGCGACCGCGGCCGGCCTGGTGCCGGCCGCCCAGGGCAGCGACGGCGGCGGCTCGATCCGGATCCCGTCCAGCCTGTGCGGCCTGTTCGGGGTCAAGCCCACGCGCGGGCGGGTCTCGAACGCGCCGATCAGCCCGGAGATCAGCGGCCTGGCGACCAACGGGCCGCTGGCGCGCACCGTGCGTGACGCCGCCGCGCTGCTCGACGCGATGGCGGGGCCGGCCCCGAGCGACTGGATCTGGGCTCCGCCACCGCACGGTTCGTTCCTCGCTGCCTGCGACGACGAACCGCGCCGGCTACGGATCGGGCGGTACGCGACGCCGGTCGTGGGCGACGCCGAACCGGCTCCGGAGTGCCTGGCGGCCTACGACGCGGCCGCCTCGCTGCTCTCGGACCTCGGCCACGACGTGGTCGAGCACACGACCACGTTCACGGCGGCGCTCGTCCCGGCTTTCGAAGCGGTCTGGGCGATGGAGTTCGTGGCCCTGCCGATCGACCCGGCGGACGAACCCAAGCTGCGGCCGCTCACGCGCTGGATCCGCGACCGGGGCCGCGGCCTTTCCGGCAGCGACTTCCACGGCGCGCTGTCCGCCCTACGGCTGGCGGCGCGCGCGGAGATCGAGGCGACCCAGCAGTACGACGCGGTGCTCACGCCGACGTTGGCGCAGCCGCCGCCACTGGTCGGCCAGCTGCGCAACGACGACGACCCGGCGGCCGACTTCGAGAACCAGAAGCGGTTCACGCCGTTCACCGCGCCGTACAACATGAGCGGGCAGCCGGCGGTCTCGGTGCCGCTGTACTGGACCGACGCCGGCCTGCCGATCGGGATCCAGCTGGTCGGGCGGCCCTGCGACGAGGTCACCCTGCTGCGGCTGGCAGCCCAGCTCGAGGCGGCCGCGCCGTGGGTCGATCGACACCCGGCCTGCTGGTAGCCCGCCGCCATGGGTTGGATAGGTTCAGCGCTTGTGAGAAACCGCATCGCCCGGCGGGTGGCGATCGTCGCGATCGCGACCATCGTGCCGGTGCTCGTCTCGGCCGGCCCGGCGCTGGCCAAGCTGAAGCCTGACGACGGAGAGGTCTCCGGACCCTCGCTGGGGGTCGGCAACACGATCCTGCTGTTCGTCGTCGTCCCGCTCGGGGCATTCCTCATCATCGCCGGGTTGGCGCTGCTGCCGTCCGCGCTGTCGCGGCCGCGGTATCGCCCGGGCCGCCCGTGGGACCACGCGCCGCGCTGGATCGGACGGCCGGCAGAGGTGGCCGTCGCGGCGCCGGCCGAGGCTGGGACCGGTGCGGCGCCCGGCACGGTGAGCTCCGACTCGACGGCTCGAGGTGGCGCAAGTGCCGAGTGGTGAGGCGTTCACCAGCGAGCAGGCGCGCAGCATCGAGAAGGTGGTCGAGACCGCCCACTCGGAAACCGGCCTGACCTTCTCGGTCTACATCGGCGACGTCGAAGGCGACATTCGCGACGCGGCCGAACGGCTGCACGCCGAGTTCGGGCCTCGTGCGACCGACACCGTGCTCGTCCTCGTTTCGCCCGGCGACCGGCTACTCGAGGTGGTGACCGGTGAGGCTTCCGGGCGCCGGATCTCGGACCGCGCCTGCGCACTCGCCGCGCTGTCGATGACGACGTCGTTCGCCGGCGGTGACCTGGCCGGAGGCATCGTGACCGGCATCCGCATGCTCGCCGAAGCGGCCGGCCACCCGATCGGCATCCCTCGCTGAGTCGATAGCGTCCCCGGCGCGCCACGTACGCGCAGCCGGTTAGTTGCGTCACCTTGGTGAAAGAGTGGCGCTGTGAGCGAGAAAGCCTCGGCGGATCGCGGATCGGCCGCCGGCCCGCTGACCGAACGCTCGCCGATGCCGGTGCCGGCCCTGCTCGCCGACCTCGCCGGCTGGGCCTGGCGACTGCTCGTGCTGGCGCTCGCCGGCTACCTCGTCGTGCGGTTGTTCGACCGGCTGTACTTCATCGTGCTGCCGTTCTTCGGCGCGATGTTCGCAACCTCGCTCGCCTATCCGCTGGTGCGGTTACTCCGCCACCGAGGCATCCGCCGGCTCGCGGCGACCTGGACCACGGTCATCCTGGCAGCGCTGGTCCTCGGCGGGATCTCGATCTTCGTCGTCGACCGGGCGATCGACGAGTACCCGCAGCTGGTCAGCCAGACCTCGAACGCCGTCACCCGCTTCCGGCACTTCCTCACCGTCGACCTGCACGTGAAGTCGTCCTCCACGTCGAGCGTCGGCAACACCATCACGAAGTACCTCAGCAAGCACGAGTCCGCCGTCGCATCCGGTGCGGTCAGTGGCATCGCAACGGTGGCCGAAGCGCTCGGCGCGTTCGTGCTGTGGTTGTTCATGACCTTCTTCCTGCTGTACGACGGCGACCAAATCTGGGGCTGGATCGTCCACCTCTTCCCGGCCAACGCCCGAGCGCGGGTGCGCGGCGCCGGCGACCAGGCGTGGGACCGGTTGGCCGGCTTCGTGCGCGGGACGTTCATCATTGCGGTCATCCACGGGGTGGTTGCGGCGGTCGCGCTCAGCGCGATGCGGGTCCCGCTGGTGGCACCGCTGACCCTGCTCGTCTTCCTCGGCAGCTTCCTGCCGATCGTCGGTTCGATCATCTTCGGCTCGCTGGCGGTCGCCATCACCCTGGTGACTCGAGGGACCGTGCTCGGCGCCGTCCTGGCCGGAATCCTGATCATCGACAACCAGATCGAGGCGCACTACCTGCAGCCGATGCTGGTCGGTCGCTACGTCCGGCTACATCCGTTGGTGGTGGCGGTCTCGATCGCCGGCGGCGGCCTCCTCGAAGGCATCCCCGGCGCGGTGCTCGCCGTACCGTTCGTCGCCGTGGTGTACGCCGTCCTGCGCTACCTCGCCACCGGCGAGGACCAGATCGCCGGCCACCAACCGGCCGCCGAGGACGACGGCAAGCAGGTCGATCTCGTGCCGGAGGCCGATCCGCCGCCGGCCTAGCCGCCCGGCCCGGTCATCCACCGCACCGGCGCTCGCCGGGACCTTCCACAACCCGTCCGTCGCCGGCCGGATGCCGTCGTACCGACCGCCGATGCTCGTCCCATGGCAGGCAAACGCGGGCGCTCGTGGGCGCTCATCTCTATTGCGGCCCTCGCAGTCGCCGGCTGGCACGTGAGCCACCAATCGGGATCAGTCCCGCGTGCGGCGCTGCCTGCGCGCCCGCCGCCGGGCGCAGCGGAGGATGCCGTCATCGTCGAGCCGGATGCCGGCCTGGCGCCGATCGATGCGTTGTTGGGCTCCGCCCGGCGTTCGCTGGACCTCACGATGTACGAGCTGGCCGACCCGACGATCGAGAGCATCCTGGCCGGCGATGCCGCACGCGGCGTCCGGGTGCGCGTGATCCTCGACCGCCGGCTGGAGGGTGCTCGCAACACGCCGGCGTACGAGTTCTTGCGTAGCCGCGGGGTCGACGCCCGCTGGGCCGGCGGCCGGTACTTCGCCACCCACGAGAAGGCGTTCGTCGTGGATCAGCAGCTCGCCGTCATCATGTCGCTGAACTTCACCAGCAGCTACTACGCCAACTCACGTGACGTGGCCGTCGTCGACCGCGACCCTGCTGACGTCGCAGCGATCGAGTCGGTCTTCGCGGCCGACTTTCGTGGCGCTGCGATCGGTACGCCGGCCGCGGATGACCTGGTCTGGAGCCCGGGTCAGTCCGAGGCCGACCTGGTGGCACTCGTCGCGGGTGCGCGGCGCAGTGTCGGTGTCGAGTCCGAAGAGCTCAGCAGCGAGCCGATGATCCGCGCGCTGGTGGCTGCAGCGCGTCGCGGCGTCGCGGTGACGGTCGCCATGACCTACGCGCCCCAGTGGTCTGCGGGCCTTGACGCGCTGGCATCGGCCGGAGTCCTCGTGTCGCTGCACTACGGCGAGACGCCGCTCTACCTGCATGCGAAACTGCTCGCGATCGATGCCGGAACGAAGGATGCGCGCGCGTTCGTCGGCTCCGAGAACCTCTCCGATGCCTCGTTGCTGCACGATCGCGAGCTCGGCATCGTCCTGACCGCAGCCCGGCTGGTCGAGCAGGTCGCCTCGACGATCGCGGGTGACGTCAGTGACGGTCGGAGGTGGCGGTGATGTCGCGCTGTTGCGCGCGAAGCGCGCGCGCCATGCCGTCCCGGGCTTCGAGCAGCATTCGTCGCAGGGCCGGGCCGGGCTGCTCCTGCCTCAGGTAGGCGTCGGTCCGGTCCACGGTTGCCTGCCCGGTGGCGACGTAGGGGTACAGCCCGGTGATCAGGTCCTGCGCCATCTCAGCCGAGCGGGTGCGGTAGAGCTCGCCGATCGCGTCGAAGTACTTCTCGATGTACGGCGCGAGCAGCTCCCGCTGGCGGTAGTGCTGGAAGCCGGCCACGATCGCGTTCTGGTCGGCGTTCGGCAGCTCGTCCTGCTCGACGGCCAGCCGCCAGGCCTCGGCCTTCGCTTCGGGAGTGGGTCGTAGCGCGCGCAGGGTGAGCCAGTGCCGGTGCCCGGCGGCCGTGTCGTCCCGATCGCGCTCGGCGTCGATCTCCTCGTCGCCCGCACGGCCGCTGGCGACGAGCGGGTGCAGCAACACCCAGCGCAGCTCGGTGTCGATGGCGAGACCCGGGACCGTCTCGCGACCGTCCAAGAGGGCCTGGATGCGGTCCAGGTGGGCGGCAGTGGCCGCGTTCGCGGCCGCCGCGCGGGTGAACGCGAGCTGGAGGTCGCTGCCCGGTTCGCTGGCATCGAGCAACCCGAAGGCGCGGTCGGCAAGTCGAACCCGGCGCTGCTCGCGAAGACTCGGGTCGCCGAACGGGTCGATCGCCTGGGCGGCGAGGCGCAGCAGCGACTGCACCGTGCCGATTTCCGTCTCGAGCTCGATGCCGGCGAGGATCAGCTCGAGATAGTCGCTCGCCGTCACCTCGGCGTCGCGGGTCATGTCCCAGGCCGCGCTCCAGCACAGCGTCCGCGCCAGCGGGTTGCGGAACTCCCCGATGGAGCTGACCAGGGTCTGCCAGGACGCCTCGTCGAGACGGATCTTGGCGTAGGTCAAGTCGTCGTCGTTGAGCAGCACCATGTCGGGCCGGCGTACTCCGACCAGGTCGGGGACGTCAGTGCTCGCACCGGTCAGGTCGACCTCGACCTGCTCGGTGCGCTCCAAGCCGTCGCCGTCGCGGTTGTACAGGCCGATCCGCATCCGGTGCGAGCGCAGCGTCGGGTAGTCCTCCGGCGCCTCCTGCAGTACGGCGAACGCGCTGAACCGCCCGTCGTCGTCGACGTCGAACTGCGGTCGCAGCGTGTTGACGCCCGCGGTCTGCAACCAGTCCTTCGACCAGGTCGACAGGTCCCGGCCGCTCGCGTCGGTCAGGTCGTCGAGCAGGTCCTGCAGCGTGGTGTTCGAGTACTCGTGCTTGCCGAAGTAGGCGCGGGTGGCCGAGTAGAACGCCTCGTGGCCGACCCAGTGCGCGAGCTGCTTCAGCACCGAAGCACCTTTGGCGTAGGTGATCCCGTCGAAGTTGGTCGTCACTGCTTCGATGTCGACGATGTCGGCCGCGATCGGGTGCGTCGTCGGCAGCTGATCCTGACGGTAGGCCCACATCTTCTCGATCGTGCAGAACGTGGTCCACGCATCGGGCCATCTGGTCGACTCCGAGGTGGCTTGGGTCGACACGAACTCCGCGAACGACTCGTTCAGCCATAGGTCGTCCCACCAGCGCATGGTCACGAGGTCGCCGAACCACATGTGCGCCATCTCGTGCAGGATCGTGATCGCCCGCCGCTCGTAGGCGGCGTCCGTCGTACGGGACCGGAACACGTAGTCCTCGGTGAGCGTGACGCAACCGGCGTTCTCCATCGCGCCCATGTTGAACTCGGGAACGAAGATCTGGTCGTACTTGGGCCACGGGTAGCGGTAGCGGAACGACGCGTGAAAGGCGTCGAAGCCCTGCTTGGTCACCTCGATGATGTCGTCGGCGTCGAGATGCTGGACCAGCGACTTGCGGCAGTAGACCCCGAGGGGGATCCCGTCGTGGCTGTCCTCGACGCCGGCGTAAGCCCCGGCCACGATCGCGGTGATGTACGTCGACTGGCGTGGCGTGCGCTCGAACACCCGGCGTTCGCCGTCCTGCCGGCTCGGCATGTTCGACAGCACCAGCCAGGCCTCGGGCGCGTCGACGGTGAACGCGAAGGTGGCCTTCAGGTCCGGCTGGTCGAAGCAGGCGAACATCCGGTGCGCGTCGAAGGTCTCGAACTGCGAGTAGAGGTAGACCTCCTTGTCGACCGGGTCCACGAACCGGTGCAGGCCCTCGCCGGTGCGGGAGAAGACGCAGTTCGCCACGACCTTGAGCTCGTTGTCCGTGGCGAGCGGGGGCAGCGCGAGCCGCTGCCCCGTGAACGCCGCATCGAAGTCGAGCTCTTCGCCGTTCAGGGTCGCCGAGATGATCCGATCGGCGGTGATGTCCAGGTGGGTCTCCGCGCCCGGCTCGGCACAGCCGAAGCGGATCGTCGACACCGAGCGGAAAATGCTCGGCTCGTCGACCGCCATCGCCAGGTCGAGGTGGACGTCATAGGAGTCGACGCGCAGGATCCGGGCGCGCTCGCGGGCTTCGTCGCGGGTCAGGTTCTCGACAGACACGACCCCGAGTCTGTCATGGCGAGCGCACCGGCCTAGACTTGTTGCGATGACAACTAACGTGGACTTCTGGTTCGACCCGCTGTGTCCGTGGGCGTGGATCACCTCGCGATGGATGCTCGAGGTCGAGCAGGTACGCGACGTCAACACTCGTTGGCATGTGATGAGCCTCGCGATCCTCAACGAGGACAAGGACATTTCCGAGGACTACCGCAAGCGCATGCAGCAGGCCTGGGGTCCGGTCCGGGTCTGCATGGCAGCGGAGCAGGCGCACGGCGCGGACTCCCTGCTCCCGCTCTATACCGCGCTCGGCGTGCGGTTCCATCACGAGAAGCTCCCGAACGAACGCGCGACCATCGAGGCCGCGATCGCGGATGCCGGGCTACCGGCCGATCTGGTGGACGCCATGGACGACCCGTCGTACGACGAGGCGCTGGCCAAGTCCCATCACGAGGGGATGGACCCGGTCGGCGACGACGTCGGCACACCGGTCATCCACATCGACGGCAACGCGATCTTCGGCCCGGTCGTGACGCCGATCCCGCGCGGTGAGCAGGCCGGCCGGCTCTGGGACGGCGTCGAGCAGGTGATGAGCGTGCCGGGCTTCTACGAGCTCAAGCGCAGTCGGGACGCGCGACCCAGCTTCGACTGATCCGCGACCGACGCAAGCGCCGCACCTTGATCGTCGTTCCGTGTACAGCGATTCGAACGCGGTGATGTACTTCGCGGGTGAAGGCGGCAATCGCGGCGCTTGCCGTGGGCTGGCTGGTGTGGGTCGGGGGAGCCGCGATCCTCGGCGTCGCGGCCGCCCATGACTCGGCGAACCTGAACTCCGCCACGGCATGCCCGATCCCGAACCACCCCAAGCACTACGGCATCGCCAGCTGGCAGTGGTGGCCGCCCGGTGAGGTCTGCGCCGGACCGAAGGGGCACGTGTTCAGCCGGCCGCAGTCATGGCGATCGAAGATCGCGATCGGGCTCGGCGTCGGGCTGGTGGTTCTTCCGACCGGTACGGCGATCCTCGGCCGGCGGATGCGCAACCGGGCCGAGACGCGCAGCGGCTCGATGGACCTCGAGGACATCGTGCACCTCGTCGACGAGGACGCGGGGCGTGCAACGGGTCCGCAGTCCTGACGACGTCGGGCCGCTCGGTCTTCGGCGCGGGCATAGTCTCGGCGCATGGGTGATGCCGTAAGTCACGACCGTGACTCGATCTATATCGGCGGGCAGTGGGCATCTTCATCGGGCTCGGAGCTGATCGACGTCGAGAACCCCGCTACGGAGCAGGTCATCGGGCATGTGCCGTCCGGCACGACGGACGATGTCGATCGCGCCGTCCGTTCCGCGCGGGCTGCCTTCGACGGCTGGGCACAGACCAGTCCCGAGGAGCGCGGCAAGTACCTGTCGCGGTTGCACGACGCGCTCGCCGCGCGCCAGGAGGAGATCGCGCACACCATCCTTGCCGAGATGGGTGCGCCCCTGAAGCTCGCGACCGCGGTACAAGCGGGGCTCCCGCTCGCCGACGTTGCAACGGCGGCGAGCCTCGCGAGCACGGTCACCTGGACCGAGCAGATCGGAAACTCCACGGTCGTTCACGAGCCGATCGGGGTGGTCGGTGCGATCACGCCGTGGAACTACCCGCTTCATCAGGTGACGGCCAAGGTTGCCTACGCCCTGGCAGCCGGCTGCACCGTCGTACTCAAGCCCAGCGAGATCGCGCCGCTGTGCTCCTATCTGTTCTTCGACGCGATCCACGAGGTCGGCCTTCCAGCCGGAGTTGCGAACCTCGTCCCCGGTTACGGCCCGACAGTCGGCGAGGCGATTGCCGCGCATCCCGACGTCGACATGGTGTCGTTCACCGGTTCGACTCGCGCCGGCACCCGCGTGGCCGAGCTAGGTGCGGCGACGGTCAAGAAGGTGGCGCTCGAGCTCGGCGGCAAGAGTGCGAACGTGATCCTCCCGGACGCCGACCTTGCGAAGGCGGTGAAGGTCGGCATCGCCAACTGCTTCCTGAACTCGGGCCAGACCTGCACCGCCTGGACGCGGATGCTGGTCAGTGACGCTCAGTACGACGACGCCGTGAGCCTCGCCGAGGAGATCGCGTCGGGTTACACCACGGGCGACCCGACCGACCCCTCGACCCGGCTCGGCCCGTTGGTGTCGGCGACCCAGCGGGAGCGCGTGACCGGCTACATCGACAAGGGCGTCGCCGACGGAGCCCGACTGGTGACGGGGGGCAGCGAGCGCCCGCACGCGACCGGTCATTTCGTCGCGCCGACCGTCTTCGCCGACGTGACGACGGACATGACGATCGCCCAGGAGGAGATCTTCGGACCGGTGCTGTCGATCCTTCGCTACTCCGACGAGGACGAAGCGCTCGCGATCGCCAACGACACCGTCTACGGTCTCGCCGGAGCGGTGTGGTCGGCCGATCAGGAGCGGGCGACCGCGTTCGCGCGCCGGATGCGGACCGGCCAGGTCGACATCAACGGCGGCTCGTTCAACCCGGCCGCGCCGTTCGGCGGCTACAAGCGCTCCGGGGTGGGCAGGGAGCTCGGTCGCTACGGCGTCGAGGAGTTCCTGCAGCCGAAGTCGCTGCAGCTCTGAGGCCCGCACGCGGCATACTCACCGACCATGCGGATCTATTTCGGCTCCGACCACGCCGGTTTCGCCCTCAAGACCCGGCTGGTCGCGCGCCTGTCCGAGCTCGGTCACGAGCCGGTCGACTGCGGACCTGAGGTCTACGACGACGAGGACGACTACCCGCCGTACTGCCTGCTCGCCGCCACCCGCACGGTCGCCGATCCGGGCAGCCTCGGCATCGTGATCGGCGGATCGGGCAACGGCGAGGCCATCGCCGCGAACAAGGTGAGCGGGGCGCGCTGTGCGGTGGCCTTCAGCGACGACACCGCGCGGCTCGGTCGCGAGCACAACGACGCCAACCTGCTCAGCCTCGGGGCCCGGATGTACGACGAGCAGACCGCGCTGCGCTACGCCGAGATCTTCGTGTCCACGCCGTTCAGCGGGGCGGAGCGGCACGTTCGCCGGCTCGGGGAACTGGCCGGCTACGAGGCCACCGGTGAGCTCCCGCCACGGGCCGAGGACGAGGCGAAAGGCGGCCGGTAGGCGACTGGGGTGAGAACCCCACGTTAGGACCTGCCGCAACCCGGGCAGCGCCCACTAGTGTCGCGAGGTTATGGGGCAGCCGGACGTCGGCACGCCGGGACCGATCGCGCGGGCCCGGCGGTGGCTGCGCATGATCGCCGCGCCGGAGTCGGCGCTCGGGAAGCGGGTGGCCCTGCTCGCGCTGCTGCTGCTCACCGGGTTGTGTTTGGTCCTCGACATCACACTGTCGGCTGCGACCTTCCCCGCGCTCACGCTGGTGGTGCCGATCGTCTTCGGCGGCCTGCTCCTCGAGCCGCGCCCGCTGGTCGTGGAGTTCGCGGCGGTGCTCGGCGTACTGATCGCGGAGAACCTGGGTGTGGGCCACAGCCAGGTGCATCTCGGTGCGTACGTCGTGGTGGTCATCGTGGCCGGGATCGCGTTCCAGCAGTCGTTGGATCGCCAGCGGCTCGGGCTTTCGCTCGGTCGCGGCGAGCAGATGCTCTTCGAGCTTCGCGACCGGCTCCGCTCCCAGGGCGAGCTCCCGCCGATGCCGGCCACTTGGCACGCCGAGGTGGAGCAGCACTCGGCGGGCGGGGCGAGCTTCGGCGGTGACTTCCTGGTTGCCACCCTCGCCGACGGCGGGCGGTCGATGGAGCTTGTCCTCGTCGACGTCTCCGGCAAAGGAGTCGACGCCGGCACTCGAGCGCTGATGCTCTCGGGTGCCTTGGGCGGCTTGCTCGGCGCCGTGCCACCACCGCGTTTCCTGCCGTCGGCGAACGAGTACCTGCTGCGACAGGGATGGGGCGAAGGCTTCGCCACCGCTCTGCACCTGACCGTCGAGCTCACGACCGGCCGCTACCGGCTGAGCACTGCCGGACACCCGCCCGCGGTTCACTACGTCGGTGGAACCGGCAAGTGGCAGGTCGTCGAGCCGCAGGGCACCGTGCTCGGGCTGCTGCCGGACGCCGAGTTCGGCTTCGTCGAAGGCGAGCTCCGACCGTACGACGCGCTCCTGCTCTACACCGACGGCTTGGTGGAGGTGCCGGGCCGTGACCTTGCCGTCGGCATCGACAAGCTGCTCGGCGCGGCCGAGCGGCTGATCCCGCGCGGCTTCGACGGAGGCGCGCAGCGGCTCATGCAGGAAGCGGCTCCCAACGCCAGCGACGACCGCGCCATCGTGCTGCTCTGGCGCACCTAGCGCGGTAGGAGTCAGGCCTGGACGATGGTCCCGGCGGCCAGCAACGTCTCGATCGTGGCCGGGTCGACGCCCCAGTCGCGCAGCGTGTCGGACGTGTCGGCACCCGGCGGACGGGCCGGTTGACCGACTTCGCCAGGGGTTCGGGAGAACCGAGGCGCGACTCCTGGTTGCGGCACGCCGTCAACCGTGACGACGGTCTGCCGCGCTTCGATGTGCGGGTGGCCGGCAACCTCGCCGAGCCGAAGCACGGGCGCGACGCATGCGTCCACCCCGTCGAAGACCTCAGCCCACTCGTCTCGGGAGCGAGTCGCGAACACCGCTGCGAGCTGCTCGCGCATCCTCGGCCACTGCGGCAGGTCGTACTGCGGCGGTACGTCGTCGAGGCCGAGCATCCGCACGAGCTCGGCGAAGAACTGTGGCTCGAGCGCGCCGACCGCGACGTACTCATCGTCCGCGCAGCGGTACGTGTCGTAGAACGGAGCGCCGCCGTCGAGCAGGTTGCGGCCGCGCTCCTCGCGCAGCTGGCCCGCGCCCAGCTGGCTGTAGGCCATCGCGAGCAGGCTGGAGACACCGTCGACCATCGCGACGTCGACGACTTGGCCGCGACCGCTTGTCGCCCGCTCGACGAGCGCGGCCAGGATGCCGGTGACGCAGAACATGCCGCCGCCACCGAAGTCGGCGACCAGGTTGATCGGCGGCACTGGCTTTCGGCCCGGCTCGCCGATCATCGCGATCGCGCCGGCGACGGACGCGTAGCCGATGTCGTGGCCGGCCAGCCGTGCGAGCGGTCCGTCCTGCCCCCAACCGGTCATGCGGGCGTAGACCAGCCGTGGGTTGGCATCGAGACAGTCGACCGGGCCGAGCCCGAGCCGTTCGGCGACACCGGGTCGGAACGCTTCGACGAGCACGTCCGCCTGCCGGACCAGTCCGAGCACGAGGTCGGTCGCACCCGGCGCCGTCAGGTCCACGGCCACCGATCGCCGGCCGCGGGCGAGGACGTCGAAGCGGCCGAGCATCGCAGTCGTTCCGCCACCCGGTCGCTCCACCCGCAGCACTTCGGCGCCGAGGTCCGACAGGACCATCGCGGCGAACGGCGCCGGTCCGATCCCGGCCAGCTCCACCACCTTGATGCCGGCGAGCGGCCCGCGTTTCCCCGGACTCACCGGGTCACGGTAGCGGTCCGTCCCATGATGATCCGCGCGTGGTCGCGAGGGTCGAGCCAGCGCAGCAGCCTCAACAGCCTCGGCCTCGGCAGCGCGACGCAGCCGGCCGTCGGACTGTGATGAGTGACGTGCAAGAAGATTGCGCTGCCCCTGCCGGGGACCCGCGCGGTGTTGTAGGCGATCACCGCGGCGTCGTCGTACGACGGCTGCACGTGCAACGGCTCGGGGTCCCGCCCCGCCGAGTGCTTGGCGGTGTCGACCCACAGGTTGTAGCGCGGGCTTGAGGGATCGTCGTCCCAGTAGTCCGCGCGCGACGCGTGGCGCCAGGGATAGTGCACGCCGGGGTCCGCGTCGACGCCGAAGAAGAAGGAGAAGTGGTACGACCCGGTGGGCGCCTTGCCGTCGCCCTCGCGCTTGTCTCCCGGATGGGCGAAGCCGTTGCGCCCGATCCATGCCGGCCAAGGACCGGCGACCTGCTCCCAGCCGTGCGCGGTCTTCTCGAACGCCCGCACCGTCGCATGCACGGATCCGTAATGTGCGGTCGTCACCGAGATAACCTGCCGGGCGTTGTGCACGCCCTTGAGTCTCGTGACCAGCAGGCGATGCGGCACCCGATGTGTTGCTTGTGCCGGCCGAGCCGCGGGGGCGAAGCCGGCGGCCACCCCGGGCCCGGCGGTGCAGATCATCACGGCCGAGATGCCGGCGGCGGCGACCAAGCCGACCGCACTGGTACGCCGGATCATCGCGCTCCTACCCTCGAACCTGTGCAACGTCGGACGGTACGCCGCGATCCTGTGATCGGGCGGATCCGGGCGGTGTACCCGCGATGACGGCCCTCGCACCCCTGACGGTCGGCCGGTTCTTCACGACCTGGCGGTTCGACGGCTGGGTGGCGGCGGCGGTGCTCGTTCTGCTCGCCGGATATCTCGCCGGGGTACGCGCGGCACGGCGCCGCGGAGTGCCCTGGTCGCCGCTGCGCACGGTGTGGTTCGTCGGGCTCGGGTTGGTGGTGATCGTGATCGCGACGATGTCGTCGCTCTCGATCTACTCGCGGGTGTTGATGTGGCCGGCCGCTGTGCAGGTGAGCCTGCTGCTGACCATCGTGCCGGTCGGCCTGGGACTGGCCGATCCGTTCGGGTTGGTGAATGCCGCGCTGGCGCCGGCGGCCGCCGCACGTTTCCGGCGCGGACTCGCCAACCCGGTCTTCCGGCTGCTCACCTTTCCGGCGATCGCGCCGCTGCTCGCGGTGGCGACCCAGTTCGTCGTGTTCTTCACCGGCTACCTCGGTGCAGCCCAACGGCACGGCTGGGTGCTGCACCTGCTCGAGCTTCAGCTGGTCGTCACCGGATGCCTGTTCGTGCTGCCGTTGCTCGGTGTCGAAGTGCTGCCGGCATGGTGCACTCAGCCGCTACGAATGATGTTCGCCGGCATCGATGGGCTGCTCGACGCGATCCCCGGCATCGCGGTGATGACCAGCAGCACGCTGGTCGCGGGCGGTTACTACGGGACGGTTGCACGCAGCTGGGGTCCCAGTCGCAGCTGGGACCAGACCATCGCGGGCGGGTTGATGCTGACCGTCGCGGAGGTGGTTGCGGTGCCGTTCATCGCGATCCTGTTCCGAGCGTGGATCCGTGAGGACGCACGCCAGGCCGAGGACCTCGACCTTGCTCTCGACGTCGAGGACCTTCGCCAGCAAGCCGAAACCGCGCCGGGGGAGACGCCGCCCAACCGACCCTGGTGGGAGGTCGATCCGGGCCCGCTCGCGGACCGCGCCGCGCGCTACGGCTGGACGGACGAGCCGGAGGCCTGATCCGCCCACGCGACCACCGGGCCGTCCACGGCCACGGAGGCGAGTGCGCCACGCGACCAGTCGGAGCCGCCGCGCACGCGGACGACGAGGATCGGCGTCGCGGCCGCGCGCGGCTTGAGCCGGACGATCGCGTCGTGCCCGTAGAACTCGTGGTCGACGACCTCGCACGCATCTGGCCGATCGGCGGCGGCCGAGAGCAGGATCTGTTCCGGACGCACCATGACCGTCGCTGCGCTGCCCGCGTCGGCGGGCTGGGAGCCGGTGGTCAGCTCGAGCCGGCCGAGTGCGGTGATGACGTGGCGCTCGCCGTCGTACCGTCCGGCCAGCAGGTTGACCTCGCCGATGAAATGCGCGAGATCGGCATCCGCGGGCCGGTTGTAGACCGCGCGAGGGCTGTCGAGCTGGGCGATCACCCCGTCGCGGATGACCGCGACGCGATCAGACATCGACAGCGCCTCGTCCTGGTCGTGAGTGACGAGCAATGCGGTCGCGCCGGCCGTGCGAAGGATCGCCAGCACGTCGGTCCGCACGCTGGCCCGCAGCGAGAGGTCGAGGGAGGCGAACGGCTCGTCGAGCAGCACCAGCCGCGGCCGGACCGCTAGCGCTCGGGCGAGGGCAACTCGCTGCTGCTGCCCTCCCGAGAGCTGGTGCGGGAAGCTGCGGGCGCGGTCGGCAAGCCCGATCATCTCGAGCAGCTCGCGGACCCGTTGCTTGGACTCGGGCGTTCGGTCCAGGCCGAACCGCACGTTGCCGGCGACGGTGAGATGTGGGAACAGGTTGCCTTCCTGCGGGACGTAGCCGATCCGGCGCCGCTCGGGGGCGACGAAGTGCGTGGCGTCGTCCACGATCTCGTCGTCGATCGAGACGGACCCGGCCTGCGCCCGCTCGAATCCGCAGATGACCCGCAGCAGCGTGGTCTTGCCGCTGCCCGACGGCCCGAGGATCGACGTGATGGTGCCGGCCTCGACCGCAAGATCGACGCCGGTCAGCACCGGTTTCTGGCCGAACCCCTTGACCAGGCCGGACACCGCCAGGCTGCTCACTGCGTCCCACCGTTCACGTCGTCTGCTTCCGTCACAGACTACGGTCGAACCAACGGCCGAGAACGACGCTCGGCACCGCGGCAATACCCATCATCAGCAACGCGAACGGTGCGGCCTGGCTGTAGGAGAGGTTCGCCTGGTACGCCCAGAACTGCGTGGCCAGGGTCTGTACGCCGGTAGGGATCAGGATGAGCGTCGCGGTCAGCTCCGTCACGACGGACAGGAACACCAGGCAGAAGGCCGCCGCCAGCCCGGGCGCGAGCAGGGGCACGGTGACGCGCAGGAAGACCGCCACCCGGCCGCGGCCGAGCGATCGAGCAACGTCATCGAGTGCGGCCGGCGCTCGCAGCACCGATGCGCGAACAGCGACCAGCGCGAGCGGGAAGAACAGGATCGCGTAGGCGAGCACGAGCAGCTCGGGCGTCTGGTAGAGATGGCCGCCGGCGTATCGCTCGACGAAGTACGACACCGCGAGCGCGGTGACGACGCCCGGCATCGCGAGCACGATGAAGGTGCTGCGCTCGAGCAGCGTCGCGAGCCGGCTCGAGTGCCGAACGGACAGCAGGGCGACCGGGAGCGCCGCAAGGGTTGCGACCAGTCCGGCTGCCGCGGCGTACATCGCGGTGTGCGCCGTAGCGCTCGCGAGCGACACGCCGGCGATCATCGGCACTCCGCCTTCGACCATCCAGTAGACGGCTGCGCCGACCGGCACTCCGATCGCCAACCCGACCAGGGCGACGAACCCGGCGACGACGGGCACGGTCGCCCGGCCGAGCCGGTGCGGTGCCAGTCGTCGCGGTGCCTGCGCGCCGACCCTCGCCACCTGACCGCCGCGGTGGACCCGGCGTTCTCCCGCGACTACGGCGATGCTCAGGACGACCAGGACGAGTGACAGCGCGCAGGCTCCCGGCAGGTCGAACACGTGGAACTCGGTGAAGATCTCGGTGGTGAAGGTGCGGTAGCCGAGGATCTCGAATGCGCCGTACTCGGCGAGCAGCACGAGCGACACGAGCAGGCAGCCGCCGAGGATCGCGCCTCGCGCCTGGCCGATCGTGACCCGCCAGAAGGTCCGCAACCGGCCCACCCCGAGACTCCGCGACATCTCCTCCTGCGACGGGTCGGCGTTGCGCAGGCTTGCGGCCACCGGGAGATGAACCAGGGGATATACGGCGAGCGTCATCACCAGCACGGCGCCGTGGAAGCCCGAAACCTTTGCGGACAGGGAGTTCCAGCCGAAGCTGACGACGAAGTCCGGAATCGCGAGTGGTACGACGACGAGCACCGCCCACAGCCGGCGGAGTGGCAGGTTCGTGCGTTCGATGCACCACGCGGTCGCCGTACCGAGGACTGCGCACAGCGCAGTGACCACCACGGTCAGCCGGACGGTGTTCCAGAGCAGCTGCGCCGTGAGATCGCGCAGCAACAGGTGCCGCACTGCGGCAGCGCCCGAGTGGTCGGTGAGGATCAGCAGGAAGACCAACGGCAGGGCGAGGACTGCCGCGACCAGCAGGCTGAGCGCGAGGAGCGTTGGCGACGAGGACCGGCGGAGGTGGCGCAACCGGATCGACACTGCCGCGAGGTCCGGTGCGGTCGCTGCGCTCACAGCAGCTGGACCTGCTTGAGCAGTGCCACCGCGGCCCGCCCGTCGCCGAGCTGCTCGAGGTTGATCGGATTGGGCTGCAGCTGGTTGAACGGCGTCTCCGGCTGCGCGGTCGTGACGCCGGACGCGATCGGGTACTCGAAGCTGATGCTGTGCGCGATGATCTCTTGGCCGGCCTTGCTGGTGAGGTACGCGACGAAGCGCTGGGCCGCTGACTGATGCCGGCTCGACGCCAGGACCGCCGCGCCGGAGACATCGAGCACGTAGCCGGGGTCGCGGGGCGCGAGGTAGGCGATCTTCGAGTGGTTGCGCGACGCACCGACCTCGGCGTTGAGGCGGTACCAGTAGTACTGGTTGATCAGACCGAAAGCGACCTGGCCCCGGTTGACCTCGTCGGCGATGGTCTCGTTGTCGGGATACTCGTGGTTCGAGCCGGCGTTCGCCTTCAGGCCTTCGAGCCAGGTCTTGGTCCGCGCAGTGCCGTAGCGGCGCATCATCGAGGTCACGATCGGCTGGAAGTCGGTCTCTCCGGGGGCGATCGCAAGCTTGCCCTTGTACTGCGGATCCGCCATCGCCAGCGCCGTCTTCGGCAGCTGGGACGCCGAGATCAGCGAGGGGTTGTAGTCGAGCACGCTGACCCTGGCGGAGACGCCGACCCAGTCGCCGTTCGCGGAGTTGTACTGGCCGGGGGTGTGCGCGAGCGTCGACGCATCGACCTTCGCGAGCAGGTTGTGCTCCTGGAGAAACTGCAGCGCGGGCGTGTTCTCGGTGTAGATCACGTCAGCAGGTGAGTGCGAGCCCTCGGTCACAATCTCGTTGTCGAGAACGTCCTCGTCGTCGCTTCGCACGTTGACCTGGATGCCGGTCGCCTTCTCGAACCCCGCAACGAGGGCGTCCGTGGTCTGCTCGTGCTGGCCGTTGTACAGCGTGATGGATCCGTGCCGGCCGGAGGAACCGCTGCTCGACGAGCCGCAGCCGGCGGCGAGACCCAGGCTCGCCACGGTGAGTGCCGCGACCAGCAGCGATCGGATGGAGGGCCGCGTCATGAGGTGGCTCCGGGGCACAGCGCGTCGAGTCGCTTGCCGGCGGCGCGGACCGCTGCCTTGCTGGTTGCCGAGGCGTGCCGGGCGAACTCCTGCCGGAAGGCGCTGTCGAGGGCGCTGACGGCGCGCGCGAGCTGCGGGCTGGTGGGGTGAACCGCGGCCAGCGGACGGATCTGCGCTTCGGCGTAGCCGACCGGGTCGGCGTCGGGGTCGGGCCCGTTGCCGAGGATCCCGGCTACCAGCGTGCAGGTCGGGGGAGTGGGCACCGTCGTCGCCGAGCCACCAGCGGTGCCTGCCGATGAGCCCGAGCCACAGGCGCCGAGCCCGGCCGTGGCCAGCGCGAGCGCGGTGCCGATGAGCAGCCGGTGGGCGGGCCGGCCGCGCCCGAATCGCGGTATCACGAGCATCCTTGAGGGTGGGGAAGCGAGATGGTGAGGTTTGGCTTACCTAACCCCTGAGGGTAACGCCGGCCCGAACGAGCCGTCGACCCCGGGTCCCTCCGAGCCGATGGGATGGTGCGAGGTTTGTGCCGGTCCGGTGGTTTTCCCGTCACCGAACGCGGTAGGTCGAAGCGGAACTCGGGAGGTCGACATGGGCGGTGGTCTGCGCGACCGTCTGCGCGGTCGTGTGCCCGGCGGTGCGCCTGGGCCGGGTCCGCGTGGCATTGCCGCCGCCGCCGTCACGATGGCGATCGCCGTGACCGGTTGCGCGGCCGCGCCGCAGGTCGCTGCGCACAAGACGACCACGGTGACCAACCCCACCGGCACACAGCCGGTTGCTGTGGAGTCGCGCGCCGGCGGTGGTTCGGCCGACGCAGGGAGTGCGTGTACGCCGAAGCACTTCCGCTTGCTGCCGATCTCGGTGGCCGCGCGCAAAGCGCGGCATCTGGTCGGGCGGATGACGCTGAAGCAAGAGGTGGACCTCATGCACGGCGTCGGCTACGGCTCGCCGGCCGGCACAGTCGGTGCCACCGCACCCATTCCCGGGTTGAAGATCCCCGCTCTGAACCAGGAGGACGGGCCCGGGGGGATCGGCGACGGCGACCAGGGTGTCACCCAGCTGCCCGCGCCGATCGCGCTGGCGGCGACGTTCGATCCCGCCGCCGCGCGGTGCTACGGCCAGGTGATCGGGACGGAGGCGCGCGGCAAGGGCATCAACCTGGTCTACGGGCCGACGGTGAACCTCGTGCGGGTCCCGCAGTGGGGCCGCGCCTTCGAGAGCTTCGGTGAGGACCCGGTGCTCTCGGGGCTGATCGGGCGGTCCGTGATCGACGGCATCCAGCGCAGCGGTGTCATGGCGCAGGCCAAGCACTTCGCGGTCTACAACCAGGAAGCGAAGCGCAACACGCCGGCTGATGACGCGATCGTGGCGCAACGCACGTTGCAGGAGGTCTACCTCAAGATGTGGCGGCTGCTCCTCAAGGCAGACCCGTCCTCGGTGATGTGTTCGTACTCGACGATCAACGGGACTGCCGCGTGCCAGAACAAGTCGCTGCTGACCGGATTCCTCCGTCACCAGATCGGCTACCAGGGTTTCATCGGATCCGACTACGGAGCGACGCACTCGACGGTTCGGTCGGTCAAGGCGGGACTCGAGCAGGAACAACCGGAGACGACGTATTTCGCGTCGCGACTGGTGCATGACGTGCGCGACGGCACCGTCGCTCGCCGGCTGGTCGACGACGCGGCGACCCGCATCCTCACGCAGATGTACCGCTTCCGGATGTTCACCGACGACCCGAAGCCCGACGCCGGTCGCGTCGTCACCGATGCAGCGCACGCGAAGGTGGCGCGACGGGTTGCGGAGGAGAGCGCCGTCCTGCTCAAGAACGCGGGCGGCACCCTGCCGTTGGCCGGCACCGGCAGCATCGCCGTCATCGGGCCGGCCGCCGGCACCGACACCGTCTCGGTAGGGGACGGAAGTGCGACCGTCGCCTCACCGGGAACGGTGACGCCGCTCGCCGGGATCCGGGCGAAGGCGCCGAGCGGGACGACCGTCAGCTACACAGCCGGGCTGCCGGCGGACGGCGACCTGACCGCGATTCCGGCTGCCGACCTCTCGCCCGCGTTCCCGTCGGGCGGCACCACGGGGAAGTTCAGCGCAACCCTCACCGCTCCCACGACCGGCACCTACATCCTCGGTTACACCGCGGCCACCGTGTACAAGGGCGTGACGCTGACCGTCGACGGAAAGCGGCTGGTCGACAACCCGGGTACGCCGCCGGTGTCGACCTATACAACCGCTGTGCACTTCACGGCCGGCGGCACGCATCACCTCACGATCTCGGGTCCAGCCGGGGCACTGACCTGGGCGACACCCGATGTGGTGAGCCCGGACATCAGCGCTGCTGTATCGGCCGCCGCCTCGGCATCGACTGCGGTGGTGGTCGTCGGCGACGGCCAGGAGTCGGAAGCAGCCGAACGCGCGTCACTCGATCTCCCGTCCGCGCAGAACCAACTGGTACGAGCGGTTGCGGCCGCGAACCCGCGGACGGTGGTCGTGGTCGAAGCCGGCGCGGCCGTCGCGATGCCGTGGCTGGCGAAGGTTCGCGCGGTGCTCGACCAGTGGGACGCCGGACAGACCGATGGGGCTTCGCTTGCCGCAGTGCTGTTCGGGGCGGTCGACCCGTCCGGCCATCTGCCCGTGACCTTCCCCATCTCCCTGTCGACGACGCCGGTTGCTTCGCCGGCGCGCTACCCCGGTGTCCACGGAAAGGTGCACTACACGGAGGGTCGCAACATCGGCTACCGCTGGTGGCTCGACACTCACCACACACCACTCTTCCCGTTCGGCTACGGGCTGTCGTACACCCGTTTCCACTACGGCACGCCGAAGGTCAGCGTCCACGAAGCGACCGGCCATCCCGTCGTGACGGTGCGCGAGCGGGTGCGCAACATCGGTTCGGTGGCCGGTGCGGATGTCGCCCAGCTCTACCTCGCTTTCCCGGCCGCGGCGCACGAGCCGGACCGCCAGCTCGCGGCGTTTCACCGCGTGAGCCTCGCTCCCGGCCACAGCGCGACGCTTACCTTTCACCTGCACGGGGTCTCCCTCGCGTACTACTCGGGAGACGGCTGGCGGATCGCGACCGGACGGTTCGGGGTGTACGTCGGCGACTCTGCGGCTCGAGCCGAGCTCTCGGCGCGAGCCGGCTTCCGGATCACTCGCGGCGGACGGCTGTCCTAGCCGCCGCTGGCGTACATCAGCGAGCCGGGCGTCGTGAGCAGCTCGCCGGACTCCAGCCAGGTCTTCAGGCCGGAGAGGATCATCGGCCAACCGCCGTAGAGCTGGTCGTTGGCGCCTTCCCGCAGCTGGTCGTG
>Ga0335074_10001269_pt1 | contig 34442 bp, 32 predicted proteins | sample Lox_Sample_23_FD_206715 | JGI IMG/M metagenome (GOLD analysis project Ga0335074, IMG submission 206715) | Soil microbial communities from Loxahatchee National Wildlife Refuge, Florida, United States - Lox_Sample_2.3 | ecosystem: Environmental > Terrestrial > Soil > Wetlands | place: USA... | reverse complement strand
GGGTCGTCACCCTGGGCGGGGACACTCCGGTGTATGTCTGCGCGCTGCGCGATGAGTCGCAGGAGCTGCTCGCACTGCTCGCAATTCCCTGCCGTCGCGCCGCCGGCGCGGTTGGGCAGGAGACCGGGGCGTTCGCGCTCACGCATGCGCTGCTACGCCCGGCGGTCGAATGCCTGCGGCGCGAGCTCATCTCGAGAGCCGCCATTTGCTCGCTCAACCGCGCGGTCTCGGACCTCGACCGCGACCTCGAGCTGCTGGTCGCGGACGCCGCGCAGCTGGGAGCGGTCGAGAGCGGCGCGGACGAGCTCGCGAGCCTGGTGCAGAGCGCCGTCGAGCACCTGAAGTGCGAGATGGGCGTTCTCATCGTGCCCGAGAAGGGAATTGCCGTGCTGCGAGCGCGCCGCGGCGAGCGGCCCGACGCCCAGCTGCTCGCGCGCACCCACCGTCATCTGGTCTCGATGTGCCGCCTGCGCGCCGACCCCGTGATCGTCAATCGCATCGCGCCGAGCGAGAGCCTCGGAGTGATTCCGTACCGGATTCTCTGCTGCCCGATTCGCCAATCCGGGGGCAAGACGCTCGGGGCGTTCGCGCTCTTTCGCTCGCAGAGCGCAAGCGAGCTCACGCAGCGCGACGCGCGCTTGGCCGAGGTCGTCGCGCGCCGTGCGGCGGGGATCATCGACGCGCAATACGACGCGCTCACCGGGCTCTTTACCCGCCCCGTCCTCGAGCAGCGCATCCGGGCCCTCAGTGCGGCGCGCACGGGCGAGAGCCTGTGGAGCGTCGTGTACCTCGATGCCGACCGGCTGCACCTCGTCAACGAGAACTTCGGCATGCGCGTCGGAGACTCGGTGATCGGGCGGCTCGGCGAGCTGGTGCGCGGGCGGCTGCCTCCGGGTGGGCTCGGCGCGCGCATCGCCGGAGACCGCTTCGCGCTGCTCGTGCCGAGCGAGGTGGGCGATGCGGCCAATTTCGCCGAGGGGCTGCGCGCGGGCGCCGAGCTCTTGGGCGTGGGACACGCCGATCCGAGCATGCGGGTGACGGTGAGCGTCGGGGTCTCACCGCTCGACCTCGGCGCCGGGGATCTCGCCCACGCGCTCGCCGCGGCCGAGACCGCGTGCAAGGCGGCGAAGGATCGCGGCCGCAACCGGATTGCGGTCTATCAGCCCGATGACACGAGCCTGGTGCGCCGCTTCTCGGACATCACGCTCGCGGCGCGGCTGCGCGACGCGATCGACTCCGATCGGCTGCGCCTCGATGCGCAGCTCATTCTGCCGCTCGAGGTGTCGGGGTCACGGCCGGCGCGCCTGGAGCTCCTGCTGCGGATGATCGGCGACGACGGTGCCACGATCGGACCGGAGAAGTTTCTTTCCGCCGCCAACCGCTACCAGCTGATGCCGCTCATCGATCGCTGGGTGATCGACAATGCGCTCGGGCTCCTGAAGCTCCACGGCGCGCTGCTCGCGGAGCATCCGGCGGTTTTCTCCATCAACTTCTCCGGTCAGTCGTTGAGCGACGAGCATTTCGGGGATTTCCTCGTGGGCGCGATCGAAGCGAGCGGTCTCGATCCGGGCGTGCTGTGCTTCGAGCTCACCGAGAGCGCGACGGTGCTCAATGTCGCGCGCGCCGAGGCGCTCATGCGCCGCCTGCGCCGTCTCGGGTGCGGTATCGCCCTCGATGACTTCGGTACCGGGCTCTCCTCCCTCGCATATCTGCGGCAGCTTCCGGTCACGCTCCTCAAGATCGACGGCAGCTTCGTCCGCGATATCGTCACGGACACGCGCGCCGAGTTCATGGTGCGCGCGATCGCACAGCTCGCGCGCGGCATGGAGCTCGGCACCATTGCCGAGTTCGTCGAGACCGATGAGATCCGCGAGCGCGTCGCGACGCTCGGGGTGGACTACGGCCAGGGCTTTGCCATCGGCCGTCCCCGCCCGCTCGCCGAGGCGCTTGCGCAGCTGCGCGCTCTCGCCATCCCCGGTGCGCCCTTCGGGACCGGGGCGCAGGCCGAGCTCGATGCGCGGCGGGAGCTCTCGATTACGCTGCAGTGACCGGGGGCGCGCTCGCCCGCCCGCGTCCGCGCCGATTATCCATTGACCGGCGGGCTCGAGCTGTAGTATCGAAGCCCGTCGGACTTGCAAGGTCCCGGAACGTATGGCCATCCGAACGCACACGCTGATCGCCCTGGGTGCAGGGGTGATCTTGGGCTTCTCCGCCGCGCTCACCACGAACGTGCTCGCCCAGCGCGCGAGCGACGCCGCTCCCGCACCCCGGGCGGGTGCTGCCATGCCCTGGGAGGATGCCCAGCTCCTCGCCGAGGTTTACGAGCGGATCAAGCGCGACTACGTCGACGAGGTCGACGACCACAAGCTCCTCGACGATGCCATTCGCGGCATGGTGAGCGGGCTCGATTCGCACTCGGCGTTCCTCGACAGCGAGCAGTTCGAGGAGATCCGTCTGAGCACCATGGGATCGTACCCGGGGGTGGGGATCGAGGTCGCGGCGGACGGCTCGGCGGTGAAGATCCTCCATCCCATTCAGGGCTCACCGGCGGCCCGCGCGGGCATTCGCGCCGGGGATCTCATCGCGCGGATCGATGGCGTCGCGGTGGGCTCGGATGTGGTGGGCGCGATTGAGAAGCTGCGCGGGGAGGCCGGCACCATCGTGCGGCTCACCGTGCGCCGACCGAGCACGGGCGAGGTGCACGAATATACCTTGAAGCGAACCGAGGTCGAGGTTCACAGCGTCGAGCAGGTCCCGCTCGAGCCCGGCTTCGGCTACGTACGCATCACCGGGTTCAGCGAGACCACCCCGCAGGATCTCGATCGCGCGATCGCTCAACTCAACCGCCAGAGCCCGAGAGGGCTCAAGGGCCTGGTGCTCGACCTGCGCAACAACCCGGGCGGAGTGCTCGAATCCGGAGTGGCCGTCGCGGATGCCTTCCTCGACCACGGCGTCATCGTCACCGCCGATGGCCGCACCCCCGATGCGCGCTTCGAGATGGACGCGACGCCGGGCGACGTGCTGAACGGCGCCCCGCTCGTGGTGCTGGTGAACAGCGGGACGGCCTCGGCGGCCGAGATCGTCGCGGGCGCGCTCAAGGATCACGGCCGCGCCGAGCTCATCGGCCACCGCACCTACGGCAAGGGCACGGTGCAGACGGTGATGCCGCTCTCGCGCGGGGCGCTGAAGCTCACCACCTCGCGGTACTTCACGCCCTCGGGGGCCTCGATCCACGAGAAGGGAATCCTGCCGGACTTGGCGGTCGAGGGCCGCGAGATCACGCCCGCGGATTTGGCCGGCAGCACGCCGCTCCTCGATCGTGATGCGGAGGTACGCATCGCCCTCGATGCGCTCAAGGCGGAAGTGGAGCACGCGCGCACCGCGCCCGCGGCGCTCGCGCTCGTTCCCGTCCCCTGATGCATTGGTTGGTCGATGTCGTCCTGCATCTCGATCGTCATCTCGCCGAGGCCGCGGCGCGCTACCACGCGTTCATCTACGCGATCCTCTTCGGCGTGATCTTCAGCGAGACCGGCTTCGTCGTCACCCCGTTCCTGCCCGGTGATTCGCTGCTCTTCGCGACCGGTGCGCTCGCGGCGGTCGACACGAGCCGCACCGTGAGCGCGCCATCGGCCTGGGCTCTGCTCGCGACCGCGGCGGTGCTCGGCAACACCGTCAACTACGCGATCGGCCGGGCCGTCGGGCCGCGCGCATTCAGCGGCCGGTACCGGCTCTTGAGCGTCGAGCGTCTGCGTCGGACCGAAGACTACTTCCGGCGCTACGGCGCGATCACCGTGGTGTCATCGCGCTTCGTGCCCATCATCCGCACGTTCGCGCCGTTCGTGGCCGGCGTGGGGCGCATGGGGCTCGGGAAGTTTCAGCTCTACAACGTCACGGGTGCGCTGGCCTGGACCTCGCTTTTCATCTGGGGCGGCTATCTATTCGGCAACATCCCCGCGGTGAAGGCGCACTTCGGGCTCGTGACGCTCTTCATCATCGCCGTCTCGCTCGTTCCGATCGCGTGGACCGCGCTCGGGTCGCGGCGGGCGCTCAGTTCCTGAACCGGTCGGCGACGGTGATGCGGTTGCGGCCCTCGTTCTTCGAGTGATAGAGCGCGGCGTCCGCTTGGCGCAGCAGCGCCTCCGCCGCGGCCCCGACCGGTCCGCCGCCTGAGTCGTACGCCGCCACACCGAAGCTCGCAGTGATCGAGATGGGGCCGCCCGAGGTGACGAACGGCATCGCGGCGCAGCCGCTGCGGATCTTCTCGGCCGTGCGCGCGGCTCCCGCGAGGTCGGTCTCGGGCAGCACGACCACGAACTCCTCCCCGCCGTAGCGCGCGAGCCAGTCGCTCGCCTGGCGAATCGACGCCTTCACGAGGTCGACGTAGCCCTTCAGCACCTCGTCGCCGACCTGGTGGCCGTGCTGGTCGTTCACCGCCTTGAAATAGTCGAGGTCGGACATGACGAGCGCGAGCGGCCGTCCGTAGCGGCGCGCGCGCTCGATCTCATCGAGCAGCTGCGCGTTGAGATAGCGGCGGTTGTAGGTCCCAACCAGCGGATCGGTGATCGACAGCAGCTGAATCTGCGCATTCGCCTCCCGCAGCGACTGCTCGAGGCGCACGATGCGCTGCCCGGCATTGAGCCGCGCGAGCAGCTCCGCCTCGGCAGGCGGCTTGCGCACGTAGTCGTCGGCGCCGGCCTCGAGGCCCGTCACGAGGCTCTCCGTCGAGCTGTGGCCGGTGAGCAGCAGCACGTACAGATATCCGGGAAGCTGCGCCGCGCGCACGTGCCGGCAGAGCGTGACGCCGTCCATGCCGGGCATGTCCCAGTCGGTGACGAGGAGCTGGAAGCGTCCGGTCGCGATCTTCGCGAGCGCCTCCTCGCCGTTTCCGGCGGTCTCGACCAAGTAGCCGGCGCGGCGCAGCAGCCGCTGCATGAGCAGCTGCTGCGTCGGCTCGTCCTCGACGAGGAGCAGGTGCAGCGGTTGCGCGTCGCTCATGCGATCTGCGCCTCGAAGAAGCCCGCGCACTCCTTGACGGCCGCGCCGAGCTGCTCCACGAGCTCGCGCAAGTCGACCGGGGATTCGACGGGTGCGCCGCGCTCGAGCACGGCGGCCAAGTCTCCGACGCGCTGGGCGCAGACGCTGCTGCTGCCGCCCTTCAACTTGTGCGCGAGCGTCGCGACGAGCGCGCGGTCGTCGGCGAGGAGCGCGCGACCGAGCTCCTCGATGATGCGCGTGCTGCTCGCGACGAAGGTCTGGCACAGCTCCTGAATGAACTCCTCGTCATTGCCGACGATCGTGCGCAGCCGCACCAGATCGATCGCGTGCGCCGTCGCCGCGATCATGGGAACGAGCGCGAGCGGCGCGGAGCCGACACCGCCGTCGCCGGCGAGTCCGAAGCGCGCGAGCGTCTCTCCGAGGCGGGTGGGCTCGAGCGGCTTGGTGAGCAGGCCGTCCATCCCGGAGGCGACGCAGCGCTCGAGCTCGTCGGTCATCGCGCTCGCCGTGAGCGCGATGATCGGCACGTGGCGCCCCGGCTGCTCGGTGCGGCGGATCTCGCGCGTGGCGGAGAGTCCGTCCATCACGGGCATCTGCACGTCCATGAGGATCAGATCGTAACGGTCGCGGGTCGCGAACTCGAGCGCGCGCTGGCCGTTCTCGGCGACGGCGACCTCGCACCCGAGCCGCTCGAGAAACCGGCGCGTCACCTGCTGGTTCACGAGATTGTCCTCGACCACGAGCACGCGCCCGCGGTAGCGGGTCTGCCCCTTCTCGGCGGCGAGCGAGCCGCGCGTGACGAGGCGCGGCGCGGCATCGAGCGCAGTCCTCGCGTCGAGCTCGAGCACTCTCTCGACGCACGCGCGCAGCTCTCGTCCGCGCACCGGCTTGGTGAGATAGCCCGCGAACCCGAGGTCCTTCAGGTGCTGAACGTTTCCGTGGCGATCGAGCGAGGTGAGCATGATGAGCCGCGGATCCCCGAGCTCCGGGTGCTCCTTCAGGCGCCGCGCGAGCTGCGCGCCGTCGCATCCCGGCATCTGGTCGTCCGCGATGATCACCTCGAAGCGCAGTCCGGCGTGCGCCGAGGCGACGAGCTCCTCGACGGCCTCACGCGCGCTGCCGACGCTCGCGACCGTGTAGCCGGCCGGATGCAGCTGTCCGCAGAGCACGCGCCGGTTGGTCTCATTGTCGTCGACCACGAGGACCCGGCGCCCCTTGGGACTCACGGAGACCTGGCTCGCCGAGCTCACGCCGCCGTCGACCAACGGACAGGGAAGCGTGAAGGTGAACGTGGAGCCTGCCCCGGGCGTGCTCACCACGCCGATTTCCCCACCCATCAGCTCCACCAGGCGCTTGACGATCGAGAGCCCGAGCCCGGTCCCGCCGTAGCGGCGCGTAGTCGAGGCATCCGCCTGCACGAACGGCTGGAACAGCCGCCGCAGCACCTCCTCGGACATCCCCGCGCCGGAGTCGCGCACCTCGAAGTGCAAGAGCACCCGTCCCGCCTGGACGCCGATCACCAGCGCCTCCATGACGATCTCGCCCTGCTGGGTGAATTTGACGGCGTTGCCCGCGAGGTTGGTGAGGATCTGGCGCAGGCGATGCGAGTCCCCGAGCACCAGATCGGGAATCGCTGGGTCGACGTTGACGATGAACTCCAGATTCTTCGCGGCCGCCTGCACGGCCATGATCGTGCCCACGTCCTCGACGGACTCGCGTACGTCCATCTCGACATGCTCGATCTCGAGCTTGCCGGCCTCGATCTTGGAGAAGTCGAGAATGTCGTTGAGCACGCCCAGGAGCGAGGTGGCGCTCGCCCGGATGGTCTCGGCGAACTCGCGCTGCACCGGCTCGAGCGTCGTATCGAGCAGCAGCTCCGTCATGCCGAGCACGCCGTTCATGGGGGTGCGGATCTCGTGGCTCATGTTCGCGAGAAATTCGCTCTTCGCGCGGTTCGCCGCCGCCGCCCCCTCCTTCGCGGCAACCAGCGCCGACTCGGCCTCGCGCTGCAAGGTGATGTCCTGGATCGACCCGGAGAAGCTGGTCGGCTTCCCCTCCGCGTCGCGCTCGCAGCGGCCGCGGGCCCGGAACCAGCGCCACTCGCCATCGCGCGTGGGCAGCCGGTACACCGCATCGTAAGGCTCGTCAAGCTCGAAGTGACGCTCCATCGCCACCCGCACGCGCTCGCCGTCCGCCGCGGTCATGAGCTCCGTCAACTGCGGCAGCTCGTCCCCGGCGCCGTACTTGAGCATCTCGCGCATGCGCGGGGAGTACCACATGCGCTGCGCGGAGACGTCGTACTCGAAGAAGCCGTCGGAGCTGCCGCGGATCGCGCGCTCGAGCCGCAGCTCGGCCTCGATGCGGGCCGCTTCGGCCGCCTTGCGCGGCGTCACATCCTGCGCGGAGCCGGACAGGGTGAGCGGCTGGCCCTCCGCGTCGCGCTCGGCGCTGCCGCGCACGCGGAACCAGCGATACGAGCCGTCCCCGGTGCGCATGCGCGCCTCGACGTCGTAGGGGACCCCGCGCTCGAGGTGTGCGCGGCGCACCTCGAAGAACCGCGGCTCATCCTCCGCATGCACCAGATGGGCGAACTCGTCCGGGTCCTCGAAGCGCTGCTCCTCCGGGTAGCCGAGCAACTCGTAGTAGCGGGGCGAGATCCACAGCCGCCCCGCGACGAGGTCGAGCTCCCACAGCCCGTCCTGCGTGCCGCGGATCGCGCGCTCGTAGCGCGCGCGCACGCGCCGCAACTCCTCCTGTGCGAGTTTCTCCTCGTGCACATCGATGAGCGATCCGGCGAAGCTCGCGAGTCGCCCGAGCTCATCGCGCTCCACGGCGCCGCGGGTGCGGAACCAGCGCCAATCGCCGCGCGCCGTGCGCATGCGCACTTGGACGTCGTACGCGGTGCCGTCGGTGATGTGCTGCTCGAAGGCGAGCGCGACGCGATCTCGGTCCTCCGGATGCATGCGCAGCCGAAACTCCTCCGCGCCGATGCGCACGTCATGCGCCGGAAAGCCGAGCAGCTCCTGGTGGGTGGCCGAGCACCACACGCTCTCGGTGCCCAAGTCGTAATCCCAGTGCCCCTCGGAGCTCGAGCGCGAGGCGCGTGCGAGGCGCACCTGAATGTCGTGCTGATCGGTCACATCCTGGAGCGCCCCGTAGAGGCGCGTGGTCACGCCGTTCGCCCGCTCGGCGACGCCGATGGTGCGAACCCAGCGGCGCTGCGCGCGCGCGGTGATCATCGGCACCGTGAAGTCGAAGGACTGACCTTGCTCGAGCGCGTCCTTGAGCGCCTGGTCGATGAGCGGGCGCGCCTCGGCGGCGTAGAATTCGAGCGAGCTCGGCAGGTCGAGCCGCGTCGAGGGATCCACCTCGTGAATCCGATAGACCTCCTGCGACCAGATGGGACACATGGTCGCAAGATCGATCTCCCACGACCCGATGCGCGCCATGGTGGCCACGGTGTCGAGGAGCCGTTGGCCGCGGCGCAGCTGCGCCTCCGCGGCCTCGGTGCGCACGAGCGCCGCTTTGAGCGCCGCGTTGCTCTTGAGCGCCTGCGCCGCCTCGGCGAGTGCCAGGCTCTGCGCGCGCGCGATGCGCTGCTGCCGCAACGTGAGCAGCGCGACCGCCCAGATCGCGAAGATCGCGAGACTGCGGTCGGCGAGCACCGACCCGAGCGTCGCGCTGTCCGGCGCGGCGATCCGCGCCAGCGTGAGGGCGGTACAGATGAGCGCGGTGAACCAGGTGTAGATCGCGCGCGGCGCCCAGAGGCTCGCGAGCACGACGGCGATGTAGGCGACCGCGACGCCGGTGCCGAGGGGCGCGCGCAGGTCGATGAGGAAAATGACGAGCGCGAGCCCGGCGAGCCACACCGGGCGCACCCGGCCGCCCGGATAGGGCTCGGAGGCGCCTTCCGCCGCAGTTGTCAGAGGGTTGTGCATGGGTCAGCGTTCGCGTGCCGTGCGCCTCCCTGTGCCTGCGGATCCGGGAGGAGCGCAACCGGCAGGGCCAAGGACCCTTGCATAATGCAAAGGAGCGCGCCGGGGCGTCCGAGTGATGCGTCACAGGGCTCATGGCGAACTCGCTTTGTCCACCAATGACCTACGAGGCGCCGGTTGGGCGAAGGAGAGAGGATGCATGGCACAATCGCAGCCATGGGCGAGCGAACTCGGGGTTATGCACACCGCATCGATGTTGCTGCAGATGCACCGCTCGTCTGGAGCGCGCTCACCTCGACGCAATCGCTCTCGATCTGGTGCTCTCCGCGCGCGCAGATCGACGCGCGCGCGGGCGGCTCGTTCCGTGCAACTGTCGACCGCGTCACGGAACTCGAGGCGCACATCGACCAATTCGTGCCGGAGCGACGCATTCGCCTGATCTATCTCCCCTGCGCGGCGCTGCCGCCCGCGGCGAGCGCGATCGTGGATGATTTCATGCTCGATCCGACGGAGTCCGGGACCATCGTGCGGTTGCTCGGATCCGGGGTGCCGGCCGAGCCGGAATGGGATCCGATCTTCGTGCGGCTGCGGCTGGGCTGGGAGCGGGCAATGGCGCGGCTCAAGGTGCTCGTCGAGCGTTCGGCCCGAGGAGCTGCGCGGTCATGACCGGGTTCGTGCTGCGCGCCGTCATTGCGGCGCTCGGTTTGTGGCTCGCGACCTACTGGGTGCACGGAGTGAGGATCGACAGCGCGGCGACGCTCGTGCTCGCGGGCTTTCTGTTGGGCGTGATCAATGCATTCATCCGGCCGGTCGTCGTGCTCCTCACGTTGCCGCTCACGCTCCTCTCCCTCGGCCTGTTCCTGCTGGTCGTGAACGCGCTGATGCTCGAGCTCACGGCAGTGTTTCTGCCGGGATTCCACGTGAGCGGCTTCCGCGCCGCGTTCTTCGCATCGCTCATCGTGAGCGTGATCGGATGGCTCGGCTCCTCACTGATCGGTCCGCGCGGTCGAGTGGAGCTCATTGTTCGTCGCCGGCCCTGAGCGGGACCTCGGGCGCGGTCGCGGTGCGGTAGAGGAGTGCCGCGATCGCGGCGAGCACCAGGACGCCCAACCACTGCCCGAAGTGCAGCTCGGCCGGCAGCGCGAGCACATCGGCGCGACCCGCCGCAACGATCGGAATCGCGATCACGATGCCCATCAGCGCCTCGCCGGTGATCAAGCCGGCGGAGTAGAGGACGCCGCGGCGCCCCAGCCGCTCGAGCGCCCCCGCGTCGAGCGGCGCACCGTGCGCGGCGCGCGCAGAGCGTGCGCGCAGCGTGCGCTCCGCGAGCCACGCGAGCAGCCCGCCCACGAAGATCGGCATCGTCACATCGAGCGGCAGATAGATGCCCACGGCGGCGGCGAGCACGGGAGCGCGGAAGCTCGCGCCGCGCGCGCCCAGGATCTCGTCGACCACGATGATCGCGATGCCGAGCAGCGCTCCGATCGCCACCATGTCCCACGGGAGAGCCCCGCCGAACATTCCCTTCGCGACCGAGGCCATGAGCGTCGCTTGCGGCGCGATGAGCGGATTCGGGTGCGCGGGGCTCGGCACCCCGATGCCGTACGCCTTGGCGAGCAGATTGAGCACCGGAGCCATGACGAACGCGCAGACGGCACCCCCGATCGCAAGCATCACCTGCTGTTTCCAGGGCGTCGCGCCGACCAGATACCCGGCCTTGAGGTCCTGAAGATTGTCCCCCGCGATGCACGCCGCGCAGCAGACGACCGCGCCGATCATGATCGCCGCGACCGGCGCCACGGTCGAGTGCGATCCCATCAGCGCGAGCAGCACCACCGCGGCGAATACGATCGTCGCGACCGTGATGCCCGAGACGGGATTGTTCGATGAGCCGACGAGCCCGGCCATGTAGGCCGAGACGGAGCAGAAGAGAAATCCCGCGACGATCATGATCAGGGTCATCGGCAGGCTCACCTCGAGCCGCCCGACGATGGACTGATAGAGCGCCCAGATCGGCACCGCGAGAAGCGCGATCCCTAAGAGCACCCACTGCATCGGCAGGTCGCGCTCCTCCTCGGCGAGGGCCGCGCCGGCGCCCGCGCGCCGCACCGCAAGCCCGCTCGCGATGCCGGAGAGGAGCGAGGAGCGCAGCTTCACGAGCGTCCAGATCCCGCCCACCAGCATCGCGCCCACCCCGAGGTAGCGCACCTCGCGTGACCAGATGAGGCTCGCCGCATCTGCGGCGCCGAGTCCGGCGACGGCGTGCGCGAGCGTGGGATCGTGGCCGAGGTAGAGCGCCGCGTAGAGCGGAATGACGATGTTCCAGGAGATGATGCCGCCGGAGACCACGACGATGCCGATGTTGAGGCCGACGATGTAGCCGACGCCGAGGAGTGCGGCGGAGAGATTGGTGCCGACGTAGGCGATCGCCTTGCCCACGTAGCCGGAGAGGGAGGCCGTGTCCGGAATGAGACCGAGGCCGCTGCCGGCGGCGAGCTTGGCGAGGCCCCCGGCGATGGCCGCGCCGCCCAGGATGCGGATGCCCTGGGCGGGATTCTCGCCCGCCCGCAGCACCTCGGCGGCGGCCTTGCCTTCGGGAAAGGCGAGCTGCTGATCGACGATGAGCGAGCGGCGCAGCGGCACCGAGAACAGCACGCCGAGCACACCGCCCAGCCCCGCGATCGCGAGCACCCACCAGAAATCGAAGGTCTTCCAGAACCCCAGGATGACGAGCGCCGGGATCGTGAAGATGACCCCGGTCGCGATCGACTGCCCGGAGGAGCCGCCGGTCTGCACGATGTTGTTCTCGAGGATGCCGCCGCCGCCGAGCGCGCGCAGCACCGCCATGGACACGACCGCCGAGGGAATCGCGGTCGCGATCGTCATGCCTGCGAACAGGCCGAGGTACGAGTTTGCGGCAGCCAGGATCGCCGCCAGGACCACCGAGAGGACGATCGCGCGCGCCGTCAGCTGCCGGGGAGGCGCGCCGGGCTCGCTCACGGGCTGCGCGGAAGCTCCGTTCCGAGAAGCGCGTCCCAGAGGCGCGTGGTGACCCCGAAGTTCCCGTGGGCACCCCGGCCGTGATGGCGGAAATGCCGGCGCGCGGCCACCCTGGCACGCGTGGCGATGAGCCGCGGGCGCCCGTGATGGATGGCGTGGTGGAGGGTGCCGTACCAGAGATATCCGAGCATGATCCCGCCCGCAAGCCCGCTCGCCACGTTGAGCGAGGCGAGCCGCCAGGCCGGGAGGAAGACTCCGAGGGCGATCACCGACAGGCTGAGCCACGTCGGTGTCCCGATGAGCGCGCGCGGGGCGTCGTGGTGCGCGCCGTGCATGTCCGAGACGATCGGTAAGCCGTGAAAGGCGAAGCGGTGGAGCACGTACTCGAGCACGGTCCAGGCCATGAGCCCGAAGGCGAACGCAACGACCCAGCGCACCCAGGCGGCCGGGGTGTCGAGCAGCGCCGCGGCGCAGAAGAGCGCGGCGATCACCATCGCGTAGATGACGTAATCGCCGTAATAACCGGTCTTGCTCAACGTCATTCTTGTGTTCTCAATCAAAGAGCCGGCCTCGCACGAGCATAACCGATCGGGCGGCGAAGGTCATCCGCCGGCGCCCGGCGCGCCGGCCGCTCAGATGAGGCCCCGCTCGGCGAAGGAGACGCAGGGCCCGTCGCCCACGACGATGTGGTCGAGCACCCGAACGTCGATGAGCGCGAGCGATTCGCGCACCCGCCGGGTGATGAGCTCATCGGCATGGCTCGGCTCTGCAACGCCCGAGGGGTGATTGTGCGCGAGGATCACCGCGGCGGAGTTGTGCGCGAGCGCCTGGCGCACGACCTCGCGCGGGTGCACGCTCGCCGCATCGAGCGTGCCGCGGAACAGCTCCTCGAAGGTGATCATCCGATAGCGGCTGTCCAAGTGCATGCAGCAGAATACCTCGTAGGGACGGTCGCGAAGCTGCGCGAGTAGAAACGAGCGGGTCGCCTCCGGGCTCGCGAGAGTGGGTCCCGCCTTGAGCGCATCGCGGTGGTGGCGGCGCGCGAGCTCGAGGCTCGCCCGCAAGCTCGCATAGCGCGCCGGCCCGAGCCCGACCTGCCGCAAGCACTCGCTGCGCTCGGCTCGCAGGAGCTCGCGGATCGAGCCGAACCGCGCGATGAGCCCGCGCGCCAGATCGACCGCCGATGCGCCGCGAACGCCCGAACCCAGAATCACTGCGAGCAGCTCGGCGTCCGAGAGCGCCTCCGCCCCGCGCTCGATCAGCTTCTCGCGCGGCCGCTCGGATTTCGGCCACTCGCGGATACCCATGGCACGCCCTCGCGGTGAGACGCCGCGGCGATTGTCTCGCCTGACCGATAGGCGCGGCCAGGCCGCAATGGCAGCGAAGCGCGCAATTATTCACAATACCCCACCCGCCGCAGGCCGCGCGATCGCATGAAGATCTACTCGTGGAACGTCAACGGAATCCGAGCCGTCGTGAGACGGGGGCTGCTCGAGCCGTTCGTGCGCGCGCAGCGTCCCGATGTGCTGTGCCTGCAGGAGACCAAGGCCAATCGGGGCCAGGTCGAGGTGGACTTGGCCGGGTATCATGAGTACTGGAACTCGGCGGCCCGCAAGGGCTACTCGGGCACGGCCATCTTCTCGCGCAGCGAGCCGCTCGCGGTCGTGAACGGCTTTCCCACGGCCTTCGCGCGCCGCTTCGAGTTCGCCGACGAGCTCGAGCGCGATGCGAGCGCGGAGGGCCGCGTGATCACCGCCGAGTTTCCCGCGCTGTTCGTGGTGTGCGTGTACACGCCGAACGCCAAGGACGACTTGAGCCGCCTCGCGCTCCGCCACGAGCACTGGGATCCGGCGTTTCTCGCCTACTGCAAGCGGCTCGAGAAGCGCAAGCCGGTCGTCTTCTGCGGCGATCTCAATGTCGCGCACACCGAGCTCGACCTCGCGAACCCCAAGTCGAACCGCGGCCGCAAGGGCTTCACGGACGAGGAGCGCGCGGGCTTTCAGCGCTTCCTCGATGCCGGTTTCCTCGACACGTTTCGGCTGTTCAAGCGCGGCGGCGGCCACTACACCTGGTGGAGCCACTTCGCGAACTCGAGGGCGCGCAACATCGGATGGAGGATCGACTACATCCTCGTCTCCGCGAGTCTGCGCGACGCGGTCACGGCGGCGCGGATCCACCCGCGCGTGCTCGGAAGCGATCACTGCCCGGTGAGCGTGACGCTCGCCGTCTAGGGACTCAAAGGGACTCACAGAGGCTCATGTCGGCACTCGATCATCTCATCGCCAACAACCGCCGCTGGGCCGCGGGCGCGGTGCGCGAGGATCCCGCCTTCTTCCGCCGCCTCGTCTCTCAGCAGGCGCCGAAGTACCTCTGGATCGGCTGCGCCGACAGCCGCGTCCCGGCGAACGACATCGTAGGGCTCCTTCCCGGGGAGCTCTTCGTGCACCGGAACGTGGCGAACCTCGTGGTGCACACCGATCTCAACTGTCTCTCGGTGCTGCAGTACGCCGTCGACGTGCTCCGCGTGGAGCACGTGATCGTGTGCGGGCACTACGGCTGTGGCGGCATCGCGGCCGCGGAGCGCGGCGTACCGCTCGGTCTCATCGACAACTGGCTGCGCCACATCCAGGACGTGAAGGAGCGCCGCCGCGCGCTGCTCATGCGCGAGCGCGACATCGAGCGCCGCGCGGACACGCTGTGCGAGCTCAACGTGCTCGAGCAAGCGCACAACGTCTGCCGTACGACGATCGCGCAGGATGCCTGGAGCCGTGGGCAGCCGCTCGCCGTGCACGCCTGGATCTATCGGCTCTCGGACGGGCTCGTGCAGGATCTCGGCTTCGCCGCCTCCGCCGCGGTGGAGCCGCTCGCGGAGTTCGAGCGCGCCCTCGCACGCATTCAGATGAACGTCACGCTCGCGACTTGAGCGCCACCTCGAGCGCTGCCGTGAGCGGCTTCATGAAGAAGGCCTCCTCCGGCACGATCGCCGGCGCGAGCCCGCGTGCGGCGAGCGCGCCGGCCACGATCGGACCGACCGCAGCAACGAGCGTGCGGGCGAGCGCCGCGCGCACGGTCTCGGCGGGTGCAACGGCAAAGAGCCGCTCCACCTGGGGAGTGCTCGTGAAGGCGATGGCGTCGACTTCGCGAGCGGCCAACCGATCGATGAGCGCTCGCACGGCCGCGGCGTCGGCCGCATCCGCGTAGACGTACGGCGCGACCGGCAGTACGCGCGCGCCCGCCTGCTCGAGGAACTCGGCGAGCGGGCGATTGGGCTCAGAGCCATAGAGCTGCAGACCGATCGTGCGTCCGGTCAGATCGAGCGCGCGGAGCGTCTCGATCACTCCGGCACTGGTCGGCGTGCCCGCAGGCAGTTGCGCCTTGAGACCGAGCTCCTTGAGCGCGCGCGCGGGCTTCGGCCCGCGCGTGATCGTGCGCACTCGCGCGAGCGCGCCCACGAACGGCTCCTTCAGTTGCGGCTCGTGGCGCTCGATGCAGCCGAGGAGCCTGCGCAGGCCCTCGCCGGTAAGCAGGATGAGATCGTCGCAGCTGCCCGCGGCGAAGGCACGAATCCACTCAAGCACGGGCGCCGGATCCGGGGCATCGCGGATGGCCACGAGCGGACAGCGCAGGACGATCGCGCCGCGGCGCTCGAGGAGCCCGGCGAACAAATCGAGCTCCCGCGTTTCGGGAACGGCGATCGTGCGGCCTGCGAGCGGCGCGTCGTTCATGCCACCGCGAGCTTATCAAATCCATCTGGCGCTCGATCACGGAGCGCGCGCGTCCTCGCTCGCCCAGGCGCGCACCGGGCGGGCCGCCGCGATGAGCGCGAGCCCGGCGCCTCCGGCGATCATCGCGACGTCGAGAAACTGCCGCGCCATCTGCGTCGCACCGCTCGCCACGGCTTCGCCCCCGAGGAGTCCCGCCGCGAGGTTGCCGATCGCCGTTCCGAGGAACCAGACTCCCATCATCTGCCCCGCGAACCGCCGCGGCGCGAGCTTCGTCACGTTGGAAAGACCCACGGGCGAGAGGCACAGCTCGCCGGTCGTCTGCAGCAGGTACGTGAGCACGAGCCAGCCGGGAGCCGCGAGGCGGCCGGTGTGCAGAATGAGCCGCGTCGCCGCCGTCATCACGAGGAAGCTGAGCGCGAGCTGCACGAGCCCGAGGCCGAGCTTCATCGGCGCCGACGGATCGCTGCGGCGCCGCTCGAGCGCGATCCAGAGCCACGCGAACACGGGCGCGAGCAGCAGGATGAATACCGCCTGGAAGGACTGGTACCAGGAGGCCGGATGCTTGCCGGATGAGAACCAGCCGCCGAAGAGCGAGCGGTCCGTATAGTCGCGCGCGAACAGATTGAGCGAGGAGCCAGCTTGCTCGTAGCCGGCCCAGAACACCGCCGCGGCGACGAAGAAGATCGCGAGCACCGCGACGCGCCGGCGCTCGAGCGCCGTCAATCGGCCGCCAAGGGTCACGGCGAGAAAGAAGAGGACGGCGAGCGCGAGCATGAAACCCCCGGCCTCGCGCGCGAGCACGAGCGCCCTCAGATGCACTGCGCCGGAGGCGACGGCGACGACGAGTGCCGCGAGTGCCGCGATCGCGGCCGAGAGCAGCAGCCAGTCGCGCCGCGCGCTCGGCGGTCGCGGTCGCTCGCCGGCACCGCCCAGCCAGCGGCTGGTCGCCCGGTACTGGACGAGCCCGAGCGTCATGGCGAGCGCGGCGGCGAGAAAGCCCCAGTGGTACCCGACCGTCTCGCCGAGCGTTCCGGCGACGAACGGCGCGAGGAACGCGCCCGCGTTGATGCCGAGGTAGTAGATCGAGAAGCCCGCATCGCGGCGCGCTCCCGAGTCGCCCTCGTAGAGCTCGCCCACGAGACAGCTCGCATTGGGCTTGAGCAGGCCCGTGCCGAGGGCGATCACGAGGAGCCCGAGGTAGAAGCGCTCGGGCCGTGCGCCGAGCGCGAGCAGAAGATTGCCGAGCGCGATGAGCGCGCCGCCGCAACTCACCGCCGCCCGCCGGCCGATGAGACGATCCGCGATCCATCCCCCGGGGAGCGTGCACAGGTACGCACCGCCCGTGTAGAGCCCGTAGATGGCGCCGGCCGACTCGTCCCCCAGGCCGAGTCCGCCGCGGCGCGCGGCCGCGGTCATGTACAGGATCAGGAGCGCGCGCATTCCGTAGTACGAGAAGCGCTCCCACATCTCGATGAAGAAGAGCGTGGCGAGCCCGCGCGGATGCCCGAGGAACTGGCCCGTCAGAGCCGGTACCACGACCGGGGTGCGGGTCGAGGAGTCCGTCACGCGGCTCGACGCGCGCGCCTCACTGCGCTTTGGCTTCCCGCTGCTCTGCCTCGCGGCGCGACTTCGCTACGATGCGGGCGAAGAACAGCCCGATCTCGTAGAGCAGGTACATCGGCAGCGCCAGAATCGTCATCGAGATGGTATCCGGAGGGGTCACGGCGGCCGCGATCACGAACACGCCGATCACGACGTACCCGCGGTTCGAGCTCAGCTTCTCGACGCTCACGAGACCCGTGGCGACGAGCAGCACCACCGCGATCGGCGCCTCGAATGCGATGCCGAACGCGAGAAACATCTTCATCACGAAGGCGAGGTAGCTCGTGATGTCCGTCATCATCTCGACCCCCGGCGGGGTCGTCATGGCCATGAACCGGAAGACGACCGGGAAGACCGCGAAGTACGCGAACGCAATGCCGGTATAGAACAGGATGATCGAGGAGACGAGGAGCGGGATGGCAAAGCGCTTCTCGTGGCGATAGAGGCCGGGCGCGACGAACGACCACACCTGGTAGAGCACGTAGGGCATCGCGATGAACAGGGCCACGTACATCGAGAGCTTGAAGGGCGTCATGAAAGGCGCCAGGACGTCCGTCGCGATGAGATGCGCGTTCTTCGGAAGCTGGCGCTTGATAGGGATCGCGACCAGATTGAACAGCTCGTTTGACTTCCAGGCGCAGGGTATGAGCGCGATCAGCACCGCGACGCCCGCGCGCATCAGGCGGTTCCTCAGCTCGAGCAGGTGCGAGATGAGGGTGCCTTCGGCGAGCTTCTCGGGCGGCTCTTCGGGTTCCTCGCTCATGGGACCGCGTCAGTCGCTCCTACCGTGCTGCGCGCCGCCCGGGGAGCTCGGAGCCTCGCCGAAGGGCAGCTCGCCCTGAAGCGCGTTCGCGGAGTCCGCGAGCGCATCGAGCCCGGGACGATGCGCGACCGCGGCATGCTCCGGATGGATCGCGGCGTCGGGCAGCGCCGGCGCAGCGGGCGGTGCCGGGTGCACCACCATGCTCGCTTCCGGGTGCGGTTGCGAGGCGGGATACGTATAGGGCTGCGGCGTGGCAGAAGCGCCGTCCGCCTCGGCGGTCTCCGGCGCTGCCGGCTCCATCCCGAAGCCCGACGCGCCTCCGAAGGGTGGATACCAGCCCTCGCCTGCCGCGGCGCCCTCGACCGCGCTCTCGGGGCCCGATGAGGGGGTGGCAGCAGGCGGTGCAGCCGCTTCCGCCTGGCCGGGCGGCGGCACGCGCGTCCCCTTCCCGGGCGTCGCGCGGGTGGGATTGCTGTCGAGCGCGTTCTCGACGCTTGCGACTTCCTGCTCGAGCTGCTCGCGGAACTGCCGCGCCATGGCGCGCGCACGCCCCACCCAGCGGCCGACCTGAGCGGCCGCCGCCGGCAGCTTCTTGGGGCCGAGCACCACGAGGGCGACGCCGAAGATGACTAGAATCTCTGGAAAATCGATCGCGAACATCCTGAAAAAGACCAACACGCGGCGACGCTCGGTCGCCGCGACCGCGGGGTGCGCTCAGGCGTCGTCCCGCTCCGATCGCTTGCGGGCGGCGGTCACCTCGGGAAATTCCGCATCGGGGCGCTCGGGCCGGGCCGTGCTCCGATCGCGCTCCGCGGAGCGACCCGCCAGGCCGCGCTTGAAGCCCTTCACGGCGGCGCCGAGGTCCGAGCCGATCGTGCGCAGCTTCGTGCTCCCGAAGACGAGCACCACGATCGCGAGAATCAGCAAGAGGTCGAGCATCCCGGTCTCGAATCATAGGCCAAAAGCCGCCCTGCGGCTCGGCGCCGCCGCCCGATCGGCCGCCGCGCGCGGATTTGTGTGATGCGCTACGGGCTTTCGCGGGCCGGGTCCGCAGGCGATCTCGGCGGCTTGTGCCCCGTCTCCAGCCAGAACGTGACCGGGCCGTCGTTCACGAGCGCCACTTCCATGTGGGCACCGAACTGTCCCGCGGCGACCGGCGTATGGTGGGCGCGCGCGGCGTGGACGAGCTCCTCGAAGAGCGCTCGGGCGAGCTGCGGCGGGGCGGCGGTGCTGAAGCCGGGTCGCGTGCCCTGACCCGTATCGGCCGCCAGGGTGAACTGCGGAACGAGTAGCAGCCCGCCCTGCATATCCCGGAGGCTCAGGTTCATGCGCCCGGCGGCGTCCGCAAAAATGCGATACGTGAGCAGCCGTTCGAGCAGGCGCCGCGCCTGCGCGCTCGCATCGTCGCGCTCAACGCCCACGAGCGCGAGCATTCCGTGAGCGATCGCTGCGATGGTGCGGCCCTCGATATCGACGTGCGCGCTGCGGACGCGCTGGATGAGTGCAATCATCGATGCCGGACGAACTTCGGGTGGTAAAGCGGCGCACGAATCCTTAAGATGCGGGGCCGTTTTTCGGCTGCCGAGTACCGGTATGGCGCTCTCGATCCGCTCAAGTGCTCTCTCCGTCGCGCTCGCGTGCTCGCTCATCGGGGGCGCCGTGGCGAGCGCACAGACCGCGCCGCTCGAGGGCAACCCGGTGCACGGCAAGGCCATCTCCTACACCTGTCTCGGTTGCCATGGGATCGCGGGCTACCGCAACGCCTATCCCGACTACAGCGTACCGGAGCTGAAGGGCCAGTACCCGGAGTATCTCGAGGCCGCGCTCCAGGAATACCGGGACGGCCAGCGCTCGCACCTCACGATGCACGCTCAGGCCTCCGAGCTCTCCGCGCAGGATATGGCGGACATTGCGGTGTACTTTGCCGGCAAGCCCCTCGAGCGCGGCACGACTCCCACCAGCGCCCACACACCGCCCGCCGCGGCCGCCGTGTGCGTCGCCTGCCACGGGACCGATGGCGTCGGGGTCGTCTCGATGTACCCCTCCCTTGCCGGGCAGCACGCGGACTACATCGTGCAGGCGCTGAGAGAGTACAAGTCCGGGCAGCGCAAGAACCCGGTGATGACCGGCATGGTCGCGACGCTCAAGGACGCGGACATGAAGGTGATCGCGGAGTACTACTCGAGCCTCGAGCCGGGTCTGCGGACGCTGCCCCGCCCGTACACGTTCCTCACCGTCGGACACTGAGCTCACGGGCTCGCGGACCAGCGGCCCGGCTGGAAACGACCGCGCGCTGCGATTGACCCGGGCCGCTAGCGACTGAGCTCCTTGAGGAACATCGCCGCGGTCAGGTCGAACGCATCGCGGTTCGCCTCCTTGAGGAAACCGCTCCCCTCATCCTTGGCGGCCAAGTACCACACCTCGTTTCCGCGCGCCCGCAGCGCCGCGACCAGCTCCTCGGCGTCTTCGGAGCGGACCGTGGGATCGTTGAGTCCGAGCGCCACGAAGAGCGGCTTGCGGATCCACTTGACCTTGTCGAGCGGTGAGATGCTGGCGAGATAGTCGCGCATGCGCGGATCGCGCTCGTCGCCGAACTCCGCGCGCCGCAGCCACTGGCGCGCCGGCGAGGCGCCCGCGAGGAAGCTCACGAGATTGGTGATGGGATCGATATCGATCGCGCCCTTGAGCCGGTCGTCATAGGCGGCGAGCGAGGCGAGCGCGAGATAGCCGCCGTAGGCATCGCCCATCAGGACCACGCGGCGCCGATCGAGGTCGGGCTGCAGATCGATCCACACGAGGAGCGAGCCGATGTCCCGCACCGCGTCCTCGCGCAGCGGGCCGTCGTCGAGTGCGAGGAAGCGGCGGCCGTACCCGGAGGAGCCGCGCACGTTGGGTGCGACGACGGCGTAGCCGAGCTCGTTTACGACGAACTGAACGAATGGGTCGAACGTTGGCTTCGACTGCTGCTCGGGACCGTCGTGGATGTCGACGAGTACCGGGTGCGGGCCGGGAGCTCGCGGGCTGTAGAGATAGGCCGAGATCGCGCGCCGCGCGCCGTCCACGCGGTCCCAGGTCGGGAAGTGGATCAGGCGTGCGGTCACGAACGTCGCGGGATCGAGCGGACCGGGCTCGCTGCGTGTCCAGCGCACGAGCGCATCGTGGCCCAGGTCGTAGACGTACACGTCGCGCGGGGACTCCGGGCCCTCGGCTGTGAGCGCGAGCCGCCGCCCGCTCGCGTCGAATTTGAGCGTCGAGATCACGCCCGCCGGGAGCCCGGCTGGCGAAAGCCTCACCTTGCGCGGTACGTCGAGCACCGTGAGGCGGCTCGCTCCGTCCTCGTTCACGACGTAGGCGACATAGCGCCCGTCCGCGCTCACGTCGAACTCATCGACGTCCCAGGGAATGTCACCCGTCACCGGGCGCACCGCATGCGTGACCGGGTCGAAGTACTCGAGGTGGGCGAAGTCGCCCCCGGAGTCCGAGACGATATAGATGCCGCGTCCATCCGGGGCGAAGCGCGCGGCACGGATCGCGGCCTGCGGTGCACCGATGTCGAGCGCGGCCACCGAGCCGGTCGACACGTCGGCGAGATACAAGCTCCCCGCGGTGAGCGAGCGGGTCTGAAGGAGCAGAAGCTTGCGCCCGTCGGCCGACCAATCGACGGGATACCACGGATCCCCGTGTCCGGCGACGATGAGGTGTGGCGCCGCCGTGGAGCCCGTATCCATCTCGTAGATGTCGTAGCTCGCGCGATCGCGCTCGGTGCCGAAGAATACGAAGTGCTTGCCGTCGCGCGACCAGAGGAGCCCTCCGTGCGGCGACTTGCCGTCGGTCAGCTCGCGGACGCTGTGGTCGGCGAAGCGATAATAGTAGACCTGTGCGTTGCCGTCGCCGTCGCGATCCTTGAGGAACGCGAAGCCGTCGTTGACGCCGCTCTGCGGAGCTGCCGCGACCGTCACCGGCTCGGAGAAGAAGGTGAGCTGCTCGCGCTCGCCCAGGGGCGTGACGAGGCGGTGCACCTGGGTCGCGCTGCCGAAACGCGTGGCGATGAGCATGCTGCCGTCGGGAAGCCAGTCGAGAAACGTCGCCCACCGCACATTGAGATAGGGCTGCAGGCGCGCGGCGAGCGCCGTGTCCGCGGCAGGGATGCCCTCCAGGACGAGCTTCGCCTGCTCGCCGTCGAAGGCGGCCGGTGTCTCGGGCGCGGGCCGCGCGGCGCGCGGGGCGAAGCAGGTGGCGAGAGCGAGCGTGAGGGCGAGACCACCCCGCGCAGCTGCGGATCGATTCATGAAGCGGTTCGAGTGCGACGTACGGCTCATTCTCTTACTATGCTCGCGCGCATGCTGCAAGCGACGATCATCCAATATCCGCACGGCATCACGGCGATCGACACGGGCTACATTCGCCCCGGCCTCGCCGCCGCCCATCTCATCGTCGAGGCTGGGCATGCCGCCTTCATCGACGTAGGCACCAACGATTCGGTGCCGCGGTTGCTCGCCGCGCTCGAGCATCTCGGCATCGCACGCGCCGCGGTCGACTTCGTTCTGCTCACCCACGTGCACTTGGACCATGCCGGAGGCGCCGGCGTTCTGTTGACCGAGCTGCCCAATGCGCGCGCCGTGGTGCACCCGCGCGGCGCGCCGCACCTCGCCGATCCCGCGCGGCTGATCGCGGCCTCGATCGCCGTCTACGGCGAAGCGCACTATCGCGCGCTCTATGGCGAGATCGCGCCGATTCCTCGCGAGCGCATCCTCCTCGCGCGCAACGGCGAGCGCATCGAGCTCGGCGGACGGCGGCTCCTCACCATCGATACGCCCGGCCACGCGCTGCATCACTGCTCGATCCTCGACGAGGCTCACGCGAACGTCTTCACCGGCGATACGTTCGGTCTCTCCTACCGCGAGCTCGACACCGCGGCGGGCGCGTTCGTCTTGCCGACGACGACGCCGACGCAGTTCGACCCGGAGCAGCTGATCGCCTCGATCGACCGCATTCTCGAGCTCGCGCCGCAGGCAGCCTTTCTCATGCACTTCAGCCGCATCACCGGATTGCAGCGCATCGGCGAGTCGCTCAAGGCGCAGGTGCGTGAGCTCGCCGCGCTCGCGCGGCGTCACGCGGCGGATCCCGACCGCGAGGTGGCAATTCGCGAGGAGATGCGCTCGCTCTGGCACGCGCGCGCTCGCGCGCACGGAATCACCCTGCCCGGCGAGCGCCTCGATCAAGTCCTGGGGATGGATCTCGAGCTCAACGCGCAGGGGCTCGTCGCCTGGCTCGAGCGCACCGCTTGAAGAGCGGCGCGCGCACGTGACTCCCCGCGATACGCGTTTGTCGCTAGAATGCCTGCTCACCAGCAGGTTTCTCCCATGTCCTCATCAGTCTCCGCGGGGGCGCGTCTGCGCGCAGCGCTCGACACCGAGCGTCCGCTGCAGATCGTCGGTGTCGTCAATGCCTACGCGGCGCTGCTTGCGCGGACGGCCGGCTTCCGGGCGGCTTATGTCTCGGGCGCAGGGGTCGCGAACGGCTCCTTCGGCCTGCCCGACCTCGGAATCACCTCGCTCGCCGAGGTGTGCGAGGACGTGCGGCGCATCACCGGTGCGACGGACGCTCCGGTGCTCGTCGATGCCGACACGGGCTTCGGCAGCGCCTTCAACATCGCGCGCACCCTCCGGGAGCTCGCGCGCGCCGGGGCAGCGGGCCTGCACCTCGAGGATCAGGTGCAGGCGAAGCGCTGCGGCCACCGGCCCGGCAAGGCGCTCGTTCCCGCCGCGGAGATGGTCGATCGGCTGAAGGCGGCGGTGGATGCGCGCGCGGATGCGTCCTTCGTCGTGATGGCGCGCACCGATGCGCATGCGGTGGAGGGCCAGCAGGCGGCGCTCGAGCGGGCCGCGCGCTACGTCGAGGCGGGCGCCGACATGATCTTCGCCGAGGCACTCACGAGCCTCGAGGAGTACCGAGAGTTCACGGCGCGCGTGCCCGTGCCGGTGCTCGCGAACCTCACCGAGTTCGGTAAGACCCCGCTTTTCACCGTGGCGGAGCTCGCCGGCGCCGGTGTGCGGCTCGTGCTCTATCCGCTCTCGGCGTTCCGCGCCATGAGCCGCGCCGCGCTCGAGGTGTACCGCACGATCCGCCACGATGGAACTCAGAGGGCCTCGCTCCCTCTGATGCAGACGCGCGAGGAGCTGTATCAGGTGCTCGGCTATCACGCCTACGAGCAGAAGCTCGATCAGCTCTTCGGCCGCGACCCGGAGCAAAGGTGATGAGCATGAACGAATCCGCACCCGCCGCCTTCAAGCCGAAGAAGTCCGTCGCCCTCTCGGGCGTTCCCGCCGGCAACACCGCGCTCTGCACGGTGGGGCGCACCGGCAACGACTTGCACTACCGCGGCTACGACATCCTCGAGGTGGCCGAGGCCGCGGAATTCGAGGAGATCGCCTATCTTCTCATCCACGGCGAGCTGCCGAGCGCCGCGACCCTCGCCGCTTACAAGGCGAAGCTCAAGTCCTACCGCAGCCTCCCGGCGCTCGTGCGCGCAGTGCTCGAGGCCCTGCCGCCCGCCACGCACCCGATGGACGTGCTGCGCACCGGAGTCTCCGCGCTCGGCTGCGCGCTGCCGGAGAAGGACGATCATGGTCTTCCCGGCGCACGCGACATCGCCGACCGGCTGGTCGGGTGTTTGAGCTCGATGCTCGCCTACTGGTATCACTACGCTCATTCGGGGCAGCGCATCTTCGTCGAGACGGACGACGACTCGGTCGGCGGTCATTTCCTGCACCTGCTGCATCGGCGCCCGCCGTCCGCCTCCTGGGTGCGCGCGATGCACACCTCGCTCATCCTGTACGCCGAGCACGAGTTCAATGCCTCCACCTTCACCGCTCGAGTGGTGGCGGGGACGGGCTCGGACCTGTATTCCGCGCTCGTCGCGGCGATCGGCGCACTGCGCGGACCGAAGCATGGCGGCGCGAACGAGGTGGCGCTCGAGATCCAGAGCCGCTACGCCGATCCCGATGCGGCGGAAGCCGACATTCGCGCGCGGGTCGCCAACAAGGAGGTGGTGATCGGCTTCGGGCATCCGGTGTACACGACCGCCGATCCCCGCAACCAGGTGATCAAGGAAGTCGCGCGGCGGCTCTCGCACGAGGCCAGGGACTTGCGGCTCTTTGACATCGCCGAGCGCATCGAGGCGACGATGGCCGACCAGAAGCGCATGTTCGCGAATCTCGATTGGTACTCGGCCGTCTCCTATCACCTGATGGGCGTGCCCACGGCGATGTTCACTCCGCTCTTTGTGGTCGCCCGCACCACCGGCTGGGCGGCGCACGTGATCGAGCAGCGCATCGACGGCAAGATCATCCGTCCGGCCGCCGAGTACGTCGGCCCCGAGCCGCGCAAGTTCGTGCCGCTCTCGCTGCGGCGCTGAGCGCGCGCCGGCGCGCGCGCAAGGCAGAGCATGTCCGCTCACGATCCGAAGTCCTCCGAGCGCCCGGCGCCCGATTCACTCCTGGTCGCGATCGCCGATTACGCGCTCGGCTTTCGCGGGGTGAGCTCGGTCGCGCTCGAGACGGCGCGCTACGGGCTCATGGACACGCTCGCCTGCGGCTTCCAGGCACTCGCCTTTCCGGCGTGCACGAAGCTCTTGGGGCCGCTCGTGCCGGGTGCCACCCTGGCGGGCGGTGCGCGGGTGCCGGGCACCTCCTTCGAGCTCGATCCGGTGCAGGCCGCCTTCTCGATCGGTGCGATGATCCGCTGGCTGGATTTCAACGACACCTGGCTCGCAGCCGAATGGGGCCACCCCTCCGACAATCTGGGCGGCATCCTCGCGGTGGCGGACTACCTCTCACGCACGGCCCGCATGGAGGGCCGTGCGCCGCTCACGGTGCGCGACGTGCTCATCGCCATGGTGAAGGCGCATGAGATCCAGGGCGTGCTCGCGCTCGAGAACAGCTTCAACCGCGTCGGGCTCGATCACGTGCTGCTCGTGCGCGTGGCGACGGCGGCGGTCGTCACCGTGATGCTCGGGGGGAGCCGCAGCGAGGTCGTCAATGCGGTCTCGAACGCCTGGATCGACGGTGGGGCACTGCGCACGTACCGGCACGCTCCGAACACGGGTTCGCGCAAGAGCTGGGCCGCGGGCGATGCCACGAGCCGCGGCGTGCGTCTTGCGCTCCTCGCGCTCGCCGGGGAGATGGGCTACCCCTCGGCGCTCACCGCGCCGCGCTGGGGCTTCCAGGACGTGCTCTTCGGCGGCAAGCCCCTCGAGCTCGCGCGCCCCTTCGGCACGTACGTGATGGAGAACATTCTCTTCAAGATCTCCTATCCGGCGGAGTTTCACGCACAGACCGCGGTCGAGTGCGCGATCGCGCTCCACCGCGAGGTCGCCCCGCGCTTGGATCAAGTCGAGCGCATCGTGATCGAGACGCAGGAGCCGGGCGTGCGGATCATCGACAAGTCGGGACCGCTCGCCAATCCCGCCGACCGCGACCACTGCCTGCAGTACATGGTCGCCGTGCCGCTCATCTTCGGGCGCCTGACGGCGGGCGACTACGAGGACGCGGTGGCCGCCGATCCGCGCATCGATGCGTTACGCGCCCGCATGGAGGTGCGCGAGAATCCACGCTTCACGCGCGACTACTACGATCCGGACAAGCGCTTCATCGGCAACGCCGTCGAGGTGCGTTTCCGCGACGGCTCGGCCACCCCGCGCGTCGCGGTCGACTTTCCCGTCGGCCACCGCCGGCGCCGGGCGGAGGGCATTCCGCTCCTCGTCGCGAAATTCCGCTCATCGGTGGAGCGGCATTTCCCCGCCCGCCGCAGCGCGCGCATCCAGGCGCTCTTCGCCGATCCCGCGCACCTCGACTCGCTCCCGCTCAACGAGCTGATGGCGGAGCTCGTCGCGAACGGGTCCGCGTCCGGGTGAGGCGCGGGACCGGCTCTCCGTGGACGAGCGCGAGCGGCTCACCGACGGCGCGCGCCGGCTTGGGCTCGAGCTTGCCCCGGCGGCGGTGCTGCGGCTGCTGCGTCTCATCGAGGAGCTCGAGCGGTGGAACCGGGCCTACAGCCTGACGGCGCTGCGGGGCCGCGAGGCGCTGATCACGCATCATCTCCTCGACAGCCTCGCCATCCACGCCGACCTGCGCGGTCCGAGCGTCGCGGACGTGGGTACCGGCGCGGGCTTTCCCGGCTTGCCGCTCGCGATCGCGCGCCCGGAGCTCGCGTTCACGCTGATCGACTCCAACCAGAAGAAAATCCGTTTCGTCGCCCACGCGCAGCGTACGCTCGCGCTCGCGAACGTGACGCCCCTCCACGCCCGCGTCGAGAGCCTCGCGCTCGCCGCACCGTTCGCGACCGTCACGGCGCGCGCCTTCGCGGCGCTCCCGGAGCTTCTCGCGCAGGTCTCCCCGCTCTGCGGCCCGGGTACGCGGCTGCTCGCGATGAAAGGACGGCTGCCGCGCGCGGAGCTCGCCGGGATCGGTCAAGCGTGGGCCGTGGTCGAGGTCCGCGAGCTACAGGTTCCCGGGCTCGATGCCGTCCGGCATCTGCTCGTGCTCGAACGACGCGACCGCTGACGCGCGGCGGCCTGTACACTCTGCGCTGCCATGAGGCGGGTGATCGCGATAGCCAACCAGAAAGGGGGGGTCGGCAAGACGACCACCGCCGTCAATCTCGCTGCATCGCTCGCCGCGACGCGCCGCCGCGTGCTGCTCGTCGACCTCGATCCGCAGGGCAACGCGACCATGGGCTGCGGAGTCGACAAGGCCGAGCTCGCACGCGGCAGCTGCGAGGTGCTGCTCGGGGAATGCGATCTCGCGAGCGGCCTCGTCGCGATCGAGCCGGCGGGGTTCAAGCTCTTGCCGTCGAACCAGGATCTCACGGCGGCCGAGGTGAGCCTGCTCGCCGCGCCGAGCGGTCGGGAGACGCGCTTGCGCGAAGCGCTGCGTCCGCTGCGCGAGTCGTTCGACGTGATCCTCATCGACTGCCCGCCGGCTCTCAACATGCTCACGGTGAACGCGCTCGTCGCAGCCGACAGCGTGCTCATCCCCATGCAGTGCGAGTACTACGCGCTCGAGGGGCTGACCGCGCTCATCGCCACGATCGACCAGCTGAAGGCGACCGCCAACCCTTCACTCGAGGTCGAAGGCGTGCTGCGCACCATGTTCGATCCGCGGAACAACCTCGCGAACGAGGTGAGCGCGCAGCTCCTCATGCATTTTCATGACAAGGTGTTCCGCACGGTCGTCCCCCGCAACATCCGCCTGGCCGAGGCGCCCTCCTTCGGCAGGCCGGTGCTGTTTCACGACCGCGATTCGCGCGGTGCGCTCGCCTATCTCGCGCTCGCCGGCGAGATGATCCGGCGCGACGATGAGTCACGCGGCGCGGGGCTTGCGGGCACAGGCGATGACACCGCCGCTGGAGCGGCGCTGCCGCCCGCCCCCGCGCACACCGCGGCGGTTGCGGCGAGCGCGCCCGAGCCCGCTCGCCACGATTCCGGCGCCGCCGCGGCCGACTCCGAGCGGCCGCGACCGGATTCGCTATGATCCGCGGCCATGGCGCAGAAGAAACCTAGCCTCGGCCGCGGGCTCGGCGCCCTGATGGGCTCGGTGGTGGGCCAGCCGACGCTCGCGGGTCCGCCCGCACAGCCCGGCGCACCGATCGAGGAGGAGCTGGTGCGGCTTCCGGTCGAGCGCTTGCAGCGCGGCCGCTACCAGCCGCGCATCGACATGCGCCCGGAGACGCTCCAGGACCTCGCCGATTCGATCAAGGCGCAGGGCGTCGTGCAGCCAATCGTCGTGCGGCCGCTCGAGCCGGCGCAGCCCTTCGAGCCGAAGCGCTACGAGATCATCGCCGGCGAGCGTCGCTGGCGCGCCGCACAAATGGCGGGACTGAGCGAGATCCCGGCGGTCGTCCGGCAAATTCCCGACGAAGCCGCAGTCGCGGTGGCGTTGATCGAGAACATCCAGCGCGAGGACTTGAATCCCCTGGAGGAAGCGCGCGCGCTCGATCAACTCATCCGCGAATTTCACATGACCCACCAGCAGGCCGCCGAGGCGGTCGGCCGCTCGCGCGCGACGGTGAGCAATCTGTTGCGGCTGCTCGAGTTGGCCCCGGAGCTCTGCGGGCTCGTCGAGCGGCGCGAGCTCGAGATGGGCCATGCGCGCGCGCTCCTCGGCCTCTCGGGCCGGCGCCAGCAGATCGAGGTGGGCGCGCTGGTGGCGCGCAAGGGGCTCTCCGTGCGGGAGACCGAGGCGCTGGTGCGGCGCATGCTCACTCCGGCGAAGCCGGCCGGCGCGCCCGCCGCATCGCCAGGCGACCCCGACGTGCGGCGCCTCGAGCGCGAGCTCGCCGAGAAATTGGGCGCCAACGTCGCGATCGAGCACAGCCGCTCCGGCAAGGGCAGACTCGTCGTCGACTACCACAGTCTCGAGGAGCTCGAGGGCATTCTCGAGCACATTCAATAGCGGCAACTCCCTATCCCCGGACGACTAGAGTTTTCGAGCGCGCCTCTCTATAATTCCGCGGCTTTGTCGCCGGGGCCACGTAAGTGGCTGGTAGATAAAGTAAAAGCCGTGCCGCTTCCTACACCCCTCGCCCGCGGAAGCGCGCATCGGCACTCGGCGGGCGAGCGCACGGCGATGACCACCCACGCTATCGAGTGACGCGCGGCAGCGTGGAGCGTGTGGCGCGGGCGTGTCATCAATCCGTGGGGTTCGGGTGAAGTGGTAGCCACGATCGAGCTCACCCAGGTACGGCGGCTCGCCTTCGCAGTGGTGCTCGGGCAAGGAGCGATCACGCTGGTTGCGGCCGGCGCGGGCAGCGTGCTCGGCGGATCGCATGCGGCGCTGTCGGCGCTGCTCGGGGGCGGGGTGAGCACGGCGGGAAGCCTGACGATGGCGCTCCTCGGGTTTCGCAGCCGCGCCCATGCGAGCGCGCCGCAGCTACTCGCGGGGCTGCTTGTCGGGGAAGCCGCGAAGCTCGGCGTCGTCATCGTGCTGTTTGCGCTGGTGCTGACGTTGCTGAGGACCGCGGCCGCCCCCATGTTGATGACGTACGTGGCGACCTTTCTGGTCTACTGGATAGTGCTCGCGAGCTGGCTGCCGGTATTCGGCAGAAACTCCGGCGCGGCTCACCGCGGGGCGTGAGCGTCGAGGCGATGGTCTAAGTGGGAGCTGCGGTAGCGATGATGTTGTGGCGATCCATGGCGAGTGAGGCTCCGAGCACCACCGAGTACATTCTCCATCACCTCACGTTTCTCACCAACGTGAGGCCCAGGGGCATCCTCGACTTCTCCGCCGTCAATCTCGACAGCGTGTTCTTCTCCGTGCTCCTCGCGGTGCTGTTCGGCGGTTTCTTCTACGCGGCCGCACGGCATGCGAATCCCGGAGTTCCGACCAAGTTTCAGAATTTCGTGGAGTGGGTGGTCGAGGTGGTCGACTCCCAGGTGAAGGACATCTTCCACGGGCGAAGCGAGCTCATCGCTCCGCTCGCGCTCACCATCTTCTGCTGGGTGTTCCTCTTCAATGCGCTCGACGTGCTGCCGCTCGATCTGCTGCCCGACACCGCCGGGGCCGCCGGCATCGGGCACTTGCGCATCGTGCCGAGCACCGATATCAACGTCGTCTTCGGTCTCTCCCTCACCGTGCTGCTGCTCATCATTTTCTACAGCATCAAGATGAAGGGCGTGATCGGCTTTCTGGGCGACTTCGCGCTCAATCCTCTACGCATCAAGAACCCCTGGGTCCAGGCGCTCGTCGCGCCCTTCAACATCGTGGTCGAGGTCGCCTCCTTTCTCGCACGCCCGGTGTCGCTCGCGCTCAGACTCTACGGCAACATGTTCGCCGGCGAGATGGTGTTCATTCTCATCGCGCTCATCACGCTCAGAAGCGGCTTTGCCGCGCTCGCATCGGTGGGCGGCTGGGCCGCGACGCTCTTCTCGGCATTGCTCGGAGTCGTCTGGTCGGCTTTCGACCTGTTCATCGGATTCCTGCAGGCCTTCATCTTCGCGATTCTGACCGTGGTGTATCTGTCGCAGGCATACGAGCAGCACGACTGACGAGCGATCACCGGCGATCCACCCCTCATAACCGACAACCCGTTACTCACAGGAGCGTTTGATGGAAAACATTGCGCATATCGAGGCCATGACGGTGCTCGCCGTCGGCATCATCTTCGGCATGGGCGCGTTCGGCACGGCGATCGGCTTCGGACTGCTCGGCGGCCGCTTCCTCGAGGGCATGGCGCGTCAGCCCGAGCTCGCCCCGGCACTGCTCGGCCGCGCGTTCATCTTCGTCGCGCTGCTCGACGCCGTGACCTTCATCGGCATCGGCTTCGCGCTCTTCTTCACCTTCGCGAATCCGTTCGTATCCGCCGTGCAGGCACTGCAGCAGGCCGCGCACTGAGATGCGCTTCGGCCTCGCGGGCCCGCCGGCCGTGACTGGCACGGCGCACCCCGAGGCCGATGGCAAGCGTATGCGTAGGAGACCGCAGTGAACATCAACCTGACGCTCATCATCCAGATGATCGTGTTCGCGATCCTCGTGTGGTTCACGATGCGATTCGTCTGGCCGATGATCCTCGGACCGTTGGAGGAGCGCTCGCGCAAGATCGCGATGGGCCTCGCAGCCGCCGAGAAGGGCCAGCAGGACCTCGCGCAGGCGGAGAAGAAGTCCGAGGCGGTCATCCACGAGGCGCGCGACCGCGCCCATCAGATCATCGAGCAGGCGCAGCGCCGCGCCAACGAGCTCATCGAGGAGGCGAAGCACTCGGCGCAGAGCGAAGGCGAGCGGATCCTCACCGCCGCGCACGAGCAGATCGAGCTCGAGGCGACGCGCGTGCGCGAGATCTTGAGGAAGGACGTGGCGCAGCTCGCGGTGGACACGGCTGCGAAGCTCCTCGAGCGGGAGATCGACGCGCGCAAGCACGCAGACCTGCTCGACAAGCTCGCCGCGCAGATCTGAAGGATCCCATGGCAGCCGACAAGACCACGATCGCACGGCCGTACGCGAGGGCCGCATTCGAGGACGCGCGCGAGAAGGGTCGTCTCGCGGAGTGGTCGCAGGGGCTCGGAACCGCGGCCGAGGTGGTGAGCGACCCGCGCGTCGCCCACCTGCTCGGCAATCCCGAGGTCACCCCGGCCGAGCTCGCTCAGCTGGTGCTCGACATCAGCGGAGCCGGGCTCGGAAACGACGGGCGCAACTTCGTGCGCGCGCTCGCGGAGAATCATCGGCTCGGATCGCTTCCCGAGATCGCGACGCTCTTCGGCGCAATGAAGGACACGGCCGACGGCGTCGCCGACGTGACGGTGACATCCGCGACCGTGCTCGACAGCGCGCAAGCCGAGCGGATCACGGCGGCACTCGCGCGGCGCCTGAGGCGGCGCATCCGCCTGCACTGCGCGGTCGATCCACGACTGATCGGCGGGGCGGTGCTGCGCGCGGGCGATCTCGTCATCGACGGGTCGCTCCGTTCGCGCCTCGAGCGCATGGCCTACGAGCTCACGGCATAAACGTTTCGACGAGGACGCAACCCCATGGCGATCAAGGCGAGCGAGATCTCGGATCTCATCAAGCAGCGGATCGAGAATTTCAAGGCGACGACCGAGGCCCGCAACGTGGGCTCGATCGTCTCGCTCACCGACGGCATCTGCCGCATATACGGCTTGGCCGATGCGCGTTACGGCGAGATGCTCGAGTTCCCGAACAACACCTTCGGGCTCGCGCTCAATCTCGAGCAGGACTCGGTCGGCGCGGTGGTGCTCGGCGACTACGAGCACCTCTCCGAAGGCGACACCGTCAAGACGACCGGACGCATCCTCGAGGTGCCGGTGGGCCGCGCGCTCCTCGGGCGCGTCGTCGACTCGCTCGGTCGTCCCATCGACGGCAAGGGTCCGATCGAGGCCGAGCGCACCGCGCCGGTCGAGCGCGTCGCTCCCGGGGTCGTCTACCGCAAGTCCGTGAGCCAGCCGGTGCAGACCGGCTACAAGGCGATCGATGCGATGGTGCCGATCGGGCGCGGGCAGCGCGAGCTCATCATCGGCGATCGGCAGACCGGCAAGACCGCGCTCGCCGTCGATACGATCATCAATCAGAAGGCGAGCGGCATCAAATGCATCTACGTCGCCGTGGGGCAGAAGCAGTCCTCCATCGCGAACGTCGTGCGCAAGCTCGAGGAGCACGACGCGATGAAGCACACGATCATCGTCGCCGCCTCCGCCTCGACTCCGGCCTCCATGCAGTACATCGCGCCCTACAGCGGCTGCACCATGGGTGAGTACTTCATGGACAACGGCGAGGATGCGCTCATCATCTATGACGACTTGACCAAGCAGGCCTGGGCGTACCGCCAGATCTCCCTTCTCCTGCGCCGCCCGCCGGGCCGCGAGGCGTATCCGGGCGATGTGTTCTACTTGCACTCGCGGCTCCTCGAGCGCTCCGCGCGCGTGAGCGAGCACTACGTCGAGGAGGTGAGCAAGGGCCGTGTCAAGGGCAAGACCGGCTCGCTCACGGGTCTGCCGATCATCGAGACCCAGGCGGGCGACGTGACGGCGTTCGTGCCGACGAACGTCATCTCGATCACCGATGGCCAGATCTTCCTCGAGAGCGACCTGTTCAACGCCGGCATCCGCCCGGCGATGAACGCCGGCATCTCGGTCTCGCGGGTGGGGGGCGCCGCGCAGACCGGCATCATCCGCAAGCTGGGCGGCGGCATCCGCCTGGCGCTCGCGCAGTACCGGGAGCTGCAGGCGTTCTCGCAGTTCGCCTCCGATCTCGATGAGTCGACGCGGCGCCAGCTCGAGCGCGGCCAGCGGGTGACCGAGGTCATGAAGCAGAAGCAGTACGCTCCGATGTCGGTCGCGGAGATGGCGCTGTCGATCTACGCCGTCAACATGGGCTACATGGACAAGGTCGAGCGCAAGCGGGTGCCGGACTTCGAGGCGGCGCTGCAGTCGTTCGCGCGCACGAGCCATGCGGAGCTCTTGAAGGCGATCAACGCCACGCCCAATCTCACGCCGGAGTTCGAGCAGGGGCTGAAGAAGGTGTGCGAGGAGTTCGCCGCGACCGGCAGCTACTGACATGCCCGGCACCAAGGAAATCCGCGCCAAGATCGCGAGCATCAAGAACACGCAGAAGATCACGCGTGCGATGCAGATGGTCGCGACCAGCAAGATGCGCCGCGCGCAGGAGCGCATGCGCACGGCGCGCCCGTACACCGAGAAGGTGCGCATGGTGATCGGGCACCTGAACCACGCGAACCCCGACTACCGGCACCCCTTCCTGCACGAGCGCGAGACGAAGGCGGTGGGGGTGGTTCTCATCTCGACCGATCGCGGCCTCGCGGGCGGATTGAACGTGAACCTCTTCAAGCAGCTCATTCTCACGTCGCGGCAATGGCAGCAGAAGGGTGCCAAGGTGAGCTTGTGCCTGATCGGCG